>Ga0210384_10003246_pt1 | contig 18964 bp, 16 predicted proteins | sample IncBWH2MmetaG_FD_160574 | JGI IMG/M metagenome (GOLD analysis project Ga0210384, IMG submission 160574) | Forest soil microbial communities from Barre Woods Harvard Forest LTER site, Petersham, Massachusetts, United States - Inc-BW-H-2-M | ecosystem: Environmental > Terrestrial > Soil >...
ACCATCGAAGACGCTGCCTTCTGCCTCACCAACACGAGTCTCCGCCCCAACCGTTTCCGCTGGCTTGCGCCGGCAAAGCGCCGGTGGCGTGCAGTATCCCGCGCGGTACGGGGTTTTGTGCGTACCCGTGTCTGGCACCCGGTTCTAGACGCCACGCGCCCTCTGCGTCACGCAATGGGTCTTAACAAGGATGCGGTGCCGACGGCGTTGCGCCGCACTCAGCGTCGCCATTGGATGGATCAATGAGTGCAAATCGTGGGACGAGGGGCGCCGAACGCCAACAACAACACCGCGCTTGCCGGCAAGCTGTAGCGCGAAACTTCCCCGCAAAAGTTAAGCCCTGATTGTCCCGCTAAACCAGCTCATCGTCCTCAGGCTCGTTTCCTATTGACACTCTATACGTAGATCTGTATTGTCCCTATAGAGAGCCGATAGGAGGCATCGATTGAGCCCTGAACCGACAAGCCTGTTGCAAGGCACTCTGGACCTGCTGATCTTGAAATCGCTGATCGCCGGCGAGATGCACGGATTGGGAATCTCGCGCAGGATCCAGCAAATTACCGGCGGCACTTTTGTTGTCAAGCCTGGCTCGCTCTTTCCCGCCCTGCACCGAATGGAGGAAGAAGGTTGGATTTCTTCCTTTTGGGGAGACTCCGAGAACAACCGCCGCGCCAAATACTACCGCTTGACCAAGCCTGGACGGAAGCAACTCGACGTGGAATCCAAGCGATGGGGCCGCATTTCCTGGGCGATCGCTCAAGCTTTGGAAGCATCGTAGAGAGGTGCTGGGCATGCCGCTCCCCGCAAAAATGCGAAGTTTCCTGCGAAATCTCTTTTCATCCCGTCGCGTGGACGTAGACCTCGACCAGGAGGTTCATGCCCACCTCGAACTGCTGATAGCGGAAAACATACGCGCCGGCATGCCGCCCAAGGAAGCGCAACGCGCCGCGCGGATCGAACTTGGAGGTATCGAACAAGTGAAAGCGCAGGTTCGCGAGGAACGCAATGGCAATTGGCTCCACTCCGTGATCTCTGATTGCCGCTACGGTATCCGCCAACTCCGCAAGAATCCCAGCTTCACCGCCGTCGCCATCCTCACCCTAGCTCTCGGCATCGGCGCGACCTCGGCAATTTTCAGCGTTGTGTACGGCGTGTTGTTGCGTCCCCTCCCGTATGCCGATGCGAACCGCATCATGGCCGTCTTCGAGGTCACCCCGGAGGGCAGGCCGACGCGCCTTGCGGACCCCAACTTCGACGACTTTCGCGATCAAAACCACAGTTTCCAGACAATTGCGAAGTACAACGACTACATCGTGTCTGTTTCGGGAGCTTCGCAGCCGACCCGCGTTGCGGTTGCACACGTCTCCCCCGAATTTCTCAAGATTTTCGGTATTCAACCAATCCTCGGACGCGATTTCAACGCCGGCGACGCCAAAAAAGGGGCCGGACCCACAGTCCTTGTCAGCTATGGATACTGGAGGCGGGATCTCGGATCGCCTCAGGATCTCTCGCAATCACACCTGAAGATTGAGGGCGCGATTTTCTCCGTTATCGGCGTGCTCCCCGCAGGATTTCGTTTCCCGGCGGACGTGGATCTCTGGCTGCCGGTCGATTTGAATGGTGAAAACTCAAGCAGGACGGCGCACAACTATTCTGCAGTCGGGCGCCTCCGCGATGGTGTGACTCCCGAGCAAGCAAATCGCGACATCAGCGCGATAGCCCGGCGCATTCACGACACCTCGAACGAGCAAGGCGAATATCTCCTCAAGGATGGAATGGTCGTTCCGCTACAGGACTCGATCACCGGCAAAGTTCGCCCCCCGCTTCTGGTTCTGCTCGGCGCGGTGGGATTTCTGCTGCTAGTGGCGTGTGCGAACGTGGCGAATTTGCTGCTCGCCCAAGCATCGGTGAGAGAACGCGAGATCGCCATTCGCAGTGCGCTCGGTGCGGCGCGCGGGCGGTTGATCCGCCAATTCCTCACCGAGGCATTCCTGCTTTCGCTGGCCGGCGGCGGCCTTGGCGTACTGGGAGCGTTCTGGGGCGTGGCGGGATTGGTTGCGCTGGCGCCGGAAAATCTTCCGCGGGTGGACAGCGTCTCAATCAGTATTCCTGTATTTGTGTTCGCGTTCCTCCTTTCCACCGCGGTCGCCGCAGGCCTCGGAACTTTCACCGCCGCGCGCGCGACTTCCGGGGACCCGCGCAAGGGCCTCGTGGAGGGCGGGCGCGGGCAAGCGGGTTCGCAAGGAAGCCAGCGCGTTGGCCGCGTAATCGTGGCGGCGCAGATCGCCATCACATTGGTGCTCGTGGTCGGAGCGGGATTGCTCGGGCGCAGCCTGATGAAAGTTCTCGAAGTGAATCCCGGATTCCGCGTGGACAAAATTGTCACCATGGACGTCTCGCTTCCACATGTCGACGATCCCAAAGCACAGGCTGGTCAGGCGATTTTCTTTGCAAACCTGATTGACCGGCTCAAACAAATCCCGGGCGTGCGCAAGGTAGGCGCCACCAGCGGCCTGCCAATGGATGGCGGCCTTCCCGACGGCGGGTTTCTACTAGTGGCAGAGAACGAGATGCCCAAGAACATCGATGCTCTTCTTGCGATGTTTCAGCAGAAAGAACGCTTGGGCATTGCGGACTACTGCGTCGCCACGGACGGATATTTCCAGGTTCTTGGCATTCCGCTGATTCGAGGGCGAATCTTCGACGAGCGCGATGTCGAAAATTCTCCGCACGTTGCCGTGATCAGCGAATCGCTGGCCCGCGGCCGGTGGCCAAATCAGGACCCCATCGGCCGCACCATCGAGTTTGGGAATATGGATGGCGACTTGCATTTGCTGACCATCGTCGGAATCGTGGGCGACATTCACGAAGACGGCCTCGATGTGCCGCCGACTCCAACCGTTTACGTGAATTTGTTCCAGCGGCCGCGCCGCGAGGCGATCACTTTGACAATGCTGAGCGATGCCGACACGCGTTTAGTCAGTTCGGCGGCGCGAGGAATCCTGCAGGATCTTAACCCGGAGATTCCGGCGAGGTTCCGGACGTTTTCGCAAGTCTACTCCGCCTCATTGGGCTCGCGGAGATTCAATGTCATTCTCATCGGATTCTTCGGAATCGTCGCGCTGCTGCTCGCAACAACAGGGGTTTTTGGCGTGATGGCCTATTCGGTCAGCCGCCGCACGCGCGAGATTGGCGTGCGCGTCGCTCTCGGCGCGGGCTCTGGCGACGTTCTAAGGATGATATTGGGCCAGGGATTGCGCACGATATTCATCGGGGTGGCGATTGGGATTGCCGGTTCGCTGGCCCTAACGCGCACTGTGGCGTCGCTGCTCTTTGGTGTGACTCCCACCGATCCGCTGACTTTCGGCGGTGTGACACTGCTCCTCGTTGGGACCGCGCTCCTGGCTTGTTTCGTTCCTGCACGCCGGGCCACGAAAGTCGATCCCATGGTCGCCTTGCGTTACGAATAGAATTTGTTTTCGGGACGTTTCGATTGTCGAGGAGTTCATCATGCCCCTCTCTGTAAAAGCTCGAAGTTTCCTGAGAAATCTCTTTTTTTCTCGTTGCGTGGACGTAGACCTCGACCAGGAGGTTCATGCCCACCTCGAACTGCTAATCGCGGATCGAACTTGGCGGAGTCGAGCAACTCGTCACCCCCGCGTGGGGACACTGACGTGAACCCGAAGACAATCCTCGTTACCGGAAGCAGCGGCCTTATCGGCTCGGAGGCTGTCGAGCACTTTGACCGGCAGGGGCACAAGGTCGTCGGCGTGGATAACAACATGCGGCAGCTCTTTTTTGGTCCCGTCGGCGACACACGGTGGAATCTCGAGCGGCTCAAAAGCGTCACTAAGAATTTTACTCACGTCGATCTCGATATTCGCGACCGTGCCGCTATCGAGGGACTATTCCGAACGCACCGCTTCGGCCTGATTGTCCATTGCGCCGCGCAACCTTCTCACGACAAGGCGCGCGATATACCCATTCTCGACTTCGAGGTGAACGCTCTCGGCACGCTCCATCTCCTCGAAGCCGCACGGCAGCACTGTCCGGAGGCCGTGTTCGTTTTTCTGAGCACCAACAAGGTTTACGGCGACGCGCCCAACGAAATTCCCCTCAAGGAACTCGACACGCGCTATGACTATGCACGTCCGGAAGACCATGACGGCATCGACGAAACCTGCCGCATCGACCGCACTCTCCACTCACTTTTTGGCGCGTCAAAGGCCGCGGCCGACCTCATGGCGCAGGAATATGGCCGCTATTTCAATATGAATGTTGGCGTGTTCCGTGGAGGCTGCCTTACCGGGCCTTCGCATTCCGGCGTCGAGCTCCACGGTTTTCTCTCCTATCTCGTCAAGCAAACCCTTACCGGCGGTCCGTATACCGTCTTTGGCTACAAAGGTAAGCAAGTCCGCGACAACATTCACAGCCACGACGTCGTCACCGCAATCGAAGCGTTCGCCGCCAACCCCCGCCCCGGCGAGGTTTACAACATGGGCGGCGGCCGCGCCAACAGCGTCTCCGTGCTCGAAGCCATCGGCCGCATCGAGCGGTTAACGGACCGCAAACTCAATTGGCGCTATGTCGACGAAGCCCGCAAAGGCGACCACATCTGTTACATCTCGAACCTTGGCAAATTCAAGACTCACTACCCCAATTGGCGCATTACGCGCAATCTCGATGTCATTTTGGAGGAAATGGTCACCTTCGAGCGCGCCCGCCATGCGTCCGGGGGCAGCGCCGCGGCTAACCTATAGGGGCCAGCATGAGCTCCGGGGATCTGCTGCTAAAAAGGCGTCGGGAGATATTTTTGCCGTGACGCAGGTCGCCCTGTCATAGAAATTTCATCAGCGCATCAGTCGTTTCTTTCGGCCGTTCTTCCAGCACCCAATGCCCGCAATCTTTGAGCACGATCATCGTCGCGTCCAAAGCCACAATCTTCATTTGCTGTCCCAACAGAGTTCCATTTGCCTTTTCGCCGCCGATCGCCAGGACCGGCATGGTCAACTTGGTCCGAGAAAGCTCCGCAAAATCTTTGGCTGCCTGCTGAAAGGAAACAAAATAGGCCCAACCCGCCCGCATTCTTCCTGGTCGCGCATACGCCCCCGCATAAGCTGCGCGATCGGCTTCCGGGAGGGAGTGGTCCTTGTTCGCAGCGAAATTGTTCCAGAAGTGTTCAAAATAGGTTCGCTCACGTCCCTGTACCAGCACTTCAGGCGTCGGTCCGTTGAAGCGGAAGTGCCAGATACCCGGGTTGTTATACACGTCCTCCCATCCAGTAACGCCTGGGAGAAAGGCATCCATCACCACGAGCTTTTCCGTTTCCGCCGGGAACTGTGCCGCATACGCATAAGCGACCATCAAGCCAATGTCATGGCCAACCACTCTCGCTTTTTCGACTCCTAGCGACTTCGCAAGCGCGTGTATACGAATCGCCGCGGTCTTCATGTCCAGGCCGCTGGCGGGGATCTCCGAGTCGCCAATCCCGGGCAGGTCGGGTGCGATCACTGTAAATTTCTCGGCGAGAAGCGGGATGATCGGCTTCCACATCCGTGATGTTTGTGTATAGCCGTGCAACAGGATCACCGCTGGGCCGCGGCCGGCGCTAAGGTAGTGAAGCTTTATCCCGTCTGCCTCCGCCGTCCGGGACGCGATAGCGCTCGCGCCAGACTCGGCGCTTGCCGTCGGCGGAAAGGATGCCGGCAGGAAAATGCCAATCAATGCGACAGCCATCCGGAATTTGGATCTGATCTTCATAGCGTTTCCCTCCAAACGACCTGCCTCGGGTCGAGCGCAAGCGCGTCCCAGCGGTGCACCCAATATACTGCTCCCGGCTCCACTCAACGCAAGATCAGCCCCTTTGCCTTCCGCTGATTCGGCTCAATGCAAACAGCTTCTTGACGCCGCGTGCAAATTCCGTACAAGAGCGCTCGATCTCTTTCAGCGGAGGGGATCAGCCTCCAGTGGGCGTCGCACGCTTTCAGCCGATCTACAAAAAGCGACCGACCTGATTTTCCGGCGTGTAAAAATGAAGATTGGCTCCCCGGGCTAGATTCGAACTAGCAACCCTTCGGTTAACAGCCGAATGCTCTACCGTTGAGCTACCGGGGAACGGTTTAGGCAGGAACGCTCCGATCAACCGCGTCATTTAGTCTAGCGAACCGCGCGCGAAAGTGTCAACGAATCGCCGCACCAGGAGGGAAATGGGAAGTCCGGCACAGAAAAGATGTGTACGACCATGCCGATGATCATTATTTTCCAGGAAAACGGAAATTTTCTCCCCAGTGCGCTCCTTAGCGACTGAGTTCAAGCTCGTGCAGCGGTGATTGGGCGCGCAAGGCTGGAGACGAATCGTTGCCCTTCAGCATGAGCCACAGGATGCGGTTAAACACGGCGTCATTGACGCGATCGGGCGCGCTGAAATCCAACCCATCCGACATTGCCGCCGCGGCGGATTTCGGGGGGTTTCGTTCGTCCATGTCCACCTGAGGAACGACTGCCGTGTACGGAGAGAGGTCGGATTTTTCGGAAAATAGGTCCGCAAGGGAGCGGCTGAAATAATCAAACTTCGACATACGATCCAATCCCAGGATGTCTTCGATTGCAGCCACCACGTCGGTGGTGTTTGCAAATCTGTGAATCGTCCCAGGCCGATTGTGAGCAGACACGACCAGCAGGGGCGAGCGGTGGGAGTCCACATGATCGGGACCCGCCTGTGAGTCGTCTTCCAGTACGAACATCACGGTGTCGCGCCAATAGGGTGACTTGGAAAGCGCCTCGACGATGCGGCCGAGCGCCAAATCGTTGTCCGCCATGAAGGCACGCGGCGTGCGAAACCCTGCGCGCCCTCCTGCAGTATGGTCGCTGGGTAAATGTAAAATTTCGAGCTGCGGCAAATTGCGGTCCTTGACAAATTGTTCGAACTCCGCGATCCAGGCGTCTGCGCGGACCTGATCGGGGACCTTCAAGTCAAAAGCAGGGTACGAGGGGCTGACGTCCGAGCCGAGCTCTCGCTGCGTGACTGGCCACCCCTCGGGAACAGCGACCATTTCTCCGTAGTCTCGAAAAGAAACGCCTTTCTTCGCGGCAAGCGTCCAGAGGAATCCGTCATTGGGTTCGTCAATCTCTTCCCCGTCGACTCCTGCACGCCTATCTGAGTAGGCCGAAGGAATGGTTTTCTCACCGAAGTCCGTTACGTAGGCGGCCGTCGACCAGATGTGGCCTTGGGAACTAACCTCCGCGTTGGTGAAGAATCGGTCGAACAACCCAAAGCGTAGCGCCAGAGCGTGATGGTTCGGCGATATCTGCTGGCCGAAAAACACCAGGCTTGGATCACCGTCTCCTTCTTTCAGATCGCCGAATACTTGGTCGTAAGTGCGATTCTCCTTGATGATGTAAATCACATGATGGAACGCCGGGTACCGCCTTGCCGGCCGCTGCTGCCGCCAACCGTTCGCCGCCGCAACGCGTTTCGATAAACTCGCTAGTTCTGTTTGAGTCAATGCGTCCGGCAGAATTCGCAGTGCACCGTTCAGTTGTCCAAGGTCGTATCCCAAGGGTCTTTTGGTACTTTCTCCCGGGATGGGCCCGTCGGGATTGGGTCGCGAACCGTGCCCTTTGCCGCTCAGCACCAGCAACTGTGTTCCCGTGTCCATGACCGCGGTGGGATACCAATCGGTAGGTATGCGTCCTTTGAGAAATTGGTGCGGCGCTCGCTGGCTGCTTGGTGTTTCGGCCGAAACGTCGAAAACGGCAACCGCGTTGTTGTCCGCTTCAGCGACAAACAAGTTTGTCTCGTCGCGGGACAACGCCAGCGCATTCGGCGTGCTTCCCTCAGCCGGCCCTTCCGGAGCCGCGTCACCCAAATACCGCAACACCTTGTTTTTCTGCGTGTCGATGACAGCGATCTGGTCGGTTCCCCCGAGGGCAGCAAACAATCTCGAACCCGTCCTGTTCGTGAGGAGCGCGGATGGATGCCGGCCCACAGCAATCCGACGCTCGAAGAACAACGTTCCATCAGAGCGCATGCCTAGAACCGAAACCGTGTTTCCACCCCACGCAGAAACATAGACTTTGCCATTTGAAGCCGGTTCCACCCCATACGGGTAGTGGTCAGTAGGAATTCGCTGCACAACCTCGGATGTTTCGAGATTGACCACAGCCAGTGTGTCGCCGACATTTTCCGCAACATACAGAAATTTCCCATTCCTGGATGCCGCAATCCCTGCCGGATATCGTGAGCCCGTTTTGTCGGGTTTCTGCTTTCCCAGCACTATTTTTCTTTCGAAAGTGGCAGCGCCACTGCTCCACGAGTAGCAATAGATGGAATCGTCGTTGCCCCCAGACGCGAATACCGTCCGCCCGTCCTGCGAAAACGCTACGCCATAGAATGCGGCATCCTGTGGGAGAGTTTGGGTGACGCTCATGGACTTCAGATCGATGACTTGAATGCCTTGCTCCCGCCACCCGCTCAAAACGACGATGACCTTGTCTTTTTCGGGCGCGAGCGCCATCCCCAGTGGCATGCTCCCTAGGCCGATAAAATCACCAACTGGATCCAAGCGAACTCCGGTAGGCAATGGGGTCGTAAAGTTTTCCGGGGAATCGGCGAGAGGTTGCGGGCTGGCAGGGGAGATCACCAGAAAGGGCGCAAATGTAACGCAGAAAAGCACAAGATAGCCAAGTCTCCGCATTTCCCCCTCCGAAACTGGCCGCAACCCGGTTTCTATTCAAAGATTCTACGAATCCGGTCAGAAGCACAAGTCCTCTTTAGCCTAACGCAATGAAGAAACTCTCAACCTCCGCATTTTTTCGCTGATACGCGCGGTGCTCACCCTCGAACGGGCACGCACTCAGGACATATATCCGGCTCTCACTGGCAAGCGTCCTCAATCGGCGCTAACATTCGTGTACAAGCTTGAAGGGCATTCAGCACTGCACCAGCGCCGAGGCCGTGCCAATACCCGTGTCGGCTTGCAGGTCCAGGCGAGGTGAAACCATGGGACAAACTCCAAGCGAGCGGCTCACGACTCCCTTAATTCGCGAAAACGGAAAGCATCGCCCAGCAACCTGGGAAGAAGCCCTCGATCGTGTCGCCGATGGGATCCGCAGCGAAGTCACTCGGCACGGACCTCGCGCCTTCGGCATGTTCAGCTGCTCGAAGACCACCAACGAGCTCAACTACATCGCGCAAAAATTCGTCCGCTCTGTCGTCGGTAGCAACAACATTGATAGTTGCAACCGGACTTGACACGCCCCGAGCGTCGCCGGTCTGGCGGCGGTTTTCGGCGCGGGCGGCGGCACCAGCTCCTACCGCGAAGTGGAAGAGACGAATGTCATTTTTCTTTGGGGCTCGAACGCCCGCGAAACTCATCCCATCTTTTTCCATCACGTACTGAAAGGCGTGCGTCACGGAGCAAAGCTCTTCGTGGTTGATCCGCGCCGCACCAGCTCCGCGCAATGGGCCGATGTTTGGCTGGGCCTGGATGTGGGCTCAGACATTTCGCTGGCCAACGCGATGGGCCGCGAGATTATTGCCGCGGGCCTCGCAAACAAAGAGTTTGTCGAGAATGCGACGAGCGGGTTTGAGGAATACAAGGCGTGCGTTGAGAAGTACACCCTGGAACGCGCCGGGCGCGAAACGGGTGTCCCCGCCGAAGTGATTCGTCAGGCGGCCCACGCCTACGCAAAGGCGGCGCGCGCCGAGCTGTGCTGGACGTTGGGCATCACCGAGCACCACAACGCGGTCGACAACGTCGTTGCGCTCATCAACCTTGCGCTTCTCACCGGCCACGTCGGCCGCTACGGCAGCGGCATCAATCCCCTGCGTGGACAAAACAACGTACAGGGCGGCGGAGACATGGGAGCGATTCCCGATCGCCTGCCAGGCTTCCAGCACGTGGAAAACGACGACCTGCGCGGGAAGTTCGAGAAAGCGTGGGGCCGCAAGATCCCTCCCAAGCGTGGCTGGCACGTCAGCGACATGCTGCAGGCCATGGAACGCGGCGAACTGACTGCCCTCTACGTTTTGGGAGAAAACCCTGCGGACTCCGAAGCCGATCGTCACCGGGCACTCAAACTTCTGCGCGGGCTAAAATTCATCGTAGTCCAGGATCTTTTCTATACGCACACGGCCGAGCTTGCGGACGTGGTGCTTCCGGGAGCGGCGGGCTGGTGCGAGAGCGAAGGCACGGTGACGAGCAGCGAGCGCCGTGTCCAACGCGTGCGCAGAGCGGTGCCGCTTCCCTCCGGCACGCGTGATGACGTGGAAATTTTATTCGAGCTTGCGCGGCGGCTCGGTCACGACTGGGGCAAGCCGAACTCCGAACGCATCTGGAACGAGCTTCGATCGTTGAGCCCCATGCACGCGGGCATGAGTTACGCGCGCCTCGAGAAACTCGGCGGAATTCAGTGGCCTTGCTACGACGAATCCCATCCCGGCGAGATGTATCTTCACAGCCGCTTGTGGCAGAGACCCGTGCTCGGCCCACGCGCGCCGTTCAGCGCCGTGGAATTCGAACCGCCCGTCGATCAGTTGGACGAGCAATATCCGATCCGCCTCACCACCGGCCGCCGCCTCGATTCCTATAACACGGGAGTTCAGACCGCGCGCTATTCTTCCCCGCTTCGCCGCGACGAAGCGCTCGATCTTTCTCCCGAAGATGGCACGCGCTACAATCTCCGCGAAGGAGAGAAAGTGCGCGTCAGCTCGCGCCGTGGTTCGGTGGTGGCTCCGGTCCGCTTTGACCCGGGACTTCGACCGGGGCTTGCTTTTCTGACGCTTCATTTTCACGATCAAGTGGCGACCAACGACCTCACGATCGATGCGGTCGATCCCAAGTCGGGCACGGCCGAGTTCAAAGCGACTGCCATTCGAATTGACAAGTTCCAAGAGCGCTGAGTGGACCTGCACCTAACGGAAGATCAAGCGACGAGCGCGGAGAAAGCGGCCGTCGATGGTGTACTTGGCCGGCCGGAATCCGGCTGGGACGGAGGCCAGCGGCGCGTCGAGGTGGACGGCCGCGCCTCGTTCCATGCAACATCCCGCCGCGATTTGCTTCTCCCTGTGCTGCACGCGATTCAGGCGCGCGCCGGATGGATTAGTCCCGGTGCGCTGAACTACGTGGCCCTGCGCATGAATCTGCCGCCGGCAGAAATTCATGGCGTGGCGTCGTTCTACGCGATGTTCTCTCTTTCGCCGCGCGCGCCCATTGTGGCGCATGTCTGCGACGATATCGCCTGCCTAACTCGCGGCGCCGCTGCGCTGTGCGCAGAGCTTGAGGAAAAATGTGGTCCAGCCGGATCTTCCACAGCGCAAGATAATGTGACCTGGCTGCGCAGTCCGTGCTTGGGTTTATGCGAACGCGCACCTGCCGCACTGATTTCCGCTGCAGGTGAATCTCTCCAGGAGCGCGTGATCGCCCCGGCGAGTTCGACCTCGATTCAGTCCGCGTTGCGCGACGCAGAATCGGGGCGGCTACCGCCTGAACCGGATACTCTCGACGCAAAAATTTCCGTCCCTCAAACCGGCAGCTCGCAGCTCCACCTCCTTCGCCGTATCGGCAAGATGAATCCCTCCAGCCTGGACGACTATCGCCGGCTGGGCGGATTCGAAGCGTTGCGCCGCGCCATCGAGATGGGTCCAGAAAAAATTGTTCGCGAAGTGATCGACTCGCGCCTCTTAGGACGGGGAGGCGCGGCTTTCCCTACGGGGAAAAAATGGGAAGCTCTTTTGCTCCAGCGAGACTCCGGCCGTCCCCACTATGTTGTCTGCAATGCCGACGAGTCCGAACCCGGCACGTTCAAAGACCGCGTTCTGATGGAGGGTGATCCGTTTGCGATTCTCGAAGGTATGACGATAGCCGCTCTGGCCGTCGGCGCGGAGAAGGGTTTTATCTACATTCGTGGAGAATATCCGCTGGCTGCGGAGCTTTTGAGCCACGCCATAAAAACCGCGCGGGCCCGGGGATTTCTCGGGCGACATATTCTCGGTTCTTCCTTTTCCTTGGAAGTGGAAGTTCGCCGCGGAGCGGGAGCGTACATCTGTGGCGAGGAAACGGCTCTCTTCAACTCGATCGAAGGCTATCGCGGCGAGCCGCGCAACAAACCGCCATTTCCCACGCAAGCAGGTCTGTTCCACGAACCAACCGTCGTCAACAACGTGGAAACTCTGGTCAACGTTCCGGAAATTATTCTCAAGGGTGGCGCTGCTTATTCGCGAATCGGCACGGAACAATCCACCGGGCATCGCTTGTTCTGCGTCTCGGGTCACGTTCGCCGTCCGGGCGTTTACGAAGTTGATTTTGGCGCGACGCTTCGCGACGTGATCGATCTCGCCGGCGGCGCAGGAGGCACGGGCAAATTGCAAGCCGTATTGCTCGGCGGCGCGGCCGGAACATTTGTTTCTCCCGCGGAATTGGACACGCCGCTAACCTTCGAGGGCACGCGCGCGATTGGTGCAACGCTGGGCTCCGGTGTGATCATGCTCTTTGACGACGCCACGGACTTGAAACGGATTCTGCTGCGCATTGCGGAATTCTTCCGCGAAGAAACTTGCGGGCAGTGCGTGCCGTGCCGCGTCGGTGTCACGCGGCAAAAAGAAGCGCTGGAACGCCTCATAGAAAAAAAACCACTGGGCTCAAACGCGCAGGAACTCCGTCTGCTTCAGGAAATGGCGCAGGCCATGCGCGACGCGTCGATTTGCGGACTTGGGCAGACCGCCTCGACCGCTCTGCTCTCCGCGGTGAACCGCTGGAATCTTTTTTCATGAGCGAACCACTCAACGCACCGGCGCCCTTGATCCCTGTGCCACGCGGGCCGCTGCCCGCTGTGCCGCCGGATGCTGAGCGGCGCGAGATCGAGATTCAAGTCGATGGAAAGCGCGTTTCTGTTCCAGAAGACGCGACGATTCTGGACGCCACACGGCAACTGGGCATCGATACGCCAACACTCTGCTTTCTCGAAAATCTCACTCCCGTAAACGTTTGCCGCGTCTGCGTCGTCGAACTTGAAGGCTCGCGCGTGCTTGTTCCCGCGTGCTCGCGAAGAGTCGAACCGGGAATGAAAATCAAAACCGATTCCGAACGCGTGCGTCTCAGCCGGCGTCTCGTCCTGGAGTTCTTGGCGTCCTCGGTGGACGTTTCCACCGCGCCCTCGCTACAGGCGTACTTGAAAGAGTATGGCGGCGATCCGCGGCGCTTCGGCTCTTCCGAAACCCGTGCGAAGCTGCCGGTGAGAATTGACAATGATTTGTACGTCCGCGATTACGCGAAATGCATCCTCTGCTACAAGTGCGTCGAGGCCTGCGGAGTTGACGCGCAGAATACCTTCGCCATCGGCGTGGCGGGGCGCGGATTTTCCGCTCACATCGCGGCAGAGTTTGACGTTCCGCTTCCCGAATCCGCGTGCGTCTATTGCGGAAACTGTATCGGTGTGTGCCCCACGGGGGCGCTAATGTTCAAATCCGAATTCGACATGCGCAGCGCGGGAACGTGGAAGGAATCCCGACAAACGCGCACGGACACGATTTGCCCCTATTGCGGCGTGGGTTGCACGCTCACCGTCCACGCGCAAGATAACAAGATCGTTCGTGTCACTTCGCCGCTCGATCACTCGGTGACAAACGGTCATTTGTGCATTAAGGGACGATTCGGGTGGCAGTTTGTCGAGATTCGCGCGAAAGGTCTCGACGCCGTGGCTCCGCCCAATTCTTCTTCTCCAAAAAAGAAATAATGGCTTCATCGCAACTCCTTTTGATAGAGCGCGCCCTTCTCAGACTCCGATGATTTCGCCGGAGTCATCCACGTCAATCGATGCGGTGCGCGAAACCTTCGGGAGGCCCGGCATGAGCATTATGTTCCCGGAAATTACGACGACAAATCCTGCCCCGGCCGAGAGCGACGCATCCGTCACGCGCAAAGTCCACCCTGTCGGAGCGCCCAGGACTTTCGGGTCGTCGGTGAAGGAATACTGCGTCTTCGCGATGCAAACCGGGAGTTTCGCGTAACCCCAATCCGAAAACTGCTGCAACTTTGCCCTTGCTTGGTCGCTGAAGCTGACGTCACCCGCGCCGTAAATATTCCGCGCCACCTTCTGAATCTTTTCCACGGTCGGCTCATCCACTTCATACGTCGGCCGCACCACCGGAGCGGGATTTTTGGCGATTAGCTCGACCACCTTTTCCGCTAGCTCTTTTGCGCCGGGGGCGCCTTTTGCAAAAGCTTCGGATAGCGCCGTGGGTGTTCTGCGTTCGGCACAATAGGCGCTCAGCCGCTTCAAATCCGCATCCGTGTCTTTCGGGAAACGGTTGATCGCCACAATGGTAGGGATTCCAAATCCTCTGAGGTTGCCGAGGTGTCTCTCCAGGTTCGGCAAGCCCCGTTCGAGGTCGCCTTCGCCTTGATTCCGGATGCTCTGTACAGTTGTCACAAGGACCGCCGCAGCGGGCGTGATGCCCGACTGCTGCATCACGATATCAATGTATTTCTCACATCCGAGGTCAGCCGCAAACCCCGTTTCATTTACAACGTAGTCGGCAAGCCGCAGTCCCATCTGTTGGGAGATAACGCTGCTCGTTCCGTGCGCGATATTGCCAAACGGCCCGGCATGCACGAACGCCGGAGTGCCATCGGTTGTCTGGACAAGATTGGGAAGAATGGCCTCCGCCAGCAGCGCCATCATTCCACCGGTCGCCTGGAGATCGCGCGCACGAACGGGCTTCCCGTCGCGCGTCACGCCGACCACGATCGACTCCAGCCGCAGCCGCAGATCTTTCCGATCTTTCGCCAACGCGACTATGGCCATGATTTCCGAAGCCGCGGTGATCACGAATCCGGTCTTGCGCCCGGCGCCTTCTTTCTTGCTGTCGAGCGAAACGGCGATTCTCCGCAAGGCGCGATCGTTCATGTCGATGGCACGCGGCCAGGTAATTCGCTCAGGGTCGAGTTTCAAATCGTTGCCGTGGAAAAGATGCGCATCAACCAGCGCGGCGAGCAGATTGTGCGCGGAAGAGATAGCGTGAAAATCCCCGTGAAAATGAAGGTTGACCTTCGCGCTCGGCTCGATCTGGGAAAGCCCGCCGCCGGCCGCGCCGCCTTTCATGCCGAAGACGGGGCCAAGCGACGGCTCCCGTGAGGTGATGACTACTTTCTTCCCGAGCAGCGCAAGGCCCTGCGTCAGGCCAATGGAGGTGACGGTCTTGCCTTCGCCGGAAGCGGTCGGAGTTGTTGCCGTGACGAGGATCAATTTCCCGCGCAGTTTGTACGCGGGATCGGCAAGAAGCTCGAGGCGCACTTTCGCGCCGTAGGGCCCTTGCTGTTCAAAATATTTTTCTGGAATTTCGAGTTTTCGAGCGACCGCCTGAATCGGAAGAAATGTTTTGTGCATGACCTCATGGAGTTGTGATCTGAGATTTAAATTCCGCCCGACAAGGTAACATACTCGGCGTATCTAATCTTCCTCCGCGGGTTGACCTCCCAAAGAATTGGGGCTTCTATCTTGGGAATTTGCAATTCTTGGCTCGTCGAGCTTCCGGCCGGTTCGCAGTCGAACCCAAGGAGACAATTAACTCAATCGCAGCAAAATAGAAATTTGGTGGACGTGAGGAGATTCGAACTCCCGACCCCCTGCTTGCAAAGCAGGTGCTCTCCCAACTGAGCTACACGCCCACAGTAGGAGCCACGTTCATTTTAAGGCATTTACCGTCTTTCCGAAAACTGATTCCCCCTTTTCCATCCATGACTGTGTAAGAACTGTGCCACACCCATGGGGCACATTCGCCACAACGTGCCTGTCATTTCGTTGGTTTGTATATCCCAAACGCGAAGGCTACTCTGTGACTGCAAGGCGAGCACTATCGCCGTTTACTCTTGCTCCCGAAACACCTGCCCGTAGGTCTTGCCATAGGGATAAAAGCGATCATGTTCGCCCCGTTCCCAAGCGGCTTTCAGCTCGGGCCTAGTGATGTCCCAGTCCGGGCGGCATTTCTTTAACACCGCACGCAAGTCTTGCCTAAGCTCTTCGATGGTCGGTCGGCCAAAAAACCAGTAGCCGTTGTAGATCTTGAATATAACGAGGCCAGGTTCGAGGACGATGACATGCGGGATCATCGGATCGTGCTCGGCATCCGTGTACTCGGCGATGTCGAGATCCTTCTGAACCTTGCGTCCCGGATCGGATAAAAAGGTCCAATGAGCGCCGACGCCGGTGCGGTACTCATTCGTCAGAAGCATGTTGTCGGTGCTTATGGTGACGAGGCGGGAGTAACCGACTTCCATCTCGTGGTGAAGTTGGACCAGACCCTCGGCCTGGCGTCGATCCTTCGGGCAGAATCCACCCCGGCTAAGCACTAGAACCATCGGATCTGGCCCCTGAAGATCGGAAAGCTTCCGACGTTTGCCCGTGTGATCGGTCAGCTCATAATCGGGAAATACTGCTCCAGCTACAATGTCCGCTCTCATCCGGTTCAACCTCCCCTAAGACAATACGACGTATCTGCTCCTATCGGCCACTCGCTTAGGTCGCGAACGTGCGGCCGAACATTGGCTGACCACTCCTTGATCGCTCTTGTGTGGCCTCGTCTTGGATCACATCCCAATGCTCGACCAGAACGCCATCTTTGATGCGAACGATGTCCGCTGCAATCCAGTTCACAGGGAGGCCGAAGTTCGAAAATCGTCCGTGCACGATGACGAAATCCCCTTCACCCACAATCGTTCCATGCTCATATTTGAGAGTTGGCGGAAGACTCTTGATGAGATTGAACAGGCCCTCTCGGCCAGGCTCAATATGATTGCTGTGCTGAATGTAGTGAGGGGACCAATAACGTTCGGCCGCCGCATAGTCACGCTTATTAAACAGCGTGTCGAACGCTTCCAAGACAAGCTTCTTGTTGTTCTCCTCTGTTGTCTTCATCGAACTCCCCTTTTGCCAAGTAGATTCCATAAATCTTAGAGTTTCGACCCACCGTCGACTGGGATGCTCGCTCCCGTGATCCAGCGCGCCGCATCTGACGCAAGAAACGCGACTACGTCCGCAACATCTTCTGGTTTGCCGATTCGTTTCAGTGCCTGCATTCCAAGCGTCATCTCACGACCTGCCTCGGTCTTCGTAAAATTAGACATATCAGTGTCGATTGCGCCTGGCGCGACTGCATTTACGCGGACGCCTCGCGGCCCAAGAATGGCGGCCCAGTTTTTAACTAGAGTCTCCAATGCTCCTTTGGTTGAGGCATAGGCAAGGACCGAAGGGTTGTCCAGACCGGGCTTCCCAATTACGGCGTGCGCCCCAATCGAAGAGATCACAATAATGTTCGAGCCCTCACCGAGGACGGGCAGGAGTTGCTGCACCAGAAAAAACGGACTGCGCACATTCGTTGCAAAGAGATTGTCAAAGTCTTCGACCGTATGATCCTTGATGGTTGCAGCCTTGGAAATGCCAGCGTTGGACACAAGCACATCCAAGCGCCCGCCAACAATTGAGCGCACCTCCTTCGCGAGCAGTGTCGCGCCGTCTGGCGTTCCCAAGTCTGCCTGGATGGCATCTGCGCGTCCCTCTTTTGAACGGATGTCGGCTACGAGAGATTCCGCGTCCTGCGCGGAACGGCCATAGTGAACTAGGACGTGGGCACCGGCCGCAGCAAGCGCCGACGCCGTAGCACGCCCAATTCCCCGTGAGGCTCCAGTCACCAAAGCAGTTTTGTTAAGAAGGGCAACCATTTTCTTTTACCTGCGATTCCGAAGGCGGGTTCCTTCCCGCCATGTGCCGCCGTCGTCACGCGTTCAAAAACAGAGTCGCGTGTTCGACGAAGAGCTCCGGGTACTGGTGGTGCGCGCCGTGATTGGAGTCGGGGTAGATGATCAACTGCGCATTCGGCATGTTCTGCTGCATGATGAAAGAGTTCACCGTGGGCATGATCACGTCGTTACTGCCGTTCACGACGAGGGTTGGCTGCTTGATCGTCTTCAGATAGCCGTAGGATCCCTTTTGCTGGACGCCCCATTTCCCCATCGCTTCGACCTGGGCGGGCGACACTTTGTCGTTCACTTCAGGATCGCGCCCAACCTGACGAAGATGCGTGCGCTTCAGGAACTCGCGTCCCGCCGCCTGGCCCGCCGCGGACGGACTGAATTTGACCGCGAGCCAGACATTCTCGGGCGGATCGTAGGTGGCACCAAAGAGCCGCCCTGCAGCTTGGGTCAGCAACTCCATTCCCTGACCGCCGCGCGGACCTGTGCCATCGACGATCAACCTGCGAACGAGATCGGGCGCCTGCAAAGTGATTTCCTGCGCGACCATGCCGCCGATCGAGAAGCCAAGTACGTCAACTTGCTTCAGGCCCAGCGCCTTGATGAAGGCGATGGCGTTAGCGCCCATCTGCTCGAACGTCGTCGGGACCTCGCCGGAACTGCTGGAGACGCCCGCGTTGTTGAACAGGATCACCTCACGGTCGCGAGCGAGGCCATCCGTCACCGTTGGGTCCCAATAATCCATGGTGCCGATGTAGTGCTGGTTGAAGACGATAGGCACACCGCCGGTCTTGCCGAATCGGCGATAGGCGAAGCGGATTCCGTTAGCCTCTACGAACTGTGTCGGCGCGGTCTGGTGAGTATGAATCATTATGGTCGCTCCCTTTATCATTTAGTTGGCACCGCATCGGATACGAGCGCTAGAGCTGCTTTCGCGCAGTCGATGTCGTTCTGCACTGTGGGCGCACCGCTCAGCCCGATCGCCCCGACAACTTCTCCGTTCACCTTAATGGGAAACCCTCCACCCCACGCCGCCATACGCGCAAGCGTGGGGATGCCGGCCAAAAGCGACGGGTCGCTCTGGATAAAGTTGAAAAACTCCTGCGTGGAGACGCCGAACAGAGCTGTGTATGCCTTGTTCTGGGCCATCTCAGTGGTAGGGATCGGGGCGCCATCCATCCGGCCAAAGGCCTTGAGATTGCCGCCGTCGTCGAGAA
>Ga0210384_10003247_pt1 | contig 18960 bp, 17 predicted proteins | sample IncBWH2MmetaG_FD_160574 | JGI IMG/M metagenome (GOLD analysis project Ga0210384, IMG submission 160574) | Forest soil microbial communities from Barre Woods Harvard Forest LTER site, Petersham, Massachusetts, United States - Inc-BW-H-2-M | ecosystem: Environmental > Terrestrial > Soil >...
CAGGTTCACCGAGATGACGCTGGCGCACGGGCTTCCCGGCATGAAGTTCACCTGCACCTGGTTGTCGAGCGGGAAAAGCGTCGTCTGATCGCCGCAGAAATGCAACGTGTTCGCCATGCCATTCGAAGTCAAAGTGATGATCGTCACCGACACACCGCTGCCCGAGCTGGCGCTGAACGCGACCACGCTCACCGTGCCATTGGCCGACTGCGCGCCCGGATTGATCGCGCCCCGGACAAAAATTGTTCCGCACGAAGTCGACGTTAAGAGGAAGGCAACTACGAGGCTCACAGCCAGGAGGCGGTTCAAGGGGCACCTCCAGTGTACGGAAGCGTTCACCAACTCCGTCGGCAATAAAGTCTACACCCGCCGTCGGGTCAAATTGTCAAAAGGCAGGTTCACCACAGAGACACAGAGCCACAGAGAGAGATTTGGTAATCGCGTAATTTTGTAATTTGGTAATTTAAAAGCGCGACACGTCTTATAATCGAAGCCTTCATCACGGTCTTGAAAACTACCAAATTACCAAATTACAAAATTACAAATCCCTCTGTGCCTCTGTGTCTCTGTGGTAAAAAGATTTTTCCGAAATGGCCGACGCTCTGGGAGTTCACACGCCCTGACTGCGCCGGAGCACCCGAACGAACTCTTCCTTCGTGAGCAGCCCGCGAGTCTCGAAAAACTCCGTCAATGCTCGCAGCGCCGCCGCCGGGTCGAGCACGACCGGCATGGCGGTGCCCACCGGCTTCATTTCTTCGGGTTCAGCATTTCGTTTCACAGCGCGCAGGGGATTCAGTTGCTCGATCATTTCCTCGAGCCCCAGCTGGTCTTCGGCCGAGACATCGCGGAACGCAATGCCCATGCCCAGGAGGGGATAGCTCACGCGCACTTCTCCCGAAACCCGCGCCCGTAGTCCCTTCAATTCCAGCCCCAGATCCACGATCGACCCCACCGGGAACGTGGCCGTCATCTCCACATAGCATCCATTCATGCTGATATCGGTGAACGTTCCCCACGTCCGAACGTCGCTACCACCCACGCGGAACTCCGCGCTGCCTTCGCATTTGTAGCGTGGGCTCCGCCGCCGTTCTCCCGGCGCCTCATCCGGCTCAGCCGTCACCGTTGATGGCTGGCTAATATGCGGATGCTCGAGATCTTCCCGCAACCGCCGCAGGTAATCCGCGCCGCTGCCTTCAATACTCATCGGACGCTCTTCCAACCTGCTCCACGCGGAACGGGGCCGTCCTTTCAGACGCAACCCGCTCCTGAAACATAGACTCCTACTGAGTTTTATCGGGAAAACGCCGACTTTTCAGCGTCACAAAGGTCAGTTCTTTGGCGGAGAAGAATCCAAACGGTGCAATATCGGGAATGATCTAGGATCGGGAAACGGCCCGCGCCTCGGCGGCCTTGCGAATCTCCTGCCACAACTCTTCCTTGCCCGCCCCCGTCTTCGCCGAAAACGGCACCACCCGTGCCCCCGGATGCTGTTCCGCAAACACGCGCAGGGCGTTGTGCAGTTGATTGCCCGACTGGCGGTCGCTCTTGGTCGCCACGATCAGAAATCGCCGCCCGCTCGCCGTCAGGAAGTCGATGAGTTGCCGGTCGCTTTCCTGTGGGGGGATGTTCGAATCCACCAGTGCCAGGCAAAGCGCGAGTGTCGGCCGTTCTTTGAGGTAAGGATCAATGAAGTCTGGCCACTGCGCCGAAATTTCGCGCGAGATCTTGGCATAGCCGTAGCCTGGCAGATCGGCGAAAATCAGCTCCGGACGCGGCTTTCCCGCGAAGCGCAGCTCGAAGAAGTTAATGGCTCGCGTCCGCCCCGGGGTCGAACTGGTCCGCGCCAGTTTCGCGCCGACCAGCGCGTTGATCACGCTCGATTTGCCCACATTCGACCGCCCCAGAAAAGCGATCTCCGGCAGCCCCGGAGAAGGGAAGTGCCCTGGGTCGGAAGCCGACAACAGAAATTGTGAAAGGACGCGCACACTCCAGTGTGAATTCTCTTCCCGGAACTTGCAAGTGGCAGAGGGGAATCAAGGAAAATCATTCACCACGGAGACACGGAGGCACAGAGAGATTTGGTAATCGGGTAATTTTGTAATTTGGTAATTTAAAATCGCTACGCGTTTCGGAACCAAACCATGGTTGCAGTCGTGAAAATTACCCAACAAAATTACTAAATTACCAAATTACTTAATCCCACTCTGTGTCTCTGTGCCCTCTGTGGTGAATACGCTTTAAAGGACCTACCGATTTAGCCCCAGCGCTTTTCATTCTTCATCGCTACGCGTTTTTGGAACTGAACCATGGTTGCGGTCGTGAAAATTGCCCGATTACACGATTACCAAATTACTCAATCCCTCTCTGTGCCCTCTGTGGTGAATACGCTTTAAAGGACCTACCGATTTAGCCCCTGAGGATGCTTGTCGTCGTGCACATCCGCTTCCTTCAGCGGCTTGTGCTTGTGCCAGAGCCGGAGAATCGCGGCAATCCCAAATCCCAACACCACGCTCACCAGCAGCAGAACCGCGACCGCTGCGATCCCCAGCGTGAGCTTGTCCGAGATCATGACCGACTCTCCGCCCTATATTTTAGCCGCCGAACCCGATTCCCGGAAGCCAATGCCCCAAAAGCAAACGGCCCGCAAGAAGCGAGCCGCATGTGACTAAGCCTTTCCTGAGACCTGAGACCTGAGACCTGAGACCTAAGACCTAAGACCTAAGACCTAAGACCTAAGACCTAAGACCTAAGACCTAAGACCTGCCCTACTGATGTGTCGCCGGACTCTCTCCCGGCTGCGGCGCAATCGGTGTAATCGCCTGCGCCGTCTCGTCCATCACCTGCGGCAGCGGACGTTCCAGCGCCACCTTCAGCACCTGGTCCATGGTGTCGACAAAGTGCATCTTCATTTCCTTGCGCAGGTTCTCGGGAACCTCCGCCAGGTCCTTCTCGTTGTCCTGGGGCAGGACCACTTCAAAGAGCCCCGCGCGATGCGCTGCCAGCAGCTTTTCTTTCAAGCCGCCGATGGGCAGCACCTTGCCGCGCAGCGTGATCTCTCCCGTCATCGCCAGGTCGCGGCGGACAGGAATCTTGCTCAGCGCGCTCGCAATCGCCGTGGCGATCGTGATCCCCGCCGACGGCCCATCTTTCGGGATTGCGCCTTCGGGCACGTGCACGTGAATGTCGAGGTTGCGATAGAAGTCTCGCGGCAACCCGAGAGCATTCGCCCGCGAGCGTACGTACGACATCGCCGCCTGGGCCGACTCCTGCATCACGTCACCCAGCTTGCCGGTCAGTGTCAGCTTGCCTTTGCCGTCGACCACCGTCACTTCCGTGCTCAGGATCGAGCCGCCGACTTCGGTCCACGCCAGACCGGTGACCAGGCCGACTTCGCTCTTCTCGTTGGCCAGCGTGTCGCGGAACTTGATCACGCCCAGGAAGTCGCCGATGTTCTCCCCGGTAATCGCGATCTTGTACTCCGGACCTTCCTTGACGACTTTGCGGGCAACCTTGCGGCAGACGTTTCCGATTTCGCGCTCCAGATTTCGCACCCCGGCTTCGCGGGTATAGGAGCGGATGATGGCTGTGATCGCGTCGTCGGTGAACTTGATGTTCTTGTCGGTCAGCCCCGCCTGCGCCAGTTGCTTCTTCACCAGAAACTGCTTGGCGATCTCGACCTTCTCCGGTTCGGTGTAACCGTGCAGCCGCAGTACTTCCATGCGGTCCTGCAGGGCCGGTGGGATAGTGTGCATCACATTCGCCGTCGCCACAAAGAACACTTGCGACAGGTCATACTCCACGTCGAGGTAGTGGTCGACGAACATGTAGTTCTGCTCGGGATCAAGCACTTCGAGCAGCGCCGCCGACGGGTCCCCGCGGAAGTCCATCGACATCTTGTCTACTTCGTCCAGCATGAAGACCGGGTTCTTCGTTCCCGCCTTCTTCATCATCTGGATGATCTGCCCCGGCAGCGCGCCGATGTAGGTGCGCCGGTGCCCGCGGATCTCGGCTTCGTCCCGCACGCCGCCCAGCGACATGCGCACGAACTTCCGTCCGGTGGCCTTCGCAATCGACATGCCCAGCGAAGTCTTGCCCACGCCCGGAGGCCCAACGAAGCACAGGATCGAGCCCTTGGGATTCTTCACCAGCTGCCGCACGGCCAGGAATTCCAGGATGCGCTCCTTGATCTTCTCCAGCCCATAATGATCTTCGTTCAGAACCTTTTCCGCCCGCCCGATGTTGCGGATTTCCTTCGACCGCTTCTTCCACGGCACGGCCAGCAGCCAGTCGAGATAGTTGCGCGAGACAGTGGACTCGGCCGACATCGGCGGCATGGCTTCCAGCTTCTTCAGTTCCTGGATGGCCTTGTCCTTTACTTCCTTCGGCATGCCGGCGGCTTCGATCTTCTTCTTCAGTTCGTCGAACTCGCTCTTCTCGCCCCGGCCCAGTTCCTTCTGGATGGCCTTGATCTTCTCGTTGAGGTAATACTCTTTCTGCGCCCGCTCCATCTGCCGCTTCACCCGCGACTGGATGGTGCGGTCCATGTTCAGTTTCTCGATCTCGATGTCGAGCACGTCTGCAATGCGCGTCAGCCGTTCCGCCGGGTCGAAGATCTCAAGCAGTTCCTGCTTCTCTTCAATCGAAAGCTGCAGGTTCGCCGCGATCGTGTCGGTGAGCTTCGCCGGATCTTCCATGCGGACGGCGGCGATCATGGTCTCGTAGTTGAGCGACTGGCACAGCTTCACGTACTGCTCGAACAGTCCCGTGACCCGCTGCATCCCCGCTTCGACCTGGGGCGTGGTCTCGGTCGTGTACCGCGCTACCCGTACCGAAGCCTGCATGTAGCCGTCGGTGTCAGTGACCTGCAGAATCTTGCCGCGCTCGATGCCCTCCACCAGAACTTTAATATTGCCGTCGGGCAGCTTCAGGCTCTGCACGATGTTGACGATCGTGCCTACCTGGTAAATTTCGTTGGCCTTGGGTTCGTCGATCGAAGCATCGTGCTGCGTGGCCAGGAAAATCTTCTTATCGGCCGCCAGTGCTTCTTCAAGCGCATGCACGCTCGACTCCCGGCCCACCACGAACGGCGTCATCATGTACGGAAAAATGACCACGTCCCGTATGGGCATCATGGGAAGTTTCTTGGTTTCGAATTTTTCCTTCGACTGGGTCAATTGGTCTCCAAACGTCTAAGTCACGCTATTTCGGTAGCGCCGGCGTCCCCGCCGGCTGTCCAGCGGGCGTCTCGCCCGCTATCCTGCCTTATCCATCATCGCCAGCGAAACGTCGCGCTTTTCCACCATCTCGCGCGTCACTTCGAATTCCTTCACCTTCTTCTGGCTAGGTAAATGGTACATGAGGTCGAGCATCAATTCTTCCAGGATCATGCGCAACCCGCGGGCCCCTACCTTGCGCGCCATGGCCTGGCGGGCAATCGCCTTCGTCGCGTCTTCGCTGAACTTCAGCCGGACATTCTCGAACTCGAACAGTCGCTGGTACTGCTTGATGATGGCATTCTTCGGCCGGGTCAGAATCTCGATCAGGGCAAACTCGTCGAGATCCTCCAGCAATCCCACCACCGGCAAGCGTCCCACAAATTCCGGAATCAGCCCGAACTTGATCAGGTCTTCAGGCTGGCAGTCGGAAATCAGCTGGAACTTCGTCTTGCTGGCGTCCGCCGTCTCTTCCTCGTGCGCTTCCTCGCCGGTCTTGAACCCCAGCGACTTCCGGCCCACCCGCCGCGAGATGATCTTGTCCAGGCCAACGAACGCGCCCCCGCAAATGAACAGGATGTTCGTCGTATCCACCGGCGTGAATTCCTGGTGCGGGTGTTTCCGCCCGCCCTGTGGAGGAACGTTCGCGATCGTGCCTTCCAAGATCTTCAGCAGCGCCTGTTGCACACCCTCGCCCGATACATCGCGGGTGATCGACGGATTCTCGTCCTTGCGCCCGATCTTGTCGACCTCATCGATATAGATGATGCCGGTCTGCGCCCGGCCTACATCGCCTTCCGCCGCCTGCAGCAGCTTCAGGATGATGTTCTCGACGTCCTCGCCCACATAGCCCGCTTCGGTCAGCGTCGTCGCATCCACGATCGCGAACGGCACATCCAGCATGCGCGCCAGCGTCTGCGCCAGCAAGGTCTTGCCCGTGCCGGTCGGCCCGATCAGCAGGATGTTCGATTTGGTCAGCTCCACGCCATCGCCCGTCTTCTGGCGATTCATGAAGATCCGCTTGTAGTGGTTGTAGACGGCGACCGCCAGCTTCTTCTTGGTCTGCTCCTGCCCGATCACGTACTCGTCCAGGAACGTCTTTACTTCTTGCGGCTTGGGAAGCTGGTTCGGAGTGGAGGACTCCGGCGTCGTGGTGCGGTCGTCTTCCAGAATCGAGTTGCAGACCGCCACGCACTCGTCACAGATGTATGCTCTTGGATAATCACTGGGCGAGGAAATCAGTTTCGCCACCGCGTCCTGTGATTTGTGACAGAACGAGCAGCGTAGGATTTCGTCTGTGCCCGACCGGTTTTTCACTCGGCTCTACTCCTTCACCTTCACCCCGATTTGCCCGCCCCGTGGCTGCTTTCGCCCAGTCAGCCAGCAATCCGTTCTCCGCCGAGACCTCCAGTAGAACTGCGACCGGCGAACGCCGATCATACCTCTACTTCGTCTTATAAATGATATCGTCGATGATTCCGTATTCTTTAGCCTGCTGCGCGTTCATGATGAAATCGCGCTCCACGTCCTTTTCTACCTTATCCAGCTTCTGTCCGGTATGTTTCGAAAGTAACTGGTTGGTGATTTCCCGCATCCTCAAGATTTCACGGGCGTGGATATCGATATCGGTGGCCTGCCCCGACAGCCCCCCCATCGAGGGCTGGTGGATCAGAATGCGCGAATTGGGCAGGGCCAAACGTTTCTTGGCCTCCCCCGCCGCCAGCAGCAAAGCCGCCATCGACGCTGCCTGTCCGATGCAAATCGTGGTCACATCGTTTTTCACATATTGCATCGTGTCGTAAATCGCCATGCCCGCCGTGATCGATCCCCCCGGCGAGTTGATGTACAACTGGATGTCTTTCTCCGGATCCTCTTGCGCCAGAAACAACATCTGCGCGATTACCAGGTTCGCGATGTTGTCATCAATCGGCGTCCCGATAAAAATGATGTTATCCCGCAGCAGCCGCGAGTAGATGTCGTACGCGCGCTCTCCGCGCCCGGTCTGCTCGATCACCATCGGCACCAGCATCATCTTTGGATCGTTCACGTTCACCTGCCACACTCCTGCCCCGACAGCCCGTTTCCGTTTGCGAGGGAGGATCGAAAGTGGTCCGCCTACGCGGACTGGTGATACAAAAAATTGAGGGTCTTCTCGTTGCGGATTCTGTTTCTAATCCTATCGAGCGCCCCATCGCGTGTCAAACGTGCCCGCACTGCTTCCGAGGTCTGTTTCGTCTGCAAAGCGAGCGCTTCGATTTCGTGACCGATCTCCTCATCGCTGACCTCGAGTTTTTCGAGATCGGCAATCCTGTCGAGCAGCAGGGAAGCCTTCACTTCCTGCACCGCCTGGTCGCGCTGCCCGGCCCGCAGGCGATTCAGGTCCATCTTCTTCATGTCTTCGGCGCGCATGCCCTGGGACGCCAGCGCCCGCAACCCGCGTTCCAGCCGAACATCGATCTGCCGGTCCACCATTGCCTCGGGCACCTCAAAATCATTGCGCTGCACCAGTTCCGCCACCAGCTTGTCTTTGGCTTCATGTTCAGCCGTGTGTTTCTTCTCGGCCTCCATGTTTTCGCGGACGCGTTTCTTTAACTCCTCCACGCTCGCGAACACGCCCAGTTCCTTGGCGAAGGCGTCGTCGAGCGCGGGCAGGTTCTTGTGCTTCAGCGAGAGCACCTTCACCGTGTAATCGAACGTCTTTCCCGCCAGCCGCTTGTCCGATGTGTCCTCGGGATACTTCACCTCAAACGTCTTGTCTTCCCCTGCCGAAGCCCCGCGCAAGTGTTCGGTGAACTCCGGCATCGTGTTCTTGCCGCCGATCTCCACCAGCACATCGTCCATGTGCACCGGCTGCCCTTCGCCTTCCCGCGGCTTGCCGTCCAGGGCGACCTGGGCGAAATCTCCTTCCGCCAGAGTCCGTCCTTCGATGCCCTCGAAGGTCGCATGCTGCTCTCGCAACTGATTCAACGCCTGATCCACTTCCTCGTCGGTGACTGCGATCACAGGCTTATCGGCACGCAGCTCCTTGTAGCCTTCCACCCGGATCTCGGGAAGAATCTCGAAACTGGCCTTGAAGCGCAGGGGTTCGCCCTCGTGGATGTGAAGATCGCTGACTCGAGGCTGCGACACCGGAATCAGCCCCTGCCGGTCCGCTTCCTGGCGGAAGTAGCGCGGAATCAGCGCCTCGGCCACCTCGGTCTTGATGTCTTCGGCAAACCTCTGCCGGATAATCGATGCCGGCACGTGCCCTTTGCGGAATCCGGGCAACCGCGCCAGTTTCTGATACTTTTCGACCAGCGCATCGGTCTCGCGTCTGACTTCCTCCGCGGGAATCTCGACCGCCAGCTCGCGCTTCGTGCTTTCTCTCGTCTCTGTGGGGCTCACGTTATACCTTCCGAATGCCACGCCGCTCGCGCCGCCAACCGCGCGTCCAGACGCGCAACATTCCAATCTGTCAGTGTAAAGAGTGTAAGAGAACACCGTCAAACACCAACGGTTCCTCTCTGTCCTTCGGTGCTATCTTCCGGGCAGTTTCCTCAGCGCGAAGCGGTCAGTCGCAAGCTCGGGACGCCTCCACCACTGCCGCAATAACGTCTCCGAGCAGAGCTGCTTAGCTCCCATTTCCCTGCGTTTCCCTCTCCAGGGTAATCAGGGTCACTTCCGGTGGACAGTTCAGCCGCACCGGCGGGTTGATGACGCCGACTCCGCGGGTTGTATACACCTGCAAGCGTCCTACCCGGTTCAATCCCGTGTGATACTTCTGCGCCATATCGGGCAGTACGATCGGCCCAATTCCCGGCAACCGCACTTGCCCGCCATGCGAATGTCCCGACAGTTGCAGATCCACAGGAAACTTCGTCGCGTGGTCGGCGAAGTCCGGTTCGTGCGCCAGCAGGATCGTCGCCTCATCCCTTGGAATCTCTGCGATCGAGCGGGTCAGATCCGCTTTTCCTTCCAGCACGTCATCAATTCCCGCCACCCACGTCCGCTGACCATCTTTTTCCATGGGCCATGCCTGGTTCCGCAACACGCGAATGCCGCGCTCCGCCAGCGCCCCTGCCACCATATCGGCGTTGTTCCAGTGATCGTGATTGCCCAGCACCGCGAGGAAGGGAACACCGTTCCATCTGGCGAACACGTCGGCGCACGGTTCCGCATTCCTCGCGCCTTCCGGCCCGTCGTGCTGATGCAACGGATGCGAAACGAAGTCCCCCGTCAGCACCACCAGCTCCGGCTGAAACGCCTGCGCCAGCCGCACCGACCGCTCCAGACGTTCCTGATCCATGTACGGACCGAAATGAATATCGGAGAGCTGAGCGATGCGGAAGCCATGAAACGCTTCCGGCAGCCGCGACAAGCGAATCGTCACGTTCTGCGCCACCGGATGCTCCGGTTCTCTGATCAAGCCTTCGATCGTCAGGCCCGTTCCCGCCAAAGCGGCCAGCCCGATTACCGAACCCCGTACGAATCTACGTCGCGTCAATCCTAAAGACACAATACCTTGAGTCTAGCACCCCAAACTCGCCCCGGTCGCGTTGTTGCGCCGGCGTCCCGCCGGGTGTTGTGAGAGCTTGCCCTGAGCTTGTCGAAGGGGCATCTTGCCCTCACCTCGCTGAGGTCTCGTAAGGCCCTGCTTCCGGCCGTGTCTTCGGCGCATTTCGCCGTCAAAAATTCATGTGCCGGTCATCGCATAGAATGTCCTGTTCAGCAACCCAAATGCCTCCAGCCTGGCTCGTTCAACTCAATGCGGAAATCATGGTCTGCCGCAAGTGTCCGCGCCTGGTCGCCTATCGCGAACAGATCGCTCGCGAGAAGCGCCGCGCCTACCTCGCCTGGGACTACTGGGGAAAGCCCGTTCCCGGTTTCGGCGACCCGAATGCCCGCGTCCTCATCATGGGACTCGCTCCCGGCGCCCACGGCTCCAACCGCACCGGCCGCCCCTTCACCGGAGACGCCTCGGGCAACTTCATGTACCCAATCCTTTTCGAAACCGGTTTCGCCAACCAGCCCAACGCGACTGACCGCAACGATGGCCTGAAACTCCGCGACCTTTACATCACCGCCGCTGCCCGCTGCGCTCCTCCCGACAACAAACCGCTGCCCGAGGAACTCGCCAACTGCTCCCCTTATCTCGATCGCGAACTTCAGGGCTTGAAGAAGCTGAAAGTGATCGTCGCTCTGGGGAAGATCGGCTTCGATGCTTACTTGAACTCGTTGAAGCGCCAGGGCCTGGTGAAGAGTCGGGCCGCGTTCCTGTTCGCCCATGGCGCGCAATACCAACTACCCGACGGCAAGACGCTGCTGGCGTCCTACCACCCCTCGAACCAGAATACCCAGACCGGCAAGCTCACCCGCGACATGTTCCTGACGATATTCAAGCGCGCGGCACAAATTGCCGATCAGTAACCAGAGCGGGGACGTTTGAGCCGGACCCTGAGCTATCTCCGGAGCGCCTGTGAATTCCCTTCACAGCCCGGTCCGGGACGTCCCCGCCCGTCTGCAGCGGCAAGTCCTCAGTCGCTAGTCGTCTGCTAAAAACACCTGTTTCACCACAGAGACACAGAGGACAGAGACGGATTCAATAATTTGGTCATTGTGTCCTTCCGTAATTTTTCATAGCTGCCCCGCGGATCGGTTCCTTTTTTCAAATTACCCAATTACCAAATTACCCAATTACCAATTTCTCTGTGACTCTGTGATGAAGGAGGTTTGAGGGCGGGCGTCCCGGACCGGGAGCTTCCGAAAAAAGCTTTTAACCGGAAAGGGCGCGAAGAAAGGCCGCGAAGCGCGCCAAGAAAAGCGGTTGACCGCAAGAGAGCAATAGGCGAAGAAAAAAACGTGTCGCCACAATCCGCGTTGACCAGAAAAGCTCCGTGCAACGGTTTTCTCTGTGTCTCTGTGACTCTGTGGTGAGGAGTCTTTTTGGGGAGATTACGCTGACGACTGGCGACTAGCCACTGGCCGCTGGCTTCTGGCAAACGCTTTTCGCTGGCTAGCAGCCAAGGAGCCAGTAGCCAGCAGCGCTCCTGTGTTAGAACTACCGCGTGCCCATCTACCTCGGCATCGATGGCGGCGGAACCAAAACCACTTGCGCCATCGCGGATGACCAGTCCGTTCTTGGCGCGGCTACCAGCGGCGGAAGCAACATCACCCGCCACGGGGACGCGCGCGTGCGGGAAGCGCTGCATGCGGCGGTTCGCGACGCCAGCGCTGTAGCCAAGATCTCCGCATCACAAATTGCGGGCGCATGCGTCGGTCTCTCGGGAGCGGGACGTCCGGAAGTCCGTGATGCCGTCGCGCGCATGATCGCCGAAGTCCTGCCCTGCAAGGTCCTGGTCGTAAGCGATCTCGAAACGACGCTGGAAGCTGCCTTCGGCGACGGGCCGGGCGTCATCACCATCGCTGGCACCGGTTCCATTGCTTACGGGCGCGATGCCCACGGACAAACGGCGCGCGCCGGCGGATGGGGTCTTGCGATTTCCGACGAAGGCTCCGGCCAGTGGATCGGGCGCGCCGCGGTCAGCGCCGCGCTCGGTGCCAAAGACGCCGGACACGAGCCCCCCTTGCTTGCCGCGATCCTCAAGCTGTGGCAACTCTCGACTCTCGATGACCTGGTACGGCACGCCAACGTGTCGCCGCCGCCGGACTTTTCGATCCTGTTTCCGCTCGTGCTGGAGGCGGCGCAGTCTGGCGATCGCCTCGCCAAGAGTCTCCTGCGGCACGCGGGCAACGAACTGGCGGCCTTGACAAAAAATGTGATCCGCCGCCTTTTTAGCAAGACGGACAGCGTCCCGGTGGCCATCTCGGGAGGAGTCTTTCGTCAGTCGGAACTCGTGCGGCAGGTTTTCTACAATGAGGTCATGGCGGAATCCCCGCGGGCCAGCGTGAATCTTGACGTTGTCGATCCGTTGCAGGGCGCCTTAGCCCTGGCTCGTAGAGCGGTCGCGGCAAAGCTCACGAGCGGGTAGACGACGCGACGATGACAACACTCCATGCCCTCCGATGAAAGCACCGGCGCGAGGCTGGCTCCTGAGCACCCGGAGTCGGGAGTGTCGGCTTCGCCCCGGGCGTTGCCTCCGGACGCCGAAGAGCTCAAAGTTCGAGCTTCGGACCCCGCCTTGAATGAAGATGCCGCGCTTAGCCTTCTGAAGCGCGCCGACCTGCCGACCGACGTGCTCGAGCAACTGGGCAAGAATGGCAGCGTCCTGAAGTCCCGCAAGGTCAAGCTTGCGCTGGTCGAGCATCCCAAAACGCCGCGCCACGTCTCACTCCCGCTGGTGCGGCAGCTTTACACTTTCGATTTAATGCAGGTGGCGCTCACGCCCGTGGTGCCCGCCGACGTCAAACTTGCGGCGGACGAAGCGCTGTGCAACCGGCTCGAGACGCTAGCTTCGGGAGAAAGGCTGACGCTTGCGCACCGCGGCTCCGGAAGGATTGCCGAAGCGCTCTTGTGTGATGGAGAGGCGCGGGTGGTCCAGGCAGCACTGCAGAATTCGCGGCTTACCGAAGCGTCGATCGTGCGGGCGCTCGCTCGGCACGACACATCCGGGGCGTTCGTCGAGGCCGTTTCGCATCACCCCCAGTGGTCGCTGCGGCGCGAGGTGCGCGTGGCGTTGCTGCGCAATGAAAAAACTCCGATCGCCAAGGCCGTCGAGTTTGCACGGACGCTTCCAACCGCGCTGGTGCGCGAGATTTTGCATGGATCGCGGCTACCGGGGAATGCGAAGACGCACTTGTTGGCGGAAATCGAAAAGCGCGGGAAGGGCAAGGTCAGCAGCTGAGAACGACGACAAAAGCCTTTAACCGCAAAGATCGCAAAGAATTCGCAAAGAACGCGAAGAAAACCCGCCTGCACACTCTCTTTCGATCCAAAGGTAGACTGCCAAATCCTAAGTGCCAAGTGCTAACTACTGAGAGCTGAGTCCTGAGACCTACCCACCGCTCGCCGCCGGCTGCGTTTCTTTCCCGTGCAGCAAACCGACGATGGCTTCATAGAGATGCGCCCGGGTGGCCTGCCGCTCCTGAGCGCGGGTGATGTAGCGGACATGCACTTCGACGCCGCCGCCGGTGGGGCGCAAGTTGATTGCGGGCCTGGCCGAAAAATTTTGTACTTTGTAGCGCGTCGAAGCCTTCTGCCATTCTTCTTCGGCCATGTGCGCGTTGGATTCCGTTTCTTTCACGACCAGCTTCTGAATGGCTTCAATCACGGGGTACGGATTTTCCCCGGTCGGCACCGACACTGTCAGTTCATCCCACAGCCACTGTCCTGAAGTCGAGAAGTTGAAGTAGTGGCCTTCGATGGCGAAGCTGTTGACGAACGTCACTTTGCGTCCGGTGGGATGCCCGGTGTCAGTCCAGTTGCCGGTTTCGAGCAGCGTCGTGCGGAGCAGGCTGATCTCGACCACCTCGCCGCCGACTCCATTGATCTCGACCCAGTCGCCGACGCGAATGCCGTTGCGTCCCATCAGCACGAACCAGCCCACGAAGCCGACGATGAAGTCTTTCAGCGCCACCGTGAGGCCGGCGCCGGCCAGCCCGAGCACTGTCGGGGCTTGGCTTGGCATGCCGAGTATGACGAAGACAATGAGCAGAAGTCCGACCGCCTGCACGGCAAACCAGACCACCGCGCGCAAGCTAACGAGCCGCCGCTTCTCGGCGGCGAGGTCGACGAAATAGCGGTCGATCAGCCTGCCCGTGAAGTAGACGACCAGGCAGATCAGAAGAATCCAGAGCACCGATTGCAACATGCCGTGCACGGCGACCCGCTGTCGCGCCGCGACCAGCACTTCCCAATTCGTGTAGATGTCGGCCAGTTCCTGCTGGTCCTGAATGCGCTTGTCGAGATCGGAAACCGCTTTCTGATCTTCGGAGAGATGGCGAAGCGCGGCGAGGGTGTCGCGAGCAGCTTGTTTAGGGGAAGCGCCATCGGCAGGCGCCTCGCCTCGCGACAGCCCGGCCGCCTTCTGCTTGACTGCCTGCCGTTGTTCCTCCTGCTCCTTCACGCGCTGGTCCAAGGTATCGTGCGCGCGGATCAGGGCGGGAACGTCGTCGAGGGCATCCTGGCGAGCCCGAGCCAGCAGAAGGCCCTTCTCCCTAAGCACCAGCCAGGCGCGAGCCTGCGGTGCCAGGTTATGCGACTGGTACTCGGCATCGGAGACGGCGGCTGCGTTAGCAGTAGTGCCCGCACTGGCGTGAGTCCCGGCCTCGTGCTCCTGCAAAAGCAGCTGGATCTTCCCCTGCGGATTCCCTCCGGCGCGCAGCAGATCTTCTTTTGCGTCGTCGAGTTCGTCCTGATCGAGTTCCTGCTGTGCCTTGGTGACGTCGAGCTGATCCTGAACCGCTTCTTTGTCCTCTTCCTTCGCGGCGGCAAGCTGGTGCGTGAGGTGGGTCACCTGCTCCTGATCGCTCTTGACGGTGGCTTCGGCCTTGGCGTTGCGCGCCATCAACTCCCGTTGCTCGGCGGTCGGCGTCGGTGGGTGTTGGGTGGCCTCGCGCAGCGCATCGGCGAAGGCGAGATCGACTTCGTAGTCCGCGAGCCGCAAGGCCTGGCGGGCGAATTCCTGTTCGTCGGGACTGGTCGCCAGCGCCGCCAGCTTGTGGGCGGTGTCGAGCGGCTTCTGGTCGACCGCCGGCGCGCTCTGGACGGCTTTCTTTGCATTTCGCGTGGGAAGCACGGCAGGCCCGCCATTAGTCATAAACAGGCCGACGATGGTGGCGACCACCAGCGCCAGCAACGCGATCCCCGGGATCCCTTGGCGAAGTTTCATGATGCGAATCAAATCCTGTGGCCGCGATCGTGCCAGCCGCTAGTGAAAAATCCTTTAACCGCAAAGAGCGCGAAGCTTTCGCAAAGAGCGCAAAGAAGACGAAGAGAATGAAGATTGCGAAACGTTGGACAGCGCGCCTCTCCTGGCTGTCTTTGCGATCTTCGCGGCCCCACTTCGCGAACTTTGCGGTTACGAGCTTCTAGAAATGTAACAGGAACCAACCACGCTGCGCCCATGACGGCGGACGCAGAACCAAAGGAATTAAAACTTCTGGCAGAAAGAAGGGAGGCGCCTGCCGGGGAAGCAGGCGCCCGAGGGTAGGCGTTTTACGCGGCGGGGATACGCAGGGATTGCCCGACTCGGATTTTGTCGGGATCGGCGAGATTGTTAGCCTTGGCGATCTTGGGATACTCGTTGGCATCGCCATAGAACAGCTTGCTGATCTTGGAGAGGTTGTCGCCCGCTTTCACGGTATAGGTTTGATCGCCCTGGGCCACGGTAATTTCGTGGGCGAGGTCGGAGAAATTGGGATCGACTGCCTTGATCGCATCCCATATGCGGTTCTTGCTCGATTCCGAGACAGTGGTGGCCCGGATATGAAGTTTGTCGCCCTGCAAGTCGACGGCCTGGATGGTGGCGTCTTCTTTGGCGAGGACATCGAGCACAGGCTGGTATTTCTGCTTCAATTGATTTAAATCAGCCATGGGGTACTCCTTTTCATTTGAAGTATGGAACAGGAAGCGGCGTGACGAAGTGGGCGCGCCGTGGCTCGTCTCAGGCGGCCACGGCTTCGTCATCGGCCCGGCGGCGGGCCAGAATTTCGGCCTCCGCGCGCAGCCAATCCTGTTCGGCATAACCGGGCTCGCGTCCACGCTCTTCGTAGAGCGCGAAAGCGCGCCGGCGAATTTCTTCCATGAGTGCTTCGGGATGCAACGGTTTCATCGTGACCTGCCTTGGGAACGGTTTGTGGTTCGGAATGAATGAGCGGAACTCGTCTTGCAAATGTTGGAGCTCGTGCAGAGGCAGCACGACTGCGAATTCGTCTTCGAGCACGATCCACCGGTCTTTCATGCCAGACCTCGATCGAGAAGCGGCCGGGCAGAGAGAATCCTGCGGCGCGAGCCACTTCGAGGGATGCCTGCGGGTATACGCGCGCCATATTTCGGCAGTGTTGCCGAGGAATGAATTTCCGGTAAAAGCGGGCTGGCGGAGGGACGACATCTCAAACTTCCGTAACGTAAGAAGTCCGGCCCGCCCGGTCTAAGATTTTCCAGGCGGGTCTTTATGCTGGAGAACTTTTTCGAATCTTGGGAGACGGAGTGGCAACCGGTGCCCCGCTGGGCGCTGGCCGCATGGGCCACATTCTACGCCTGCTTCCTCGGGTACGTTTTCCACAGCCACGGCGGTTTTCTTTTCATCGACTTGGCGAACCTGGTGGTGCACGAGGGCGGCCATCTACTGTTCGGCTGGTTCGGCCCGACGCTGGGACTGTGGGGCGGGACGCTCTTGCAATGGCTGGTGCCATTTCTGCTGGCGGCATACTTCTTTACGCAAAGACAAACCACCGCGTTTGCGTTTTGTTCTTTTTTCTTCTTCGAGAACTGGCTGTACACGGCGACCTACATGGCGGATGCCCGCGCGATGATCCTGCCGCTCGTGACCACCGGCGACCCTGACAACGTGGAGCACGACTGGAACGCAATCTTCTCCAGCCTGGGCGTCTTGCAGTACGACACTACGATCGCAGGCGTGGTGCGGTTTCTCGGCTGGTGCGGGATGTTGGCGGTCGTCGGGTGGCTGGTGTGGGTGAGTCTGAAGCAGTCAGAAGTCAGCACTCAGCATTCCGAAAAGGGCATCTAGCATTTGGTCCGTGAGAGTGAGTTGCTTGACGAACAACAAATCTTAAAACGCAGAGGGGCGCAGAGAGCGGCCGCGGAGGACGCAGAGGGGTTTTTTATCAATCGATGTCACTTGGCGGTAGCGGGCTGTTTTGATTCAAGATAGCCCACTACCCACTTGCCGTTCTTACACACCTGTTCTTACGTCTGCGGTGTGACAGTCATCACACATTATTTTTGAATCGGAAAACTAGTATCGAGTGCATGAGTTTGCCGATTCGTCCTGCTCACCGTTCGTCACTCGCAATTGCGCATGAAGGCGCCCATCATCTTTCAATGTTTCAGCTGACCGATCGCATCATTGGATCGGTGATCAAGATTCATCGTCGCCTCGGTCCTGGCCTGATTGAATCCGCCTATGAGAGCTGCCTTGCCTACGAACTCGATTCGCAACAACTGAAGGTTGTCCGGCAGAAAGCGGTGCCGCTCATTTACGAACAGGTGAAGCTGGATTGCGGATTCCGGGCAGATCTGCTCGTAGAGAATCGAGTCGTCGTGGAACTGAAGTGCAAAGAGCAGATTCATCCTGTCGATGAAGTCCAACTGCTTTCGCATCTAAGGCTGTTGGATTTGCAGGTAGGGTTGCTGATCAACTTTCACGTGGTTCGACTAAAAGACGGAATTCGAAGAATCGTGAACAACTACCAGGAACAAGACATCCAAGAAGAAGGGTTCTGATTTTCTGCCCAGTATCTCTCTGCGTTCTCCGCGGCATTTCTCAGCGCCCTCTGCGTTTTAAGATTTTAAGGGTTGCCAATCCGCGATGAATAGGTTTGTCTCGTGCGGGAATTTCGCGTTGGGGAGGGATCCACACCTACAAAGAACGAGACGTTAAAGAAGTGTTTTGCATTTCTACCCGGTACCTCTCTGCGTTCTCTGCGGTATTTCTCAGCGCCCTCTGCGTTTTAAGACTCCTAAGGAACCCAATCTGCGATAAACACGTTCGTCTCGTGCGGGACTTTGCCGTTTCTGCCGGAAATCCAGACCACCTTCTTCCCATCCGGGCTGAACATGGGGAAGCCGTCGAAGCCGTCGGTGAAGGTGATGCGCTCGAGGTTCTTGCCTTCGAGATCGATGCCGTAGAGTTCGAAGTTGCCCATCCCGCCAGTGGACCCCACGTTTGACGAAAAAATAATGTGCTTGCCGTCGGGATAAAACGCGGGCGCGAAGCTCGCGGCGCCGAGGTCGGTGATCTGGCGCTTGTCGCTGCCATCGGACTTCATCAGCCAGATTTCCAGATACGTGGGCCGGATCAGATTCTGCGCCAGCAGTTCTTTGTAGTCTTTGATTTCCTGCTCAGTCTTGGGATGGTGCGCGCGGTAGACAATGAGCTTGCCGTCGGGCGAAAACGTCGGGCCGCCATCGTATCCGAGTTCGTGCGTCAGTTGCTTCACGTTCGAGCCGTCGGCGTCCATGGTGTAGATGTCGAGGTCTCCGTTGCGGATCGAAGTGAAGACGATCTTCTTGCCATCGGCCGAGATGACCGCTTCAGCGTCGTAGCCGGGCTCTTTCGTGAGTTGCTTAAGATCGGAGCCGTCGGGATTCGCAGTGAAGATGTCGTAGCTGGGATAAATGCCCCAGACGTATCCCTTGGAGTAGTCGGGCTTGGGCGGGCAGTCGGCGCTGCCGAGATGGGTGGAGGAGTAGAGAATTTTTTTGCCGTCGGGAAAGAAAAACGAACACGTCGTGCGGCCCTTGCCAGTCGAGATCATGTGTTGATCGCTGCCGTCGACATTCATCACGAAGATCTGGTCACACTTCAACGGCTCGCGATTCGATTGGAAGATGAGCCTGGTGCCGTCAGCCGAGAAGTAGGCCTCAGCGTTCTGTCCGCCGAAAGTGAGCTGCTTGATGTTGCGGAGGTGTTTTTCGGGTTGAGATGCGGCAGGCTTTTCAGCTTGGACGGCTGGAGTTGCCGGTACGCTTTGATGCGGCGTTATAGCAAACACAAGGAGTGCTCCGAGCATCAGCGCGGAGACTGAAAGGAAAATGGTTTTCATGGGGTGTTGCAGCTTAGTGTAACAGCCGGGCATCGTGCCGGCGGACTCAAACAAAAGCTTTTAACCGCAAAGGTCGCGAAGA
>Ga0210384_10003248_pt1 | contig 18959 bp, 21 predicted proteins | sample IncBWH2MmetaG_FD_160574 | JGI IMG/M metagenome (GOLD analysis project Ga0210384, IMG submission 160574) | Forest soil microbial communities from Barre Woods Harvard Forest LTER site, Petersham, Massachusetts, United States - Inc-BW-H-2-M | ecosystem: Environmental > Terrestrial > Soil >...
CGGGTGTACGCCGGACTTTTAGATGGCGCGGAGCGCGTGCAATTTCAGGTGCCGGCAGGGAGGCGCGCGTGGCTGCAGCTGGCGCGCGGCACTCTATCGGCGGATGACGTGCGGCTCTCCGCCGGGGATGGCGCGCGCACCGCGGGGCCCGCGCAGCTCACCCTGCACGATGGCGCCGACGCCGAGGTGCTGCTGTTCGACCTGCCTTAGAGCACTCCGTCAGTGTCTGCGATTCCTGGTGTTTACCGCCGTGAGCACGGCGGACTTGCTCACGTTCATGAGTGCCTGCCTGCGGGTGTGTTTGGGCGACCCGTCTCTCTGCGGGTTCTGAGCTTGCCGGACCGCGCGATCTTGCGACCGGGCTCGAGCAGACCGCAACCGCGAGCCATGGCGCGGCTTTGGGAGTCGCGCTCGCCTAGGGACTCGCGGCGCCGCGGAGCGCCGGCAGGTAGTGATCGATGAGCAGCGCCGCGAACAGCCACATGAGGTAGTCCACCGAGAAGCGGAACACGCGCATCGGCAGCTCCGCGCGTGCCGTGATCTTCAGCGCCAGGGCGTAGTAGAGGAAGCGGGCGTTCAGCACCAGTGCGGCGGCGAGATACAGGAGGCCGCTCATGCGGGTGAGGTAAGGCATCAGCGTGACCACTGTGAGCAGCACGGTGTACAGCAGCACCTGCAGCCCGGTGTAGGCCACCCCGTGAGTCACTGGCAGCATCGGAATGCCGGCGCGCGCGTATTCGTCGCGGCGTGCGATGGCGAGCGCCCAGAAGTGCGGCGGCGTCCACACGAAGATGATGAGGAAGAGCAGCAGCGCGTTGGGGTCGATGCTGTCGGTCACCGCGGTCCAGCCGAGCACTGGCGGCGCGGCCCCGGCCGCCCCGCCGATGACGATGTTCTGCGAGGTCGCACGCTTCAGCCACACGGTGTAGATGACCGCGTAGCCGATGAGCGAGAGAAATGTGAGCGCCGCGGTGAGGAGATTCACCAGGAAAGCGAGTATCGCCATGGCGCTCACGCCGAGGAGCGCCGCAAACAGCAGCGCATTGCGCTCCGTGAGCTGCCCGGTGGGCAACGGCCGGCCGCGAGTGCGCGTCATCTGCTCATCGAGGCGGCGATCGAGCACGTGGTTGAGCGTGGCAGCGCACGCCGCGGCGAGGGCTATGCCGAGATTGCCCCATAGCAGCGCGCCGGCCGGCGGCAGGCCCGGGCTCGCGAGCAGTGTGCCGACGATGGCAGTGAAGGTGATGAGCGCGACGACCTTGGGCTTGGTGAGCTGCAGGTAGCGGCGCCAGACCGCTGGCGCAGCCGGTGCATAATGCGAGGTTGTCGCCACGGCGAGAAGACGCAACAGCGGTCGGATGGGGGATGAGCAGCCTAACAGATCGCAGTGGCTGGGCTGGGGACTTATCAGTTGAGACTGGCCGCGGAGCGCGAGCATGACCTTTCCCGAAGACGTCTTCACCGAGCAGGACGCCGATCCCGACACCCTGGCTAACCTCGGCCCCTTGAGGCGCCTTGCCGGCATCTGGGAGAGCCACGCCGGGGTCGACATCAATCCCAAGGCCGCAGGACCAGAGCGGCGCGACTTCAGCGAGAGGATGGAGCTGCAGCCGATCGACGCGCAGGCCAACGGGCCGCAGCTTTTTTACGGGTTGCGCTACCACACGCACATCCTCGCGAGTGACGAGGCGGCGACCTTTCACGACCAGACCGGCTACTGGCTGTGGGAGCCGGCCACCGGGCTCGTCCTGCAGACCCTCTCCATCCCGCGCGGCCAGGTGGCCATCGCGGCGGGCCACGCGACGCACGATGCGACGGAGCTCGTTCTCACGGCCAGGCGCGGCGACACCGGCTACGGCATCTGTTCCACCGCCTTCCTCGAATACGCTTTCCGCACCGAGTCTTACCGCATCGAGGTCGTCTTCAATCCGGATGGCAGCTGGAGCTACGTGCTCGACACCATGCTCTTCGTGCACGGGCGCCCTGAGCCTTTCCTGCACCGGGACCGCAACACCCTGCGCAAGGTCGCCGAGCCGACGTCCAACCCGCTCGCGCTGCTGCGCAAGGCGGCGTCGAAACCGGGGCGTTAGCTGCGTGAGCTAGCTGCGCGAGCTGAGCGTGCGCAGCAGCGCGAGCGTCGCCAGCAGCAGCAGCGCCGCCCCCGCGGTGTGTGCGGTCGCGAGCCCCAGCGGAAAGGTCTTCAGCACCATCGTGACGCCGATTGCGAGCTGCAGAGCAAGCGCGGCAAGCACGGCAATGGCCGGCGCGTGCGCGAAGGTCAGCCCGCGCCTGCCCAGCACCAGGAGCGCGGCCAGCGCAAGCGCGGCGGTGGTCAGCAGCGCGCCGATGCGGTGTGTCAGGTGGATGGCGATGCGCGCCGGGTTGTCGAGAACGCCGCCTTCGTAGTTGATGTTGAGACCGCGCCACAGCACGAAGGCATTCCGGTAGTCGGTGTGTGGCCACCAGGCATTCTGGCAGGTGGGAAAGTCGGGACAGGCGACCGCGGCGTAGTTGCTGCTCGTCCAGCCGCCGAGTGCGATCTGCACTATCAGCACGATGAGGCCGAGCAGCGCGAGCCCGCGCGCGAGCGAGAGCGTCGAGGCGGCTCCGCCCCCCAGCGCGTGTGCCGCAGTGCCGAGTGAGCTGACGCCCCAGGAGCCTCGCGGGAGCGAGAGCAGCAGCCACCAGAGCAGCCCCAGCGTCGTCATGCCGAACAGCAGGTGCAGCGTCACGATGAGGGGCTTCAGCTGCCAGGTGACGGTGAGCATCCCGAGCAGCCCCTGCACCACCACGGTCGCAAAGAGCAGCAACGCGTAGGGCATACCGACGATGCGCTCGCGGCGCGCGGCGATTCCGAGCGCGGTGAGGATGATGATCAGCAGCCCGAGAGTCGTCGCGGCGTAGCGATGGATCATCTCGCGCCACGCCTTGCCGGGCTCGAGCGGCCGGCCGGGGAAGGCAGCGGCGGTGTCGGCGGCCTGCGCGCCGGAAGGTGTCAGATGACCGTAGCAGCCCGGCCAGTCCGGGCAACCAAGGCCCGCGGCCGTCAGCCGCACGTACGCGCCCAGCACCACCACCGCGAAACACAACAACACACCGAGGATGCACAGGCCGCGGATCCAGCGTGCGACTCTCATGAGCGTCAGCCGATGTGCGAGAGGGCGAGGAGCTTGTTCAGGTCCTCGAGCAGCCCGCGCGGACTTGTGCGTGCATCGTAGCTCATCATGAGATTGCCGAGCGGGTCGACGATGAACAGCGTGTGCTCGCGGCCTGCGGCGGAAAACTGTGCTAGGAGCGGCTTCGCCTCCGGCACACTGGCATCGAGGACCTCAAGTCCGGCGTGCTCGCGGGCGAGAAACGCCCGGTCGCAGCAGGCAGCGCTCACGAGAAACACCCGCACGACGCGGGCCATGTCGTTGTTGAGCGCGAGGCGCGTCTGGCGCATCACGTAGAGCGCCTCGCGGCAGTCGGCATCGCAGTTGCCGGTGCCGACATACACGAGCGACCAACGTTTGCGGAAACCACGCGCCGCAGGGCCGGGCGTCCGGTCAGGCGCCATACCGTTGCCGCCGACGCTGGACAGCGCCACCGCGGGCAACGGCCGTGGGGGAGTGAAGAGTTGTCCGTGGTTCACGCGCGTACTCGGCCGCCACCCGGTGCCGTAGTAGGTGGCGAAGGCAATCGCGAGGGGCAGAAGGAAGAGCACCGCGAGCACTGCCAGTGTTCGCAGGTTCCGTGCGCGCAGCTCACCGGGCGTCGTGGCACTCATGAGGCTGCCACCGGCGGCGGGCGACGGCTCGAGACCACCCACAGGATCAGTGTCAGGAGAGCGAAGCTCCACCACTGGACGGCGTAGGCAAAATGCCGCAGCGGCGGAAGCCCGGGGGCCTGCCACGCGCGCGCATAACCGAAGGGGCTCGTGGGGTCGAGCAGCAGAATGCGTGGGCTGAGTGGCACACCGAGCGCTGCGGCGAGCTGCGCCATGTCGGGGTAGCTCGTGACCTTAGGCCACCGCCCCTCAGGCGAGGGCGCGGCGCGTCCGGCCGAGAGTCCCGGACTCGGGAGCAGCGCGATGCGGCCCGTGAGTCGCACCGGCCCGCTCACCGTGAGGGTTACGTCGGGCAGCCGCGCACGGCTGCCCAGGAAAGGAACCCACCCGCGGTCGATGAGCAGCGCCGGTGCGCGCGCGCGTGTGAGCGGGGTCAGCACCTCATAGCCGGCGTGGCTCTCGAAGGTGCGGTTGTCGAGCAGGAACTGGTGCGCTCCATCGAGCTCGCCCTCGACGCTCGCCCGCTGGTAGAGCGGCACTCCGGCCGCGTCCACGGTGCGGAGCTCGAGCACCTGATCAGCGCCGCGGGCGAAGCGCGCCGCGTCCGCTTGCCGCTGCTCGCCGCGCTGCCATTGCCAATACCCTAAGCGCACGAAGAGCGCGGCGAGCAGCAGGGCGAGCAGCGTGAAGCGCAGCGTGGGCGCGAACACACGCTTGCCGGCACTCACCGGCGCCGCCATTCCAGATTGCTCCACGGCGCGCGCACGCTACACTCACCTACATACATGAACCGTCTCGTATGGCTCCTGGTGCTGGCGTGTCTGCTGGGCATCCTCGTCAGCCTCGGGCTTGGCCTGTACCACCTCTCGCGCGGCACGCCGGAGCATTCCGCGAAACTCGCGCGCGCGCTCACCGTGCGCATCGCGGTGTCGCTGCTGCTGTTTGCGCTGCTGATGATCGCCTGGCACTTCGGTCTCATCTCGCCTCATCCGCTGCAGGGCGCCGGCGCGCCGCCGTAGGCCGCTTCGCGCGAGGCACCGCTTGCGGCGTGCGCCGCTCGCCGGGGGCGCTCCGGCTACACCCAGTAGACGAAGATGAACAGCCCCAGCCACACCACGTCGACGAAGTGCCAGTACCAGGCGACCGCCTCGAAGGCGAAATGGCGGTCGGGAGTGAAATGGCCGCGCAGCACGCGCAGCCAGATCACCGTCAGCATGATCGCGCCGATCGTGACGTGCAGGCCGTGGAAGCCGGTGAGCATGAAGAAGGTCGAGCCGTAGATGCCGGTGGAGAGTCGCAGGCCGAGCTCGCGATAGGCCTCGCCGTACTCGCGGAACTGAAGGCCGACAAAGGTGAACCCCAGCAGGAACGTCAGCGCCAGGAAGAAAGCGAGCCTGCCGCGCTGGCCGGCGCGCATGGCGTGATGCGCCAGCGTCACGGTAAGGCCGCTGCTGAGCAGGATCGCGGTGTTGATCGCGGGGATCGGGATCGGCGCCATCGGAGTGAACGTGCCGTCGGCGTGGCCGCCGACGTGGGCGGGCCCGTTGGTCGGCCATACCGCCTCGAAGTGCGGCCAGAGGACGAAGTTGGTGAACACCTTCACGCCCTCGCCGCCGAGCCACGGTACCGCGAGGATGCGCGCGTAGAACAGCGCGCCGAAGAACGCCGCGAAGAACATCACCTCGGAGAAGATGAACCACATCATCCCCATGCGGAAACTGCGGTCGACCTGCAGGTTGAAGAGGCCGACCTGGTTCTCGCCGATGACGGTCGAGAACCAGCCGAAGAACATGTAGGCGAGCAGCACCGCGCCCGGCAGGAAGACCCAGCCGCCCGCCCAGTCGTTCAGATAGGCGATCGCCCCGAGCATGATCGCGAACAGCGCGACCGAGCCGCGGATCGGCCAGGGGCTGTCGTGCGGGATGTAGTACCGGTTGCCCTCGGGTGCGTGTGCGTTGGCCATGTCGGTGTGCTTTCTAGCGGCGCGCGGTCACGCGCGCGGATTCGTCGTAGAAGGTGTATGCCAGCGTGATCGTGTCGATGTGCTGCGGCAGCGAGGGATCGATGATGAAGCGCACCGGCATGTCGCGCCCCTCGTTGAGGCCGAAGTGCTGCGGCGTGAAGCAGAAGCACTCGGTCTTGTGGAAATAGGCGGCGACTTCCGAAGGGGCGATGTTGGGCACCGCCTGCGCGACCGTGTCGCGGCCGCTGAGGTTGTGCGCGTAGAACCTGGCGGTGTACAGCTGCCCCGGGTGCACCTCGACGGTGCGCACCACGGGACGGAACTCGAAGGTGCCGGCACTGGCGACGTCGGCGAGGAACTCCACCGTCACCGTGCGGTCGAGCTGCGGCTGCTCGACCGCGCTCACGCGCTTGAGGAGTTTGCTCTGGTCGCCATAGCCGGTCACCGAGCACAGCACGTTGTACAGCGGCACGAGCGCGAAGCCGAACGCGAAGCTGCCGGCGGCGAAGGCGAGCAGCTTCCAGGTCATGTTGCGGTTCGCGCGCCGGAGATCGCTCATTTCGTGCCGCGCACCAGGGTGAGGATGATGAAGCCCACGTAGAAAGCCGCCGCGAACAGCGACCACACGAGCGCGCTGCGGCGCACGCGCCGGCGCCGCTCCTCGGCCGCTGCGATTTCGGTCGCCGGCATCAGTGCTCGGCCCCGCGCGCGATCACCGCGTCCGACGGCGGCGTGGTCCACGAGTGATACGGTGGCGGCGAGGTCAGCTCCCACTCGAGCCCGTGCGCGCCTTCCCAGGCTTTCTTGCCGACGCGCTCACCGCCGCGCACGCACTTCCAGATGATGTAGGGGAACATGAGCTGCGCGAGTCCGAAGCCGAACCCGCCGATCGAGGACACCATGTTCCAGTCGGTGAACTGCACGGCATAGTCCGGGATGCGGCGCGGCATGCCGGCGAGTCCCAGGAAGTGCTGCGGGAAGAACAGCACGTTCACGAAGATGGTCGAGAGCCAGAAGTGCCAGGTGGCGAGCTTCAGGTCGTACATCCTGCCGGTCCACTTCGGCAGCCAGTAGTACACCCCGGCCATGATGCCGAAGATGGCTCCCGGCACCAGTACATAGTGGAAGTGCGCCACCACGAAGTAGGTGTCCTGGTACTGGTAGTCCGCCGGGACGATGGCGAGCATCAGCCCCGAGAAGCCGCCGATGGTGAACAGGAACAGGAACGCGAGCGCGAACAGCATCGGCGGCTCGAAGGTGAGCGAGCCCTTCCACATGGTAGTCGTCCAGTTGAACACCTTCACCCCGGTCGGCACCGCGATCAGCATGGTCGAGAGCATGAAGAACAGCTGCGCGGCGAGCGGCATGCCGACCGTGAACATGTGGTGCGCCCAGACGATGAACGAGAGGAACGCGATCGAGGCGGTCGCGTACACCATGGCCTCGTAGCCGAACAGCGGCTTGCGCGAGAAGGTCGGGATCACCTCGGAGACGATGCCGAAGGCCGGCAGGATGAGGATGTACACCTCAGGGTGCCCGAAGAACCAGAAGATATGTTGGAACATCACCGGATCGCCGCCGCCCGCGGCGGTGAAGAAGGTGGTGCCGAAGAAATGATCGGTGAGCAGCATCGTGACCGCACCCGCGAGCACCGGCATCACCGCGATCAGCAGGTACGCGGTGATCAGCCAGGTCCACACGAAAAGCGGCATGCGCATAAGCGTCATACCCGGCGCGCGCATGTTCACGATGGTGACGATGACGTTGATGGCGCCAAGAATCGAGGAGGCACCCATCAGGTGGATGGAGAAGATCAGCATCGGGAACGACGCGCCTGTCTGCAGCACCAGCGGCGGGTACATGGTCCAGCCACCGGCCGGCGCGCCGCCGGGCACGAAGAACGAGGAGATCAGCAGCGTGAACGCAAAGGGGAGGATCCAGAAGCTGAAGTTGTTCAGCCGCGGCAGCGCCATGTCGGGCGCGCCGGTCTGCATCGGGATCATCCAGTTGGCGAGCCCCGTCCACGCCGGCATCACGGCGCCAAAGATCATGATCAGCGCGTGCATGGTGGTGAGGGAGTTGAAGAACTGCGGATCGAAGAACTGCAGCCCGGGCCGGAAGAGCTCCAGGCGGATGAGCATCGCCGCAAAGCCGCCAACGAAGAACATGGTGCCCGCGAAGACCAGGTACATCGTGCCGATGTCCTTGTGATTGGTCGCGTACACCCAGCGCCGCCAGCCGTGCGGCTTGTGGTCGTGCTCGTCGTGTGTCAGGACTTCGGCCATGACGCTCTCTCTTGAGTTGCGGCGGTAGGGACAGGCGCCCCGGCAGGCGCCGCCGGGGCCGCGGCCTGCTTCTGTTCGGCGGCCTTCTGCTTCAGCCAGGCGGCGAAATCTTCCTTGGAGCGCGCCTCCACGACGATGGGCATGAAGCCATGGTCGCGGCCGCACAGCTCGGCGCACTGTCCGCGATACAGGCCCGGCTTGTCCTTATCGATCCTGAACCACGCCTCGTTGACGAATCCCGGGATCGCGTCTTTCTTCACCCCGAAAGCCGGGACCCACCACGAGTGGATGACGTCCGCTCCGGTGACGAGCAGGCGCACCTTGGTATCGACCGGCACCACGAAGGGGTGGTCGACGTTCAGCAAGTAATGATCGACGCTCTCGGGATCGATCCCCGAGAGCAGCTCGCGCGCGGCGTCGGAGTGGTGATCGAGACGGGAGTAGTACATCACCCCGTCATCGAGGTAGTCGTACTGCCAGCCCCACTGGAAGCCCGTGACTTTCACGGTGAGCTCGGTCTTGGTGGTGTCCTCGATCTCGATCAGCGTTTTCGCCGCGGGCACCGCCATGGCGACCAGGATGATAACCGGGACGATCGTCCAGACGACCTCGACCTTGGTGTTGTGCACCAGCGTGACATCCGGCACCGCGCCCTTCGATTTGCGGTAGGTGATGATCGACCAGATCATGACGCCGAAGACGACCACGCCGATCGCCACGCAGATCCAGAAGATCTTCATGTGCAGGTTGTAGATCTCGCGGCTGATGTGCGTGACCCCCTGGGTCATGTTCAGCTGGTTCCAGCCGGACTCCGCATGCGCGGTGAGCGTGCCGGCGCCTGCCGCGAGCGCGAGGACAACCGAAGCGAGCTTTTCGCGGATCATCGTTAACGTGCCTTGCAGCGCCACACTCCACAGAGCTGCGCGTTTTTCTCAGGAAGCCAACCCGCTCCGCCGTGCGCCGCCCCTAGCGCCAGGAGGGCGATTCGTTCACGCGGCCGATGACGCGCTGCAACCGCAGCGCCAGTCCGCGTCGCTCCTCTTCTGTGAGGAAGCTGCCTAGCTCGCACCGGCGGCCGTGCGACTCGATGGTGAGCCGGCTGGGGTGCAAGCGTGCCGCGGGGCGGCGCAGTTTAACCTGCGCCCAATGCCGCGGGAACACGACGTGCTCGCAACGCGCCCGGCCACGCGTGTCGATGCTCACATCGAGATCAGTCACGGTGATCGTCTGGCTGTGGAAGCGCCGCTCGAGGCACACCTTGAGCGCCCAGCCAAGGAGCGCCATCTCCAGGCCCGCAAACGGCAGGATGGGCCAGAATCCCTTGAGCGCGAGAAACCCGGCGATGCCGCACGGTACGATGCAGGCGCTGCCGAAGAACAGCCGCGCACCGCGCACACTCAGTGAGCAGTTGGGGCAGATCTGGATACGCAGTGGCTCGCTTTGCACGCGCGATCGATGGTAGCGCGCGAACGTCGTCATTCAAGCCGTTTCATGAGCTTATCGCCCAGCGAAGCGAGCGCCCTGGCGAGTGACGCGAGCTCGAGGCGCGAGCCGCCGTCGGGCAGATGCGGGACCACGGCGAGGGGTGGCTCACCGAGCAGCCGCTCGAGCGACTCGAGATTCGCCTGGAGGTGCGACATCTGCGGGTCGATCGCGCTCGCGACCCAACCGGCGAGCGGTACACCGCGGGCTCTTACCGCCAGCTGAGTGAGCTGTGCATGGTTCAGACAGCCGAGCTTGAGCCCGACCACGATCAGCACCGGGAGCGACAGGGCCCCGGCAAGGTCGGCCATCGTCTCGCGGTCGTTGACCGGTGCGAGCCACCCCCCGGCTCCTTCGACCACCATCCAGTCCACATTCGCCGCCAGGCGCCCGAATCTATGCTGTATCAGGCCGATATCTACCTCGATATTGTCGGCTTTTGCAGCGATATGCGGTGAAATTGGCAACTCAAAGCAGTATGGGTTGACGTCTCCGTAGGCGGTGGGCCCCGCAACCCCTGCCGCCTCCATCAAGGCGAGCGCATCGGCATTTCTCAGGCCATCGGCCGTATGGAATGACCCGGAGGCCACCGGCTTCATGATGCCGACGCGGTGGCCGTCCTGACGCAGCGCACGCACCAGCCCGCAGGCGACGACCGTCTTGCCGACGCCGGTGTCCGTGCCCGTGACGAAGATTCCGCGTGGGCTCACGGTCGCACCCGGCGCCGGATGGATCCGGGGGCAATGCGCGCCACGCCCTCGAGAGCGCTGGACGCAGGCCGCCCGGCCGCCCCCCAGCTCGCGCCGTAGATGACTTCGTAGGTTGCCGGCAACCGATCGTCGCAGCGGAAAGCTTCGTAGGCCTGCTGCACACGGGTGAAGCGCTCGCGGCCCACGAGTGCGCGCGGGCGTCCGGCAGTGACGTTGTGCGCACCGATCGCCTTCAGGTCGCGCATCAGCGCGAGCACGTCCGGATAGCCGACCTCGATGCGGTCCACATCGAGCACCGGCTCCATGAGTCCCGCGCGCACGAGCACGTCCCCGACCTCGTGCATGTCGGCGAAGCGATTGACGTGGTTGTAACCGTCCGCCTCGGCCCACGCGCTGCGCAGCTCGTGCAGCGTGTCGGGGCCGAAGGTGCTGAAGGAGAAGAAGCCGCTCGGTGCGAGCACGCGCCGCGCCTCGGAGAGCGCCGCGGCGAGCGGGTCGCACCACTGCAGCATGAGGTTGCTGAAGATGAGATCGACACTGCCGTCCTTGAGCGGAAGCCGCAGCGCATCGCCACACACGCGATCGAAACGCCGCCACGGCCATTGGTGGCGGCGTGCCTCGCGCAGCATGCCGGGAGCGATGTCGAGCGCGATGACGCGCGCATGCGGGTAGCGGCGCTTGAGCTCACGGGTGGCGCGCCCGGTGCCGCTGCCGAGATCGAGCACCACGCCGGGTGCGAAGCGGAAGAACTCGAGCCGCTCGAGGAGCTCGGCGGCGATGCGCGCCTGCAGGCTCGCCGCGGCCTCGTAGCTGGCACTCGCGCGGTCGAACGAGGCGCGCAGGCGCGCACGATCGAGATGGAATGGGCCCCGCGGCTCAAGCATGCAGAAATCCACTCAGCTCCCGGGCGAACTGCACCGGGTGCGACAGGAACGGGGCGTGCGCTGCGCCCTCGACCTCGAGGTAGTGTGCATCGGGGAGCGCGTGCGCGAGCGCGCGCATGGCCGTGGCACGGATGATGCGGTCGCGCTGCCCGGCCACGACCAGCGCCGGCATCCGCACCATCGGCAGCGCAGGCCGCAAGTCGCCATCGCGCAGCCGCGCAAGTCCCGCGGCGAGTGCTTCGGGGCAGGCGGCGCCGTGCGTGCGCAGCGCCGCGCGCAGCTTCGAGCGCACACGCACCACGGTGCCCGGCGCACTGCCGCTCGCGAGCAGCGCAAGGAAATCGGTTACGGCGCGCTCGCCCTCGGAGTGCAGCCGGTGGACGAGCCGGGCGAGGAGCGGACGCGGGGTGCCGCAGCGCCAGTTGGCAGACTTGAGAAATTTCGGTGTCGTGGCGATGAGCACCAGGCGCTCGATGCCGGCGGGGAGCGCTGCAGCGAGATCGAGCGCCAGCTGACCGCCGAGCGACCAGCCGAGCAGCGCATAGCGCTCGGTGAGGGGAGCGAGCGTCTCGTGCACGCGCCACGCCTGTGCCGCGGGCGTGCTGGCGCGCGGGTCCCAGTCGCTGCGGCCGTGGCCGGGCAGGTCGATGGCGATGACACGAAAGCGCGGCGCCAGCACACGCACGAGGCCATCCCACACTCTGAGATTCAGACTCCAGCCATGGAGCAGCACGAGGTCGCCCGCCTCGCCGCTGCCACACACCTCGTGATAGAGCGCGCCCATGGCTCAGGCGTTGCGCACGCGTGCGCAGGCGCGCCCGAGCTGCTCTGCGAGCGCATCGATCTCGGCCTCCGTGTGGGCTGCGGAGAGCGTGACGCGCAGCCGCGCACTCCCCGCCGGCACGGTCGGCGGCCGGATCGCGACCACCCAGTAGCCCGCGGAGGCGAGCTCGCGCTGTGCCGCGAGCGCCGCCGCAGCGCTGCCGAGCAGGACTGGCTGAATGGGGGTCGTCGAGTCGGCGAGCGGCACGCCGAGCGCATGCGCCGCTGCGCGAAAGCGGCTGACGAGCGAGCGCAGGCGTTCACGCCGCCAGCTCTCCGTGCGCGAGAGCGCGAGTGCCGCGCGCGTCGCTGCCGCGACCGGCTGCGGCAGCGCCGTCGTGTACACGTAGGTGCGCGCCTTCTGGATGAGGAACTCGATGAGGGCGGCGCTGCCGGCGACGAAGGCGCCGAAGGAGCCGAACGCCTTGCCGAGCGTGCCGACGAGGACCGGCACGGCGTCGCTCCCGAGTCCAAAGTGCTCGAGCACACCGCCACCCTCGGCGCCGACGACACCGAGACCGTGCGCATCGTCGACGACCAGCCAGAGATCGCGGCCGCGCGCGCAGCGCACGAGCTCCGGCAGCGGCGCCAGATCTCCGTCCATGCTGAAAACCCCATCGGTCGCCAGCAGCGCCGTATGACCCGGGTCGGCCGCGAGCAGCCGCGCCGCCTCCGCCGCATCGGCGTGGGGGTAGCGCACGAGCGTTGCGCCCGAGAGCCGCGCGCCATCGATGAGCGAGGCATGACAGAGCCGATCGAGCAGCACGCGCTCACTGCGGCCGGCGAGCGCCGTGATCACCGCGAGGTTCGCCATGTAGCCGGTCGAGAAAAGCAGTGCCCGCTCGCGCCGGGTGAACGCGGCGAGCTCCTCCTCGAGCTTCGCGTGCTCCGCGCCGTGACCGCTGATGAGGTGCGACGCCCCGCTTCCCGCACCGGCATGCGCTGCACACTCGCTCATGGCGGCGGCGAGGGCGGGGTGGCGGGCGAGCCCGAGGTAGTCGTTGCTGCTGAAGTCGACGAGCTCGCGCCCGCCGGAGAGTGTCAGGGTGCGCCCGGTCGCTGCGCGATGATCGACCGTGACGCGGGCGCGGCGCAGCTGTGCCGCCTCCAGCTGCGCGAGCGCCGCCTCAAGCGCCGGCGCTTGCCGCCTCATGGGGAAGAGGTGTGAGGCCGAGCCGTTCGAGGAGGGAGCGGTCGCGCGCCACGTCGGGGTTGCCGGTGGTCAGCAGCTTTTCTCCGTAGAAAATGGAGTTCGCGCCGGCGAGAAAGCACAGCGCCTGCAGCTCATCGCTCATGCCCTCGCGCCCCGCCGAGAGCCGCACATGCGCCCGCGGCATCAGTACCCGCGCCACCGCACAGGTGCGCACGAAGTCGAACGCGTCCACCTCGGGAGCATCCGCGAGAGGGGTGCCCGGGACTTTCACCAGCCGGTTGATGGGCACGCTCTCGGGGTGCTCAGGGAGATTGGCGAGCGTGCGCAGGAGCTGCGCGCGGTCATCCGCCGACTCGCCCATACCGATGATGCCGCCGCAGCACACCTTGAGGCCGGCAGCGCGCACCGCGGCGAGGGTATCGAGCCGTTGCTGATAGGTGCGGGTGCTGATGATCTCGCCGTAGAACTCGGCCGAGGTGTCCAGGTTGTGGTTGTAGTAGTCGAGGCCGGCGGCCTTCAGCTGTGTCGCCTGCTGCGGCGTGAGCATGCCGAGCGTGGCGCAGCTTTCGAGCCCGAGCTCGCGCACGGCGCGGATCATCTCGACGATGATCTCGAGATCGCGCGCCTTGGGAGCGCGGTAGGCGGCACCCATGCAGAAGCGCGTCGCACCGGCGGCCTTCGCGCGCGCGGCGCACTCACGGACCGTGGCCACCTCCATGAGCGCCTCGCGGCCGACACCGGTCTCGTAGTGCACGCTCTGTGGGCAGTAGGCGCAATCCTCCGGACACGCCCCGGTCTTGATGGAGAGCAGCGTGCTCATCTGCACGGTATTCGGCAGGTGGTGGGCGCGGTGCAGGCGCTGCGCGTGCAGGATGAGATCGATGAAGGGGAGTGTAAAGAGCGCGCGCACCTCATCCAGCGACCAGTCGTGCCGGATCGAGGCCTCATCGGCCTCCACGGGTGCTTCGCTCATCGCCACGCTCATGACTCTCTCCTTCATCGTGACCATGCCCGAGAGGCACAAATCCTGTCAACGACAGGAGCCTGAGAAAGTCGACATTTGCTCAATGCTTGGCCAGGTGGGTCTCAGCGCGGGGCGGACAGCAGGTGTACCGCGAGCGCCGCCGCAACCCCGAGTGCGCCGAGCACCGCGATGAGCACGCCGGCCGCGGCGCAGTCCTTCACCACGCGCACACCTTGGCTCTGCTGCGGGTGCAGCACATCGGCGAGATGCTCGATGGCGGTGTTGAAGAGCTCGGCCGCCACCACCGCGGCGCTCGCGAGCAGCACCAGCGCCCACCACACGGCGGGCGGACGCAGGACGAGCAGCACCGCGAGCGCCGCGGCGCCGGCGAGCGCCTGCAGCCTCAGGCTCGCCTCGCTGCGCAACGCGTGGGCGAAGCCCCGCAGCGCAAAGCCGAGGCGCGCGGATAAGCGCTGGTTCTTGTGGCTTTCCATGGGCTGCGCTTCAGGCAGCGTAGGTGTACTCGAGAAGAATGCCGACGAACACCACGAGACCCACGTACTGGTTGTTGAGGAAGGCGCGCAGGCAGCCGGCGGGCTCGCGTTTGCGGATCAGCCACTGCTGCCAGGCGCACAGCAGCGCGGCGCCGAGCACTCCGGCCTCGTACCAGCCGCCGAAGTGCATGCTGCGGCCGGCGAGGATGAGCGCGCAGAGCATCATCAGCTGCATCACACCGATGAGGAGGCGATCCATGTCGGCGAACAGGATGGCGCTCGACTTCACCCCGAGTTTCAGATCGTCCTCGCGGTCGATCATGGCGTAGATGGTGTCGTAGACCGCCGCCCAGATGACCGCGGCGAGGTACAGCAGCCAGCACACGCGCGGCAGGACGCCGGTCTGCGCGGCGAAGGCCATCGGCACGCTCCAGCCGCCGAAGGAGATGCCGAGATAGAGCTGCGGCATCGGGAAGAAGCGCTTGACGAACGGATAGGACACCGTCAGCAGCGCTCCGATGAAGGCGAGCTTCACGGTGAGCGCATTGAGGCGCGTCACCAGGAAGAGCGCGAGGGCGATCAGCACCGCGAACAGCATCAGCGCCTCCGCCGGTGACACGCGCCGCGCCGCGAGCGGGCGGTCGCGCGTGCGGCGCACGTGCGGATCGATGTCGCGGTCGGCGAAATCGTTGATCACGCAACCGGCCGCGCGCATCACCATGACGCCGAGCACGAACACGATGAGGATCCGCGGCTCGGGGCGCCCCGCGCCCGCGACCCACAGCGCCCACAAGGCCGGCCACAGCAGCAGCCAGGTGCCGATCGGCTTGTCGAGGCGCATGAGGCGCGCGTATTCGGTCACGCGCCGCGCGAGGCGATGCGATAGCGGCGCCTCAGCGGGCGCGAGATTCGGCGGGAGTTCGGTTACAGCAGCCATGGCGACCTTTTGGCGCGGGAACGTTACCACAGCCACCCGTTCGCAGCGGTCCCCTGATGGCCGCGGCGGCGGCGGCGCCTGATGCGGTGTCGCACACCGAAAGTCGCTGCGCGGTCAATGCGTTGCAGGCGGCGGGAACGGGCCGGTGGGTGATTACGCCCTACTCGCCTGACTCGCCCACCTGCCGTGTTTGCCCCAGGACGCGGCGGTATTTGTCTGATTTCGCTAGCCGCGCAGGTGCGATATGTCTGATGCGGGAAGATCACAGAACAACAACAACAAAAAGGGAGTGCTCCATGCAGTTGCCCACCGCCCGAGCTTTACGCCTCGCCACGCCCGCCGGCAGTCGCCGCTGCGCGCTGGTGCTGCTCGGGCTGACTCTCCTCACTCTGCCGCGTATCAGCGCGGCTGTGCCGAGCTTCGCCAGCCAGACCGGCATGCCGTGCTCGCAGTGTCATGTGGTTTCCTTCGGCGTCGCACTCACCGCATACGGCCGGGAGTTCAAGCTCCACGGTTATACGTACGGCGGGGGCGAGCATCCGATGCCGCTCGCAGCCATGGTGCAGGGAGGTTTCACGCACACCAGTGCAGACCTGCCCGAGCCGGCGGCGGCGCACTTCGCGACCAACGACAACCTGTCGCTCGACCAGGCCTCGGTCTTTCTCGCGACGCGGATCACCTCGCAGATCGGCATGTTTGCGCAGGCCACCTACAGCGGCGAGGACCGTCACTTCAGTTGGGACAACCTCGACGTTCGCTGGGCCAGGCCGGTGCAGAACTTTTTCGGCACCGACGCCGTGGTGGGAATCTCGGTCAACAACAATCCGACGGTCCAGGACCTGTGGAACTCGACGCCCGCGTGGGCGTATCCGTTCATCGGCTCGGGGCTCGCCCCGGGACCGAGCGCCGGGCCGGTCATCGCCGGCGGGTTCGCGCAGGTGGCGCTGGGGGCGACCGCCTACACGATGATCCACGATCACGTGTACCTCGAAGCCGGGGCGTATCGCGGCCTCTCGGACCACTGGCTCGGCAACCTCGGTCTCTACCCGGACAACAACATTCACATGGAGGGCGCGGCCCCGTACTGGCGCGCCGCGTACCAGTTCACGCAGGGCGAAGAGCACTACTTCTCGTTCGGCACCTTCGGCTTGTCGGCAAAACTGCAGCCCGACCCCGCGGTACCGCAAAGCGACCGTTTTACCGACTACGGGTTCGACGGGACGTATCAGTACACGCCCACCGATGGGCCCGGCACGGTCAGCATCAATGCCTCGGTGGTCCACGAAAAGCAGCAACTCGATGCGACGTTCGCCGCGGGCGGCTCGAACAATGCGACCAATCACCTCACCACCGTCGCAGCCGACATGACCTATGCCTGGCGGCAGACTTACGCCGCGAGCTTCGGCCTGTTCAACACCAGCGGCAGTACCGATCCGACCTACTTCGGCTTCGGTACCAGCGGCACTCCTGACACGCGCGGATACATCCTGATGCTGGAGTGGGTGCCGTTCGGCAAGAAGGACTCCTGGCTGCGGCCCTGGCTGAACATGCGCCTGGGCATTCAATACACCGGATACACGCGCTTCGACGGCGGAAGTTCCAACTACGACGGCAGCGGCCGTTCCGCCAGCGATAACAACACGTTGTTCCTCTTTTATTGGCTTGCGTTCTGAGCGTGCCACCGGCACGCACAAGGGCTTAGAGGAGTTGCGAGTATGAACAACACTACGATGCTGCGGCTGACATGTGCAGGCGCGCTGCTGCTGGCAAGCGGGCTCGCCCACGCAGACCCCTGCAAGCTGACGCTGGAGAGCAACGACCAGATGCAGTTCAGCGTTCACGAGCTCATCGTGCCAACGGAGTGCACCGAGGTCGAAGTCACGCTCACGCACTCGGGGAAGCTGTCCGCGCGGGCGATGGGGCACGACTGGGTGTTGGCTAAGGATTCGGACATGTCGGCCATCGTCAATGCCGGGCTCGCCGCAGGCCCCGCGCGCGGCTACCTGCCCGAGCACGACACGCGCATCATCGCGGCGACCCCGATCGTCGGGGGCGGCGAGAGCGCCACGGTGAAATTCGCCACCACCCTGCTGCAGCCCGGCAGCCACTACGCGTTCTTCTGCACTTCACCGGGGCACTCCACGGTGATGCGCGGCAGGTTCAAATTCGGAGACAACTCCAGGCTCGTCCGCGCCAGCGAGAAGACCGGGTAGCGGTGGCTCTTCACCCCACCCGCCCGTAGCGCTCGCCCGCGCCGACCCAGCGCATCGTAAGGGCGGCGACCCGCTCGGGGTGCTCCTGCAACAGACGTTCGGCGCTCTGCTGCACGCGCGGCAGGAGGTCGGCGTCGCGCATGAGATCCGCGACGCGCAGCTGCGCGAGCCCGGTCTGGCGCGTGCCGAGCAGCTCGCCTGGTCCGCGCAGCTCCAGATCCCGGCGCGCGATCTCGAAACCGTCCGCGATCTCGCGGAGCACCTTGAGCCGTTCGCGCGCCAGCGCCGAGAGCGGCGCGCGGTACAGCAGCACGCAGCTGCTCGCAGCGCTTCCGCGCCCGACCCGCCCGCGCAACTGGTGCAGCTGCGCGAGTCCCATGCGCTCGGCGTTCTCGATGACCATGAGCGTCGCATTCGGCACATCCACCCCCACCTCGATCACCGTGGTGGAGACGAGCAGCTGCAGCCGTCCCGCCTTGAAAGCGAGCATCGCAGAATCGCGCGCCGCGGCCGGCATGCGTCCGTGCACGAGTCCCACTTTGACGCCGGGGAGTGCGGCTGCGAGCCGCGCCGCGGTCTCTTCCGCCGCCTGCGCCCGCAGCTCCTCAGACACATCGATCAGCGGACACACCCAGTAGGCCTGCCGCCCGGCGCGACACGCTTCGACGATCCGCGCCACCACTTCCGCACGGCGCTGCTCGGGCACCACCACGGTCTGCACCGGTGTGCGGCCAGGCGGGAGCTCGTCGATCACCGAGATGTCGAGATCGGCGTACGCGGTCATGGCGAGGGTGCGCGGAATGGGGGTCGCGGTCATGATCAGCTGGTGCGGGAGCCGCCCGCCGCGTTGGCCCTTCTCCGAGAGCCGCAGGCGCTGCTGCACGCCGAAGCGGTGCTGCTCATCCACGATCACGAGCGCGAGGTTGGCGAACTCGATGCCCTCCTGGAAAAGGGCGTGTGTCCCCACCACCACGCGGATCTCGCCCGCGGCGATGCCTTCGAGCGCGCTGCGGCGCGTGCGTGCCGGGAGCGTGCCCGACACGAGCGCCACCGTCTCCCCGAGCGGCCCGAACCAGTCGCGAAAATTGCGCCAGTGCTGCTCGGCGAGGAGCTCGGTCGGTGCCATGAGCGCCGCCTGCGCGCCGCTGCCCGCAGCGCGGGCTGCCGCGGCAGCTGCCACCACGGTCTTGCCGCAGCCGACATCGCCCTGCAGCAGGCGCACCATCGGCGCGCTGCCGGCCAGATCCGCTTCGGCGTCCGCGAGAGCGCCCGATTGCGCGCGG
>Ga0210384_10003249_pt1 | contig 18953 bp, 16 predicted proteins | sample IncBWH2MmetaG_FD_160574 | JGI IMG/M metagenome (GOLD analysis project Ga0210384, IMG submission 160574) | Forest soil microbial communities from Barre Woods Harvard Forest LTER site, Petersham, Massachusetts, United States - Inc-BW-H-2-M | ecosystem: Environmental > Terrestrial > Soil >...
TGCGACCCTTAGGCATGAAATCACGGACCTGCTCGGCAAAGGTGCGCATATAGTCGGTGGACACCACGATAGGGCCGGTAGTGCCTTTCAGGCACTGCGTCACGTAAGCCTCGCGCGGAGCCTCGGAAGGATGCAGCATGTTCCAGCGCTCGATATCCTGGCCGTCGCGTGCCAGCAGCGTGAACGAAGGAGCGGACCAGACGTCGGCGCCGATGCCCCAGTCGTTTTTCAGCAACTCGGCGGCGGCGATCACTTCGCGCAGGATAGTGCCCGAACCCATCAACTGCACGCGGTGCTTGCTGCCCTGCTCGCCTTGCTGCAACAGGTACAGACCCTTGATGATGCCCTCTTCCTGGCCTGGCTTCAGGCCAGGATGGCTGTAGTTCTCGTTCATCAGGGTGATGTAGTAGAACACGTCTTCCTGGTTGGTGACCATGCGGCGCAGGCCGTCGTGCATGATGACTGCCACTTCATGCGCAAACGTAGGGTCATAGGGCACGCAGTTCGGGATGGTGGACGCCAGCACATGGCTGTGGCCGTCTTCATGCTGCAAACCTTCGCCGTTCAGCGTGGTGCGTCCCGCGGTGCCGCCCAGCAGGAAGCCGCGCGCGCGCATGTCGCCGGCGGCCCATGCCAGGTCGCCGATACGTTGCAGGCCGAACATCGAGTAATACGTGTAGAACGGGATCATCACGCGGTTATTGGTCGAGTAGGAAGTCGCCGCGGCGATCCAGGAACTCATGCCGCCGGCTTCATTGATACCCTCTTGCAGGATCTGGCCGGCCTTGTCTTCGCGGTAGTACATGACCTGGTCTTTATCGACCGGTTCGTACAATTGTCCTACCTGGCTGAAAATACCGATCTGGCGGAACAGGCCTTCCATACCGAAAGTACGCGACTCGTCGACCATGATAGGCACCACGCGCTGGCCCAGGCTGGCGTCGCGCAGCAAGGTGGTCAGGATGCGCACATAAGAAGCTGTGGTGGAAATTTCGCGGCCTTCTGCGGTCGGCTCCAGCATGGCCTGGAAGGCGGACAGTTCCGGCACCACCAGCGCTTCGTCGGCTTTCTGGCGGCGCTGCGGCAAATAACCGCCCAGCGCTTTGCGGCGCGCATGCAGGTATTGCATTTCCGGCGTATCGTCGGCCGGTTTGAAGAAAGGGATCTCCGCCAGCTTGTCGTCGGGGATCGGCAACTGGAAACGGTCGCGCATCGCCTTGATCGCCTCGTCGTCCAGCTTCTTGGTGTTATGCGCGGTGTTGCGCGCCTCGCCGGACTTGCCGAAGCCGTAGCCCTTGATGCTCTTGACCAGCAATACCGTAGGCTGGCCCTTGTGTTCCTGTGCCACTTTGAAGGCCGCATAGATCTTGTGCGGATCGTGGCCGCCGCGGGTCAGGCGCCAGATATCGTCGTCGGACATCTTGCTGACCATTTCCAGCAGCTTAGGATGCTTGCCGAAGAAGTTGGCGCGCACATAGGCGCCGTCCTTGGCTTTGTAGTTCTGGTATTCGCCGTCCACGGATTCCATCATCACGCGTTGCAGGATACCGTCCTTGTCCTTGGCCAGCAATTCATCCCAGCCGCTGCCCCAGATGACCTTGACGACATTCCAGCCGGCGCCGCGGAAATCGGATTCCAGTTCCTGGATGATCTTGCCGTTGCCGCGCACCGGACCGTCCAGACGCTGCAGGTTGCAGTTGACCACAATGATCAGGTTATCCAGTTGCTCGCGGCCGGCCATGCCGATCGCACCCATGGATTCCGGTTCGTCCATCTCGCCGTCGCCGCAGAATGCCCAGACCTTGCGCACCGCTGTGTCGGCAATGCCGCGTGCGTGCAGGTACTTCAGGAAACGCGCCTGGTAGATCGCCATCAGCGGGCCCAGGCCCATGGAGACGGTAGGGAATTGCCAGAAATCCGGCATCAGCTTTGGATGCGGATAGGAGGACAGGCCCTTGCCGTCCACTTCACGGCGGAAATGCAATAGCTGCTCTTCCGAGAGGCGGCCTTCCAGGAAGGCGCGTGCGTAGATACCCGGGGACGAGTGGCCCTGGATGTATAACAGGTCGCCGCCGTGCTCTTCGGTCGGTGCGTGCCAGAAATGGTTGAAGCCTATGCCCAGCATATTCGCCAGCGAAGCGAAGCTGGACAGGTGGCCGCCCAGGTCGCCATCCAGGCGATTGGCCTTGACCACCATCGCCATCGCATTCCAGCGCATCCATGAACGCAGGCGCTCTTCTATTTCCAGGTTGCCGGGGCAGTGCTCGCCGACATCGGCAGGAATCGTATTGACATATGCGGTGTTGCTGGAAAACGGAATATCGGCGCCGCGGCGGCGGGCCAGATCGACCATGCGTTCCATCAGGTAGTGGGCGCGCTCGGGGCCTTCATTCTCTATGACGGATTCCAACGCATCGAGCCATTCCTTGGTTTCGATTACATCGGGATCATTGACGGCTTGCGTCAGGACTTGGTCAATCTTGGGTGACATGCTGGGTCTCCTAATATTGCGCGTTCACATGTGACGCGCATGGACGTATCGACAAATTACGGCTTGGGTATTGTTTGCGCAAGCATTCTAACAGGAGTTTTTTGTTTTTCAAATAGCGATATATGATTTCATAATGTGATATTTTGCTGCAACGCAGGATAATATGCGACGATCCTTCGGCAAGGCTTATTCACCATCATCAATCGGCTTTTTGCAGTGCAATATTAGGGTTCCGGGAGAGACAAAACGGAAGGCCTCGTCAAGTCCCTACGATCATATGGAGACTGCGTGCCCGTGGCCGTTTATATAGAAAAATGTGAACCAATGGTGAGCGAAACAGGATTAACGGGGTGTGAAGCCGATGTTTCGGGATGCTGAAAACCCCGTCACACGGTAAATTGCCGGCGGAGAAGCTGGCTGTTGAAGCCAAGCGTGCACGCATCTTTTCAAACCAGATCGAGAGGTCAGTCATGAAACTCCATTACCCCACATTCTTAACTGGTCTGGCGGTGGCTGCGTTAGCGCTGCTCTCTTCCTGCGGCGGTAGCGACTACGGTGGCGGCGGCATGACTAATTACACGCCGCCGCCCACCACACCGATGACCGAGATGTACAGCGCCACCTTGAACGGCAGCAGCGAAGTGCCCCCCAATCCCAGCATGGCTACCGGCAGCGCGACGCTTTCGGTGGACACCACAACGCTTGCCATGACAGTCAGCATCACCACGTCCGGGATCGCGGGCACAGCGGCGCATGTCCACCAGGGAGCCGTCGGCGTGAGCGGCCCGATTATTTTCCCGCTGACCGAATCGTATGCCGGCAGCGGTATCTGGATGACTAGCGTAACGCTGAGCGCGACGCAGCTCGCCACGCTGCGGGCGGGCAACTACTACGTCAACGTGCATAGCGTAGCGTATCCGGCAGGGGAAATTCGCGGACAACTCAAGCGCCCGTGAACCTTGAGGGGGGGCGGCGGCATTGCCGTTTGCAGCCGCCCCTGTTTTCAAGCAATGGGCGCCTGAAGCAGTGCGAGGGCGCCATTGCCACGCAGTTTTCAATCAAAAACACCACGGAGGCAGCGACTTGGCTGCCTTCCTAGTGCAACTGCTGCGCCCCAACGGCAACCGCACAACTTCATTCCGCCCCTTCCCCACAGCCAATTCGCCACGAAACGCGATGTCCGCCAGCAACAATGTATGGTTATTTTTACAACAATGTAACGAACGGCCGGCCGGCAATCTTCGTTGTTCGGGCCAATATCTGGTGAATTTAATGGTTAACAGGCCCCAGGTGCCGCCATAATTTATAATTCTGGTTTGCTCACCTTCCCACTGACCGCTCATCATGACCGCCCAAATCATCAACGGAACCCAGCTCTCCCAACAAATTCGCGCCGATGTCACGCAGCGCGCCGCTGCCCTGACCGCCCAAGGCAAGCAACCCGGCCTGGCAGTCATCCTGGTCGGCGACAGCCAGGCTTCGCAGGTTTACGTACGCAACAAGGTCAAGGCCTGCCAGGATTCCGGCTTTTACTCGGTGTTGGAAAAATATGACGGCGACCTGACGGAGGCCGCCTTACTCGCCAGGATAGACGCGCTGAACCAGGATGCAAAAATCCACGGCATCCTGGTGCAGTTGCCGCTGCCGGCGCATATCAATGCCAATAAGGTCATAGAAGCGATTGCCGCCGAAAAAGATGTCGATGGTTTCCATATCAGCAATGCCGGCCTGCTGATGACGGGCCAGCCGCTGTTCCGCCCCTGCACGCCATACGGCGTGATGAAGATGCTGGAATCGATCGACTATCCGGTACGCGGCGCCAATGCCGTTGTCGTCGGCGCCTCGAACATCGTCGGCAAGCCGCAGGCGATGCTGCTCTTGCAAGCCGGCGCCACCGTCACCATCTGCAATTCCAAGACCAGGGATCTTGGCTACCACACCCGTCATGCCGACATCCTGGTCGTGGCCACCGGCAAACGCAACATCGTCACTGCCGACATGATCAAACCCGGCGCCGTCGTCATCGATGTGGGCATGAACCGCGATGATGAAGGCAAGTTATGCGGCGATGTCGATTACGCCAATGCCAAGGAAGTGGCCGGTTATATCACTCCCGTCCCCGGCGGCGTCGGTCCCATGACCATTACGATGTTGCTGGTCAATACTATTGAAGCTGCTGAAAGAAACTGATGATGGAACAAAATCCCCTGCTCGACTTTAGCGATCTGCCCCATTTCGACCTAATCAGGCCGGAGCATGTGACGCCTGCAATCGAAGCCTTGCTGCAAGAAAACCGCGCAGTGGTCGCAAAGCTGGAACAGCCTGAACCGCAAGTCAGCTGGGGAAGTTTTGTCGAACCATTGGAAAACGCCAGCGAAAAGCTGGGACGCGCCTGGAGCATCGTCAGCCACATGAATGCCGTGGTCGATACGCCGGCGCTGCGCGCCGCATATAACGAAAACCAGCCCAAGATCACCGAATTCTGGACCGCGCTGGGCCAGAACCTGGCCCTGTTCGACAAATACAAGGCGCTGCAGGCGAATGCCGATTACGCCAGCCTGCCGGCCGCCCGGAAAACCATCATCGACCATGCGGTGCGCGATTTCCGCCTGGGCGGCGCCGAACTGGCCGACGACCAGAAGCAGCGCTATGCAGAAATCCAGGAAAAACAGGCTGCGCTGTCCACCAGGTTTTCCGAAAACGTGCTGGACGCCACCAATGACTACGGCTTGTTCATCGAGAATCCGGATGAGTTAAAAGGCTTGCCTGAAGACGTGTTGCAGGCAGCTAAAACCGCGGCGGAAAAAGACGGCAAGCCCGGCTACAAATTCACCCTGCATTTCCCCTCCTATTTCCCGGTGCTGCAGTACGCCGATAACCGCCAGCTGCGCGAAACCATTTATCGCGCCAATGCAACCAAGGCCTCCGAACTGGGCGCGAAGCCGGAATGGGACAACACTGCCATCATTGCCGAGTTGCTGAAGCTGCGCAAGGAAGAGGCGGAGCTGCTGGGCTATCGCAATTTTGCCGAAGTATCCCTGGTGGCCAAGATGGCAGAGTCGCCGGCGCAAGTCGGCCACTTCCTGGAAGACCTGGCCCGCCGCGCCCGCCCCTTTGCCGAAAAAGACCTGGCCGAGCTGCGTAGCTTTGCCCGCGAGCACCTGGGCATCGACGACCTGCAGGCATGGGATACCACCTATGCGTCGGAAAAACTGCGTGAACAACGCTATGCCTTTTCCGAGCAGGAAGTAAAGCAATACTTCCCCGAACACAAAGTCGTCGACGGCCTGTTCCAGGTGATACAGACGCTGTTCGCGGTGGAGATCAAAACCGACGCCGCCAGCACCTGGCACCAGGACGTGAAATTCTATCGCATAGAAAAAGACGGCAAGCTGGTCGGCCAGTTCTACCTGGACCTGTATGCGCGTAGCGGCAAGCGCGGCGGCGCCTGGATGGACGATGCGCGCGGACGCCGCCGTACCGCAACAGGCATACAGACGCCGGTAGCCTATCTGACCTGCAATTTCAGCGAACCGGTCACTGTCAACGGCCAAAGCAAACCCGCCTTGTTTACGCACGATGAGGTCATCACGCTGTTCCATGAATTCGGCCACGGCCTGCATCATTTGCTGACCCAGGTGGACGAATTATCGGTAGCCGGCATCTCGGGAGTAGAGTGGGATGCGGTGGAACTGCCTTCGCAATTCATGGAAAATTTCTGCTGGGAATGGGACGTGCTGCAGCACATGACGGCCCATGCGGAAACTGCGGCCCCGCTGCCGCGCGCGCTATACGACAAGATGATCGCGGCGAAAAACTTCCAATCCGGCATGCAGACTTTGCGCCAGGTGGAGTTCTCGCTGTTCGACATGCATTTGCACGACGATTTCGATGCCAGCGGCCGGCAAAGCGCGCAGGATATCCTGGATGCCGTCAGGGAGCAGGTTTCGGTGTTTAATCCGCCTGCATTCAACCGTTTCCAGCATTCCTTCGGCCATATATTCTCCGGCGGCTATGCGGCAGGTTACTATAGCTACAAATGGGCGGAAGTATTGTCGGCAGATGCGTATGGCGCCTTTGAAGAAGCGGGAGAAACCGAGGGCAGCAGCCTGTCCAGGAGTTCCGGCCAGAAATTCCAGTCCGAAGTGCTGGAGGTCGGCGGCTCCCGGCCCGCGCTGGAATCCTTCAAGGCTTTCCGCGGACGCGAACCGTCGATTGACGCCTTGCTGCGCCACAATGGCATGGCGGCTTGACGGCCCCAGAACGCATACCGTGTCAAATACAGTGCAAAGGAAGCCATGAAGATGAACAAGCCACTCTCCAGCCTGCTGCTCTTGTCCGCCGGCCTGCTGCTGGCGCTGGACGCATCGGCACAACTGTATAAATCCGTGGGGCCGGACGGCAAGGTGACCTATAGCGATGTGCCGCCCCCTCCCAGCGCGAAAACGGTCGAGCTCAAGCCCATTACCGGAGGCGGCGAAATCAATACCAATAATTTCCCCGCCGACCTGGCCGCGCCGGCATCCAAAAATCCGGTGTCCATTTATACGACAGACTCCTGCAGCGGCTGCAATGATGCGAAAAACATGCTGAAGAGCAATGGCATTCCCTTCCTGGAGAAAATCGTCAAAAGCAACGAGGACATAGACAAGCTGAAGCAGGTCAGCGGCGGCACTATGCTACCCGTGATGGTGGTGGGCTCCAAAAAAATATCGGGCTTTGGAAGTACGGAGTGGCGCACCATGCTGACGGAAGCGGGGTACCCGGCCACCAGCAAGCTGCCGAAAGACTATCGCTATCCGCCCGCAGAGCCCGCCGCACCGGTGAAACCGAAAGACACTGGCGAAGCCGCCAAGCCGCAAGCTCCGGCACAAAAAGCAACCGAGCCGGCTTTCCGGTTTTAATTGAGCGCGGCATCAGGCTCAGCATCGAACGTATAACATGACACGAATAGATTTTCACAGCAATGTGCCCGACAAGATCGGCTATGCATGCCGGCTGATCCGCAAGGCAAGGATGGCAAAATGCCGCATCGTCGTTTTCGATAATGACAGGGCGCAACTGGAAAGGCTGAACCAGGCGCTGTGGACGTTTTCGGAGCAGGATTTCCTGCCGCACGTGATGCTCAACGATCCGCTGGCGGCGCAAACCCCGGTGGTGTTGAGCGCCGACGATGAGGCCGAGTTCCCCCATCACGAGTTGCTGATCAACCTGACCAATCAGACACCGGGCAGCTTTGCCCGCTTTGAAAGGATGATAGAGCTGGTTTCCAATAGCGAACAGGATACCCTGGCCGGCCGCGAGCGCTATCGCTTTTACCAGCAGCGCGGCTACGCCCTCACCCATTCTGTCGCCAAACCATCATGAGCAATCCGATAGACGCCAACATCCCGGTGCTGACCGACGTCATTCTTCCGCAGGAGCAAGCCGCGGCAGCCATCCCGGTTGCGGCCTCAGCTGCTGCCTCAGTTGCGCCCGCAGTGGAGGAGCACGCCGAGGCCCCCGCAGCCGACAAACCCGCCGCCGTGCCTGCAGCGGCGATCAGCGGGGAAGAATGGGCTAGGCTGGAACAGACGATACGCGAGAACGTCTTGAAGCAGGTGCTGGCAAGAGTGGACTTTGTGCTGGAGCACAGGGTGCGCGACAGCCTCGCCGATGTGCTGCAAACCGCCGTCGAGCACCTGGCGACCGATATCCGGGCCGGCCTGCACAAGACCATGGAAGAAGTCGTTACCCGCGCCATCACGCAGGAAATTTCAAAAGCAAAAATGTCAAAATAAAAGACTTTCCGCAAAATACTTTGTTTTTAAAACATTTATCAGCGATTTCTTTCTATTAATAAAATATTTCGCGATGCTTTTGATCGCACCGATAATCAATAAATTCCTACAATCTCTCTATTGAAGATATTGATAAAAATAGGAGATATCCCCATGAAAGTGATCGTCTTAGGCGCCGGCATCATCGGCACCTCATCCGCCTGGTTCCTGAAAAAAGCCGGTTACGAGGTGACCGTCGTGGAGCGCCAGTCCGGCGCGGCCCAGGAAACCAGCTTCGCCAACGGATGCCAGATCTCGGTATCCCACGCGGAACCATGGGCCAACCCTGCGGCGCCGATGAAGGTGCTGAAGTGGCTAGGAAAAGAAGACGCTCCCTTGCTGTTCCGGCTGCGTCCGGAATGGCTGCAATGGGCCTGGGGCCTGAGTTTCTTGCGCGAATGCACGCCCGCTAGGACTGCCTACAACATCCGCCAGATTGTGGCGATCTCGGAATACAGCCGTCAGACCCTGCAAGCCGTGCGCGCAGAAACCGGCGTCGATTACGATTGCCTGACCAGGGGCATCCTGCATTTCTATACCGACCAGAAAGATTTCGAAGACTCCCTGCCCGCCGCCAAGCTGATGCGCGACCTCGGTTGCCCGCGCGACTCCATCGATGCCGATGAGGTCGTCAGGATAGAGCCGGCGCTGGCCGGGATACGCGACAAGATCGTCGGCGGCGATTTCACCGCCAGCGACGAATCCGGCGACGTCTACAAGTTCACCAGCGGCCTGGCCAGCAAAGCCGCCGAGGCCGGCGTCCATTTCCTCTACAACACCAGCGTCACCCGCCTGCTGACCGAAGGCACAGGCAGCGCGGCTAAGATTACCGGCGTGGAAGTCATCGACGCCGAAGGGCGCCACACGGTATTGCGCGCCGATGCGTATGTCATGGCCATGGGCAGCTTCTCGGTGCCGTTGCTGAAGCCGCTGGGCGTGAACCTGATGATCTACCCAGGCAAGGGCTACTCCGCCACCTACCGGATTACCAATCCCGCTGCGGCGCCGACCGTGTCGCTGACCGATGACGGATACAAGCTGGTGGTCTCCCGTCTGGGAGACCGGCTAAGGGTCGCCGGCACCTGTGAACTGAACGGCTACACGCGCGAACTGAACACCACCCGTTGCGAGGCCATCACCCGCCGCACCCGTGAATTGTTCCCGGAAGCCTGCGACTATGACAGCCCGGCCTACTGGGCCGGCCTGCGTCCGCTGACGCCGTCCAACGTGCCATACATAGGCAAGACCAGGCTCAGCAACCTGTATCTGAACACCGGCCACGGCACGCTGGGCTGGACCATGGGGGCGGGCTCGGGCAGAGCGATTGCCGACATCGTGTCGGGTCTGCAGCCGGATGTGGATTTTGCGTTTACCGGGATCGATAGAGAGAGCACTAGCAGAATCTTGCAACCGGCTTGAGCCGGTCCGCGCAGAACTCCAAATGTGCCGGAACGCCGCTCCGGCACCGCAGGCCAGGCTTGGCGCCGTTTTATTTCGGCGAAGCAAACTCCCCTCGCAGCGGTAAGGGAAACTACTTATCTTTTCCACTTGCCAGCATCCAAGCGGCTCGCAGCCCATTTCCCTCTGCAAAGCCGCATGGAATCGACTTCCTGCATTTTGTCATCTAACGCCGCCTCCAGCGCGTTAAATCCCTGATGAGCCTATTTCGCCACCCGCACCGGCAGCTCTGCCGCTTTCTCATCGAAAGCAATGCGCGTTGAAAACTTGGCTCGCTTCATTGGAAAACGGGAGTGAAAATGACGCACGTTGCCGGAACCGGAAATGACGCGCCGCACAAACTGGTAATAGGCGTCCATGTCGATCACGTGCACGACCAGGAAATAATCATACTCTCCGGACACAAAATAGCACTGCATGACTTCCGCTTCCTTGTTCATGCATGCCTCAAATTCGTGCATGGATTCGTCGGACTGGTTACTCAGCGACACCTCAAGAAATGCCAGCATTCCGTAGCCCAGAGCAAAGGGGTCCACCATCGCCACATCCGCATTGATAACGCCCGCCTCGCGCAATTCGCGTATACGGCGCAGGCAGGTAGGTTGCGAAATATGCAGTTTGTCGGCCAGGGTCCTGGTTGGAGTTTGATTGTTCTTTTGAAGCAAGTTCAAAAGCTTGCGGTCAACCTTGTCTAGTGCTCGATATTGGGGCATATAAAAAACGTTGGAGTTCCAAAAAAACCACACAAAATAGCTATGCGAAACATTTTTTCTGTTGTACCTTCTGGCTATTCAGAAATCTGAATGAGTCAGTTTTGCAATTAAGTCGTCCTACTTTTCTAAACCTTAGGGAGTACTTTCATGTCGTTCAAAACTAAAATGATTCCACTGGCTGGCGCGATTGCATTCGCTTTTGCTGGTACTGCGGCAGCCCAGGAACAAGTTATAAAAATCGGCCACGTCGGCCCTATCTCCGGCGCTATTGCTCACTTGGGCAAGGACAATGAAAACGGCGCCAAAATGGCGATCGAAGAACTGAACGCCAAGGGCACCATGATCGGCGGCAAAAAAGTTAAATTCGAACTGCTGGCGGAAGATGACGGCGCCGATCCTAAGCAAGGCACCACCGTAGCACAGAAACTGGTCGACGCGAAAGTAAACGGCGTCATCGGTCACCTGAACTCCGGCACGACTATCCCTGCATCCAAGATCTACAACGATGCCGGCATTCCTCAGATTTCCCCATCGGCAACCAATCCTAAGTACACGCAACAAGGCTTCAAAGGCGCATTCCGCGTAGTAGCCAATGACGGCCAATTGGGCGGCACACTGGGTCGCTATGCAGTACAGATCAACAAAGCCAAGAAAATTGCCGTGATCGACGACAAGACAGCGTACGGTGAAGGCGTTGCAGCAGAATTCGTCAAGGGCGCAAAATCCAAAGGCGCAGATATCCTGGTTCAAGAACACACCACTGACAAGTCTACCGACTTCAGCGCGATCCTGACCGCGATCAAGGCCAAAAATCCTGACGTCATTTTCTTCGGCGGTATGGATGCAGTGGCAGGCCCTATGCTGCGCCAGATGAAGGCATTGGGCATCAACGCCAAGTTCATGGGCGGCGACGGCATCTGTACAACCGACTTGGCTAAACTGGCAGGCGATGCGATCGGCGAAGGCCAGGTAGTCTGCGCTGAAGCCGGCGGTGTTCTGGAAGCGCAGAAAAAAGCCAGCGACGACTTCAAGGCAGCGTACAAGAAAAAATTCGGCATCGAAGTGCAAATCTACGCACCGTATGTTTACGATGCTGTGATGACGATGGTACAAGCAATGCAGGAAGCCAAATCCGCTGAACCGGCAAAATACCTGCCTTTCCTGGCCAAGATCCATCACAAAGGCGTAACCGGCGATATCGCATTTGATGACAAAGGCGACATCAAGGACGGCACACTGACTTTGTACACATACAAAGGCGGCAAGCGCGAGCTGATCTCTGTTGTAAAATAATCGCTACCAGCCCGTAAAAAGGCGCATGGCAGAAACGCCGCAAGCTCTGGCTTGCGGCGTTTTTTTATGGGTGACAGCAAAAAAAAGCCCGCATCAGCGAGCTTCCTGTGTCAGCGATTGAGCGCGATTACTTCAGCGACAAAACCCACTTGACCAGTGTACGGGCTTCGGCTTCGGTTACTTGCGGATTGGCCGGCATAGGCACTGCGCCCCAGACGCCGCTACCGCCCTTCATCACTTTTTGCACCAGCTTGTCTTCGGCGGTTTTGTCGCCGGCATATTTCTTGGCCACATCTTTATAGGCAGGGCCGACAACTTTATTACCGATAGCATGACAAGCCATGCAATTCTTTGCCTTTGCCAGGTCGGCGTTGGCCATTGCTGATCCAGATGCCAGAGCTGCCACGGCAACCCCAATCAATACAGAATATTTCATTGTTCTCTCCAGGTTAGGACACTTCAATTCATTGCCGGATAGGGATACGTTTAAGGCAATCAATTTCTTCATTTTACATGTTTTCCATGAACTCAATTCGACAATACCGATGCGACGCGGAATGAGTCCGTCCTTGTATTTCAACGGACTCGCGGCCAACCGGTTGACTTGCAAAATGATCGAGCAGATGATTTCAACGTTGACCGCAGGGAAATTTGCTCTTATGCTAGATTGAAAGGAGATTCCCTATGTGGTTGATTATCGCTGTCGCACTGCTCACCCTTCTCAAGTACCTGGATGTCGGCCCCTTGGTGGACTTGTCATGGTGGTGGATTGTCGGGCTGGCCGTTTTTGCCTTCCTGTGGTTCGAGTTCTTTGAGCGCATGCTGGGCCTGGACAAGCGCAAGGACCACGCACACTATGAAAAAATGAAGCAGGACCGGGTCAAACGCAGCTTTGACAAGAGCAAACCGCGCCGCTAGACCTGTGCGACAAAAAAAATGCCGGACATAGTCCGGCATTTCTTACTACGGTAGGCTTAACCGGTAACCGCGCCTTTGCTGGCGGGTGCCGCCAGCGCCGCAAATTTGGCCAGCACGCCACGCGTATAGCGCGGTGCAGGCTGTTTCCAGTTGGCACGCCTGCGGGCAATTTCTTCTTCCGGCACGTTCAGCTGGATCAGTTGCTGCAGTGCGTCGATCGTCACCGAATCACCTTCCTGTACCAGCGCAATCGTGCCGCCGACGAAGGCTTCCGGCGATACATGGCCGACCACCATGCCCCAGGTGCCGCCGGAGAAGCGGCCATCGGTGATCAAGCCCACCGATTCACCCAAACCCTTGCCGATGATGGCAGAGGTCGGCGCCAGCATTTCCGGCATGCCGGGGCCGCCTTTAGGCCCCAGGTAACGCATCACCAGCACATCGCCGGCCTTGATCTTGTCGCCCAGGATCGCTTCCATCGCGCTGCTTTCATCTTCAAACACGCGGGCCGGGCCGGTGATCACCGGGTTTTTCAGGCCGGTAATCTTGGCGACGCAACCCTCAGGCGACAAGTTGCCCTTCAGGATGGCCAGGTGGCCCTGTTTGTACAATGCCTGTTCTATCGTATGGATCACATCCTGTTCGGCGCGCGGCACATCCGGCACGTGGGCCAGCTCTTCCGCCATGGTCTTGCCGGTGATGGTCAGGCAATCGCCGTGCAACAGGCCCGCGTTCAGCAAGAGCTTCATCACTTGCGGAATACCGCCGGCCTTGTGCAGATCCGTCGCCACATATTTGCCGGACGGCTTCAGGTCGCAGATGACCGGCACTTTCAGGCGCATGCGCTCGAAGTCGTCCAGGGTCCACTCCACTTCGGCCGCGTGCGCGATCGCCAGGAAATGCAACACCGCATTGGTGGAACCGCCGGTCGCCATGATGACCGCCACCGCATTTTCTATCGATTCGCGGGTGATGATATCGCGCGGCTTGATATCCTTTTTAACCGCTTCCACCAAGACCCGGGCCGACTCTGCTGCAGAGCCGGTCTTTTCATCGTCGGGATTGGCCATCGTGGATGAATACAACAATGACATGCCCAGCGCCTCAAACGACGAGGACATGGTATTGGCGGTGTACATGCCGCCGCAGGAGCCGGACGATGGGCAGGCATTGCGCTCCACGCCTTCGAAGTCTTCCTGCGACATGCGGCCGGCGGTGAACTCGCCCACTGCCTCAAACGAAGAAACGATGGTCAGGTCCTTGCCTTTCCACTTGCCCGGCTTGATGGTGCCGCCATACACATAGATGCTGGGCACATTGGTGCGCGCCATGGCGATCATGCCGCCGGGCATGTTCTTGTCGCAGCCGCCGATCACGACGCAGCCATCCATCCACTGGCCGTTGACTGCGGTCTCTATGCAGTCGGCAATCACTTCGCGCGAAATCAGCGAATATTTCATGCCTTCGGTGCCCATGGACATACCGTCGGAGATGGTCGGCGTGCCGAACACCTGCGGATTGGCGCCGTTTTCCTTGATGGTGGAGATCGCGATATCCGCCAGTTTTTGCAAGCCGGAATTGCAGGGGGTAATCGTTGAGTGCCCGTTGGCGATGCCTATCATCGGCTTGTCAAAGTCTTCCTTCTCGTAACCCATGGCGTAATACATGGAACGATTGGGGCTGCGGGCTATGCCCTGGGTAATATTCTTGGAACGGCGGTTATAAGACATGCGGTATCTCCTCGGATAGCATCGTTATTTTGGACAAAATCCCTGTTTAATCAAGGTGTTTTGCGTGTAGGGTCTGGATTGCCGCGCAAAAAACAAAAGGCCTTGTCCACGAAAGACACGAAAGGCACGAAAAAAACCTCTTAAAATTCTTTAGATAGTTTTCATCCAAGGAATTTTTTTATTTCGTTCGTGTTTTTCGTAGAGCACGCCTAGTGTTTTTCGTGGATAAATGAAATGAAGCTCAAAATGAGCTATCCATATGACTGTTTACGTATAGGCAGATTGCCTTGCCTAAAACCATCTGTCAAATATATGATTCATACATTATTAGGTCGAATTTCATATAAATAAATGAATATTGAACTGCGCCAGCTCCGCTATTTCCTTGCTGTGGCCGAAGAAATGCATTTTGGCCGCGCCGCTGCCAAGCTGCACATGACCCAGCCGCCGCTATCGCAAACCATACAGGCGCTGGAAAATACGCTGGGCACGCCGCTATTCGTCCGCAGCACCCGCAATATCGCGCTGACGCCGGCCGGCCACGCCTTGCTGCCGGAAGCGCAGCGCCTGCTGCAACAGGCGCAAGCGCTGCCGCAACTGGTGCAGCGCGCCGCTGCCGGCGCCAGCGGCCACCTGTCGCTGGCTTTCGTGTCGATTGCCGACTACAGCGTGCTGCCGCCCTGCCTGCGCGAATTCCGCGCAGCCTATGCCGACGTCCAGATAGAACTGCGCGAAGCCACCAGCGACGTGCAGCTGGACGCGCTGGAAAAGGGGCAGATCGACGCCGGCCTGCTGATCCCGCCCCTGCCGGATCGGCTGCAGCCATTGCTTAACTATCAAAAAGTCTTGTCCGAACCGCTGATACTGGCAATTCCCGAGGCCGCCGCTTCCCGCAAACGACCGGAATCGCTGGCAAATTACAAAGACCTGCCGCTGATCATCTTTCCGCGTAAAATCGCACCAGCCCTGCACGACGTGATACTCGGCCGCTTTCGCGACGAGGGCCTGACGCCGGCGATAGGCCAGGAAGCGATACAGATGCAGACCATCGTAGGCCTGGTTTCGGCTGGCATGGGCATCGCTCTTGTGCCACAATCTGTGTCGAATTTAAAACGCCCCGGCGTCGTCTATCATGCGCTGAAGCCGGCCAATGCGGCAAGCGACGGCGTGGTCGAGATAGGCGTGGCGTGGCGCAAGGATAATCCTTCGCCGGTGCTGCAGGCGTTTTTGAACTTATTAAGAAAGAATCCTTAATGCTGATACATCCCAATCCCGATCCGGTCGCCTTTTCGATCGGTCCCCTGGCAGTACATTGGTATGGCCTGATGTACCTGGTCGCCTTCGTCCAGTTTGTCGTGCTGGGCCGGGTCAGGATCAAGCAGCCGCATATCGCCGCCATCGGCTGGAAAAAAGAAGATATCGACGACATGCTGTTTTACGGCGTGCTGGGCGTGATCCTGGGCGGCCGCCTGGGCGAGGTGCTGCTGTATAACCCCAGCTATTATTTTTCCAATCCGCTGGAGATATTCGAGGTGTGGAAGGGCGGCATGTCCTTTCACGGCGGCTTCATCGGCGTGCTGATCGCAATGTCGCTGTGGGCGCGCAAGGCCAAGCGCCACCTGGCCGACGTGTACGACTTCATCGCCCCCATGGTGCCGCTGGGCTACGCCGCCGGCCGCCTGGGCAATTTCATCAATCATGAGCTGCCGGGCCGAATCGCCTCGGCCGACCTGCCGTGGGCCATGATATGGCCGGGTGTCGATCATCCGGTCCACCCTTCTCCGCTGTACCAGATGCTGGTCGACGGCGTGCTGCTGTTCATCATTCTCTGGCTGTACGCGCGCAAACCCCGGCCGCGCCTGGCGGTGGGCGCGATGTTCGTGATGCTGTACGGTTGCGCGCGCTTCTTCACCGAATATTTCCGCGTGCCCGATTTCGACGTCAGCTTCGCCGGCGTCACCATTTCCGCCGGCCAGATGTACTCGATACCGATGATCATAGGCGGCGCGATCCTGCTGATAGGCGCTTATCAATTCGCCGGCAGGAAGTCCGCTACGAAAGCCTGAAGCCATGTCTGAAATTCGCTGCGACAAGAACGGCGCCATCGCCACCGTCACCTTGTCCAATCCGGGCAAGCTCAATGCGTTGGACTTGGCGATGTGGCAGGGCCTGCGCAGCAGCTTCGAGGCCTTGTCGGCAGACACCGAACTACGCTGCATCATCGTCACCGGCGACAACGGCAATTTTGCCGCCGGCGCGGACATCCAGGAATTCGCCACCGTGCGCAATAACCTGGCCGACGGCATGCGCTACCATACGGAAACCATTGCACAGGCGCTGCAGGCGATAAGCAACTGCCTGCATCCGACTATCGCCGCCATTGAGGGCGTATGCGTGGGCGGCGGCCTGGAAATAGCCTGCGCCTGCGATATGCGGATCGCCTCCGCCGCAGCGCGCTTCGGCATACCGATCAATCGGCTGGGTTTTCCGCTGGCGCCAGGAGAATTGCAGGGCTTGCTGGACCTGGTCGGCAAGGCGAGCGCACTGGAAATCCTGCTGGAAGGCCGGGTATTCGACGCCGCAGAAGCCAGGGACAAGGGTCTGATCAACAGGATTGCCGACGACGCAGGCGCCGACGCGCAGCAAAGTGCGCAGCGCATCGCCCGAGGCGCGCCGCTGGCGGCCCGCATGAACAAGCAGTTGATCCGCCGGCTCAGCATTGCTGCCGAACCTTTGACCGAACAGGAACTGCAACAAGCCTTCGCCTTCCTGGAATCGCTGGATTATCGGGAAGGCGTCAGCAGCTTCCTGCAAAAAACCCCGCCTACCTTTACCGGACAATAATGAACGCCAACCTGTACGCCCTGTTTGCCTCCCATTTCCCCGACGATAAATCCGCCTGCTGCATAGAGACCCATGACGGCCGCTACTACAGCTGGGATGATATGGAAAGAGCCAGCGCCAAGATGGCCAACCTGCTGGCCAGCCTGAACCTGCAGCCGGATGCGCGGATCGCGGTGCAGGTGGAGAAATCGCCGGAAGCGCTGATCCTGTACCTGGCGACGCTGCGCGCCGGCTACGTCTACCTGCCGTTGAATACCGCCTACCGCGCTTCCGAGATCGCTTACTTTATCGAGGATGCGAAACCGGAAGTAGTGGTGTGCTCGCCGCAGAATTTCGGCTGGGTCGCGCAAATTGCCTTCAAGGCCGGGACCAAACACGTGTACACGCTGGATGCGCCGCTGGAAGGCCGCAACAGCGGATCGCTGCTGAATCGCGCGATGGCCCATGCGGACACGTTCAGGACCGTGCATAAAGAACCGGAGGACATGGCCGCCATCCTGTACACCTCCGGCACCACCGGCCGCAGCAAGGGCGCAATGCTGACGCATGATAACCTGGCGTCCAATGCGCTGGTATTGAAGGAGGCCTGGCACTGGCAGAAAAACGATGTGCTGCTACATACGCTGCCGCTGTTCCACGTGCACGGCCTGTTCGTGGCCTCGCACGGCGCGCTGCTGAACGGCAGCAAGATGATCTTCCTGCCCAAATTCGACGCGGCCCAAGTGATGCGATACCTGGCCCGCTCCACCGTGTTCATGGGTGTGCCGACCTATTACGTGCGGCTGCTGCAGGAACCCGGCCTGGACCAGGCGGCGTGCGCCAATATACGCCTGTTCATTTCCGGCTCCGCGCCCTTGTTGCTGGACACCTTCAATGAATTCACGCGCCGCACCGGCCATACGATACTGGAACGCTACGGCATGAGCGAAACCACGATGCAGGTGTCCAATCCGTATCACGGGCAACGCAAGGGCGGCACCGTGGGACTGCCGCTGCCCGGCGTCGATGTGCGGGTAGTCAAGCCCGACAATTCCGCTTGTGCCACCGATGAGATCGGCGACATCCAGGTCAAGGGGCCGAATGTGTTTCAGGGCTATTGGCGCATGCCGGAGAAGACCGCGGAAGAGTTCACCGCCGACGGCTATTTCCGCACCGGCGACGTCGGCAGGTTCGATAGCGGCGGCTACCTCAGCATCGTCGGCCGCAGCAAGGATCTGATCATTTCCGGCGGCTACAATGTATATCCGAAAGAAATCGAGTCCTTCATCGACGAGATGGACGGCGTCCTGGAATCTGCGATCATCGGCGTGCCGCACGCGGAGTTCGGCGAAGCGGTGACCGCGGTGATCGTCTTAAAGCCGAATGCGGATTTATCGGAAGCCGGCGTGATCGCCCGGCTGAAGGCAGAAATCGCCAATTTCAAGGTACCCAAGCGTGTGTATTTTGTAGATGAATTGCCGCGCAATACGATGGGCAAGGTGCAGAAGAATGTGCTGCGGGAGTTGTATCAATAGTGGCTGCGGCCGATCGCTAATAATTTCATGCTGTTTGCGTACTCATAGCCGTTAGTGTCAGTTGGGATTGCTGGCCGGGGGTAGCCCGGCGGCTACTTACTTTCTTTGCTTCGCCAAAGAAGAGTAAGCAAAGAAAGGCGACCGCAAGCCTCGCCCCTTCGGGGTGCCCGCTT
>Ga0210384_10003250_pt1 | contig 18949 bp, 16 predicted proteins | sample IncBWH2MmetaG_FD_160574 | JGI IMG/M metagenome (GOLD analysis project Ga0210384, IMG submission 160574) | Forest soil microbial communities from Barre Woods Harvard Forest LTER site, Petersham, Massachusetts, United States - Inc-BW-H-2-M | ecosystem: Environmental > Terrestrial > Soil >...
GCAGCGCGGCGTTGCCGTCGTGACGGCATTGCTGTTGACGACGCTCGCCATCACCATCGTCGCCAGCCTGTTCTGGCAGCAGCAGGTGCAAGTGCGTTCGATAGAGAACCAGCGTCTGCAGCTGCAAAAGAAATGGGTGCTGCGCGGAGCACTGGACTGGGTTCGGCTGATCTTGCGCGAAGATGCCACGCATTCCACGGTCGACTGGCTGGGGGAGCCCTGGGCCGTGAATCTGGAAGAGACCCGACTGGACCAGTATGTGGAAAACGGGCGCAGCGACAGCGAAGCGAGCGATGCCACCTTGTCCGGCCATATTATCGATGCGCAATCGCGCTTCAATCTCACCAATCTCGCCACCAATGGTGAGGTCAATCCGCGCGAAGCGAAGGCGTTTGCCAAATTGCTCGGCAATTTGAAGATAGACACGGCGCTGGCGCAGGCTGCCGCTTCCAGTATTGCCATGTCGCAAGCCAAGGTCGCAGCGGTCGGCGGCAGTTCCGCCAGCGGCGCGGCAGGCCCCGCCAATCCTGCCAGTACGCCCGGCCAAACAATTACTTCGTCGCCAGAGGCGGTTCCTGCAGTACAATTCTTGCGTTTTGCGCAGCTTGACGATTTGCTATCTGTCGCGGGTTTCACTCCGGCGATGGTGCAAGTACTCAGGGAGTATGTGACGGTTTTGCCTCGTGCTACGCCGATCAATGTAAATACTACGACTGCCGAGGCGCTATCGGCCAGGGTGGAAGGCTTATCGCTGACGGATGCTGCGGCGATGATTGCCAGCCGCGACCGGGCGCACTACCTGAATCTGGCGGATTTCAGACAGCGCTTTCCCGATAAATTGAATACCGTGGCTGATAGTGATATATCGACTACCACCGACTTTTTTATCGTAAACGGCAAAGTAAAATTGAGCCGTTCGTTGTTGGATAGTAATGCTCTGATAGAGAGATCCGGCGTGACGACGAGAATTCTTTGGATTAAGGAAAATTGACGCTGGTTAAAGGATGCCTGCGAAGGGATACAGCGGGATGGAAGGCAACCCGGGATACCGCTTTAAACGCGGCCTTGAAAGCTGAACACAGAAAATAAAATGCTAAGCACACTGTATATATTGTTGCCGTCTAAAACCGTCGCGTATGCGCAGACGGACTGGACTTCGCTGGCCTGCCCGTTTGCGCTGATATCGAATGACGGCATGGTTCAGCAACATGGCGAACAGCCTTTGAGTCAATTGAAAGACCAGATCGGCAAGGTGCGCCAAGTGGCGATGCTGCTGGCCGCCAGCGATGTCACGGTAATACAGATCAAGGCGCCGCCGCTGTCGGCCGCCAAATTGAAAACAGCCTTGCCCAACCTGGTTGAGGATCAGCTGGCCAGCGACCCGGCTAGCGCAGTACTGGTTTCCACACCCGTGCATGACGGTTTTTGCACTGTCGCGGCGACAGACAAAAAATGGATAGAGGCATTGAGCGCCGCTATCTATGGCCTGGGCGCGAAAAAAGTCGCAGCGTATGCGAGCCAGCTCTGCTTTGAATGGCAGCCAGGCGCCAGTTCGGTATTCGTCAATGCGGAGCAAGGAGCCATAGAGTTTGCGTTGCGTTCTGGGGAATCCGAGGGCTTTGGCCTGACGCTGAGGCCAGATACCGAAGAGCAGGCGGTAGCGGAGGTGTTGCAGGCCCTGAAGCTGTTTGCGCCGGAAGGAGCATTGGCGCTGTATGCACCGGCCCAGCAGCAATCGGTTTATCAGCAAGCGTGCGAGCAGGATGCGGCGTTGGCGCAGCGTATCACGGTGAAGGCGGCTAGCTGGAACGCACGCGTCGCTGCTATGGCGGCGCCCGGCAAATCGTCGCTGGATTTGATGGCAGGGGTGTCGCTGCCGAATATGGGCCAGCTTGATCTGTCCGCATGGCGCTGGCCTTTGGTCCTCGGCGGCCTTGCTTTGCTTGTGAATATTGTGGGCCTGAACACGGAGTGGCTTTCGATGAAGCGCGAAGCCAAGGCTTTGAACGATTCATTGACACAGTCTTTCCGAGCCAGTTATCCCAAAGAAACTGTGCTGCGGCCATTGGACCAGATGCAGCAGAAAATCAGCCTATCCAGAAAGCAGGCCGGCCAATCGACGCCGGATGATTTCCTGGTGCTGGCCTCGCAGTTTGCCCAGGTATGGGACCGTGTGCTCGCCAATGCGGCGACGGCCAGCGTGGTGTCCCTGGAGTATCGCGAACATAGCTTGTTTGTGAAAACCAAGAGTCAGAGTATGCTGCCGATAGACCAGATACGCGCGGCCCTGGCGGATCAATCGTTGGCCCTGGTCTCGTCCGCCGATGGGGTTTTGCAGATCAAACCTGTTACTGCCAATGCTGGCGGCGCTGGCAATGTTGCCAATAGGAGCGAGAGATGAAGAAAGACAAGCCGGTCTCTGAACTGCAGGAAACTTTTTTTTCGTTTGCGAAGGATAGCGCGCTTGCCTACTGGCAACAAAGGGATCTGCGGGAACGCCGCCTGTTGATTGCTGCCTTTCTGGCGGTGGCAGCAGCTATTATTTATAGCGTCTTGATTGATCCTGCCTTGTCAGGGCGCGCGGATCTGCAAGAAGAAATCCCGCAACTGCGTCAGCAAGCGGCAGAGATGGCGGTATTGAGCAAACAAAGTGCGCAATTGAATACGGCGATGGCAGAAAATATTCCTGCGATTACGCGTGAAACAGTGGAAGCTTCGCTGGTGCGCTGGGCTGTCAAGCCGCAGGCGCTGACCGTTTCGGATGATGTAGTGCGCCTTCAACTTCCTTCCATTGCTTATTCCAGCTTGATGGAGTGGCTGCTGGAAATGCAAAAATCTGCGCGCCTGACGGTGGACGAGGCCCGCGTCACTGCATTGCCGGAGCCAGGCATGGTCGGTGCGACCCTGACGCTGAGGCAGCAAAGAAATGCATCCTGAGCCGCTACCGTCACGGCTGAAGCCGCAGGCGGGGTGGGTGAAGTGAGGCGTCCCCTGGTCTGGATATTGGCAGCAATCCTGAGCGTGGCGTTGACAATCGCCTGGTTTTTGCCTGCCGCGTGGATGTCCATGCTGGTGGAAAAACAAACCGCGGGCAGAATTACGTTAGGGGACGCGCAAGGAAGCTTCTGGCGCGGTTCTGCTTTTGTGGGGGGTGCAGCAGCCGGGTCGGGGCCGGTGACGCCATTGTTTGCCGGCCGCTTTTCATGGCGTATTTCCCCCTTGATACTATTGGGGCAAGTCGATGCAGAGATGGAAAATCCGGTCGCCTTATCGCAAACAGTTAAGCTACAGGGTAATTGGAGTCAATGGCAGGTGAGCCCTGCGAGCTTGCTGCTGCCGCCGGAGCGTCTGGAGGGGTTGGGAGCCCCCCTGAACACGATAGGGTTGTCAGGACAATTGAACCTGTCCTGGAATACGCTGCAATTTGTGCGGCAGGCGGGCAAGCTGGATGTATTGGGCTCCATGCAACTGGAAATGAAGGACATGGCATCGCGCTTGTCGCCAATCAAGCCTTTGGGGACTTATGATCTGGGATTTGACTGGCGCGGACAAACGGCTGATATGGTGCTTAAAACACTCAAGGGCCCAATGCTCTTGAGCGGCAGGGGTAGTTTGGCGGAAGGGCGTCTGCGTTTTTCCGGCAAGGCGGAAGCTGAGGCAGGACAGGAAGACAGGTTGGCAAATTTGTTGAATTTGCTGGGGCAGCGTCGTAAAGACGGCGATAAAGACGTGATAGCGTTAGAGTTCAAATGAAAAAAAATCGATTGACCACATTCATACAACATTCCATCAACTGGCGGCGTTTGCCGGCCGCAGCCGTACTGAGCGCAGCGTGCCTGGCGAGCGGCATCCATCCGGTCTACGCCCAGGACCCGTCGCAAAATACCGTTGCCCTGAACTTTGTCAGCGCGGATATTGAGTCTGTGGTCAAGGCGATCGGCCATTACACCGGCACTACTTTTATCATCGATCCGCGGGTAAAAGGCCAGATTACGCTGGTGTCGGAAAAGCCGCTGACCAAGGACCAGGCATTCAAGCTGCTGACTTCCACATTGCGCCTGCAGGGCTACACCGTCGTGACCGGCGATGGCTACGCCAAGGTGGTGCCGGAAGCCGATGCCAAGCTGCAGCCCGGGCCGATACAGACTCCTGCCGTCAAGGGGGACCAGATCGCGACGCAAATTTTCCGCCTGGATTATGAAACGGCGAACAATATCGTTACCGTATTGCGTCCGCTGATCTCGCCGAACAATACCATCAATGCCAACCCCGGTAATAATTCCGTGGTGATTACCGATTATGCGGACAACCTGAAGCGCCTGGGCAAGATCATCGCGTCGCTGGATATGCCCTCCGTTAGCGATATGGACGTGATTCCCATCAAGCATGCGATCGCCAGCGATATTGCGGCGATGGTCACACGCCTGACCGAGACCACCGGGGCCGGAGCCGGGCCCGACGGCGGGCGCACGGTTTTACTGGCTGATCCGCGCACCAATTCCATCCTGATCAAGGCGCCTTCTGTCGCGCGCGCGGGCCTGGTCAAGACCCTGATCGCCAAGCTGGACCAGCCTACCGCGCTGCCGGGCAATGTGCATGTGGTTTACTTGAAAAATGCAGAAGCGGTCAAGCTGGCACAGACCTTGCGATCTATCGTCACGCAAGACAGCTCGCTGCCTTCCAGTAGCAGTTCTTCGACATTGTCCAGTTCGTCCTCGCTGTCGTCCGGCGCCGGTGGGACAGGCAATCCTGCCAGCAGCGGCTTGAACAGCTCAACCAGCTCTTCGCTGCCCTCTTCGCCTTCGAGCAACGCCGGCAGCGCCTTGTCTTCGGGCGGCGCGGGCGGCTTCATTCAGGCGGATGCGGCAACCAATACGCTGGTGATCACCGCCAGCGAAGCGGTTTACCGCAATCTGCGCAATGTGATAGACCAGTTGGACGCGCGCCGCGCGCAGGTTTATATAGAAACCCTGATCGTGGAAGTTACTGCCAACAAGACCAATGAATTCGGGGTCCAATGGCTGGCCTTGACAGGCGACGCCAACAGCAATTACCGCGTCGGAGGAGGGACGGCTTTCTCTACCGGGGGCAACAATTTGATCCAACTGGCCGCCGGCGGCAAGACTGCGGCAAGCTCGTTAAGCAATGGCTTGACCGTGGGGATATTCCGGCAAATCGGCGGCCAACTGGGCCTGGGAGCGCTGGCGCATGCGTTGGAAAGCCAGGGCGGCACCAATGTATTGTCCATTCCTACTTTGCTGACGCTGGATAATGAGGAGGCAAAAATCATCGTCGGCCAGAACGTGCCTTTCATTACCGGGCAATTTACTACTTCAGCCGCTACCGGCACAGCCGGCGTCAATCCCTTCCAGACCATAGAGCGCAAGGATGTCGGTATCAAATTGCGGGTGCGCCCGCAGATTTCGGAAGGCGGCACCGTCAAGCTGAGTATTTTCCAGGAAGTCTCGAATGTGGATAGCGCAACCAATCCGGCGGGCATCATTACCAACCAGCGTTCGATAGAAACCAATGTACTGGCCGAGGACGGCGATATCATTGCGCTGGGCGGCCTGATCGACGACAAGGGTACCGACACCAATGAAAAAGTGCCGCTGCTGGGAGATATTCCGATTATCGGCAATCTATTCAAATACCAGACCGGTTCGCGCACCAAGACCAACTTGATGGTCTTCCTGCGGCCCACCGTGCTGCGCAGCGCGGAACAGGGCAACAGCGTGTCCATCGACCGCTATGATTATATGAAGACGCAGATCGCGCCTGCAAAAGAAGGCGGCTCGGCGCCTTTGTTCCCGGAGGTAGAGAAGGGTAAATTGATGGTTACGCCGCTGACGATACCGTCGGACAAGATGCCAGAGAAACAATTAGACAAACCAGCACAATGAATACAGCATGATCGATAACCGTTTATTGTCGTATGGGTTTGCCCGCGATTTTTCTGTCCTGGCAAGCCGCGATACGAGCAACAGCCAGGCCTTCGTAGAATTGGCGGTTTCCGCAGAAACCAAGCCGACCGCGATCGCCGAAGTAGGCCGGCGCTTCGGCAAGGTAAGGCTGAATGTGATGCCGCATGCCGAGTTATTGCAGGTGATCGCCAGAGCCTACGCGGGGTCAGGCGGCGATGCGGCGGATGTCGTGGGTGAGGTCGAATCCGATATGGATCTGGCGAAATTGATGCTGGATATGCCCGCAATCGAAGACTTGCTGGAGTCCGCCGACGATGCGCCGGTCATCCGCATGATCAATGCCTTGCTGACGCAGGCGCTGCGGGAGGGCGCGTCGGATATCCACATAGAGCCGTTCGAGCAGATTTCCATCGTACGTTTCCGGGTGGACGGCTCCTTGCGCGACATCGTCCGTCCCAAGAAAGCGGTGCATGCGTCGCTGATTTCCCGCATCAAGATCATGGCGCAGCTGGACATCGCAGAAAAGCGCCTGCCGCAGGATGGCAGGATTACCTTGCGCATAGGCGGCAGGCCAGTAGACGTGCGCGTCTCCACCTTGCCGACCGGCCATGGCGAACGCGCGGTACTGCGCCTGCTGGATAAGGAAGCCGGGCGTATGGACTTGAGCAGCCTGGGCATGAGCGACCAGGTGCTGCCGCAATTCGACAAGCTGATTTCCCAGCCGCACGGTATCGTATTGGTAACGGGACCAACCGGCTCCGGGAAAACCACCACGCTATATGCCGCATTGTCACGCGTGAATGCCGGTACGACCAATATCCTGACGGTGGAAGACCCGATCGAATACGAATTGGCGGGAGTCGGGCAAACCCAGGTCAATCCGCGCATAGAGATGACCTTCGCCAAGGCGCTGCGCGCGATTTTGCGGCAAGATCCCGACGTCATCATGATAGGTGAAATCCGCGATCTGGAAACCGCGCAGATCGCCGTGCAAGCCTCGCTGACGGGCCATCTGGTGCTGGCGACCCTGCATACCAACGATGCGGCGGCGGCGGTAACGCGTCTGCTGGATATGGGGATCGAGCCCTTCCTGTTGTCATCTTCTTTGCTGGGAGTGGTGGCGCAGAGGCTGGTGAGGAAGTTGTGCTCGCATTGCAAGCGCTTTGATGGGCAAGCCTGGCATGCGGTTGGTTGCGAGCATTGCGGGCAAACCGGTTATCAGGGACGGGTCGGCGTCTATGAACTATTGCTGACCACCGATGAAATCCGCGCGCAGATTCATCATCAGGCGGCCGAGGCGGAGATTCGCGCGGTGGCCCAGCGAGACGGCATGGCCACCATGCGTGAAGATGGCGAGCGCTGGCTACAAGCGGGCATCACCACGCCTGAAGAACTGCTGCGCGTGACGAAAGAATAGAGAACCGTGCCAGCATTCCGATATGAAGCCGTCGACGATAGCGGCCAGACCAAAAAAGGTGTCCTCACCGCCGACAGTGCGCGCGCAGCGCGCAGTGACCTGCGCGCCCAGGGTTTGCTGCCGATCGCGGTCGATTTGATCACTACCCAGCTCGATAGTGCTGGCAAACGCAAGCGCAGCATGTTCGCCGAGCATTTGTCTACCGTGGAACTGGCGCTGTTCACGCGGCAGTTGGCCAGCTTGCTGGAGGCCGGCCTGCCGCTGGAACAGGCGTTGTCGGCCTTGTTGGACCAGGCCGAGCGCCCGTATATCCGCGACCTGATCGCATCGATACGTTCCGAAGTGAATGCAGGTTCTTCATTGTCGGACGCCCTGAAGCAGCATCCGAATGACTTTGCCGATATCTATCTCGGCCTGGTCGCTTCCGGCGAGCAGATCGGCCATCTGTCCCGCGTGCTGTTGCGCCTTGCCGATTACATCGAGCGGCGTAATGCGCTGGTGCAAAAAGTTAAATTAGCCTTCACTTATCCGGCGATAGTTACCGTGGTCGCGTTTGCGATCGTGATTTTCCTGCTGACCTATGTAGTGCCGCAAATCGTTTCCGTGTTTGCCAACACCAAGCAAAAACTGCCGTTCCTGACAGTGGCGATGCTGGCCATTTCGGACTTTGTGCGCAGCTATGGTCTGATGGTTGCCGTTGTTGTTGTCGCAGCGTATTTTTGCTGGCGTTCCGCGTTGAAAAATGAAGCGATCAAATTGCGCTGGCATACCTGGCTACTGAATGCGCCGCTGTATGGCAAGTTCGAGCGCAGCCTGAATACCGCGCGCTTCGCCAGCACGCTGGCCATCACTACCGGTTCCGGCGTGCCTATCCTGCGCGCGCTGCAAACCAGCCGCGAGACCCTGGCCAATGTGGCGATGCGCCTGCAGGTGGAAGAGGCGACGGCGAGCGTGCGCGAGGGCGTCAGCCTGGCACGGGCCTTGTCATCGCATAAGCACTTTCCGCCCATGCTGATCCATATGATACGGGCCGGTGAGGTGACTGGAGAATTGCCGGCCATGCTGGAGCGTGCTTCCAATACCCAGGAGCAGGACCTGGAAAGGCGAGCCTTGACAATGGCAGGACTGCTGGAGCCGGTCCTGATCCTGGCGATGGGTGTGGTGGTGCTGTTGATCGTGCTGGCGGTATTGATGCCCATCATAGAAATTAACCAGCTGGTTCGATAATGCCCGCGCCATCCACAAAGTGAGCCGCCGGCGATGGTTGAAAATATAAAAAATATGCAAGGAATGAAATGAAGCGCCTGCCTTTGTATGCCAGTTTTGTTGTGTTTATCGTGCTGTGCGTGTCGCTCAGCTATTGGGGCTTGCGCATGTTCAGACCACAGGTTCGGCCGCTCGCCGTTCCTCCGGGAGCCGCCATATTTGAACCCGCCCCTGGCCAGTGGGGAGGCCTGTTCGGCGCCTCCCAAATTGCACAAGCCGCCAGCAATTACCAGTTAAAAGGCGTGGTGGTTGCCGCGCGTCCGCAGGAAAGCGTGGCAATCATAGGCGTCAATGGCCAGGCCACGCTGGCTGTTGCCGTCAACAGGGAGTTTGCGCCGGGGGTGAAGGTGACTGAGGTTCACGATGGCTACGTCATATTGTCTGAAGGCGGGGTCAATAAGCGGGTTGACCTGCCCCAAGCCAAATCTGTGCCGTCGCTGATTGCTCCGGGTCCAGCCACTTCCGTGCCTGTGCAGCCTGTGATTCCGCAGCAGCCCGCCGGTTTGGGGAGAAATAGTCCGCCTCCTGCCATGCCGGTCATACCAGCGGCATCCTTGCCGGCCGCCATGCCGGGCGCTCCTCTACAATAATCAATGCCGGCTATGAAGAATCCTGATTTTCCACCTATCGTCCAGCAAGCGCTGACCCTGGTCCATCCTTCCTGGTTGCCGGCTGTGCATGCCGGCCTGGCGGCGATGCAGGCTATGGACCCAGCGTACTTGCCAAGTTTGATCGATGGGGAGTTTTTGCCAAACGGGGGCCGCCTGTTTGCAGCGTTTTCCTTGCCTGTGGCAGGGGTGCGGCATGTGTTGATAGGCGAGGGGCCTTATCCGCGCGAAGAGAGCGCGACTGGCGTCTGCTTCATGGATGGGGCAGTGCGCGAGTTATGGTCGCAAGAGCCGGATGGCGGATTGTCCAAAAAAGTCAATCGGGCTACCTCACTGCGTAATTTTATCAAAATGTTGCTGGTGGCAGACGGCAAGCTGGCAGTGGAGAATACGGCAGGCACGGCAATGGCCGAGATTTCCGCACAGGCCAGGCAGCCGGACTCCGGCATGATACAAACCTTGCCCGAATTGCAGGACAATCTTCACCGCCGGGGTTTCCTGCTATTGAATGCATCCCTGGTATTTCGCGCCAGTGTTGCACCGGCCAAGGACGCGAAAGCCTGGATACCTTTTTTGCGGAGGATACTCGACACCCTGTACGAGCAACACCAAGCGGCAGGTTCGCTGCCGCAGCTGGTTCTATGGGGTAAAATCGCCGAACAGGTGAAGCAGGTAGAGGTGAGTGGGCAGTTCCCGCACATCGCTGCTGAGCACCCTTACAATCTGTCCTTCATCGGCAATCAGGGCATGCATGCGTTTTTCGGTCCCATGCATTTGCTCGATCAATCCTGAAGGATTTAGCCGGTTTTTTCTGTCGCACGCGTAACCGTCGGCCCCCGCATTCCTGGAGCTGGTTTTTGAGCCGATGCGGCATGCCTGGCATGTGGAAATAAATTACATCAACGGCATCACTCTCGCGAGCATTGCGCGGCAAACTGGAAAATCCTTGCTGTTACCCAAGGTAAGAGTTTTTTTCGAGCAAATCGCTGACCGCGAAGATGCTGCCACATGGGGCTTGAAAGATATCAACCGGTTCTGGCTGGGGGAAACGGCGGGATACGTCCCATAAAAAAATCGCCATCGGTTTTACCCGTGGCGATTCTCGTTGTGGTGACGGCAGCGGCCGGGGCTGCGATTGCTTATCTCTCTGGCTGTATCACCACTTTGCCGGTTACTTTGCGTGCGGCGATGTCGTTTAATGCGATGGCGGTGTCGGCCAATGCATAGCGTCCTGAGATGTGCGGACGTATCTTGCCTTCAGCGAGCCAGCCCATCATTTCGCGCATGGCGGCCAGGTTGGCCTTGGGTTCCCGTTTCGCAAATTCGCCCCAGAATACCCCGACCAGTGAGGCGCCTTTCAGCAGTGTCAGATTCAGCGGCAGTTTGGGGATTTCGCCGTTGGCGAAACCGACAACCAGGTAACGGCCGCGCCAGCCTATGGAGCGGAAAGCCGGCTCGGCATACACGCCGCCGACAGGATCGTAAATGACATCCGGCCCCTTGCCGTCGGTAGCCGCCTTGATCGCTTCGCGCAAATCGGCCGTGCTGTAATTGATCGTGACGTCGGCGCCATGCTCTTTGCAGATCGCCAGTTTTTCGTCGGACGAAGCTGCCGCGATCACGCGTGCCCCTAGTGCTTTGCCTATTTCTATCGCGGCCAGTCCTACGCCGCCGGCGGCGCCCAGCACCAGCATGGTTTCTCCCGCTTTCAACTGGGCGCGATCAACTACAGCATGATGCGAGGTGCCATAGGTGAGGGTGATTGCCGCTGCAGTATCGAAGTCCATGCCGGGAGGTATCGGCATGATGGCGTGCGCCGGCACCACCACTTGTTGGGCGAATGCGCCGTGGCCGATGAAGGCGATGACTTTGTCGCCGACCTTGGCATTAACGACACCTTCGCCGACAGCGCGCACGACCCCGGACAATTCGCTGCCTGGTGTAAAAGGCAGCTCCGGCTTGAATTGATACTTGTTTTGTATAATCAATACATCCGGGAAGTTGACGCCTGCCGCCTTGACGTCTATCGCTACCTGGCCGGGGCCGGGCACAACGTCAGGCAGGTCTTCCACTACGAGTGTGTCTGGCAATCCCCAGGCCTTGCAAACTATCGCTTTCATACGGTGGTCTCCTCACTTAAAAATAGTACGGTCGTTTGTTTTTTTATGATTATGCCTTAAAAAATTGATTGCTGTATAAAATTGTCATGAGGCATCGGGTAAAATGCTTATATGAAAATCCTGATCAGTAATGACGATGGTTATCTGGCTCCCGGCATTGCCGCTTTGGCTGATGCATTGGCCGCCATTGCCGAGATTACCGTTGTTGCGCCGGACAGTAACCGTTCCGGTACTTCCAATGCCTTGACGCTGGACAGGCCGTTGTCGGTCTTTCGCGCTTCCAACGGCTTTTATTTCGTCAATGGTACACCCTCGGACTGTGTGCATATTGCGCTGACGGCGATTATGCAGGACAAGCCGGACCTGGTGGTATCCGGCATCAACCAGGGGCAGAACATGGGCGACGACACCCTGTATTCCGGGACCGTTGCCGCTGCTACGGAAGGCTATCTTTTCGGTGTGCCGGCAATCGCCTTCTCCCAGCTTGAAAAAGGCTGGCTCCACCTGGATGCAGCGGCCAGGGTTGCACGAGAAATGGTGGAACGCCGTTTCGAATCTCTCGCCAAACCGTTTTTATTGAACGTCAACATACCCAATTTGCCGTATGATCAGATCAAGGGAATGCGTACGGCCCGATTGGGCAGGCGCCATATGGCGGAAGGCGCTATCAGGGCGAAAGACCCGCATGGACGCGATATTTACTGGATAGGTCCGCCCGGCAAGGCCAGGGATGCCGGCGAGGGAACGGATTTTTTCATCGCGTCGAAAGGCTATGTCTCAGTGACACCCCTGCAAATAGACTTGACTGACACCCGGCAGCTGGCTTCGTTGGGGGCAGATCTGGCATGAACACCAAAGATAAGCGTTTCCCATTGCCCTTGTCTTCGATCGTGGATAAGGGCAAAGGCATAGGGGCGTCCCATGCGCCGAGGACGGCGACGCCGCAGACTGCGATGCAAAATCAGAGCGCCTCGAGGGGCCTTTCGCCAAAGCCGCTGACGACCGGTATTGCAACAATCTTTGGGGCTGCCAGCATGCCCGGTCCGGCGAATAAGCCTGCAGGCAAGACATATGCAGAGGCCAGGCAGTCGCAATCGAGCCCTCCCGTTCACGGAGGCCCCAGGCCGCTGGTCTCGGATGCCGTACGGCGGGCCATGGTGGGCCGCGTGGCTCAGCAAGGCGTGAAGGACAGCCTGGTATTGGCGGCGCTGGAAGCAGTGCCCAGGCATTTGTTTATCGAGTCCGGCCTGGCGAGTCAGGCGTATATCGATGCATCGTTGCCGATAGGGCATCACCAGACAATTTCCCAGCCTTATATTGTTGCCCGCATGATAGAAATCATGCGCAACGGCGGAACCTTGAACCGGGTGCTGGAAATCGGCACAGGCTGCGGCTATCAGGCGGCCGTATTGTCGCTGGTGGCAAAGGATGTGTACTCCATAGAGCGGATCAAGGCGCTGCATGAGTTGGCTAAAACCAATTTAAGGCCCATGCGCATCGCGAATATACGATTGCATTATGGAGATGGTATGCTGGGATTGCCTCAAGTTGCCCCTTTTGACGGTATCATATTGGCTGCGGCAGGCATGGAGGTGCCGCAAGCCTTGCTGGACCAGTTGAGCATAGGCGGCAGGCTGATTGCGCCGGTAGGTGGCAAGAATCAGGTTTTGCAATTGATACAGCGTGTAGCAAAAAATGAATGGAGTAGTTCGGTGCTGGAGCAATGCCACTTTGTCCCGTTGCATAAGGGCGTGATCTAGCCCTGGCATGAAAGCACTCTGTTCCATTAAATATATGAATTGACAGCAATGAGAATGAAGAAAATACAGTTTATCGGTTTGGGCCTGGTCGCGGCACTGCTTGCAGGTTGCCAGACCGTAAGTAAGGCGCCGGTGATAGAGCGCAGTGCAGACAATGCTCCCGCCGAAGCCTCGAAGCCGACCGACGCCGCCAAGTCGGCCAAGCCGGCTGATACGCGTGGCACTTATGTGGTGAAGAAGGGTGATACGCTATACCGGATAGCCTTGGATCACGGGCAAAGTTATAGCGATATCGTGACCTGGAATAACCTGAAGAATCCTAACGATATCAAGGTGGATCAGGTGTTGCGCGTTACGCCTCCCGAGGGCGCGCCGCAGACAGGCAGCGTCACTGTGGGCAGCGGAGTGGAAGTTCGCCCGCTGACGACTGCGCCGGCAGCCAACAACAAGACCGGCCCGCGCGGCGACAAGAAACCTTATTCCGACGCCATCCTGGCAGAGTTGCAAAAGGCCGACGGCCCTGCCGCGCCTTCTGCTGGTGCAACGGCTAGCATTCCCAAGCCGGACCCTGTCATTGCTCCGCCGGTAGTGAAGCAGCCTGAGGCGCCAGCGTCCGATGCGGATGTGGTGGACTGGATGTGGCCTTCGGACGGTAAAGTTATTGCGACTTTTGACGAATCAAAGAACAAGGGTCTGGACATTTCAGGTAAGCTGGGGCAGGCAGTACTGGCTGCGGGCGCAGGAAAAGTCATGTACGCCGGTAGCGGCATACGCGGATATGGTAATCTTGTAATTATCAAACATTCAAGCAATCTATTGTCTGCTTATGCGCATAACAAATCCATCCTGGTCAAGGAGGGCGATGCGATTACCAAGGGACAAAAAATTGCGGAAATGGGCAGCTCCGATAGCGATTCCGTCAAGCTGCATTTTGAGATTCGCCAGCAGGGGAAACCAGTTGACCCTTCCAAATTTTTGCCGGGTCGTTAGCTTAAGATAAATACATGAGCAATTCACCTACCAATTACCAGCGTCAAAATTCAGTAGCAGACGATGATCTGGAGCAGATTGCTGATGTAGCGCCTGATCAGCAGCCGGAGCTATCCGATTTTTCTGACACTGATGCTGCCGGCGACGACGCTCAGGAGGGGGCGAATGACAATCCTGCCTCGCTGATTGTCGCTCCGATTGATGAGTTGAAGACGGTATTGGCGGCGGAGTTGTCGACGGATACGACGCAGCATTACCTGAACCAGATTGGTACGCGGCCCTTGTTCGGCTCGGCCGAAGAGTTGCACTACGCGACCTTGGCCAAGCAGGGCGATTTTGACGCCCGCCAGAAAATGATAGAGCATAATCTGCGGCTGGTGGTTTCTATCGCCAAGCACTATATCAACCGCGGTGTGGCGTTGCTGGACATGATAGAAGAGGGCAATCTGGGCTTGATGCACGCCATAGACAAGTTTGAGCCCGAGCGTGGCTTCCGTTTTTCGACCTATGCCACGTGGTGGATACGGCAAAGCATAGAGCGGGCGATCATGAATCAGGCGCGCACCATACGCTTGCCGGTGCATATGGTGCGCGAGCTGAATCAGATACTGCGCGCCAAGTACCACCTGGAGTCCCAGCAGCGGGATGGCAGGGATGCTGCACTGGAAGATATCGCCCATCTGGTCGACAGGCCGATTGACGAGGTGCAGGATATCCTCGCGCTGTCCGAGCATGCAACTTCGCTGGATACGCCGCTTGATAACGATCCGCAATCCAGCCTGATGGATATGCTGCCCGGCGACAGCGACGACGGCCCCGATATCAAGGCTGAGCACCATGAAATGACTATCCTGGTACGCGACTGGCTGTCCAAGCTGCCGGACAAGCAAAGGATAGTGATTGTGCGGCGCTTTGGGCTGGACAATGATGACCCGGCGACGCTGGAGACCCTGGCCGATGAAATGGGCATCACCCGGGAAAGGGTGCGCCAGATACAGCAGGAGGCTCTGGTCAAGCTGAAGCGATCTTTTGCTTCTCGCGGCGTGGGCAGGGATGCTCTTTTGTAAAATATGCAGCGGCATTGCCGGCGTCGTTTTGATGTCTGCCGGCTAATTTTGGGCTGCTGATACTCCATCACGGCGGGTCGCAGTGGGCTGCTGGCGCTGATTCCCTTATAATTCCGGTTTTCCCGCAAATTCCTGTGGCAAGCTTGCTTGGCCCACCTTACATACAATAAAACGGCGCCGGTCTGTGCATGCGTGTGCAGGCCCCGTCTTAAGCAATCATGAATACTATCAATATCCGCTCCTTTGATATGGACGCGCGCGGTGTCGGCCACCTGCTGAATGAAGATGGCAGCCAGGGGAAGGTTGTTTTCGTTGAGGGCGCGCTGCCCGGCGAGACGGTTGGCTACCAGACTTTTAAAAAGAAGGCGAGCTGGGAAGCCGCCACGATGACCAGTTTGCTGAAAGAGTCGTCGCAAAGGGTGCAACCCAAATGCGAATTTTTCGGTACCTGCGGCGGATGCTCGATGCAGCATCTGGAGCCTAATGCGCAAGTAGCGATGAAGCAGAGGGTGCTGGAGGATAATCTGTGGCACATCGGCAAAGTGAAGGCGGAAACCATGATGCGCCCCATTTACGGGCCAACCTGGGGATATCGCTACCGCGCCCGCCTGTCGGTGCGTAACGTGCGCAAGAAAGGCACCGTGCTGGTCGGCTTCCATGAAAAGAAATCGCGCTATGTGGCGAATATGGAAACCTGTGAAATCCTGCCGCCGAATGTGTCGCAAATGCTGATGCCGCTGCGTGGTTTGATCGCGTCGTTATCCATCGTCGAGGAGGTGCCACAAATTGAGCTGGCGGTGGGCGAGGGCGTCACTGCGCTGGTGTTGCGCATCATGGCGCCATTGAGCGCCGACGACGAGGTCAGGTTGAAATCTTTTGCGGACCAGTACCAGGTGCAGTGGTGGCTGCAGACCAAGGGGCCGGACACGGCGACCGTGTTTTACCCGGCGACGCCGGAATTGCACTACACCCTGCCGGAATTCGGCGTGAAGATGCCCTTCAAGCCGACCGACTTTACCCAGGTAAATCATCACATCAACCAGGTGCTGGTGGCGCGCGCATTGCGCTTGCTGGATGTGCAGGAAGACGAACGCATTGCCGATTTGTTTTGCGGGCTGGGAAATTTCACATTGCCGATAGCGACGATGGCAAAAGAGGTGGTCGGCATAGAGGGCAGCTCTGCGCTGACCGAACGTGCGCTGGACAATGCCAGGGCCAACGGCCTGGAGGCGAAAACCTCCTTTGGCACGCGTAATTTGTTTGAGGTAAAGGCCGAAGACTTTGTTGCCCTTGGCAAGTTTGATCGTTTTCTAATCGATCCTCCTCGCGACGGCGCGATGGCGGTGTGCCAGGCCCTGATTGACCTGGGCAGCCTTGCCCCTGAACTCAGGCCGAAGCGGCTGGTATATGTGTCCTGCAGTCCATCCACGCTGGCGCGCGATGCCGGCATGCTGGTCAACGAGGGCGGGTACAGGCTGACGCACGCCGGCGTGGTCAATATGTTTCCGCACACTTCGCATGTGGAATCGATGGCGGTGTTTGATTTGGCGTGATCCCCCCCCGATTGCCATAAAAAAACCGGCTTTTCAGCCGGTTTTTTTATGAGGGGTTTATTTGCTTCATTCGCGGTTGCCGCCGAAGATGCCGAGCAGGGACAGCAGATTGACGAAAATATTATACAAGTCCAGGTAAATGCGCAGGGTCGCGCTGATGTAATTGGTTTCGCCGCCATTGATCACATCCTGTACGTCGTACAGGATATAGGCAGAAAAAATGAGTATCGCAATGACCGACATGGTCAGTTGCAAGGCTGGCAATTGCAGGAACATATTGGCGACGCCGGCGAGGATCAGGACCAGCAATCCTGCAAACAACCATTTTCCCATGCCGGAGAAGTCGCGCTTGGAGACTGTGGCAACCGTGGCCATCACGCCGAAAATGCTGGCCGTGCCGCCAAAAGCCAGCATGACCAGCGAGGCGCCGTTGGTATAGCCAAGCGTATGGCTGATCAGGCGCGACAACAGCAGGCCCATGAAGAAGGTGAAGCCCAGCAAGACTGCCACGCCAAGCGCGGATTGCTTGGTCTTTTCTATCGCGAATATGAAGCCGAAGGCAATTGCCAGGGTTGCAAGCATCGCTATGCCGGGGCTGTTCGGGAAGAACGCAAATTGCAATTGCACGCCCAGCCACGCGCCGAATACGGTCGGAATCATGGACAGTGCCAACAGCCAATAGGTGTTTCGCATCACGCGATGGCGGACTAGCGCCGGATTGGCGCCAAATTCATAAGATTGTTGCAGGGGTTGGTTCATTTGCTTTCTCCTTGGCGCGTTCTATGCTGCATGCAACATCCGGATATTACTCTTGCTAATTATCGTTTTGCCCATGCACACCCTGAAGATTACCATGTAACTGGGGTCTGCTTCGGATTGCATTTAATGCCAAATTGAAAAATAATGCTTGCTGGTAATTGTGATAGTCGACAAGCTCCCTAGAGGGACATGTTTCGTGGTAAAATCTAAGGTTAGATGAATTCTTGAGTTTTTGTCTTAACCCTTTCATTTTATTGGAGTTTTTAGATGGCTATCGAACGCACATTGTCTATTATTAAGCCTGATGCAGTTGCAAAAAACGTCATTGGTCAAATTTACAGCCGTTTTGAAAATGCAGGCTTGAAAATCGTTGCCGCTCGCATGATCCATTTGTCACGCGCTGAAGCCGAGGGCTTCTACGCTGTGCACGCTGCACGTCCTTTCTTCAAAGACCTGGTTGATTTCATGATCTCCGGTCCTGTGATCGTTCAGGCGCTGGAAGGCGAAAACGCCGTCCTGAAGCACCGCGACCTGATGGGCGCAACCGATCCGAAGAAAGCAGAAGCCGGCACTATCCGCGCTGATTTCGCCGATTCCATCGACGCGAACGCAGTACACGGTTCCGATGCAGCAGAAACAGCAGCGGTTGAAATCGCGTATTTCTTCCCAGCTTTGAACGTGTACTCGCGTTAATTGAAAAGTAACTAATGAACGTCGTCCTTCCTGTCGGATATTTTGGGTCGCTGCAGAGCGATACGGAAAATGACAGGGCGGGACGAGAAGGAAGATGCAAATGACGGCACTCACCAATTTGTTGGACCTGGATCCCGCGCAGCTCGTGGCCTATTGTGGCGAGTTGGGTGAGAAGCCGTTTCGCGCAAAACAATTGCAGCGCTGGATACACCAGTTCGGCGCCGGCGATTTTGAGACCATGACGGACCTCGCCAAATCGCTGCGCGAGAAATTGGCCACGCGCGCCTATATCGCCTCTCCCGCCATTATCAGCGACCATACCTCAACGGATGGGACGCGTAAATGGCTGCTGGATGTAGGGCAGGGCAACGCGGTCGAGACAGTATTTATCCCCGAGGAAAATCGGGGTACCTTATGTATTTCCACGCAGGCAGGATGCGCAGTCAATTGCCGCTTCTGCTCCACGGGCAAACAGGGCTTTAACCGGAATCTGACCGTTGGCGAAATCATCGGCCAATTGTGGATGGCCGAGTTCGAGCTGCGCAGGACCAAGGGAATTGCGCCCGGCCCCAAAGGCGAACGCCAGATCACCAATGTGGTGATGATGGGCATGGGCGAGCCTTTGTTGAATTTTGAGCCTACCGTGACCGCATTGCGCCTGATGCTGGATGATAATGCGTATGGCTTGTCGCGCCGCCGCGTCACCTTGTCCACCAGCGGTGTCGTGCCGATGATAGACAAATTGTCCAAGGAGTGCGCGGTCGCTCTGGCGGTGTCCTTGCATGCCTCCAA
>Ga0210384_10003251_pt1 | contig 18945 bp, 21 predicted proteins | sample IncBWH2MmetaG_FD_160574 | JGI IMG/M metagenome (GOLD analysis project Ga0210384, IMG submission 160574) | Forest soil microbial communities from Barre Woods Harvard Forest LTER site, Petersham, Massachusetts, United States - Inc-BW-H-2-M | ecosystem: Environmental > Terrestrial > Soil >...
GGGGGAAGAAGCTTGCGTTCTTGCGGTTTGCGCCATCTGTGAAGAAATACTATAACACCAACAAAGGAGAGTGCATTTAGCATAAAGACTGCCCATGGTCCTGCTGCTGCAACTACCAGACCACCAAGAAGAGGACCCACTGCTAGTCCTATGTAAACTGCCACACTAAACAAAGTCATTGCAGCAAGAGCTTTTTTCTTTGGTACAAGCTCAGTTTGAATTACGATATTTACAGGTAAGCTCATTGCATTACCCAAGCCAAGCAACAAAGTAAACACAACAAGAATTGAGGATGTTGTAAAACCTCCAAGGGTGAGGATGCTCAATATAGCTGCTACTGCAAGTGAAAAATATTGTGTGACAAGGAAGAGCTTGCGTCTGTCAACAATATCTGCAAGAGCTCCTGCCGGAAGTGCAAGCAGAAATATTGATAGGCTTGTAGCCATTTGTAAAAGTGCAACGGTAAAAGGAGATGGGGCAAGTGATGTTATCAGCCAGCCAGATCCAACGGTTTGCATAGCGACACCAATGTCTGATGCAAACATTGTAACCCATAGAAATCGGTATAGAGTGTTTTTTAGGGGGCTCTCTGAGGCAGAATTTGTGCTACTCATGTAATATCATGCACAGACAATATTTCACTAATCAAATGTATAAATTAGTTCATTCCAATTTTATCTCAAGATTTATTTGAAAATTTTTCATGATGGCTAGGAAACAGAATGATAAAAATACGAAAGTGAGTTTATGGATATTAGATTACCAAAGTATCAGTTACTTTCGTCATAGTTACTTTTCATTTTATATACTTACCTTTGTATAGTGACTATAAGAAAGTAATATGGAATGCACAGACGAATCATGTAAAGTAGAACATGCAACATGCGAATGCGGCTCTGGCAAGTCATACGAAGACTGTTGCGGTTGCCAAACAATGGACCCAGTAGAAATTTCTATGAGGATGTGGCACAAGTCGTTCTTTCAGGCAATGCACGAAGCACAGGTCGACCGCCTAAAGAAAAGAATCGAATCGGCATTTGGACCTACGATGGACAAGGCTGCAGATGCTGCCATTGAATCATTTGGCAAGATGTGGCAATCTATGCTATTGCAATCAGAAGGACAAAAAGAGTTTGCATCAAAGTTGCAGAAGATATATTCTGAAACAAGTAGGAGATAATTCCCAACCCCACACAGATCTCCTACTTTTTTTTATTTTTGATCTGCAGTTAACTCGTTAGGATGGATTGACCAGCTATCATCTAGTTTAACAAAGTCAATTGTGATTTTATTCCACAATAAAGTTGCCGTCCATTCCTAGTGCTGCATGACCTGGAACAGTACAAATGTAGTGATATAACCCAGTAGTTCCTGCTACAAATGTAACGTCGCCAGATTCGCCTGGTTTCATTGGACTATCGGCGGTCTTGTATGCTGAATTCCAAACAATCGAGTTTGGATCATCGGGATTGATAACTATACCAAAAGCATGAAAAGAGTGACTTGGATTTGTTAGATGAAATGTCACTGTATCACCAGAGTGGACTTTGATATCAGGATTGGCGGTCTGAGAACCAATCGTTGCATTAAATCCATACTTTGAGAAATCAGAGCTGACTTGGAAGCTTAATGTAAAGTCTATCTTTTTTCCATTTGGTGCGGCGGTCTTGCCAGTCCCTGCAGGAATTGGAGGTGGTGGAGGCGGTACACCAATACCGCCTCCATCAAGCGGCGGTATTGGCGGAGGAACAGGAGGGGTAGGAGCAGCAGGAATTGTGGGTTCTGCATTAAATAGTGAAACACATGAATCCTGTTCAACAGGTAGACAAAGGAAAGTTCCAAGATACATCATGCTTCCAAGAATCAATGCTCCAGTGGCACCCATTGAAACATACCACCACCTGAACTTCATAAAATACGGATCACTAAATTAAATATAAGACTATGGATGATTTTCAACTTGTGACATTCTCTAGATAGTCGTATGTCCAGCTACAACTTTTGCAAGATCTCAAGTCTACCGAGACAACATTCCCCATCCTCGCTCAAAAAGTATCTTTGCCGTTTCTGGTTTTACACATGCAGGTGTGGCGTCATCTGCTTTGAAAATTAACTGCAAGCCTTCTTTACAAGATATCTTATCTGTAGTAATTCCTAATTTGAATTGTTGTAGTGGGGCCAACATGCTAGGATTTGTAACCATAAAGGTTACAGAATAATTTGAGAGCGCAATGCTCTGCCCTCTTTGTGGGTACGGCTCGACATCAACTAGTTTTAGTGCATAGTTCTTGAATTGCAATACTCCCAACCCACTCTGAAAATTTCTGCTTGTCAAATTGAAATTTCCTAGGTTTTGGTTATCCTGTAAAATGTTAACCCAAGTCCTTGCTACTCCTTCCCACAAACAGACTACACCGGAAGGACATCTAGAATCTTGTACATTTAGTAGTGTTATCTTGAGGTTTTCTGATTGGAGATATGCTGTTTGGTTAATCTTGAGCTGAAAATTTTCGTTGGCTTTTGTTTGAACCATGCTGATGTCTGCCCAGACAGGCAAAGACATTCCTGAAGCAAGTAAACTTGTTACAAAAATTACAATTGTAAAGAGATGTAACGTTTTCACATTGATTTGCACCTTGCATTGCTTTTAGAGATTGCTGATAAGTTATAGTTTTATTTTATTTTCCGCGTTAGCGTTTCCATCAATAACAACTATCTCTTTTTGTCATGGATTTAATTCTATTAGAGTCTTAACTTTTATATTCTATGGAATAATTATGATTTAAATTGGTGTAGAACATATCCTGAATTTTACTACTTTGTGCCTGGCAAAATGGATCAATGTTATAGAATATTGTTATAGAATATCATCAGAGAAAATTATTCTATTTTAAAGCAGGACACGTTATCATAAAAACAAACAAAAATTCTTAGGGTAATGCCACGTAGCATATATCGATGCAAACAACACAATTGACATGGTCTTCCAATCTTGTACACAAAGGAGATCACATCATTGGCGTCTATCCAGACAAGAAGACAGAACTTGAACTGGCGTATGAGTTTCTAAAGGATGGTCTACAAAGAAATGAGACTGTAATGCTGATAACAGAAGCCTTGTCAAAGACTGAGATTCGTAATAAAATGAATGTCGTCTTAAAAAATATCGACAAGCAAAGACCAGAAGACGAGATCATCATCAAGACTACAAAGGAATGGTTTTGTCCAGATGGTTCATTTGATGTTAATAAAATAAAAGATCAGTGGTCCGTTTTGATTGATGATTCTAATAGAAATGGAAAAAGTGGTTTTCGTGTGTTTGAAGACACTAGCTCATTTTTTAAACGTGGATTTGTCAAAGAATTAATTCATTACGAGTCAACACTAGGACAAAGATTCGACTTGCCAGTTACTGCAATATGTGGTTACCTATACGAAGATATTGATACTCTAGATTCAAAACAATTTAGAAAGTTACAAGAGAACCATAACTTGGTGTGGTTCTGACATTGTAAATTGTAACCAATCTAAGTTGTAGTAATAATTTTCAATGTCGGATCTGGATCTGCGCTGTTCATTTTTGGGATCAAGTTTCAGAAATACCGATAAAAGTATATTCCGAATTAGATTCTAGATTTGTCTGACATGAAAGGTGGTGTTTTGGATGCCAAGAAACTAAGAGAAGATGGACCATTCCACAAAAGAAAAAGGGAGATTCTTATCTATTCTATTGGGGCCTCAAATGAGGGACATGGGAGCGCCATTCCTTCAAACATTGATGACTATACTGCAATCAGGGTGGCAGTCTCAGTTTGTGAGCAGACAGGTTTCACCTACAGGGGTCATCTTCCTTATTCAAGTGACAGATCTGGTTTGACTGCAAGGGATTGGAACCCAAGTTTCATCAAGAGGGAAGATTTGATAAAAAACGTTGCAAGAGACATTAAGAGAGACATAAAAAATCTTGAAAAATATGGTACTAGGGCATCGCATGTAGTCGTGATAGGTGGCCATGGGGGAAATAATTTTATCAAAGATGAAGAAGCCAAGTTATTTCATGCTATAAGAGTACCATTTCTGTACGTACCCCCTTTTCCTGGAGTTTATGCCAAATCCAAAAAATACGGCAAGGTTGTAATCACACACGCAGATCACGGTGAGCATTCTGTTGCACTATATCTAGGAATGCTTGACAAAGAGAAACTAGAAAAGATAAACAAAATTGCCAAAAAAGATCCCATCAAGGCACTAAGACAAAATCCACCCATAATGGGACTAGGGTTTTATGTTCTGTCAGAGCTTGGAGGAGATCGTTACAACGATCTTAGATCAAGACACAAGGATCTTGTTGATGTAGCAAAAAAGTTTGTAAAAAAGGACAAGAAGGTGATCGCAGATTACGACGTTGGCAGGCAACTCTTTGAAGGAAATGTAGTTACGACAAGAAAACTTATTGAAAAATTTGTGAAACAATAAAAATGGATTGATCTTATAGAATATTTCCAGATAGTATTGTGACTTACTGCTGAGGTGAGCGTCACTTAATAATCATCATACCAATACAAAACGAAATGAGAAAATCATCTCAGATAAAAAATATGGAGGTGGATTAGAATGCCAGACGATTCGTGCAGAAGATGCGGAGGAACCATAGCAAAGTATTCCTTGTGTGCAGTATGCAAGCAAGCTATACAACATATCTGCGTAGATTGCGGGTTCAGATCTGAAGGAAGACATCACCAATGCCATTTGCAGTTGGGGAGGTATCAGACAAGAAGATCCATGATAGAAAATACGGATTTGATACTAGCGTGACAGCATTGCTCATGAGTTCTCAAATAAAACAAAATAGAACCGTGTTGGGAATAGCCAGAGATATTCTACAGGCATGTATGGATGCAGGCATTGATGGAATAATGATATCAAAGATATCTCAAAGGGCAAATCTATCATATAGTTCGGCAATGAACACCTGTCATAAATTAATTAATGCAGATATGATAAGGTATGTCAGAAACAAAAGGAGTCATATTTTTACAATCACAGAAAAAGGAATCAGGTTCTTTAAGGAATTTCAAAAATTTCAAGATACTGTTAGGGAAATTAACATCAGATATTGAGGTCCAAGAGTTTTTGTTTACTAAGAACTCCTTACTATTTCTGACTTGCCAAGATCAACCCAGATTTTTGGAGTAGGAGATGGATCAAAATAAAGAACCTTATCAATTATGATAGAATTAGGCACTTTAACTTGGATATTAACGGAATCTCCATCTTTCCAAGGTAAATTATCTGGTAACGGAAGTTTTTGATAGTCTGGATTTAGAACATCTAATACTGGTAATGAAACTGACAGACCATCTTGCTTCACACAGGAGGTTCCATCACATATGTTGTAACCTATAAGATATGTCTTTGATTTTGAATTTATTTTAAGAAAATGATCATGAAAGGTACAATTTCCAATTGGACATCCAAATGATGGACTATGAATGACTAGAGCAGATACTCCAAAATTATTTTCTTTTGTAACAGGAGTAGGATCATAACTTGTGAAATACAATATCACGGATGCTGCAACAATACATGCAATTGCAATCATTGAAAGTTGCAGAGTTTTCATCTAAGATCTTTTTACAACAGAGGTACCCAAGTCTAGCAATCTAGCATTCATATCCGAGTAATGAACACTACCATCATACTGAAGCGGACTGAATTTCACGCGAATGTCTACATTATCTCCTACATGCCATGGAACGTTGTCATTTTTTATAGCAGTTCTTGCCTGAGAATATTTGGGAGGATCCAAAACAAAATTTGTATCCTGTTTTATGCATGCTGAATCTTTGCAGATGAAAAAATCTTGAATAGCTACTCCTTTCTGTGCACTGAAACTTATCATGTAGGGACAAGGACACAACATCTCTGGAAGAGATCGTATCACCTCACCCTTTATGCCATAGGTGTTTTCAGTTATAGCAGGAGTAAAGAAATCATAATAATTTAGTAATAATGACAAAACTATTCCAGACACAAGTGAGCCTGAGATTATTGCTATACGAAGTTTATTCATTTTGTCATGTATTGAACATGTTGAATTTAAAAAATTGGCGTAGTTTTGTGCTGTAACAATCTTCTCACTCTTGAAACTATACCGGGTGCGACCTGGTAAAGACCCAGATTCTATTTTGCATTATATTTTACCCACTTTTGAAAAGTTAAAATCTCTTTGTGTTTACAACTAGTTTCATTGAGAAAATATAACATATTCCCTATTGGTGCTCTCATAATTGTTATAATTATATTCTCAACTCAAGCTTTAGGCCAGGAAAGCTACAACATTCCTTCATGGATTAAAAATAATGCAAAGTGGTGGTCAGAAGGACAGATTGGTGATTCTGATTTTACTAAAGGACTGCAATATCTAATTGAACAAAAAATAATGATCATACCACAGACAAGTGTTTCATCAAATCCGTCTAATGGCATTCCTGCATGGATAAAAAATAATGCAAAATGGTGGGCAGACGGACAGATATCTGACGGCGACTTTGTAAAAGGGATACAGTTTCTTGTTGCAAATGGAATAATTCAGGTAAATATTAAAACCAGCAATCAATGCCCGCAAGGTCAACAATTTGATCCAGCATCAAATAGTTGTGTGCTATATACAAAACCATCGTCTCCACAGAATTTGCAAGCTACTGCTGGTAATGCACAGGTATCATTGAGCTGGCAGGCCCCTTCAAGCAATGGAGGTACTTCAATAACAGGTTACAAGATATACAGGTCTACTCTAGGTGGTGAGACTGTACCTATAACGGTAGGAAATGTTACCTCTTCCACCGATCTAGAATTAACAAATGGTCTTACATATTATTACAAAGTAACAGCCCTGAGCTCTGCAGGTGAATCCTTGCCATCAAGTCAGACAAGTGTAACTCCAGCTGCTGCACCTTCAGCTCCCCAGAATCTGCACGAAACTGCTAGTGATGCAAAGATATCGTTGAGCTGGCAAGCTCCTTTAGATAATGGCGGATCTGCCATAACTGGTTATAAAATATACAGGTCTACTACAGCAGGAATTGAAAAGTTACTTACAACAATAGGAAATGTTTTGTCATATGATGATTCAGGTCTTGCAAACGGTGCCAAGTATTTTTACAAAGTAACGGCTCTGAATTCTTTTGGAGAATCACCACAATCAAACGAATCTAGTGCCATACCATCTGCAACACAATCGGCACCACTTGTTACTACATTACATTTTGCGATATTTAGCCCACCGGCAGTACAATCAAGCCAGCTTGGTTCTGCTGACATTGCCGTTAGCTTCAATCCAAACGTTCTTTCCAAATATTCCAGTCTGCAAAAAATCCTCCTCTTTTTTGAAGTAACCTCATGCAATACAGCAAACGGCCACGACTTGAATAGTGTTCTGAGCACCGCCAAATCATTGTCTACTGTAAATTACATTGGATATGATCCGGAGGCAAGCAATGCGGATCTCTCCACATGTTCAACTGAGGTGCAAAATATGGGTACCTATACTTCTCAGGGAGCAGATACAGTACATAGTGCAGGATTTCTATTTGAAACTGATCCAACATGGGGTGAGCTAAAAAATTACTATCAAACTATAGACTGGACCAAAGTTGACATGCTCATTATCCAAGGACAGCAATTCACTAGCGATCCAACTTTTAATTCAGTAATTACATCTGAAATTAATTTTGTACATTCAGAAAATCCAAAAACCAAGGTATATCTCCAGGTAAATCCGGACTTGGACACATCTTCACACATTGCGACTGCTGTCAGCTCAATCAAGACTCAGATATATGGCGTGTCAATAGTCTGCCAGAGTCCTGGCTGTACTACAAGCGTTCTTGATAATTTGATCTTGCTACTAAAAGCCTTGTAATAATGGTTCAGGTGGATTACTTTTTTACCCTAATTTCTATATGATCTCCCTCATAGGTAGAAAAGAGACTCTGGTATGGGTAGACAGATGTATCATACTTTGAAAGATTTCCATCAAAGGTAGCTATTGTTCGTGTAGAATTGTAAATGTCCACAAGCTGCTTTCCCCTGTTGAGATCAAAGATAAAATGTGGATCTGCTACAAGGATAGCCTTGCTGGTATTTAGAGGTTCAAAAAGAATCATGGAATAATCTAATAAAACATTTTTTTTATGAAAGACATCGCTGAATATCCATGAATATGTAGAACTTGCAAGAATACTTGTATTATTATCATAACCATTATAATTTGCCACAAAAGATGCCGCTTTGTATTCTGCACTTGACATGTCTGTAGTTATAAGCTGTACAAGATTTATCATGCCAAAAATACCTAGTCCTACAACTATGATAACAGGACATGTTTTTGCAATTTTAGTTCTAGTGATTTTTTTTGACAATTCCACGATTAAGATTCCAGAAGCAATACACATTGCAGGTATGACTGAAATCCAGTAAAAGTATTGATTATAGCCTATAAGATATAGAAAGATCACAAAGGGAACAAACCAGACCAAAATCAGATAGTCCTTTCTGATTGCTGCATAAACTAGAGCAGCTAGTCCAAGCCCGAATAGAATTGGATCTATCTGTCCAAATGCTTTTGAGACTGCGAAAAGATCAGCGCCACCAACTCTGTGAGTCTGAAAATAAAATACATCATGAACCCAATAACTGAACTGCCCGGATTCAATGCTTTGGAGCGGCCAGAGAAGTGGAATCATAATTACAGGTATCAACCACAATCCTAACATCTTGAATCGTCTGTGGTTGTTGAAAAAGACAAGACTGCCAACCAGAGCCATCATAGTAAAAGCTGGCGCTTTTGTAAATATTGCAAGCCCCAAACAAACGCCTGATAACAAAACTAGGAGAGTATTGTGTTTAGAGTCCTTTGAGTAAAGAGCCAACAATATCGATAATAAAAGAAAAGGCAGCAGGATTGAGTCAAGCAGTATTCTTCTAAAAATCCACGTTATGGGCATTATTGCAAATAATGCAGATGAAATCAGTGCAACATTTGAACCATAACGTATGTTAGCTATCTTGTAGATGAGAAATGTATCAACTACAGCAAGCAATCCCACAATGATCCTTGGAATTAGATATAGTGAGGAAATTGAATTTGCATCAGTCGAAGGGTTCAAGGACTGCGGATATGATATTGCGCCCAAGATTCCAGCAAGAAAGATCTGCCCAAAAAAAGGATGATCGTAGAAATTCCCTTCCTGCGGACCGAGGCCATTTAGCACATGCATGGCTCTGCGCATGTAAATGCCTTCGTCAAAAAAAACATCAGGAAAGCCTGCAACGTTCCAAAGGTGTGTAAAAGATGAGACTAGTAAAATTATTACAAGCAGAATGTAATTGTAATTATGTAACCTGAGTGTAATCAATTATTTTACAAAATTTGTCTTGCGCATTAAACCTATTCCTTGTCAGGCTGAATTATAGCAAATAGATTTTCTTCTGTATCAGTACATATGGCAAAGTTTCCTATTCCAGGAATTTGTGTCTTGGGCTTGATTATTTTTCCACCCTTTGATTGAATTTTTTTTGAGAATTCATCAACAGATGGCACGTCAATATAGTTTATCATGCCACTAGGTTGACCTGGCATTCTCTTCATGAGCCCACCGTTTATTCCAGGCTGTTTTTCCTCACCGGTCTTGGCCATCCAGTATTCCCATGGACCATCCCACTTGTCAAACTTCCATCCAAAGGTTTCACTATAGAATTTCTTTGCCCTTGCAGGATCATCTGCATACACTTCAAAATGTAATATCCTTGGCATAAGACCAGTATACCTTGTATACTATATTATGTTTAATCATAATTAAATAATATCATATCTTGACATGTGACAAAACTAATAGTAAGATGCGACAAGATCTGAAAGGATTCTTTGGCTAGACAAATTCCTTGACTAAAGTTTTACGTGACTACAATATAGAACATTCATCAGTAATCAAATTACTAAAACCATATTATAATTAACTAGCATCATATCATTGAAGCTGTAGGGCATTGCCCGATCAACAATCCCCGTTGTTATGAAAATGCTCTACAGTCTCAATTTTTTAATTTTTGAAATATGGAGTTTTTATTTTCTTTTCAGTTCTATCCTTGGATGTGAACCTTCTCAGTGTAACTAAACGGGATGTTGTCTTGCATTCCAGTAATAATAAGAGGATATGCCAATTCGGTTTGAAATCCTCCGCCAACTAACATCTCTTTATCTGATGTGTAACTATCTGGGCCAAGTGGAGAGAAAGATGTTACATCTTTAAATTCAAATGTATAGTTGTTGTATAGTTCAAGTACCGCTTTGAGACTAGTTATGGGTTTTATTCCAATATTCTTTAGTGTTAGTTGAATTATAGGTCCGCCTGGAGTAATTTGAGGAACCATCTTGACTGATGCTACACTTACTTTATGGATAGAGTGGAAATGTGATTCTAGATTTTTTGCCCATCCTCGCTCAACTAGTTTGTGTGCTGTCTTTTCTGTCACACATGCCGAAGAATTTTTACTTGATTTAATCACCAATTCATATCCGGATTCACATTGGAGATTTTCAGCATTTCTTATTGTGGATCTTGTGTAAGCTGACATGCTAGACCATACAGTCAAATCAGTGAAGACTGGGGGAGAAAGGGAATTTGGATTGTCGATGCTCTGCCACACAAATACATTTACGGTATGATTTCCTGCCTTGGATGGAGTCCAGGAAATGCTTGGGCTTAAGGTTTGAGATGGAAGCAACATACCAGATAACCACGAGAACGATTCTGCAATCTTGTCCTTATCCAAAATTTGAACAATATATGAGAAAGTTTGGTTCCTGATGGAAAGGTTGGTAAGGTTTGATCTAATCTGAATCTGTTTATTCTCTAGTAAGATTTTCTGCTCATTTCCATCTTTATCAACTACATGAATTCCAGAGACTGAGACTCTTTCCATTGGAGGACAGGTTGCCCCAATGAAAGCAGTTGTTTTAACACCACGATTTGTGGAATTAGGAGACCATGGTGTTGAACTTGAATATTTTGCCGAAAGTGTATCACCGTCAGCTACATGTATGGTATCTTGTGTTGACGGACCATCTGATATCGTAACAGTCCCTTTGAATATTCCAGAATTGACCTCTGTTTCAAAAGCGGTAATTTCTATTCCTTTCTTATCAGAATCAGACCATACTGACACCGTAATCCTATCTATTGACGTGCTGAATTTGTTTGCGCTAGGATCAGTGACAATTATGGTTGCTTTTTTTTGCTCCCGGTCTTGTGGGGAAATCTTTCCAGTGTTATAAACATCACAATTCATTTTCTTTGTAAAATAATCAGGATAGTCAAATCCTATTTGAGGTAGAGTTTCATTTTGAGCCAATATTGGATTGGAATGGAAAAGTACTAGGACCAGCAAAAATGCAGGAATAGAAAAGGGTAGAGTTTTCAAAATATATTTTACATATGGTTTTTTAGTTTAAAAAATTAGTGTAGATTTTAGACTAGTCCAAGTTCCATTTTGTTAAGACAGCAAACTCTCAAAGGTGAGAAAATTAGAACAATGGAATTTGTGCAAAAAACAGATACATTCCAACTAGCCATCCTACAAGGAGTGCTACACTCTTCCAATGTTTAGCAAGCCATACTTGTAGAATTTGCATATTGACAAGAAAACTGGTAAATCAGGTTTTCAGAAAACGTCCGTAACCAATTATTCCATTTTCATTAGTACTCCAAGTAGCTGGTTTTATCCACAAGTTTCCAGCACTGTCTGCCTCAAGGTATAACATTGGTAGAATGTTTGATGGAGAAGATTGAAGTGATGCAGGACCTGCAATTGCCCTTCCAGAAAGTGGATCATACATGCTTCCATGGCAAGGGCATTGACCTTTGTCATTGCCGTTCTTCTGACCTACAGGCACGTATTTCCATATACACCATAAATGCAAACAGATAACACTGTAGACACGAAATGCATTAACATCTTTTAGACTTCCGCCAAGGTATGCAGGAAGTCTGATTAGATTCCATTGTCTAAATGGTTCTTTGTCAAGAACTGAATCCCCTGTTGAGGGATATGTAATTATTTCTTGGTGGTTTATTGGAAACGTGTTGATGTTTGCATGAGTACCATCTGATAGAATCACCTGTTGCCTTTTTGGTGATACTGTATCTGGGTTTGGCATAAATTTTCCCCATTCAATAAAAGGAGTAAATACAAGAGCCACTCCCGCAGCGCTTAGCAGTTTTAAAAAATCACGCCTTGACAGAGATTTCTTGTCAACAGAGCCCTGTTCAGACATGTGATCTTTGGTACGTCGAATTAAAATTTAAGCGTTGTTTAGAATGGATATAGTTTTCTTAAATATTAGCAATGTTGCAATTAACAAAAGGTTTACTATCATCAAGCAGGTCTTACTCTGATTTGATATACCAGTTCTTGGAAATTTCTTAGCTCCTGGTAAAACTTGATGCCATCTTCTGTTATCACAAAAACTTTGTTTCCTTCTCTCTCTGACATCGCAAGAATGCCTTCTTTTATCAGTTTTTTTAATTTATCTAGTGCCCCATTGTGAGAAAGATTTGCATCTCTGACTATACCAGTAATGAATCTTCCATTGACGCCAGCTTCTGATATAACTTTTAAAATATCTGAAAGTATTTCCAGCTCCGTTCTATATGTTTGTCTTGACATTGATGATCTAGTCTCATATTATGTTATAAGATTTGATACAATTCAAATTTAACTTATCAGTTTATTAGAGAGTTAAACGCAAAACCTGTTTCTGAAATCAGTTATGAATTCATTTTTCTTATTTTCTTATCGGGTATTATTGTAGTTTAAAAAATTGAATCGGTTTTATTTAATTTAAACAATCACTGTTGCTTCATTTCTTTCATGAATTTTTCTCCTGCTTTTTTGAGCTCCTCAGGAGTCATATCTTTTTTGTGAGTTGCAATGCTCCAAACATGTCCAAAAGGATCTACGATTGAGCCAAATCTGTCGCCCCAGAAAGCATCCATCATGGGCATTTTCGATTTTGCTCCTGCAGAAATGGCCTTGTTAAAGACATCATCTGCGTTTTGAACATACAAGAACATTCCACTGGTTGCCCCTCCTACTGATTGTGGGGAAAGACATCCCATTTGTGGATGTTCATCATTTAGCATGATAAGTGAGTCGCCTATTTTTATCTCGGCATGCATTATGCTTTTTCCATCAGGTCCTGGAAATCTCATTATTTCTTGTGCTCCAAATGCTTTTTTGTAAAATTCTATTGCATCTGATGCTCCCTTTACGGTCAAAGTTGGAGTCACACTATGATGTCCTTCTGGGATTGGTTTTACCATGTGACTCTTATCTAAAATAAGATTATAACTTTTTTGTCAGACAACTATAATTTACTTGCCAATTTTTTCGGTTCCTCTGAATCTTTTGTATTTGTATACACGATAAGTGACAAACAGCAACAATCCTGCAGAAATAATGCCTAGAATATCCAGCAAGAAATATTGTCCATTCCCAATTAACACACAGTTGTTTTGTTCAAAAAGACAGTATGATACAAGAAATGTAACATTCCAGGATGAATGAAACAAGATTGCAAACCAACCTTTGCCGCTAGACCAGGTTCTAAGACTAAAAAAAATATGAGGTATGGTAAACAGAAGATTTCCATACGCCAGAGTCGTTATCTTGAGTGACTCTGTGCTAAAGATGTGTAATACCGACCAAATTATGCCTGTGAGAAGGACTATATGATAACTACCGCTAAGATAAAACGGTAGTCCAAAAAAAACCGTTTCTTCAACTGGTCCTGATGTCAGCCCAATAACTACAGAATATGGAACATGTGGTCCAGTGTAGTTTGCAATAAGATGCTGAGCTGTATAGTCTCCAGCTTGTTGAAGAAGTATGCCAATTACAGAATAAAAGATTCCCATCTTTATCAGATATGGTATGGATGTCCTACGGTATCTTGAGAGCCAAGATTTTGGGTTAAAGTCTTTTATTTCATCAAATCTTGTCATTATGGTCCCATCTTTTTTAATCTCGCATAGACTTCAAACATGCCCTCAAGAAAATCCATGGCATTTTTTCTATAACCTGGCATAAATTTGAGGAGCTCCTCGTTTATCTTCATGTATTCTTTGTTTCGAACAACAAGAAAACCGCCAGCAAACCATCTAATGTCACGTGGCACCTCGCTTAGGTTTTTTGCCAGATGTTCAAGCTGATCCTCTACTCCTGCATAAAATTGGACATATTTTCGAAATATCTTTTTTGACATTTTTGAATCCAAGTAAAGTTTTTTGTCATCAAACCCGGCATCTTTTAGTTCTGAGAAGAACGGTTCTTTTTTTATCCAGATATCAAAATAAAGATCAAGGTTCGCTCTTATCTTGCTGTCTAGTCTGTAAAAATAGATAAACCCGTAAACACTAGGTCCGTATGCTATCTTTTTTCTTCCAGATTTAGATATTTCGTAGACCTTTATCTTTTCTGAATTTATCATCTCCTTCAAATGCCTGTGTATTGTCCCAATAGGAATTTTTGATGCTGTGTTTGTCGCATATAGTGTGATTGGGCCCTTGTTGATTAGTATGGTAAATAATTCAAGCGCAGTCTTGTCATAAGTCGATATATCCATTTTTCATTAACATATCTGCAAATAATGGATATATGTATTTCTGCCGTTATATGAGGTGATGAGAAATATAATCCTGGTAGCACTAAATGGTATTTTAGTAGCAAGTATTATCATTCCTGTCTATGCAGCAGATCTCAATTCGGAGCTAAGCACAACTGGGGTCGCAGAAAAACCAGCATTCAAATTTTTAGAGACTGTATTTTTTGACTATCAAAATGGAGGTCAGCTAAAGGATCTTTTGAAGGGAAAGAATGTTACGATTAGCTTTGACACAGATTCTTCAAATCCTTCAGTACAAAATTTAATGAACCGAATTAATTCAAACCTAGTTTACAATCTGAAAAGCACCGTCATTGTGACGGGTTTGAAAATAAACTACACGGCAAGCTTGGTAGGTTATGACTCGTCTGCTACTATAGACTACAAAATTACTATGGTACCTACGATTACAAATTATGTTCTAGTCAAGGGAAGCGGTTCCAATCCAACCATTATAGATTCAAGTTGGATGGGAATATCAATTGCCGGGCCAGTTGAGATAACAACTGAAAAATATAGAAGCTTGGACATCAATTCTCCTGCAAGCTTTGTGCAAAAACAAGTGCCAGACTTGTACTCTAAAATTTTAGGAACAAAAGCTGAAGAGGTTTTGAAAAATTCTTTGATTGATGCAGGCCCAATTATACAACAGCCACTTGGTAGCTGGAACCATCTCTTTGATCCAGCCTATTTAATTTCTGAAACAAAAAGTTGGGGATACAAAGGCCAAAAGGTACCAATAACAACTTTTACCATGGGAGAAAGCAGCCTAGTAAAGACGGCAAACCCAACAATAAATGATGTTGATTTTAGATTGGACAAAAACTATCATCTCCAGACAGTACAACATGCAAGCTCGGCAACAATTCAGATTGACGGGTTTGTTACTACAAAAAACATTGGAAACCAGACGTATTTTTCCACAACACCGATATCACAAGGCCCTCCCACAGAGCCAGGATTTCCTGTAGGCGTAATATACTCGATGGCAGCATTTGGGGCCATAGTAGCAGGTGGAGTTTTTTTGTGGAGTAACAAAAAACTCAAAGCCGCTCAGGATTCTCAAATTAGAACCAAAACACAGTCTCAATCCACATCTAACAAGAGATCACCTATCTAGGATCTCAATTTAGTTTCATCTAGCTTGGAAAACTTTCTTTCTTGACTTTGAGTACTCGCAGTATTATCTCAACTGACAATCCAAATGCAAGAACTGAAATTCCAATCACCAAAGGCCAGAAAAATTCAGGTGTAGAGCCGGTAAAAAACGGGGTGCCAGAACCCAGATGAGGGTTTTGAGCTGCAAGGTTTACTTTTTCTCTTGCAAGCTTGAGAATCTCCTCCAATGTTGCCCCAGAACCAGTGCCGCCATCTCCTGAATATGGTCCTCCTATCACATTATAGAATGGATTGTAGCTTGTCGAGCCCCCGCCTCCTGAAATTGAAGATGACCCTTGAGAAATATCCGAAGGTGACAGATTGCTTGTTGCCTGTAGTGCTGCCGTTGCAAACCATGCGCCCATTGTTGCAATACCAATTGCTCCAAAGCGGTAAATCGACTTGAATGATTTGAAAAGTGATTTGCTTGACTTGGCTTTATCTGAAAACCTTGATGGCACAATTACAATTGCAAACTTGGTAGCGTGATAATACTTCATGTCGTGTGCCTTTGTGTTCTTTCCTATTCTTGATATCTCTACTAGCTCTGTGTCCTGCATTTTTTTTATGTGATATTTAACTAGCTGCAAAGAGAAACCTGTCTTTATTGCAATCTCGTTTGCAGTAAAGGTCTCATCAAACAATAATTTCAAGATGGTTCTGCTAACATCGTTTATCAGAACCTCACCTAGCTCTCTTAGCTTTTCATCATTTGTATCGTAAATGCCAACTTTTTCTGGAATTGGGTGATTGGTTTTATCTGGAGTCAAGGTATAAGGAGTATAATATCGACACCAAACTATGTAAGACTTTTGGTAAAATTCTACTTTCATCAAACGCTTTATGGAATAATCACGTATCAAGAATCATGACAGCAAACAAATCAATCCTTGCTGGAATGCTCTTTGCCTTTTTGGCAGCAGCTACAATGCTACCACTGGCTGCAGCAGATGTGTATCCAACTGGAAAAGGCGGCACTACACTAGAAGAGGATCTTGCACTTGCAAGACAAAAAATAGCTGAGGTAAAAGCTCATCCAGGGGAAGGTTCAGGGACTCCAGTCTTTAATGTAAATGGAGTAGTCGGTGCCTCTCTCATAGTGGGCGGAATCTTTGGAGGAATTTTCATAGCATTTGTAGCACAGGCAAAAAGACATGCAATGGTAAAGACATACTAGAACAAAAACCCAATTATTTTTTTATAATTTTATTTTAGATTATTTTGTAGTGGTGTAATTTTTAATTTTATATTATAAAAAAACTAGCTAGTCAGAATCAATTTCGATCTTGCAGATAATATGATTATAGATATGATTCCAATCACAAGTACGATTGCTGTGCTTGCAGGAAATTCTGGCACTGCACTAGATACAACATCAACCGAAAACGTGGCAGTCTCAGGCACAATAGGTTGGAAAAGTATTCCGTCGACTTCAACAATTATTTTGTGTGTTCCTGCTCCTGTGAACTGGAATGGAACCATTACTGAGCCTGTCCCAGTATGGGTAGCTGGGATTCCAAAGATTTGATCTGCTCCCTTCATTATGAAAACTTTGTAATCTATGTGAGGCTGAATAAAGTTGCTATCCTTATTGTTAAAGCTGATGTAAAATTTGGTTTGATTAGACGTGTTTGGTTTTTCTGGATCTGTATAGAATCCTACCTTGATACTTCCCTTGTCAGTAAGCTGCATTTGATTTTGCTGAGTATTGTTTGTTGTTTGAGATGGGACTGGCTCTGGATAAAGGTCTCCGGATGCAGGTACAATGACTCCTATTGATAATATCATACCCAGAACTATCGATAGCTGAAAAATCTTCACAGCTTGTAATAGTAAACATCCCATATAATGCGTTTGATGAAAGTAGAATTTTACCAAAAAAATTATGAAATGTGGATCAAAATCATCAGAGTATCAAATCATGGTTTTGAATCTAAAATTGACATGTCTTTCTTCTAGTTTTCAAGGATTAGTCTTTTATTCTTGAAATCTATTTTTATTAAATGGATAAGAAGCTCGTCATTTTTGGTATCATGATACTAGCTGGTGCGATCGGATTTGTTTTTCTTTCCTGCATTGATGGTTGCCCTTGGCATCACTAGACGTTTTATGTGGGACTCGGTTACTGTTTTGGCATAATTTAAGACCCACTTTTGAAGAAAAATGAAATACTGAATAAAATTTTTAAAATAATTTCAATAATGGATAGATGTGGGAGTTTTCAAAATTCATAATTCACTATGAAGATTGCCAATAGAACAATGTTACAAAATCGATAAATACTTTTTTTGAATAGAAAGTTTGATTTGCAAGTTAGACCAGAGATAGAACATCATGAAAAGGATTACTCTCACAGGAAAAAGGAAACAAAAGACAAGGCGATTTCAAAGTACTTTGCCTTTGATATTCCAGTGTCAAGGAGTAAAGACGATAGATCCCTTTTTATCAAATTCGTAAAACCAACAACGCTCTGATAATCTTCACACTCTGTGATAAGGTCTAAAGACGTGTTGGGTATCGTGGCATAACATTAGTTAGAAATAACACGCTGAATAATTCTGGATATAAACTAGATAACGGCTCCAAAGCTTGGAACCCAAAAATCACGGGGTTAATTACAAAGCTCTTAGCTGTGTAATCAAATTATTCATTGTTGTGACATCACAACTCTGGCAGACCATATTCACGCCATCAATTAGATTCTTCACACTCTTGATAGCTGTAACTATGTTTGAAGTGGTATCCAGGTCTTGGTTGACCTGAACAAAAATCAATATGTTTGGATTTTGCGATCTTACCAAGTTGACTTCACTGGTAATTGTGCTAGTAAAGCTTGGGTCGCTAGTATTTGTTTGAGCTTGGATCCCAACAAGATCTACCTTTGACCAGTCTATGCTTTTGTAGCTGCTCTGCATGCCAGACCATGTGGGGTCTGTTGCAAATTTGAATCCAGAAGCATGTACAAGGTCTGCTGCTTGTGCTGTGTAGAAAGCAGGACTGTTTACTTCGATTGTAGGTGAGGATAGATCAGCGTTGCTCTTCTCAATATCATATCCAAGGTA
>Ga0210384_10003252_pt1 | contig 18945 bp, 18 predicted proteins | sample IncBWH2MmetaG_FD_160574 | JGI IMG/M metagenome (GOLD analysis project Ga0210384, IMG submission 160574) | Forest soil microbial communities from Barre Woods Harvard Forest LTER site, Petersham, Massachusetts, United States - Inc-BW-H-2-M | ecosystem: Environmental > Terrestrial > Soil >...
GTAGATTATCCTTGGCCGTAAGCAGGATCGGTCCTATGTCTGCCGGTCGTGGCTGGTTGATGCGCGACCCGAAGCTGGCTGCCTCTTTCGGCGTGCTGTTCGGCGGCGTTTTACAGATTGGAACAGTTGACAGGACATGAACCGAAAAGAGCGGCGTGCGGCCAATAAGCGAGGTGAAGGGTCCGCAGCAAACCCAACCGCGCTTGCCTTCTTGACGGGCACCAGCATCGTCGAGCTCGCCGCCGAGGCAAGCCGTTTGCGCGGGATGGGCCGCATCGACGAAGCGCAAGCGATTTGCCGTCAAATTCTCGCACGCGAACCCGCACACGTGCAGAGCCTCAATCTTCTCGGCCTGATGGCGCAGGCATCCGGCGATCACCGGGGCGCCGTGAAGATGTTCGCGAAGGCGATTGCCTCGGACGAGGTGAACGATGCCTGTCATTACAATATCGGCAATTCGTACCAGGCGTTAGGCAATCGCACCAAAGCGATCGCGCATTTCAGCAAAGCGCTTGCGTTCGGTATGGACCAGAAGGCCTTCACCTTCATCCTCCAAAGTCCTGCCATCTCCGGATATCTTGCGCGGATTGGCAGCAAGTGGCCGCTACCGATAACGAACGTCGAATTGTTCGGCACCGAAAGCGTCATCCCGCTTGCAAACGATCTCTTCCTCCGCTGCGCGATGGAAGCGACGATACTGCCAAGCGTGCAGCTTGAGGTGTTACTTGGATATGCGCGCACCGAGCTGCTGCGGCTTGCCGGTGAGCAGGGCGAGGATAGCGCCGAAACCGACGACGATCTGGTCGCCTTTGCCTGTGCGCTCGCCCGGCAGTGCTTCTTCAACGAATATGTCTATCTACAGTCCGAAACCGAAAGCGGACTTGCGAGCGCGCTGTGCGATCGATTGCTGCGGGATATGGCATCAGGGGCCGCCATAACTCCACTCACGCTGGCGGTCGTTGCGGCCTATTTCCCGCTTCATGCGTTGCCGGCGGCGGAAGCGCTGTTGCGCCGGGATTGGCCTGCACCCGTAGCCGGCCTGTTAAAGGTGCAACTGCGCGAGCCGCTTGAGGAAATGGGCGAGCGTACCGCCATTGCAACACCCGCCCGCATCAAGGACAGCGTATCGTTGCAGGTGATGCACCAATACGAGGAAAATCCCTATCCGCGCTGGACCATTAACCCGCTGAACGCTTTCGCTGCCGATCAGGCGCGGGGAAAGATCATCCCGACAGCTGAAATGCAAGCCGAACTGGATATTCTGATCGCAGGTTGCGGTACCGGCAAGCATCCGGTCCAGATCGCGCAAGCCTATCCGAACGCCCGCTTGCTCGCGATCGACATCAGCCTGACCAGTCTCGCCTACGCACGCCGAAAGACACGAGAACTGGGCTTGCGCAATATCGAGTATGCTCAAGCGGATATTCTGGAATTAGGCACGATCGATCGCAGGTTCGACATGATCGAGTCGGTCGGCGTGCTGCATCATCTTGCGGAGCCGACGGCCGGGTGGCGCGTGCTGGTTTCGCTGCTGCGACCGGGCGGCAGGATGTGCATCGGGCTATACAGCAAACTGGCGCGCCGCACGATCACGGAGGCCCGCACCCGCATCGCGGCGCACGGTTATCGCGCCACGGCCAGCGACATCAGAAGGTGTCGCCAGGACATCATCCGCGACGCGGAACACTGGGGGTTGCCAATTGGCGGGAGGGATTTCTACAGCGTGAGCGGCTGCCGCGACCTGCTGTTCAACGTCATGGAACATCAGTTCACAATCCCCGAGATCGCTGCGTTTCTGCAAGACAATGACCTGTCTTTCCTGGGCTTCGAAACCTTTGACGATCCGACGGTGATCGAAAAATTTCATAAGCAGTTTTCGGGCGCGGCCGACGAGGCTGACCTGGATCAGTGGAGCCGCTTCGAAGCCGATCATCCGGAGACTTTTTTGGGCATGTATCTCTTCAAGGTGGGCAAGAACGCGCACTGAAGCCTCAAAATCAAGAGCTGCAATTTTGTCGCGATAGTCCAAGCCGCGCCGGGTGCATGTCACTAGACTGCATCACCAGCGGGGGAGCCTGTCGCTGTGAAGAACATCATCGTCCCCTATTGCTGATGCTCTACAGCCCCGCGACGGCGGCAGGCTCCTCCGTGCCTTGCCACGTCGCGATTATTTGCCACTTCGCGAATATGTGACCGCGAATTCGGCTGCCGCGCCTGCCCCAAATAGGGCAATTGCCTGCAACCATTGCGGTCAAGGCTTCCATGCAGACAAGCTATCGAAATCCTGCGGTTTCCTGATCAGGCGGGAGATTGTATTGTGTCCCGAGGTGCGGTGAAACGTCATCGCGCCCTGGTTTCTTGTTTGGGCATGATCTTTTCGGAAAACCGCTTCACACCCCGCATCAAATGCGGGGCAGGCTTTTCCGGATCATGGCCGCCTCGGAACGCGGATGCCCGTATGGCCAATACCACCGTCACCAAGCCCAAAACGAAGGTCAAAACCAAGGTCGAACGGCCGCGGTTGCACAAGGTCATCCTGATCAATGATGACTACACGCCGCGTGAGTTCGTCGTTACAATCCTGAAAGGGGAATTCCGGATGACCGACGACCAGGCCTACAAGGTGATGATCACCGCGCACAAGCTCGGCGTCTGCGTGGTCGCCGTCTTCACCAAGGATGTCGCCGAGACCAAGGCAACGCGCGCCACCGACGCCGGCCGAGCCAAGGGCTATCCGCTGCTGTTCACGACGGAGCCGGAGGAGTAGGCGCGCCAACGCCGGTGCCAAGCGGATCCTACTTGACCGTGATCGAGATCTTTTCCGAGACGAGCGGCGGATTGAATGGATAATGCCTGGCATCGCCCAGCACGAGCTGAAGCGTGTGCTTGCCGGGCGGCAATTCAACGCGAGCTTCGGTCTGGCCCGCGCCGAAATGCACATGGTTCTTGTCCTGCGGAATCGGCTCGTTGACATCGAGCGGTTCATTTACGTCGATCAGCAAATGATGATGCCCGCTGTTCTGAAAATCCTCGCCGGCATGTGTGACGCCCATGTTGCGCAGACCGAAGCGGCACCAGAACCCGCCCTTGATGATTGCACCGTTCTGCGGCCAGATGAAATACAAGAGAGCGTCTTTGGCAGAGGTCTTTCCCTGAGCGAGGGCGGCACAGGGTAAGGACGCCAGCGCCACGGCCAACAGCAAAAGCCGGACGATCTTCATTTGCATCTCCCGAAATCAAGGAGAAAGAGCGACGCGGAATCCGTGCGTTGGGTATCGAACGCTCGTGTCGTAGCTGTCGCGATTCGCCGGCCGCGCGTAACGCGCGTCGTTCTTCCACGATCCAGACCGGATCACATGCGACCCGCAATCGCCGTCGACCCATGCTGAACCGTCCGTCGGAGCGACACTATAGTTCTTGTGCCAGCAATCCTCGACCCATTGGTCGACGGTGCCGCCCATATCGTACAGCCCAAACGGGTTTGGCTTGAAACTGCCAATCCGGGTGGGCTGCTCCACGGCGGCAACTCCAACGCAGCCCTTGCAATTGACCATGTCGGGCAGCAACTCCTCGCCCCACCAGTACCTCGTCTGCGTTCCACCGCGGGCGGCATATTCCCATTCGGCTTCCGTCGGCAGGCGGTAGGGCTTGTGCGTTACACTTGCGAGCCAGCCGACAAACTGCTTGGCGTCGCTCCAGCTCACATTGGTGATGGGCACGTCGTCCTTGCCCGTTGCCACGAACGCGCATGCCTTGGCTGCGGCGCATTCGTTCCATTCCCGCACCGAAATCGGATAACGGCTGATCGCGAACGGCTTGATCGTGACCTGGTGAAGCGGCTTCTCCGAACTGTCGTCATTGCTACCCATCATGAACGTGCCGCCTCGAAGCATGTTCATTTCGGGCTCTCGCACCGCCGCCGGCTGTGATCGCGGTGCGCCAGTAACCGCGAGTTGAGGTTGCGACGGCATTTGCTTTGGAGCAGGCGGCGCCGAAGCAGCCGGACGATTTTCGCGCGCGGCTTCTTTGGTCGCCGGCGCCACCGAAGGCGAAGGCTGAGGTGGCTGAGGTGGCTGAAGTGGCTGCGCTGACTGCTTCCCAGGGATTGTCCGCGGCACATCAGGCGAGACTTGGATTGACGCCTGATCCGCCTTTCCCTGCCGTTGCGGCAGCCAGTGCAAGAGCGCGCTGCCGGCGATCGCAAGCAAGACGAAGCTCAACAGGAAAATCAGAATGGCCTCCCGGCGCTTTCGCGCCTTGTTGAACGCAGCCGGATCCGGAAGCACCCGATAGACTCTGACCGGATCGGTGATGTTCTTGACCTTGCGGTCTCCGAGCGACTCATATCCACAAACCAGCTTGTGCTTGATCTGCTCGTAGATGCCGCCCGAGATAAAAACCTGCCCCGGCTCGGTAATGCTTTCGAGACGTGAGGCAATGTTGACGCCATCACCGTAAATGTCATCCTGTTCGATGATGACGTCGCCCAGATTGACCCCGATCCGATACTCGATCCGCTGATCGAGCGGCAGCGATGCATTGCGTCCCAACATGTTTTGCTGAATGACGATGCCGCAACGCACGGCTTCGACAGGACTGTCAAAGATCGCAAAGAAGCCGTCGCCGGTCGTTTTGACGAGCCGCCCGTGATGTTCGGCAATGCTGGGCTCGATCAGGTCGCGCTGGATTCGCTTCACGCGCGCATGCGTGCCCTCTTCATCGAGCTGCATAAGGCGGCTGTAACCACAGATGTCGCCAGCGACGATTGCAGCGAGACGGCGTGGCGTCACGGCGCCCGGCGGCGGGTTGTTTCTGGCGGAATTGATATCGCGAACTTTTTCGCGCATGGGTCAGCTCTACGTCACTAGCGACCGCACTGTTCCGGTGCCAATCCGAGCCCCTTTAGAATTTTTCATTGCACGCGTGCAACGCGCGCTAATTCAATCAATTTCGACGCCATCATATCAAAGAGTACGAGACCTTGCTGTATGAGGTGGATCACGTTTCGCCGCATGCGACAACACGGCACACGACAGCTAGCCTGACCTTCATGGGTTAGGCAGACGCATCGTTGCCCAGGACCGCCGCGCTTCGCGCCCGACTGTCCGCCATGGTGCTCCAGGCAATCGCCGCGGCAACAATGAGGATGATGCCGAGCCGATGCTGGCGATCAGCTTGCGGCATCCGCCACAGTCTCGTCGCGCAGGCCGAACACGCGCTGGGCCTGCGCGAAGCCGGCGATCGGAAATTCGCCGAGATCGACCCAGTCATCGACGCAGGCGCCGGCGAAGGCGGCGGATGCAACCACGATGCGGCGCTGCTTAGCTGCTATTTTCTCCAGGCGCGCGGCGAGATTGACGGCAGGCCCGATGCAAGTGAAGTCGAGCCGGCTCGTGCCGCCGATATTGCCGAACAGGATGCCGCCGATGTGGAGCGCGACGCCGAAGCGGAAACGCTCGACGATGTCGCCGCTCGGATAATGCATGGCATCGACATTGGCGCGCGCCTTGCGGCTTGCCTGCAACGCGCGGCCGCAGACCTCGGAAAGATTGCCGCCGTCCTTGGCGATGGGAAATACCGCGAGCAGCCCGTCGCCCATGAATTTCAGGATTTCGCCGCCATGTTCCCGGATGACGGGCACCTGGCAATCGAAATACTGGTTGAGGATATCGACCACGGTTTCCGGCGCGAGCCGGTCTGACAGCGCGGTGAAGCCGCGCAAATCCGACAGCCAGATCGCCGCCTTCATGTCCTCCGCATGTCCGCGGCGGATCTGGCCGGCGAGGATGCGCTCACCGGCGCGGTTGCCGACATAGGTGTCGAGCAGCGCCGTCGCAGTGCGGCGCAGCGCGTGGATTTCGCCGAGCCGGCTGAGCGGCGGAATCACCGCGCGCAACGCAGAGAGATGTTCGTCGCTGAAACCGCCTTCCGCCTTCGTGGTCCAGCTCGAGGAATGAATGGAGCCATCGGTGAACGACAGCGGCAGCGCAATGTAATCGGTAACGCCTTCGGCGCGCATCTCGTCAAAGAAGGGAAAGCGCCGGCTCTCGGAATCATCGAGGCGATAGCGCACCTCGTGCCCGCTGGCAAAAAGAATGGCAAGCGGGCTGTTCTTGAATTGCGGCGAATCCGGCATGTCGAAGGTAATCGGGATAATGGTAACGTCTTCTCCTGGCCGCCAGATGAAGCTGCGGCCGAGCAGGTCAGGATGCAGTGTTCGCACGCCGGCGTTGACCCGATGGAGTGGCATGCCGGCCTTGACCAGCCGCTCGCACACCTGCTTCAGGAATTCCATCGGAGTCGACGCCGATCGCGCGCCGTCGATCATCCATTTGGTCACTCTGTCGATTTCGGACATATCCATGGTCTGCTCATTTTGCAGGGCTCGGCGGGAAGACGCCAGCACAAACGCATTGCGTTTTCACGACATCAGGGCAATGTCGGCGCCCAATTTGGACTGATAGGAGGATCGGATGAAGATTGCGGTGGTTGGCGCGGGCGGCGTCGGGGGCGGATTCGGCGCGGCGCTGGCGAAAGCGGGCGCTGACGTCACCTTCGTCGCGCGGGGCGCGCATCTCGCCGCCATGAAAAGCGCAGGCCTCAAGCTCGAGAGCCCGCGCGGCGACACGCGTCTGGTGCCGACCCAGGCGACCGACGATCCCAAAACCATCGGCCAGGTCGATGTCGTGCTGTTCTGCGTGAAATTGTGGGACCTCGAAAGCGCGGGCGAACATATCAAGCCGCTGATCGGCCCTGACACCGCCGTGATCCCCTTGCAGAACGGCATCGACGCCGCCGACCGGTTGACCCCGATCCTTGGGTCAAAAGCAGTCATGGGCGGCGTCGCCCAGATCAGCGCCTCGATCATCCAGCCCGGCGTGATCCGGCAGGTCGGCACCTTCATGCGCATGATCTTTGGCGAGCTCGACGGCAGCCGCAGCAAGCGCGCCGAGGAGTTCCTCGCGCTGTGCCTGAAGGCCGGCTTCGATGCGACGCTGAGCGATCGGATCGTCACCGAGCTCTGGATGAAGTTCATCCCGCTCACGACCAATGCCAGCCTCACCGCGGTGACGCGGCTGCCGATCGGCAAGCTCCGCACCGACCCGGACGTCTGGGCGATCTTCCTTGCCGCCATCACCGAAGTGATCGAAGTCGGCCGCGCCAAGGGGATTTCACTGCCTTCGGACGCGATGTCCCGGACCATCGACTTCATCGGCCACACGCCGCCTGGGATGAAGGCCTCGATGGCGCTCGACCTGGAGCGCGGCAACCGCCTCGAGCTGCCCTGGCTCTCCGGCAAGGTCGTCGAGCTCGGCCGCGAGGTCAGCGTACCGACGCCGACGCATGATCTGCTCTACGCGCTGCTGAAGCCGTTCATCATGGGCACGCCGGCCTAAGCCGGCGCTGTCAGCAAATCCGGTGCCGCTGGGGAATGCCGATCGGGCGTGTCGAGGGTGATGCAACCGCCGGCAATGCGCGATACACATGTGCACAGCCTGTCGTTCGCCGCTTTCTCTTCCGCGCTGAAGAACACGTCGCGGTGGTCAACACCGACCGGCGCCGCCAGGACCGGCAAGGCGCACAAGCCGCACTCGCCACGCCGGCAACCGAAGATTATGTCGACGCCGGCTTCCTCGAGCGCCTCCAGCATGGAGCGGTTGGCGGGAACGTCGATTTCGAGGCCAAGCCGGGGAATGTTGACCCTGAAAGGCGCGGACGCGAAGCCGCCGCTGCTGCCGAACGTCTCATAGCGGAGCTGCGCGGCAGGCCGGCCGGCTTCGTGCCAATGGTGCTTGGCGGCCTCCAGCATGCCGAACGGACCGCATATATAGAGCTCGCCGCGCGGATCGAGCCGGGCAATCTCGCCGGCGATGTCGATGCCCTGCCCTTCGTCATCGACGAAGAGCTGAAGCCGATCGCCGAGGTGACGGGCAAGCTCGTCGGCCAACGCAAGCTCGTCGCGGCGACGCGCGGCATAGAGCAGGCGGAAGTTCGCGCCCGCTTGCAAAAGCGCGAGCGCCATCGTGTAGATGGGCGTAATGCCGATGCCGCCGGCCAGCAGCAGATATTCGCTCCGGCCGTAGCTGAGCTCGAAGCTGTTGCTGGGCACAGAAATCGTGAGCCGCTCGCCCGCCTGAAGTCGCCACATGCCGACGGACCCACCCCGACTGTTGCGCAGTCGCTTGACGGCAATGCGATAGCATCCGTCCGCACAGGGTCCAACCAGCGAATAGCTGCGAAGCTGCGGCCGGCCGTCGATGTCAACGACGACGTCGATGTGGCTGCCGGGCGTCGTCGCCACAAACGCTCCCTCGGGCTCGATCTCGAAGAGCCGGATGTCGGACGTGAGGTCACGCGTGGCGCGAAGGCGGGCACCACTCCATTGAACAGGTTTGGTCATATCTGTCGGCTCATTCGGCAGCGACGCTGGGCATCACAGGGGTCGCCTCGTCGGCCAGCATCCGATCGACCAGCCGCCGCGCCCAGAGTGCACCGGCATCGATGTTGAGGTCGTAGAAAGGCGAGCGCGGATTATTGTCGATCGCCGCCTGCTGCGCCTCCAGCACCCGATGATCCTGATCGTAGACGCCCGCCCCGTCATTGACGTGCGCGCGCTGGAGGTCTCGTGTCAGCTGCCCGTCGTCCTTGCGATAAGTACGGACGAAGTTCCAGAAATAATGACAGGTCGTCTCCGTCTCCGGCGTGATGGCCGCGAGGAAAGCGCCGTTGACGCCTTGCGAGCGGTCCCCCTGCGGCGCGCCGGTGCCGGTGAGCGCCACGCCGACATCGCCTACGACCACAGAGGGCGCCTGGAAGGTCACGATCTGCCAGCGGTCGACGCGACCGGGACGGCCGAGCTGGCGCGCCCAGAACGGTGGCGGTTCGATGTCCATCATCCAGCGCGTCATCGTCGCGGTGTTGCCGCCATGGGTCACATCGAACGGCGCAGCTGTGATCGCCTCATCGCCGATGCTGCCGGCGTGCACATAGGTCTCGTGGGTGAGGTCCATGAGATTGTCGACCACCAGGCGATAGTCGCATTTGAGCTTGTAGAACGTGCCGCCCTCGCCGACCCATTCCGTGCCGTCGTTCCAGTGGAGATCCGGAATCCTGGCAGGATCGGCCAGCGCGGGATCGCCGGGCCAGAGCCAGACCAGGCGATGCCGCTCGGCGAGCGGATAGGACCGCACGCAGGCCGACGGATTGATGGTCTTTTGCGCGGGCATGTAGGTGCAGCGGCCGGCCGAATTGAACACCAGGCCGTGATAGCCGCACATGACGTCGTCGCCCTTGAGATGCCCAAGCGACAGCGGCAACAGGCGGTGCCAGCAGGCATCCTCCAGAGCCGCAACCTCGCCATCGGTGCGGCGGTAGAGCACGACATTCCTGCCGCAGATGGTGCGGGCGGAGAGCTCGTGGCCGATCTCATGGGACCAGGCCGCGGCATACCAGGCGTTGAGCGGAAAAGCCCTTTGACTGTTCATGGGTAGCGTCCTTCCCTGCTTCGACAGACCCGCGCTTTCGGCGGCTTTTCAAGGCAGATTGCAGGGAAATCCATTATCGGACAATCAGACAGAGTTGATATTCCCTATCGAATTTACCGATGACGTGTTACGACACGGCACGGAGGATTTGGGCGATGGCAAAGGATTGGGATCCGTTCGCGATTGATTTTGCGGCCATCCGCACGCTCCGCCTCGTGTCGGAACTCGGCTCGTTTTCGAGAGCGGCCGAAGCGCTCGGCACCAACCAGTCGACCATCAGCTACACCATGGACCGGCTACGCGCGGCGTTTCACGACCGGCTGTTCGTGCGCCAGCGCGGCGGCATCGCGCCGACGCCCCGCTGCGCCGAGATCGTCGAGCGCGCCAGTCAATTGCTCGATGCCTTCGAGGGGCTGGTGCAGCCGGCCGATTTCGATCCGGCGACAGCATCGGGGCGAGTGACGATCGTCTGCAATTATTACGAACGCTCGATCATCCTGCCGCGCACCATCAGCGAGATCAGGCGCCAGGCGCCGCGCTTGATGGTGGAGATCAGGACCGCGGGCGGCGAAGGCCTCGCCACCCTCAAGCGCGGCGAAGCCGATCTTCTCGTCGGCCCCTACGAGGTTCACGAGGAGAGCTTCTATCATCGCCATCTGCTCGACGATCACTATGTCTGCGTCATGCAGCGCAGCCATCCGCTCGCGCCCAAGCGGCTGCGGCTCGACGACTATGTCAGGGCGAGCCACGCGGTCGTCACCTATGGCGGCACGTGGCGATCGGGCTACCTCAAGGAACTCGATAAGCGTGGTCTAACGCTCAACCAGATGATCGCCGTGCCGAGCATCTCCGATCTCACGCATATTCTCCCGGGGACCGATCTGATCTCGACGGTGCCGAGCCGGATTGCATCCGGCATCGCCAAATCCGTCGTGACGACGCCGTGTCCGCTGCCCGAGCCGTTTCAGGTCGGCATGACCTGGACGTCGAGAACCCATCACTCGGCGGCGCACCGATGGCTGCGGCAGCTCATGGCCCGGATCGCCGCAGCACTGCCCTACAAACAGAGCCACGCCAAGAGCCGCGCGGCTGTGGCAAACGCCTAGCGCCCCACCTGCCCGCGGTGGCGCAGGAAGTGATCGGCGAGAACGCAGGCCATCATGGCTTCGCCGACGGGGACGGCACGAATGCCGACGCAGGGGTCGTGGCGGCCCTTGGTCAGGATCTCGGTCTCGCCGCCATTGCGGTCGACGGTGCGGCGCGGGGTGAGGATCGACGAGGTCGGCTTCACCGCAAAGCGCGCCATCACCGGCTGGCCGGTGGAGATGCCGCCCAGAATGCCGCCGGCGTGGTTGGAAAGGAATTTTGCGCCCTGATTGCCCATCCGCATCTCGTCAGCGTTCTCTTCGCCCGACAGTTCGGCCGCGGCAAAGCCGGCGCCGATCTCGACGCCCTTCACCGCATTGATGCTCATGAAGGCCGCGGCAAGATCGGCATCCAGCTTGGCATAGATCGGCGCACCTAATCCTGCCGGCACGCCTTCGGCGACGATCTCGAGCACCGCGCCGATCGACGAGCCGCTCTTGCGGATGCCGTCGAGATATTCCTCGAAGAACGCCGCCTTGTCCTTGTCGGGACAGAAGAACGGATTCTTGCCGACCTCCTCCCAGTCCCATTTATCGCGGTCGATCTTGTGCGGGCCCATCTGCACCAGCGCGCCGCGCACGGACACTTCGGGCAAGATCTTGCGCGCGACAGCGCCGGCGGCAACCCTCATCGCGGTCTCGCGCGCCGATGAGCGGCCGCCGCCGCGATAGTCGCGCAGGCCGTATTTGGCCTCATAGGTGAAGTCGGCGTGACCGGGCCGGAACTTGTCCTTGATGTCGGAATAGTCCTTGGAGCGCTGGTCGGTGTTTTCGATCAGCAGCGCAATCGGCGTGCCCGTCGTCACCTGCACGCCGGTTTCGGGGTGCGCCATCACGCCCGACAGGATTTTCACCGTATCCGGCTCCTGCCGCTGCGTGGTGAAGCGGGATTGGCCGGGCCGGCGGCGATCGAGGTCGCGCTGGATGTCGGCTTCGGTCAGCGGGATCAGCGGCGGACAGCCATCGACCACGCAGCCGATCGCAACCCCATGGCTCTCGCCAAAGGTCGTGACGCGGAACAGGTGGCCGAAGGTGTTGTGGGACATTGGGCTGTCGTAACGCGCGTGGATGGCCGGCACAAGGCTTGTATAGGCCTTAACTATACTTCCTGAGCTTCCCGTCGCTGAACACGTAAACCGCGCCTTGCGCGATCGGCAGATCGGCGGCGCTTTCGGGCGTCTCGAAGCCGAGCGAGACCATCAAAGCCCGCGCTGTGCCGCCATGCGCCACCACGACGGTGTCGGTATTCACCTGTCCGTACCACTCGCTCATGCGCCGCTGGACGGCTTCATAGGTCTCCCCGCCTTCGGGTGCTACCCGCCATTTGTCGGCAAGCCGCCGGGCAAAGAACTCGGGATCGGCGGCCTGCATCTCGGCGAGCGTAAAGCCCTCCCATTTGCCGTAGCCGATCTCGCGCAGGCGATCGTCGGTCGCGTACTGCTCCGGCGGCAGCTCCAGCGCGCCGCGCATCAGCTCCATGGTCGTGCGCGCCCGCAAAAGCGGGCTCGACACGTAGGGGAGCTCCGACCTGTTGCGGCCGTCGCGCGCGAGGAGATCGGTGAGGATGTGCCCTGCCTGCACGGCTTGCTCGCGGCCGAGATCGTTGAGCGCGGTGTCCTGCGCGCCTTGCAGCCGTCCCGCCGCATTCCACGTCGTCTCGCCGTGGCGAATGTAGTAGATCACGGGCGCAGACATGGGACCTGCCGGCTATTCCTTTGCCAGCGTGATATCGGGCGCGTCGGGCCGCTTCATGCCGACGACGTGATAGCCGGAATCGACATGATGCACCTCGCCGGTGACGCCGCGCGACAGATCGGAGAGCAGATAAAGCGCGCTGTCGCCGACCTCCTCGATGCTCACGGTGCGGCGCATCGGCGCGTTATATTCGTTCCACTTCAGAATGTAGCGGAAATCGCCGATCCCTGATGCAGCGAGCGTCTTGATCGGACCGGCCGAGAGCGCATTGACGCGGATGTTCTTTTCGCCGAGATCGGCGGCGAGATAGCGCACGCTGGCTTCAAGTGCCGCCTTCGCCACGCCCATGACGTTATAATGCGGCATCCACTTTTCCGCGCCGTAATAGGTCAGGGTCAGGATCGAACCGCCGTCAGTCAACAGCTTCTCCGCGCGCTGGGTGATCGCCGTCAGCGAGTAGCAGGAGATCAGCATGGTCTTCGAGAAATTCTCAGCCGTCGTTTCGAGATAGCGGCCGTCGAGCCCGTCCTTGTCGGAGAAGGCGATCGCGTGCACGACGAAATCGATCTTGCCCCACTTCTCCTTCAGCACATCGAACACCGCGTCGATGGTCGCGGCGTCGGTGACGTCGCAATGGCCGAGCAGAAGCCCGTTCAGCTCCTTCGCCAGCGGCTCGACCCGCTTCTTGAGCGCATCGCCCTGCCAGGTCAGCGCGATCTCCGCGCCGGCTGCATGGCAGGCCTTCGCAATGCCCCAGGCGATGGAACGGTTATTGGCAACGCCGAGCACGACCCCGCGTTTGCCTTGCATCAGTCCTGAAATATTCGCCATTGCTGTCCACCAAACTCTGGGCAGTTTGGGTACACCAGCGCTTCCCTCCGGTACAGCCCTTAATCGGTATCCGGTGCGGAGGAAACCTTAACAAGCGGAATAGGCTGATAGATTGGGTGTTATGTTCTACGTCCGTCAAGAACACCGAACAGAGCTTTCATGAGCGCGTTCCGCCAGAGTGTTGAAGCCATGATTCCGGCGCTGCGCCGCTATGCGCGTGCGCTGGCGCGCGACGCCGACATTGCCGACGACCTCGTGCAGGACACGCTGGTGCGTGCCTTGCGCTCGGAGCGGCTGTTTCTCGGCGGCGATGTCAGGAGCTGGCTCTATACGATCCTGACCAATCTCAACAAGAACCGGCGCCGCTCGCTGGCGCGCCGGCCGCAATTCATGCCGCTCAGCGACAACAATCCCGATGCCAGCGGCACCGAAGCCGAAGGCCGCGACATCGCGCGAGCGCTTGCGACCCTGGTCGAGGAGCAGCGCGCGGTTTTGCTGCTGGTCATGCTGGAGGGTCTCAGCTACCGCGAGGTGGCCGATATTCAGGGCGTGCCGATCGGCACCGTAATGTCCCGGCTTGCGCGGGCGAGAGCCCATGTGAAAGCTGCGCTCGAGGGCGAACGCCCGGCGCTGCGGCGTGTGAAGTAGCCGATAGTGGCAAGACTTGTGCATAGATAATTTCGACTGGAATTGGACAGAGACGACACAATGACCGACCCGAAAATTCCCGTCACCGAAGACGAGCTTCACGCTTACGTCGACAATGAGCTGCCGGCGGAGCGCCGCGGCGATGTCGAGGCGTGGCTTGCGTCGCATCCTGACGACGCCGAGCGGGTGCAATCATGGCGCACGATGGCAGAGGCCCTGCACGCGCGCTACGACCAGGTCGCCAACGAGCCGGTGCCGAAGCGGCTCGAGCTGGAGCGGCTGGTGCAGCCGCCGCGCAAATGGGTCTATGGCGCGATCGCAGCCTCCCTGCTCGCCTTCATCGCCGGCGGCGGCACCGGCTGGCTGTTGCACGGCGCGACCGCCACCCCCTCCGCGTTCCAGAGCTTTACGGCAGACGCACTGGACGCGCACCGGCTCTATGTCGTCGAGGTGCGCCATCCGGTCGAGGTGCCCGGCAGTGAGCGCACCCATTTGCAGCAATGGCTGACCAAGCGCTGCGGCTGGGACGTTTTCGCCCCCGAGCTCGGCTCGACTGGGCTGAAACTGGTCGGCGGGCGGCTGTTGCCCGGCCCGGCGGGGCCTGCCTCGTTCCTGATGTATGAGAGCGCCTCCGGCGAGCGCTTCACGGTCTATACCGCCAAGGCCTCGACCGAGACCACGCAGATGCGCTTCACCACCCAGGACAAGGACGGGGCGCTGTTCTGGGCCGACCGTGGCGTCGGCTATGTCGTCTCCGGCACCAGCGATCGCGAGCGCCTGACCCAGGTGGCGCGAATGGTCTACGACCAGGCCGAGAAGAACGGCGGCTAAACGCCGCCGCTTCGCCAAACGCCGCCGCGCGTGATGGCGACCACGCCAAGATCGAGAACACAATGTGGTCCCGATGTGCGTTATCAGCGCTATTTCCGTTAAGCACGATTCAATGCAGGCTCCCCGCGTGCCCTCGGGAATCGCTATAAATATAGGGTCAATTACACGGGTTTTAGCGGCCTTCGGCGGATCGAAAGGTCACTGTCGGTGTCCCGATAGGTCACCGACGGTGTCCCAATTCGGACATTGAAATTCTGGAATCAAGTCATCGGTGCGTCTCATTATCGCACCGGATGCTCACGAAAAAATGAGGAGCGTTCGATCCGCCGATCGACGCACGCGGCCTCGAGCTGGGGTTTTGTACCGCGCTGGTCCCCCTCTCGAGGCCGCACCCGTTTCCTCGGGCCCAACGGGCTCGAAAAAAATCCAGCTACGGATGAGCTTTCACTTGGTTTCAGTCAGGTGAGATCATTTCGAGGGTTGTAGGGGTGTCCATCGCGCCACTTCTGCATCAACGCCTCGAGATCGGCATCGTTCCCGTCCGGCAGCATGATGCGCGTGGTGACGAAGAGATCCCCGGTTGTCCCCCCTTGCTTCGGCAACCCCTTGCCCTTCAAGCGGAAAGTGCGGCCGCTCGACGTGTTCTTAGGGATCGAGAGTTCCACCGCCCCTCCCAGCGTCGGCACGCGGACCTTGCCGCCGAGCACCGCCTCATAGAGCGTGATCGGCAGGTCGAGCCGGATGTCTGACCCGTCGACCTTGAAGTACGGATGAGGGGCGACGTGCACGGTGATCAGGAGATCGCCCGGCGGATGGCCTTGCGCGGTCTCGCCCTGTCCGCGCAGCCGGATCTGCTGGCCCTCGATGACGCCTGCGGGAACCTTGACGTTGAGCTCCTTGCCGGTCGGCAGCCGGACGCGCTTGTCGCCGCCTTTGACCGCCTCCTCCAGCGACACGCTCATGGCGACGTTGACGTCGAGGTCGAGCCCGACGCCGCCGGTCTCGAACTCGAACGGGCTCGCCCGCCCGGCACCACCGCGCGCGCCGCCGCGGCCGGCATTGGCGAACATGCTGTTGAGGATGTCCTCGAACGCGCCGCCGCCCGCGCCGCCCGGTCCGCCACCACCGGTACGGAAGGTGTAGCTCTCGAAGCCGCCGGGACCACCGGCACGGCCGCCGGCGCCGCCACCCGGAAAGCCGGTGAAGCGCGGCTTGCCCTCGGCGTCGATCTCGCCGCGGTCGAACTGCTTGCGCTTGTCCTCGTCGCCCAGGATTTCATTGGCGGTGTTGAGCTCGGCAAAACGCTCGGCCGCCTTCGGATCGTTCTTGTTGCTGTCCGGGTGATGCTTCTTGGCGAGTTTGCGAAAGGCGCTCTTGATCGCCGCAGCATTGGCGCCCCGCGGCACCCCCAGGACCTCATAGGGGTCGCGCATTCACACGTCTCCTTCAGGGAAAATCAGATCATAAACCAAGGGCAGGCAGCCCGCTTTTCGTTTCATCTGGGGTGTCAGTTGTATTTTTGCAACGGGGCATCGGCCTTGCCGGAAGGCGGGCTTCGCAAAATTACCGCGTTCAGCTCTGCCGCCACGGCTTCAACGTATGGATTTCCCAGCGCCCGCTGGCGCTTTTGCACCCTGCCCCCTGCAGCCAGCTTTCGGTGCTGCCGTTGACGTAGCTTGCGAGGAAGTCGCGGCAGGTGCGGCCGTCATCGGCCGCATAGGCCTGCGCCAGCGGGGTCACGGACCCACGCGCGCCGGTCTGCGGATTTTGCCAGGGTTGGCTCGAATCCTTGTCGCCCTTGGTCAGCACGTCGGAAGCGGCGTTGCGGGCGAAGGCGAGATCGCTGTCGGTCGGCGCCGGCTCGCCCTGTTTGAGCGAGCCCGTCACCTCATAGTCGCTCATGCTCATCTTGGCGAAGGCATCGGAGCCGCGGGAGAAGCTGCAGCCGCCGGTGGAGAGCCCGATCAGAATCACTGTAAGTGCCGCCCCCTTCGGCGCGAACGCCGATAGGCCAACGCGCCCCCATGCCCTATATAGGGCTAGGCTCACAAGCGCGTTCTGGGACGCGGGCGGACGCAATTCGGACCCCTGGCATGACGGACACGACCTCCATCAAACACCCCCCACCCTTAACATCTGGTGATTTCACCGAAGCGGGGGAACCGTTCGCCCTGTTCGCAGAATGGTTTACGGAAGCCTGCAAGAGCGAGCCGAACGATCCAAATGCGATGGCGCTCGCAACCGTCGACGCCGATGGCCTGCCGGATGTGCGCATGGTGCTGATGAAGGGCTATGATGCGCAGGGCTTTGTGTTCTACAGCCATATTGCGAGCCAAAAGGGCCGCGAGCTCGCCGCAAATCCTAAGGCCGGTTTACTGTTCCACTGGAAATCGCTGCGACGGCAGGTGCGCATCCGCGGCAACGTGTCGCCGGTGACCGACGCTGAGGCCGACGCGTATTTCGCAACGCGTCCCAAGCAGGCGCAGATCGGCGCCTGGGCGAGCAAGCAGTCGCAGGCACTGGAAAGCCGTTTTGCCTTCGAGCAGGCCATCGCCAAGGTCGCGGCCAGATACGTGATCGGCGAGGTGCCGCGGCCACCGGGCTGGAGCGGCTGGCGCATCGCCCCGTTGCGCTTCGAGTTCTGGCACGACCGCCCGTTCCGCCTGCACGACCGCATCGAATTTCGCCGCGACGCGCAGGACCGCGCGTGGAGCAAGACGCGATTGTACCCGTAACCCAGCCCGTCATTCCGGGGCGATGCGCAGCATCGAACCCGGAATCTCGAGATTCTCAGGTACGCAATTGCGCACCGTAGTTCGCGCTCTCGGGCGCCCCGGAATGACGGAAAGTAGAGACAGACATGCCGACCTCCAACGCGCCACGACGCACACTGCTTCTGACCGGCGCCAGCCGCGGCATCGGGCATGCCACCGTGATCCGCTTTTCGAGCGCCGGCTGGCGCGTCATCACCTGTTCACGGCATCCGTTCCCGGAAGATTGCCCATGGGATGCGGGACCTGAGGACCACATCCAGGTCGACCTTGCCGATTACGCCGACACGACGCGCGCGATCGGTGAAATCCGCCAACGGCTGGAGGGCGGCACGCTGCATGCGCTGGTCAACAACGCTGCGATTTCGCCGAAGGGCAACGGCGGCTCGCGGATGGGCACGATGGACACCGATATCGAGACCTGGAGCCATGTGTTCCGCGTCAACTTCTTCGCGCCGATCATGATGGCGCGCGGGCTGATCGAGGAGCTGAAGGCCGCCAGGGGCTCGGTGGTGAACGTCACCTCGATCGCCGGCTCGCGCGTGCATCCTTTCGCCGGTGTCGCCTACGCGACCTCCAAGGCGGCATTGGCTTCGCTCACAAGGGAGATGGCCTCCGACTTCGGCCGCGTCGGCGTCCGCGTCAACGCCATCGCGCCGGGCGAGATCGACACATCCATTCTCTCACCGGGCACCGAGAAGATCGTCGAGCAGCAGATCCCGATGCACCGCCTCGGCACACCGGACGAAGTGGCGCGGATCATCTATGTGCTGTGCACGGAGACGAGCTCCTACGTGAACGGCGCGGAGATTCACATCAACGGCGGGCAGCACGTTTAACTGCCACCGTCATTGCGCCAACACCATCCTTTGATCTACGCAAGCTGGCCCCGGCGCTCATCGCCCCCTATGCTCCACCGTCACTCGGGGGCGGCCCGCGATCAAAGGACTTCGCCATGGGACGCTTCGCCTCCGTTGCCGAGCTTTACGAGAAATTCCGACAGCCCTACCCCGCCGAATTTTTCCGCACGGTCGCCGACAAGCTGAAGCTTTCGAAACAGCACGCGCTGATCGACCTCGGCACCGGACCGGGGCTGCTTGCGATCGGCTTTGCGCCCTATGCCGGCCGCGTCACCGCCGTCGATCCGGAACCGGCGATGCTGGCGGCCGCGCGCAAGGCGGCGTTGCGCGCCGGCCAAGCGATCGATTGGATCGAAGGCCGGGCCGAGGACCTGCCTGACGGGATCGGCCCGTTCGATGTCGTCAGTATCGGCCGGGCGCTGCATTGGATGGATCGCGAGGCGCTCGGTCCGCTGTTTGCGCGGCTGGTCAAACCAGGCGGCGCCATCGTCATCTGCGGCTCATCGTCGGCCCGCGACGGCCGCAACGAATGGCTCGACACGTACAATGAAGCGCGGCGCGTCTGGTCCGACGAACGGCTGTGGTCGGAAGCCGGCAAGGGCGACAGGACGCATCGCGAGTTGATCGCGATGCTGGAGCGCCTTGGCTTCCACGTGGCAGAGACGGTCAGGGGCGAGGC
>Ga0210384_10003254_pt1 | contig 18937 bp, 15 predicted proteins | sample IncBWH2MmetaG_FD_160574 | JGI IMG/M metagenome (GOLD analysis project Ga0210384, IMG submission 160574) | Forest soil microbial communities from Barre Woods Harvard Forest LTER site, Petersham, Massachusetts, United States - Inc-BW-H-2-M | ecosystem: Environmental > Terrestrial > Soil >...
CATCGAGCGCTACCTTTCGTACTACTTCTCACCCAACACGCACCTCACCGGCGAAGCGCTGGGACTCTTGTACGCGAGCACGCTCCTCCCGTCCCTGCCCGCCGCGCCACGCTGGCGGCGGGTAGCAACGGAGATCCTGGTCCGTGAAGCGGATCGACAGATCCTCGCCGACGGCGTGTACATGGAGCAGTCGACGTGCTACCAGCGCTACACGGCCGAGATCTATCTGCACTTCATGATCCTCGGCGAGAGGAGCCGGATCTCCATCCCGGACAGTGTCATTCAGCGTGTTGAGCGGATGATTGACGTCCTGGTCACCCTGCGCCGGCCGGACGGCTCCCTACCCCAGATCGGTGACGCGGACGGTGGCTGGCTGCTGCCGCTCGAGCCGCGACAACCGGGAGATGGAAGCGGAGTCTTCGCGACGGCCGCCGCCTTCTTGAGGCGTGGCGACTACGCGTGGGCGGGCGGAGGACTGACGCCGGAAGTGCTGTGGCTCCTGGGCACCGAAGGGGCGCAGATCTTCGACCGGCTGGAATCCACTCTGCCGCCGCAAACCCCTTCGCGCCTCCTGCCTCAAGGCGGCTACGCGGTGATGCGCAGCGGCTGGGGTTCTGAGGCGGACCAGGTGATTTTAGACGTCGGGCCCCTCGGCTGCCACATCAGCGGCGGCCATGGGCACGCCGACCTGCTGAGCGTCCAGGCCTCGTTCGCCGGGCACGCGTACATCGTCGACCCGGGGACGTTCCGCTACACGGCAGACGACGGGTGGCGCAGCTACTACCGGGGCACGGGTGCCCACAGCACCGCCGATATCGACGGTGTCGGCCATGCGGTGCCCCGCGGGCCCTTCGGATGGGTGAGCCGGCCGATCGCCCGGCTGGTCCACTGGGAGTCCACGCCGCATCGTGACATCGCAGTGGGGGAGCACCGTGCCTACGGTCGCCTGGCGGATCCCGTCACGCACCGGAGAAAGGTGATTCTCGAACATGGGCGTCAGTGTGTCGTCGTGGACGACCTGGATGGACGAGCGGAACACCGGGTGGATCTCCGGTTTCAGTTCGCGCCGGTGTCGCTGACGATCGATCCGGACCTGTGGGTCCGTGCAGCCAAGACCCCGACCGCCGGCCTGTTCATTCACGCGTTCGCAAGTGTCCCGCTGAAGGCCAGTCTTCTCGAAGGCGAGCTCGATCCCCGCCAGGGGTGGCTCTCCGCAGACTATGGGCTTCATACGCCCGCTCCTGTGCTGCTCTACTCAGCGGTGGCTCGCCTGCCCCTCCGAATCATCACGGTGCTCATCCCGACCGACGATCCGAGCGCCACCCCGCCGTCCGTCTCGGCTCTCTTCGAGCACGGAGAGCTGCTCGGATTGGTCCTCGATGGTCATCGCGAGATCCGCTGCTCCGAGGCGCGTTGAGCGATGGAACGGACGGTCGTGCCGATGCCGATCGGATCCTCCTCCGCGTTCACGGACTGGGATCTCCATCTGTTCGAGCTCTGGCTCGGGGCCCGCACGCTGCCGTCGGCTCCCATCGCCGGCCTCAAATGCATGGTGTTGCCGGTCGAGTACATCCGTTGCGCAGGGACTCGGTACATCCTGCACCACCTTGACGTGCGAGCGGGCCAGCGAGTGCTGGATATCGGCAGCCCAAAGCTCCTGTTAGTCTTTCTCGCGGCCCGCCTGCGCGCGGAGGTTCACGCCACTGATCTAGTCGACTATTTCTTCCAGACATACAATGTAGACGCTCGCCTCGCGATCGGCCGCGAGCGGAACCGGTATCATATGGCCTCCGAGGATCTCCGGACCCTGACGTGTCCCTCGGCACATTTCGAGCGAGTCTTCTCCATCTCCGCGATCGAGCACATCCCGGACGGCGGAGATACGAGGGCCATCCAGGAGATTGCCTGGGTTTTAGCTCCGGGCGGCATCGTCTGCCTCACCGTTCTGTGGAGCGATCATTGGGACCTGGAGGAGTTGAAGCACCGGGGCGACCCCGACGTGTACTGGGAGAGAGAGTGTTTTTCCAACGCGCCTACGACCGGACATGCTCGAACAGCGACTCGTGCGGCCTAACGGGCTCCGGCTTGTGGATCTCAGCTTCTGGGGAGAGCGGACGCTGCCCGTCGAACACGTGATGCTCAATCGGCGGATCCCGCGGGTCGCCCGCATGCTGATCTATCCAGGCCATTTGGTCCTGGCACGGCTCTTCCTCCGCCCCCTGTCGGAGACTGAGCCGTCGCGGAAGAAGGGGGCGTGCTTCACGCGTCAGAAGGCAGGAGCCTGATCGGGGCTATGTGTGGGATCGCGGGCATCCTCAAGCTGGATCCACAGGAGACCGTTGACGAGGCCCGACTCAAGCGGATGCGAGACGTCCTCCGACACCGCGGTCCGGACGGCGAGGGGCTCTGGATCAACGGGCCCATCGGTCTCGGTCATCGACGTCTGGCCATCGTTGATGTGGTCGGTGGGCAGCAACCGATGACGAATGAGGACGAAAGTGTCTGGATCACTTATAACGGGGAGATCTACAACCACGCAGGCCTCCGCCCGATCCTGGAAGCGAAAGGCCACCGCTACCAGAACCGCAGCGATACAGAGACGATTCTGCACCTGTACGAAGAGCAGGGTGAGCGTTGCGTCGAACAACTCCAGGGCATGTTCGCGTTCGCTCTCTGGGACACGACGCGGCGGCGAGTCCTGCTGGCCCGTGACCGCCTGGGGATCAAGCCCCTCTACTATGCCGTGACGGACCGCGAGTTGCTGTTCGCGTCCGAGATCAAGGCGATCCTGGCTGCCGGTCCAATCCGCGCTGAGCTGGACTTGCAGGTACTCCCGGAGCTCCTGGCAACACGCTACGTGGCCGGCGACGGCACCTTCTTTCGCGGGATCCGGAAGCTCCAGCCCGGCCACACCCTGACCTGGTCGATTTCCGAAGGGAAGCAGACGCGCCGCTTCTGGCATCTGCCGGTGGACCTGGATGACAGTGGGGCCGGGCCGCGGGAGCGGGCGGTTGACCTGGAAGCCCGGTTGGAGCGGGTGGTGCGAAGCCATCTCATGAGCGACGTGCCTCTCGGTCTGTTTCTCTCCGGCGGCCTCGATTCAACCGGACTCGCCGTTCTCATGGCGCCCATGGTGGGGGAACGGCTGCGAACCTTCGCAGTCGGCTTCGACGACGAGGCGACCAACGAGCTGCCCTACGCCCGGCTGGCAGCCGAAGCGGTAGGGGCTCAGCACCACGAGGTGGTCGTCTCTCCCGAAGACTTCCTGGCCAGCCTCCCCCGGCTTGTCTGGCATGAGGACGAGCCGCTGGCCTTTCCCTCCAGCGTGGCCCTGAACTTTGTCTCACAGCTCGCCAGACCTCACGTCAAGGTGGTGCTCACCGGCGAGGGCTCTGACGAGCTGTTCATGGGGTACAACTGGTACCGCGTGACGGCGTGGAACGAACGGCTCGGACGCGTCTACGGGAGTCTGGTGCCGGCCTCCGTGCGCGGGGGTGTGCGGAGCGGAATCGCGCGGTTGCCCCATTCGGTGGCCCGCTATGCCCGCCGGAGCTTCCTGGCCCTGGGAACGGGTCCTCGAGCGCTGTTCTACGAGAATTTCGCCGTCTTCCCGGCGGCGCAGCGCCGTGCCCTGCTCCTAGACGGAAGCCTGACCGACAGTGTTGATCCATACCGCGAGCAGATGCGATGCTTCGACGAGCATCCCGGCTCCACTCTCGACCGCATGAGCCATGCGGATCTCCAGACCTACCTGGTCGAGCTCCTGATGAAGCAGGACCAGATGAGCATGGCCGCTTCCATCGAGAGCCGCGTACCCTTCCTGGATCACGAGCTGGTGGAGCATGTGGTCAGGACGCCGGACACGTTCAAGATCCGCGGGCTGACCACCAAGGCCATTCTGCGCGATGCACTGCGGGATCGCGTCCCTCGGGATATCCTTCAGCGCCGCAAGCTCGGGTTCCCGGTGCCCTTCGGCCGCTGGGCCCGTGGCCGGTTCGCACCGGTCATCCGCGAGACCATACTTGGACCGCGAGCGCAGGCGCGCGGGATGTTCGCACCCGAGCCCCTCGCACGGCTAGTGGCCGAGCATGAAGCAGGGACGGCAAACCACGCCGATCGCCTCTGGCTTCTGCTGAACCTCGAGATCTGGCAGCGGATCTTTCTCGACGGCGAAGAGCCCGCTACCGTCGGGGCGGCATGAGACCGCTTCGCATTCTCTGGGTGAAGGTGGGCGGCCTCTGGCCCCCGAACACCGGGGGCCGGCTCCGGACATTGCACATGATCGCCGAGCTGTCGCGACGTCACCGGGTCAGCCTGCTCACAACCCGGCTCCCGGCTGACGATTCGGCAAACCTCGAGGCGCGCCTCCCCGCCTGCGACCGCATCGAAGCGATCCCCTACGCATTGCCCAAGCAGGGCAGCGCGCGGTTCGGCCTGGCCGTCGCCCGATCCTGGGCTTCTCCGTATCCTGCCGATCTCTGGCGATGGCGTCTCGCGCCGGTCCGGGCACGTATCCGTGAATGGATCGAGGAGGGTGTGGATCTCTGCGTAGCGGACTTTCTTGTCGCAATGCCGAACCTGCCGGTCCCCACGTCCGTGCCCGTCGTGCTCTTCGAGCACAATGTCGAGTACATGATCTGGAAACGGCTTCACGAGGTCGAGAAGCGGTCATGGCGCCGGGCTCTGCTCGGGCTGGAATGGCGAAAGATGCGGCACTACGAGACAAGAGCATGTCTCCAGGCCGGTCTCACGGTTGCCGTCTCCGATGCCGACCGTGCCCTCTTGGCCGCCAACGCTCCCGGCGCTGATATCAGGGCCATCGGTACGGGTGTGGATACGGCCTATTTTCACCCGAACGGCGCGGTCGAGGCGCCTTCCGCGCTGGTGTTCACGGGGTCCATGGACTGGTACCCCAACGAGGACGCCATCACGTATTTCATTGCGGCGATACTGCCGCAGCTCCGACAGGAAGTTCCCGGGCTTTCGGTGGTAGTGGTGGGGCGCGATCCGTCCGAGCGGTTGCGGGCGGCCTGCGCCGCCGCCGGTATCCGGGTGACGGGAACGGTGTCAGATGTACGCCCGTTCGTCGCCGAAGCTGCAGTTTACATCGTGCCGCTGCGAGTCGGCGGGGGAACCCGACTGAAGATTTTCGAAGCCCTGGCCATGGGGAAGGCGGTGGTGTCCACTCGGGTTGGCGCGGAAGGGCTCCCTATCGTGCCCGGTCAGCACTTCCTCCAGGCCGACAGTCCGGCGGACTTCGCCCAGGCCGTGGTCACTCTGCTCAAGGACCCGGACCGCCGCCGCGCCCTGGGCTTCGCCGGACGCCGGCTGGTGGAGGAGCGCTATTCCTGGACTCAGGTCACCAGGCAGTTCGAAAGTCATTGCGAGGAGGTCGTGGCACGGCATGCGCGTTAGCATCTTCGGTCTCGGCTATGTCGGCTGTGTCACGGCGGCCTGTCTTGCCAAGGCCAGTCACCACGTGATCGGCGTGGATATCAACCCGGACAAAGTGGCAATGGTCAATGCGGGGAGCGCCCCGCTAGTCGAGCCGGGGCTGGGCGACCTGCTGGCCGAGGTCACCGGTGCCGGCGGTCTGCGGGCCACCACCTCGACCGAGGAAGGGGTCTCCGGGTCTGATCTGGCCATGATCTGTGTCGGGACGCCAAGCCGGGACAACGGCCAGCTGGACGTCGATGCCATTCGGCGCGTGGCGGAAGGTATCGGTCAGCGCCTCCGGCAGGCCCCGAGACCCTACACCGTGGTTCTCCGGAGCACCGTGTTGCCCGGCACCACCGAATCGGTGCTCCTTCCGGCCCTCCGAGGCACCGGCACCCCCCATCTCCCAGCCCTGACCGTGGCGGTCAACCCAGAATTCATGCGCGAAGGATCATCCCTGCGGGACTTCGCCCAACCCCCGATCACACTGGTTGGATCTGATGCCCCGCAGGCCGGCGCTCTTCTGCGCGAGCTATACGCGCAGGTTGACGCCCCGTTTGTCCAGACCTCGATCCGGTCCGCCGAGATGGCCAAGTACGTCTCTAACGCCTTCCACGCTCTCAAGATCACCTTCGCTAACGAGATCGGCGATTTTTGTGAAGCCCTCGGGGTGGATGCCAGCGAGGTCATGCGGGTGTTCCTGCTGGACCGCAAGCTCAACATCTCCGAGGCCTATCTACGCCCTGGCTTCGCATTCGGTGGCTCGTGTCTCCCGAAGGACCTCAGGGCGCTCGCGTACGCGGCGCGCAGCGCCGATCTCACCCTACCGGTGCTGTCCCAGATCCTGCCCTCCAACGATCGGCAGATTCAGCAGGGGGTGACCCGCGTGCTGGCCACGCGGCGGCGGCGCATCGGTGTACTCGGGCTGGCCTTCAAGCCGGGCACCGACGACCTCCGTGAAAGCCCGATGGTGCTTCTGGTCGAAACCCTAATCGGGAAGGGCTGTGACGTCCGCGTCCTCGATCGCAGCGTCTCCATCGCCCGGCTCGGGGGCGCCAATCGTCGCTACATCGAAGAGGAGATCCCGCACGTCGCCTCGCTGATGTGCGAGACGGCAGACGCGCTCCTGGCGCATGCCGAGGTGCTGGTCGTCGCCAACAGTGACGACCAGGCCCGGAAGGCCCTCGCCGCCGCGCGCCCCGACCAGCTAGTGATCGACCTCAGCCGGGGCGCCGTACAGCATGGCTGACGCCCTCTGCCCTCGTCGGTACCCCCTCTCCCATTGCGATGACTTCCCGATGGACGCGCCTGACCGTCGATCGCATGTGAGCAATCAGGTCGGCAACCAGAGGGGCCGGTAGGTGCTTCGCAAGCGGATCCGAGACGCAGCGCTTCAGATCATACGCTCCACGGGTGCGTTCGATGCGGTCAGTCAAAGCCGCTGGCGGTCTCGACGGTTGCTCATCCTCTGCTACCACGGCTTCGCACTACGTGACGAGCATCATTGGGATCCTTCGCTCTATGTGACTCGCACTCACCTTGAATCAAGGCTGGATTTCTTGGCCGCTGAGCGATACGTGGTCCTTCCCCTGAGCGAGGGATTGGCGCGCCTCAACGCGGGTACGCTGCCACCTCGCGCCATCGCGATCACCGTCGATGATGGGACATACGACTTCTACGCCGTCGCCTACCCGGTGCTCAAGCGCCGGGGCGTACCGGTTACGGTGTTTGTGTCGACGTACTACATGGTCGACCCCCGGCCGGTCTTCGATGGGGCCTGCCAGTATTTGCTCTGGAAGGCCTGGGCTGCGGGGGCAGTGGGGGGCCTGAGGGATCCGTTGAACGACGGAGCGCCGCCGCTGCTCACGGCAGCCGACTGTGCCCATGCCTCTGCGCGCGTTCGGGAAGCCGCGAGCCGGGGACGGTGGTCGGCGGAAGAGAAGCACGAATGGCTTGGGCGATTCGCGCGCCGTTTGGGGCTGGACTGGGAAGACTTTCTTGACGGCCGATTGATCAGCTTGATGCACCCGGAGGAAGTCAGGGCACTCGACCCAGCTATCGCGGACGTCCAACTGCACACGCACCGCCACCGCGTGCCGGCAGATAGGGAGTCGTTTCTGCGGGAGATCACGGACAATAGGCGGGCACTCGCGGAATGCGGGTTGGATCCCTATCGCCTCACGCATTTTTGCTATCCGAATGGAACACACCGAGCGGCATGTCTTCCGTGGCTCGCGGAGGCCGGCGTCACCTCGGCCGTGACGACCGCGCCGGGGCTGGCCTCCAGACGACACGACCCCCTGTTGCTGCCGAGATTCATTGATGCCAACACCACATCGGAGGTGGAGTTTGAAGGGTGGGCTTCCGGACTGCGCGCGTTCGTTCGCAGGGCCAGCTGATCTCCGCGGTATGAGCCGGACGCGTTTGTCTCACGCGGGCCGTTTTCTAGAGCCGGCACCGCGGGACTACGACTGCCATGGCGATTCAGCCGCGTTCCAAGAGGCGACCGGCTACCAGAGCGGTGTCACTCTACCGTGTCCTGACTGTGGGAGCGGTGCGCAACTGCGGGTACTTCACCCACTCCCGGCAGCACTGATCCGACACACCGACCTTCGGCGTCTCGGGATTGTCGAGCCTCTCCTCGCGTTTGAGGAGGCCTCTCGGTCCGATGGATCATCGCGCAAGAACACGCACAGGAGGCGTCATCCCTTATGCTGACCCGCCGGGAGTTCATCGCCGCCGGAACCGCCGCCACGGCCTTGGCCGCGACGCCCTCCTGCTCCCCCGCCCAAACTCAGAGACGACAGCAGACGGAGCGTGATCCAGTTCCGCCGACCAGCCCGAACCCCGTGGGCACGCGGCCGCCCGACAATCTCGGCGGTTCGACGGTCAACGTCGGAAGCAATCCGGGTGATCTCCAGACCGCCATCAACACGGCGCTCAACCCTGACGGCACACACAAGGGCAATACCTACATCTGCCCGCCCGGCGTGACCTATAGACCTCTCACCCTGCCGGCCGCGAAAGGGACGGGGTGGACTTGCATCCGGAGCGGCTCGACGAATCTGCCTCCGGCGGGGACACGCGTGCAACCGTCTCATGCCGCGGCGATGTTTCGCATTGTGTCGAGTGGGGCAATCAATGATGCCCGTTGCATCATCATGCCGAGCGCGACAGCAGGGTGGCGATTCATCGGCATGGAACTCGCGAACCCGAACGATAACTTTACCTACGCCATGGTCGAGGTTGTGCGGAGCAGTCGCATCAGCTTCGAGCGGTGCTACATGCATGCGCGACCCGGGCAGTTTATGCGCCGGGCCCTGTATTTTCTGCTCTCGGATGATCTGCAAGTCTGGGACTCCTACATCTCGGAATGTAAGGAAGGCCCACCCACCGACTCGGACACCCAGACCATCTTCACGCGCGGCGGGAGCCGGATCCATATCGAGAACTGTGAACTCCAGGCCGCGGGCGAAAATGTCATGTTCGGCGATCAGGGGAGCTCCCTTCCCACGAACGACATCACTTTCAAGCGGAATCATTGTTATAAGCCCCTAGCCTGGCGAGGGGTGATCAAGAATGTTAAAAATCTCTTCGAGATCAAATTTGCCTGGCGCACTCTGGCTGAGGGCAATATCTTCGAGAACAACTGGCTGCCCACCCAGCCTGGCGAGGCCATCGTCCTGAATAACTCGTGGCAAGCCGAAGGATTCTACTGTGACACGCGCGATCTGATGTTCCGCCACAATACCATCATCAATTCCCCTGCCCTTCTCGCCATCGCGGATCAAAATAATGGGGTCGGCGGGCCGATTCGCTGCGCGTTTCTGAATAATCTTGGGTTGCAGATTCCGAATCGCGGGCTGAAATTTCTCCATCGCTGCAACGACATCTGGATCGAACACAACACGATCGTGCCGTTGGACGCCAGTAGCGGAGTTTCGCCATTTGCCGCCGTTCTCTTGGCGCCAGATGCCCCGGGGAAAATGCCCAACTTTACGTTCAGGCACAATATCATCGGCGGCTCGACCTATGGGATGTTTTGCAACGGGGGCTCTGACACGGCCACCTACGATCACTGGCTGCCAGACCGCATGTTCCAAACCAACGCGATCGTAGGCCTCAGCGGCCAACCTTCGCTCATGGGCGTGCAATATCTAGCCTCGCCGTCCGTAGCGGGGCTCGACGTCGTTACGGGACGGCTCAGTCCGCGCAGTCCCCTGATCCATGCCGGTTCAGATGGCAAGGATCTTGGGGTTGATTTCGTCCAACTGGCCACCGCGCAGACCGGCATGTAGACTGAGCCGGTACGAAGCACAAAGGGCGTAGGAGGGCGGAGCGCCCACCCTGGGGGCGCAGCGAACCGGGGAGGACCTAGCGGCTTCGGTGCTTATGCTGCGGTACTTAGGGTGCCGGGCTCCTCTGGAGGGAGTGCGAGCCCACCTTCAGCACGGCGGGGTGAGCGATACGGGAATGGACAAGGTTGTGTATCGAGAGCTCCGGCGGAGGGGTTGAGAGCGCTGCCGTGTGCCAGGCGCTCGGCTGACAAGGCCGCTGAATGAGGACAAGCTAGATGGGTGGTCCGCCCAAGGTCGTGGTGGTGATGCCCGCCTACAACGCGGGGCGGACTCTACGTATGACGTATGAAGAGCTGCCGAAGGACACCGTGAACTTGGTGATCCTGGTTGACGACGGCTCGACCGACGCCACGCTCGACATCGCGCGCGAGCTCGGCATCGAGATCTTCGTCCACGACCGGAACTACGGCTACGGGGCGAACCAGAAAACCTGCTACACGGAGGCGCTCAAGGCCGGCTGTGAAATCGTGGTTATGGTGCATCCCGACTACCAGTATGACCCCACCCTGGTCCCGAAGATCATCGAGCCCATCACAAAAGGCGAGGCGGATCTTGTCCTGGGCTCCCGGCTGAAGGGAGGAGGCTCGGCGATCCAGCAGGGGATGCCGTGGTGGAAGTATCTTTCGAACCGCTTTCTCACCGGCGTGGAGAACCTCGTGTTTGGCCTCGAGCTGTCCGAGTATCACACTGGCTATCGGGCCTTCACGCGCGAGGTGCTCGAAACGGCGAACTTCCGCATGAATTCGGATGGGTTCGTGTTCGATCAAGAGATCATCGCTCAGGCGGTGGCAGCGCGCTTCCGCATAGCCGAGATCGCTGTGCCGGTGCGGTATTTCCCCGAGGCGTCGTCGGCAGGCTTCTGGGCGTCGTGCGCTTATGGTCTCAAGATCCTGTGGGTCGTTGCGCGGTACCTCCTTCACCGATTTGGGCTTAAGCACTCGCGCCGGCTCCAGAACATCAGGGAGCGCTATAGCCGTCTCGGCCGGCGGGACAGGTAGCCCCTCGGTCGCAGATCGCCTGCCCCGATCGCGGGGCTGGGTACGCGTCTCAAACGCTCAAGCGCCCGGGTCGGAAGCTGGACAAGGTAAGGGGCCGCCCACGACGTGGGACGGGGGCGACGATGCGCAGAGCGCGAACCACGTGTAGCACAAGCGCCCCAAACCGGAGTGGACCTGCGCGTCGAAGGCGATGACTCGCGCATATCTTGGTCGGATATCTATGCCCTCTTCTCGCGGGCGGAGCTGGGATACCGGTTGGAGCCGAGATTCGTGGTCGTACGGCCCTCATCCAAGAACGAACAGCCACTGCGCGACCCGCCTCAGGTGATAACTCATAGGGCTCGACAGGCCCGCGCCATTCCATGACGGTCCCTCTCGGAGAGTTCTCCGAGCGGCCTTCTTCCCTCCCCCGCCGTGGGGGTCTCCTGGGTGTTTCTGGCCTTCTTCTTCCCGCCGGAATTGGTGCACGGGGCGAAGAGTAACTCTCAAGGGTGTGACAATTATCAACGGAAACGCCTCCACGAGGCCCCAGCCGGGGTGGCTCTACCAGTACGGCGTTGCGCTGGCGTTGTATATGCTCGCGACCTTGTTCACGGACGCTCACTACATGGGTGACACCGTGCATTACACGGCTGATATTCTCCACGGTCCGCTCCATCGCGAGTTTTGGGATTTCGGCCACGTCCTCTGGCGGCCCACCGGCTGGTTGCTGTCCAACCTTCTCAGTCCCCTGACACACATCGCTGGTGCCACCGATGCTCGCACCAATATCGTCTACACATTGATGACACTCAGCTGGTTGGCAGGATTGACATGCGTCATCCTACTATGCGAAGTGCTGCATCGTCTCTGTGCTCAAGCCTTGACAGTCAACGCCGCGATTGCCGGCTTCATCCTCTCGAATGGCTTCCTGAATTACGCTCAGACGGGGTCTTCATATGTCCCGGGCTTGGCTCTCCTCTTGCTGGGTCTTTATATCCTGCTCAGAGACGGTGATAGGCAGCATTCTTGGCGGACTGCCGCGTTCGCTGGATCGGCATTCGCTGGCGCCATTTGTTTGTGGTTCCTCTATATTCTGGCGATTCCAGCAGCCCTGGCTGCGCCGCTCTTCCTGTTTGGCGCTGTGAGACACCGTCAACGCCTGCTGGTGCAGACCGCAATCGCTTTCACAGTTATAACCGGCCTGGCATACGTCGCCGTGCTCCGAGGACTTGGGATGGACAGCGTGACCGCTGTGACAGCATGGGCGTTTTCAGCCTCTCATGGCATAGTCAGCGGCGGCTTTTCGCGTTGTGTCTTTACCTTTTCACAATCGCTGATCGACATGGGCAACGACGGCCATCTATTCAAGCGATATCTCATTGGCGATCCGTTCAATCCAGTGTTTCTAACGGATCTGTTGTGGCTCAGCTTGTGGAAGGTGGTTCTCTTCTACCTCTTATTGACTTCCATAGCGGTCAATCTGCTGCGCAGTCGCATGGGGCGGCGCATCATTGGTCTCTTGATTCTGAACGCGATTCCAGTCATCGGCTTCGCAATCTACTGGTCACAGGGTAGAAACTTTGAGCGCTTCTTCCCACTATATCCTCTTCTTTTCTTGTCTCTCTCCTGTTCCTTATGCGGCCGCCGCACGCTGTCGACTCACAAAATCCTCGTGCCTCTCTTCGTCGTGGCGGCCGCGATCACAAATGTCAGCGTAATGGCGAAACCGGTCCTAAGTCATCATGAAGACGCGGTGGCGGTAAGGGTAAGCGAGTTGCAACAGGCGCAGAGGGCGAAGGGCCCATCAGCACCGCGGGCAATGGTAATAGTAGCGGGTGATGATGAGCTCGTAGGCTTTGGACCGCTTTTCCTACTCAACCCGATCAACCGCGATCTTGAGTTCGTGCCGGCAATCACCCTAGGCCACACGCGGACGCCGCTCTGGCGGAAGGATCTTTCGGAGGAGATTCTAGCAAAGTGGAGGGACGGGGGAAATGTGTGGGTCACACGACGTGTCCTGGCGCTGCGTCCACGGTCAGAGTGGAGCTGGACCGAGGGGGAGGACCCGCGCGTGTCGTGGACGGATATCAATGGCTTTTTCGCTGAACTGGACATGGGTCAGGCTGTGGGCGGGGAGGATGGGTTCATGCTTCTGCGGCCCACAGGAAAAAACGAACATGATCTTCAAGTGCGCGATCGGTAGCCCCGACGTGAGGACCGCCGTTCGGGTCGCGCCAAAAGAAGGGTAGAGTGTCCGCGAGATTGAATGAACGTAGTGCATCTGAAGTGCCGGGAAGGAACACAATCGTCCTAAGGCGAACGCGAACGAGATCATTCATGGGCCCACCGTTTCGCACGGACTTGTCGAGCGCAGCAGTGCTTTTGTGTTGGGGGTCGGCCGAACGCACACTGGGGGCTACTGAGCCTCAGGGTCTGACTCGATAAGTTGTTGCAGTTCCGCGCGATTAAGTTGGCTTTGGGCGAGCCGAATGAAGCCCTCCTGTTGTCCGGTCTCTGCATCGTATTCAAGTTTGGTGAACAGGGCTGGAAAGTCCTTCCACTTCAAGAGCGGATTGTCGCCTTCCGTCCACTGAATCCGGGAGGGCGGGATATCGTCGCGAACGCTTTTGGTGAGCCAGACACGATGATCTCCCCATTCACCCAGGACTCTTTTCGCGAACGCGGCCCGCCAATGTATCGCATTGTCGGTCGCCAGTTCCACCAAGTAGTAGGTACCGAACTTCCGCATCCGGTTCTGGGGCTGGAACGGCCGCTGTTCGATTAGTTTAACGAGCGGGTCGGAAAATGTGACCACGATCATCACGTCGCCCGGGTTGGTCTGCTGATTTAGTTCCTGCAGCCGCGCCAAGGACGCCGACTCTTCCCTCCCGCCGCCCAGGGCGAACCTCTGAACGTTGACGAGGATACCGATAGTCGCCAAGACCACTAGGGTTACGTGGCCAAGCTTCGCCCAGCTTCCGGATGCAGGCCAGATAGAAGCCCAGCTAAGCATCAGGATCGGAAGTGCGGGCATGAACCGTTCCGGGCCGCTGGGTTCAAACACAAAGACCGAAAATGCTAGTAGAGGCACCCATGCAAGGGCGAAGAGCAAAAGCCAGCGCCGGGCCGGGAGCCAGAGCCAACCGAGGAGTAGACCAGTGAAGGCCAACGCGTAAAACAACAAGACTTTCCACAGACTTAAGAGGAATCCTAGCCTAGACACAGGATTGTATGGGTCGTGCAGTACAAAACGTTTGAGTGTGACGCCTTCGCCGGTCAAGTCCAGCAAGAGGCGAGGTACACCGCTCACCGCGCGCACGAGTTGGTTGGTCTGGTTTACTCCGTGCTTCGCGCTTCGATACCAGTCTAGGGCATCCGCGCCGGAGCGTGCACCGGCCAGCCATGCTCCTGCCGTGATTGCTGCTCCGATGATGAGCGCACCCAGTACTCCGATGCGGACAAACTGCCGCAGGCCTTCACGCGGCGTCAGTCCGTTGACGAGCCAACGTGCGGCTGCGACAGCGGGGAAAACGAGGATGTAAGGAAACCACAACAATACAGCGATCGCCATCAACACTGTCGCCCATGCATCCTGCTTCCACGATTCCTTGACATCCTCCCGGAGTTGCACCCGTAGCGCCAACACTTCGAAGAGTAGCCCAACAATGTAAGCGCTTCCTGACTGTGTGTAGAGAAGAAATCCGTTGGCCCACATCAACACGAGCGCAAAGAACGTCGAGGCGATCCACGATTTCGTGAAGCGGAGCGTGATGCGGTAAAGGAAGATCACGACCAGAAACCCAGCGATGCCGTTAAGTGCTGTTAACCCCCATGCAATTTTTAATAGAGGAGTCCAGGCCTGGGAATCGGGGACCGTGGTCAAGACCACAGGCGCCAAGGCGGCGCCGATAGGCCGCCAAAGCAAGTGGCCGAACTCCCAAAGGGGATGAAATCTCGTCGACCAGATCCCCCTGCGGGCTGCCAGAACGTCGCCGCAGTAGTTGAGCGTGTCCCCCGTCTCCGGAGCGATGCAAATCCAGACTGTAATCAAATAGAGTACGGGGGCAAGCCAATGACGCGCCATGGTATTTGTAAGCGAGGATCGGTGTCCGATCTTCAGGTCTTCATTCGCAGTGTGACTCCCGCGTCAATGGTCAGGGGAAGGCCTGCTCGCGCGCATACGATCCCGCCATCTTCCCCGACGAGCGCCGTACTTGCCTCCGTCCACCGAACCGGGCGCGTCAGGTCCCACACCGTACCGTACCCAACCCGGAGCCGGAGGACGGTCGCCCAAACCATCGAGCCGACGCATGAGATAGCGGGAAAGAGATTCAAACGCCCGGGGGGGGCTTCCTAGCGTGCCAATGGTGTGCTTCGAGGGCGACTAGAGGCCCGGCAGATGCGAGAACCCCCCGCGATCATGACCGACTCGTTCCAAGGACCTGGTGGAACACGCGAAGGGTCTTTTCGGCGGTCGTGCGCCAGGAATAACGCTTTGCGTGCTCATAGCCTTTGAGAATCAGGGCCTGTCGGTACTCCACGTTCTGTAAGCGTGACAGAAACGCGATAAACGAGAGATCGAAGGTCGCGCTGTCCGTAGGATCGAATGTTTGTGCTGCGTCGCCGACAATCTCTGGAATCGCGGAGACATTCGACGCCAACACTGGCGCGCCACAGGCCATGGCTTCCAGTGGCGGAAACCCGAAGCCTTCGTACAGTGACGGATACACGAAGCAGTCGGTGCAGTTATACAACGCGACAACATCCGTATCCGACACGAATCCGACACAGACCACACCGTCTTCGGAATGATTGGCCATCAGCGTACGAAAGTAGTCGGACGAGTCCATCTCCGGGCACCCGACCAGGAGAAGCTGGAAGGCGCCGGGAAGGTGGCGACGCACCCGTAGGAAGGAGCGGACGAGGAAGTCGATGTTCTTGTGTTTGGTCGAGGCACCGAACGCCATGATGAACCTGTCCCGAATTCCGAACTGTTTCTTGAGACTCGCCACATCGCTTTGCGTAAACTCGAGCCGCTCATAGATCTCTGCTATACCTTCATGAATAACGGCGGCATTGGCCAAGAGCCCGATATCCTTCTCAGCTTCGCGGCGCGTGAACTCCGAAACGAAGATCAATCGTTGTGCGCTCCTCAATGCTCCGTGAAGGTACTTGCCACCATCGGCGTATTGCCTCCCAAGAAATGAACCCCTGGTGTTCTGGATCTTGACATCGTGTATGGCCACGATCGATTTGCTTGGGTGCAATAGAGGCAGAACGTTGTAGGAATAGAATACGAGATCGTAGCGGGCCCTGAGAATGTGCGCGGGCAGACGGAGCTGCAGCCACGTATTGAACCGATAGCCCTTGCACGCCGGTACTCTTTGTACGATAAACCTTGGATGGTTGATCACATTGATCGGATTGATGTCTTGATCGACGATGAGGTGATATTCCTCTCTGTCGCTGATGTTCAACAGCTCCGCAATGAGCCGATACAGGTATTGCGCAACCCCCCGTCTTTCCGAAAGCGCTAGCACCCTGGCCTCGACGCCGATCTTGACAATCGCGTTCCTTGCTCGCGCCATAGTCAACGAAGACTCCGAAAGGAGGGAGAGCCGCCCAGGTTCGCCAAGACAACAACGAAACACCGTGAGGCAATCCTGCATCAAGTCCGCGGAACCGTCAAGGGGAGCGGGTCGTCCCGGCCAGCGCTTTCCGGGAGGGCGCGGACCGGATTCGGGAGCTCGAGCGGCTGCTCGACCGGAAGCAGATGGCAGCTCCTGAGGATCCGGCTCGCGTGGCCCGGCGCAGGCCACCGGCACCGGCGTACGGTATGGAGGGGGGAACGTCGTCAGGTACGGTTTGGAGTGATGTGCACCGGCGCCACGTTGTCCGCGTGGGAGGCGGAGTCTCTCGAACGGGTTGTTGCCTAGGAGAAGACACGTGTGGCGCTGCTCATCATCGACGGGCGCGCGGAAACTCCGAGGGTGCGTCGGGGGCCGGTCGATCGGATGCGGAGTTTGTTACGCTCGGAGCGCATCCTGTGGCACCTGTACGAGCGTCTGCTGGTCGACGGTAAGACCAAGGCTTTTACGTCCGGCGACTGGTCCGCGCGATTGCAGGGCGGTGTCAGTCCTGGCATGCGACGGGTCGCGGCGCGGGGGATTCTCGGAGTACTTCAGCGCTTCGGACACCGAGATCAGCAGAGGTCAGGAGCTCGATTTCATTCTTCGGTTCGCGTTTGGCATCGTGAGAGGTGAGATCTTGCTGGTGCCCCGCTACGGGGTGTGGTCGTTCCACCATGATGACGAGATGCGGTACCGCGGTGGTTCCCCAGCGTTCTGGTGGGTATCCACACACGGGCGTCGTGCTGCAGCGTCTCACCGAGGGGCTGGATGGCGAAGTGGTCCTGAGAAAGCGCGCTTTCGATACGATGTTGCATTCGTACACCAGAAATCGAGATGTGGGCCTGTTCGGCGGTACCGGTTTGCCCGCGGAGGTCTGTCGCGATCTCCTGACAGAAGGAAGGAATACCTCGATGACGCACCCTCGACCTCGACCGCACCGCGCACCGATCTTTCACGCCCCCGAGTAACCGCGAAATGCTGCGCTTCGCAGTGACGCTCGGCCGAAAGTAATTGCGCCATTGCATCCGGAGGCGTCCTTCGTCCCGCTAGGAGGCGAGTGGTGACGAGTTCGCGTCGCTGTCCGAAGCCACCACCGGGGGACTCATACTGGTCGTCGTATCTCTCCCCACCCCCGGACATGACTCGCTATCGTCGTGGGGCGATCGTTCTGGATGTCGGCTGCGGGAACGGTGCCCAGCTCGCCCGGCTGCGTGAGGCGGGACATCGGGCGATCGGGGTGGAGGTGGACCCGGAGGCCGCGCGGGCGTGCCAAAGAAGCGGTCATGCCGTCGTCATCGCCAGTTTGGAGAACCTGCCGTTTCGTAGCAGTAGCTGCCCCGGCATCCTCTGCAAGGTGGTGATTCCGTACACGGATGAGCAGCTGGCTATCGCGGAGATCGGGCGGGTTCTGGCCCCGGGCGGTGTGGCGCTCCTCTACCTGCACGGTCTTGGATACTCCCTTCGATACCTGCTCAAGCCCGATATCTGGAAGCGTGCGGTATACGCGGCCAAGACCATCCTCAATACGGTGGTGTACCGCGTCGTGGGAAGGCGTCTTCCGGGCCGTCTTGGTGACACTTTGTTCCAATCCGAGACGCGCCTACGCCGCTGCTATCGCTCAGCCGGCCTTACGCTCGAGTCGACTATCCCGTCCAGAAGATTTGTCGGTCGACCGGTCTTCATCGGCCATGTGGTACGGAAGTAGTTAGTCGGCCTTTCCGTACCAGACACTCCCGCCGAACGTGGTGATGAAGATCCTCGTCGCATCGCGCGGATCGACGATCACGCGATGGCCCCATTTGAAGTCGAACCCGGGAATGCGCCTCCACGTCAGGCCGCGATCGGAGGACCGCCAGGCGGAGGCCTCGAAGCCCGTCGCGTAGAGCACGCGGGGGTTGTTCGGGTCAATCGTCACGTCGTACACGTGCTGGTCTTGCGCGAGGACGCGACGCCATGTTGCGCCGGCATCCGTCGAAAGATAAATGCCCCCGTCCTCTGCGCCTTGCGGAAGGCTCCGGCCCCAGGCAGCGAGGTATAGACGACTGGGGTCCAGCGGGTCGATGGCCAGACCGTTGGGACCGTTGACGCCCTGAGGCAGCCGGATGCGGGTCCAGCGCTCCGCGCCATTGGTCGATCGGTACAGGGCGCCGTCCCCGGCGTTTCCGAAGCTGCCGTCGTCGCTGCGGCGGGCGACCACCAGATAAAGCGTACCCTTCGTGTCACGAGCGAGCCTCCAGGCAAAGGGCTGCGCGCCTTCGATGCCGGAGTTCTTGAGGGCCCAGTGCCCTCCCCCGTCGGTGGACTTGAACACGCCCCGCCCGAAGCCGGTGACGTATAGGCTGCCCCCGGGATCGCGCAGGATGTGAGTGGCCGCGGTCTGCGGCATGCCGGTGTTCTGCACGTGCCAGGTGCGGCCGCCGTCGTCGCTGCGCACAACGCCACCGTCGTACGTCTCGGGCGATCGCTGGCGCCACATCTTCGCCCGCGGTAGATCATGCACGCCGCTCATGACGGCCCACATCCGCCCACGTAC
>Ga0210384_10003255_pt1 | contig 18931 bp, 15 predicted proteins | sample IncBWH2MmetaG_FD_160574 | JGI IMG/M metagenome (GOLD analysis project Ga0210384, IMG submission 160574) | Forest soil microbial communities from Barre Woods Harvard Forest LTER site, Petersham, Massachusetts, United States - Inc-BW-H-2-M | ecosystem: Environmental > Terrestrial > Soil >...
CACAGCTGTGCGTCGAGAAGAAGCGTCACACTCGCGCGACAGATCGAAGTTTGGTTACTGCGCAGGGGATGACGTGAGGGCTAACGCGTCGATACAGACTTTCGCGTTCACATGGATTTTGACTAAGGTCGTTGCTTTCGCAAAATGCGCTAATCAGCCGGTCTGGCGTCCGTGGATTACTGCAGCGCGTCCATTAGGCGTGTGATTGTGCGATTCAAATCTTTGTCGTTGCGGCGAAGCTCTTCAATTTTATTGATGGAGTGAAGGACGGTAGTGTGATGTTTGCCGCCGAATTGGCGGCCGATCTCGGGCAGCGAGGCGGTAGTCAGTTGCTTGACGATGTACATAGCCACCTGACGTGGAAAAGCGATGGCGCGAGTATTGCTGCGAACTTTTAAATCCTGTTCACGCAAATTGAAATGTTCGCTGACGCGTTTTTGAATCAAGTCGATGGTCACGCGCTTTTCCTGCGAGGCGATGATGTTGCGCAAAACCTGCTGCGCGGTGGAAAGCGAAACAGTCACCCCGGTCAGTGAGGCGTAAGCCATCAAACGGGTGAGCGCGCCTTCAAGTTCGCGTACGTTCGACTTAATAGCCCGCGCAATGTATTCAGCAACGTCATCGGGAAGAGAAAAGCGATCGTTGTCGGCTTTCTTCTGAAGAATCGCGATTTTGGTCTCGAGATCGGGAGGTTGAATATCCGCGATCAAACCCCACTCGAAACGCGAGCGTAATCTTTCTTCGATGGAGTTGATGTCTTTTGGCAAGCAGTCGCTCGAAATGACGATCTGCTTTTGTTGTTCATAGAGAGCGTTGAAAGTGTGGAAGAACTCTTCCTGGGTGCGTTCTTTCCCGGCAATGAACTGGATGTCGTCAACCAGTAAGACATCGACGGTATGAAAGCGGTCGCGGAAGCTGATCATGCGATCGAAGCGAATGGAGTTGATGACTTCGATAGTGAATTTTTCCGCGCTGACGTAGCTGAGCCGCATGGCCGGATTACGCTGCTTGATGGTGTGCCCGATGGCGTGCATTAAGTGGGTCTTACCCATACCCACACCGCCGTAGAGGAACAGCGGGTTGTAAGCCTTGGAAGGCTGCTCGGCAACGGCTCGTGATGCGGCATGCGCAAATTCGTTGGACTTGCCGACCACGAAGCTGTCAAAGGTGTAACGGGGATTGAGCTGATGGTCGCTGCTCTCGAAATCTAGCCTGGATTGCTTAGTGCCGGAAACCACCGGGGTGGCCGCCAGCGGCGCGTCATCGTTGCAGAGGTACTGTACCTTCACATGGGGAGTGCCAATCTCGTGGAAAACGGCTTTCACGATTTCGCCATAGGTGCGCGTCAGAACCTGGCGAAAAACGGTGCTGGGAATCTGCACGTAGAGTGTTTCGCCTTCGGCGCGATTGAGGCGGGTAGGCTGGAACCAGGTGTTGAAGGTGTTGATACTGACCCGGGACTTCACGTGGTCTAAGAATTTTTCCCAGGAATTAACAGAGATAGTCATCGGTAAGGGAATAGAAAGCCCACGCTATTTCCACAGGTGTGCATAAGCTGTGGAAAGCAGGCTTGGTTTCATCTTTCTTTAAGTCTTCGGATTCTTGCCCGCGATGGTGCCAGTACTTCGCCCCTGCAAACCGTCGCGTCCTTTTTGGAATTGCCGGCCCACGAGCCGCCGGGAAGTGACAGCGCGGGATTGTCGCCCATTCGAGTGCATGGGGCAAGAGAAAAGTGCGATGCAACGTTTGCCGACATTCACACACGGTGCACAGTTTTTCCACAACATGAATTTACGCTCATCAATGAGGAATTACTTAATTTTATTGGGATAAACGAAGGAATTTTTTGTTTGAAAGCGCTAACAATTATTTTCTGCGTGTGCATGGCCTGTTAAAAACTCGGACTGTTTGCAAATATATTTTCAAGCGCTCAACCTAAGTTGTGGGCGCGACAAGAAGGCTGACCAAGTTTCCGCGAGAGATCGAGGAGCGAAGGCTCGGATACACGGAAATGCTCTTTAGCACCGAGTGAACGAAAGCAGAGTGCGGCAGCCTAGTCCGCTCAGAATGCCCGTTTTTGTGCGAATACGGATTACTGGATATTCACCGCAGGCCCCGTTAATCGCGTGAATCGAATTTCAGCCGCACGCGTCGTGAAGTGCAGCGCTCACTGTCCAAGCTTGATATCAGGACGGTCGAATTCGAAGATCCCGAGGGGATCGCTGCCGATCAGGATGCGATCCTTTTCGACGAGAATGCTGTTGGCATCGAGACGCGTTCCGTCCGGGGTGTACAACTGGTAGGTGGCTTTGCGATACCCGTCCTTATCAAAACGCAGAAGTCGGTTGTGGAGCGCGATCCACACTTCGCCGCTATCGCGAATAACGCCCATGGCGGTGAGGATGGGTTTGAACGCGGGCTGCTTGCCTTTGCGCTCCTGCCGTTCTATTTCCTTTCTAGCGGCTTGCGCGGCGGCGAATGCCTCGATTTCGGTGAACTGAATGGTTTGGGAGGCGTATCCGTTGCGGTCGTATTGGCGAACAGTCGGCTCAGGGGTGTAGATAAACGCATAGTAGATATTCCCCCGTGCGTCGGTAGCGAGGTAGCCCGAGTTGAGATAACGATTTAAATCCTCGCGGCTGGAGATCTCCTCCAATTCACCAAAATCGCGAATATCTCTGCCGTTTTTATCGAAAACCTGGATGAGCTGAGGGTCGTGCAATGTTGTGACGGCCACTTCGCCATCCGGGAGTGCGGCGACGGAAAGCGGTGCGTTTACGTGGAAGGACTTGAGCCGGTTGCCGTCGGCAGAGTAGACAACCATCAGATTGGCAGCGCGGTCAGCGACATAAATTTGGCCTGTGCCATCGACGTCGAAATCCTCTGCGAAGCTGGCTCCTGGTGGGGTGGTTTTGGAAGCGGATACATCGGCCGCGGGCGAGCCGATAGTTAGGAGCTTGTGATCTTTGGCGTCGAAAACCATTAAGCCCTGCGAGCTCAGGACGTAGGTTCGGTCGCCATCGCTACGCTTGATCGCACGCAGCCCCACACCAACCTCGGGGAACAGTCGGCGTTTGGCCGTTAGTTCGCCTTGGTACTGCCTGGAAGCGATTTCGTCTTCAGACTGCGCGGAAGCGATCGCTGCGGCGAATGCCAGAAGACAGAGCGCCACGCCGGATATAAATAATAGCTTCGCCATGTTCATTGGGTTTCCTGAATGCTCAGAGCATCGACGGCCCGCCAGGGTTGCCCGTTACAGGCGCTCCGCACTATGTGCAGGGCCTTCGCTGCGAAACAAGAGATCAATGCTAGGTATCGAGGCGAAGGCAGAGGCGCTCGATGGAGCGGGCGCGCAAGCGGCCAGCGGAATTGCGCGGGGACTCATCGGCGGTTTCGATCAGGACGGTGTTCATTTGGAGGTCGCCTTCGGCAACCTCGAAGCGTGCTGGTAAGCCATTGAGAAATTTTTTGATGACGGCCTGACGATCCATGCCAATGACGCCACCGTGGGGCCCGGTCATGCCCACGTCGGTGATGTAGGCGGTGCCTTGAGGCAACACGTGCTCGTCGGCGGTGGCTACGTGCGTATGCGTTCCGACGACGACCGTGGCTCGCCCGTCCAGATACCAACCCATGGCGACCTTCTCACTAGTGGTTTCCGCATGCATATCGACGAAGACGAAGTCTATGTCCGGCGATAACCTGGCTAGCTCGCTGTCGGCTTTGCGAAACGGGTCATCAATAGCGGGCAGAAAGGTGCGGCCCTGAAGATTTAAGACCGCGTACTTAACGCCATTTTTGGCGATGCCGCAGAAGAGGCCGCTGCCGGGGCTGCCATCCGGAAAATTCGCAGGGCGGAGCAGGCGAGGCTCGTGAGGCAGGTAATCCATGATCTCGCGGCGGTCCCAACTGTGATTGCCGCCGGTAAGGACGTCGATTCCGTCGTGGAGAAATTCGTCGGCCAGGCGAGGGGTGATGCCGAATCCGGCAGCTGAATTTTCAGCGTTGGCGATGACCAGATCGATTTTTTTTTGGGCTACCATGTCGGCGAGACGATCGCGAACGATGTGGCGCCCGGGCGCGCCAACGATATCACCGACGAAGAGAACACGCATGCAGGGAGTGTACAGATGATGCGGTGCGGTTCAAAGGGATCAATAGTTTAAGAAAAAGGCCTGAGGCTAGTTCCAGTTCCTTTACTTAGTGGAAACATTCAAATAAGCGAAGAAAATACGAATATGTCTGTATCGACGAGCAGTAACCTTTTGATGACATTTGGCAGACCAAATGCGATGCGTTGAACCCGAGGTACGGCTCCATTTCGCGAGACGTTCTCCGAACGTCGAAGCCAAGGTTGCCGAACTTATCGGCCGGCCAGTTGTCCATTTCACGGCGCCCTAGTAGGGGAGGCGCAGGGTGGCAGTTCGGGCCAAAATGTTAACTGATTGGTCACACACTTTTCTTGCTGAGTTCTGTGCGGACTAGTGCTAGAATTAGCGCCTGTTCTAAAGGTCTAAGGTGCGCTGTCCTCTCGAGCAGTGTGCCGACAAAGGCCTGAGGTGTCTAGGTGTCCTCCAGTCAGTCCAAGTTTCACCGTAGTCCCCGTGCCTCCCGAACAGTCAAAATCGTGGAGAAACTTGCGCAAATGGGTGGTCCTTTCGCGAGCCGAGCTGCGGTTACCGCTGCTTTAGTCACTTTGTGCTGTATCGGCATAGTGTGCGTGTCTTTGAGCCTCAACTGGCGAGCCTGGCAGCCTTTAGCTGGTGCCGAGCCTGCCGTGGCGCCATGGTGGCCTCCTTCCTCGATACTCGTGCCAGTTGGGCATTCGCGGCCGGTTTTCCCGTACTCCGTGATCGCCGGGGGCGCCGAGTCGCCTCAGGAGCTGAGGGATGCAGTGGCAGCAGATCCGGTGGCGGCGCAACACTATGCGGATTTCGATATTGCGAAAGCGCGTCGGGTGACGCTGGATGCTCCGAAATTGATGTACGTTTCCTATCGCATCGGTAACAAAGTCTTTTGGACAAAGCACAAGCTGGCGCTGCGGAAAGGCGAGGCTATGCTTAGCGACGGCCGCAATATGGCGCGAACCCGATGCGGGAATCGGGTGTCGGTCCTGCCGGTGAGACCTAATGCCCCGGCCGAACCGACTTCGTCGGAGTTGGATGGACCGGAATTTCCGGCCATCGCGTCGTCGCCGTATCTCGCGGCGTATTCGGCTCCGGTGCCGGCATGGTATTCCGGCCCAATCCAATCACCCGGCGGACCGGGTGCCTCGTTCGTGCCAGTCGCGCCTTTTTTTCCTTTGCCGGGCGGCGGAGGAATTGTCGGTAACAAGAGTTCGTCTACCCCGCCTCCGGGCGGTGGCGGCGGAACACCTCCTCCCGGCGGTGGCGGCGGTAGCGGTGGCGGCGGAACGCCTCCTCCCGGCGGTGGAACACCACCTCCGGTGGGCGTGCCTGAACCGGGGACGGCAATATTGGTTTTGATTGGGTTGGGCGCCGGGGCTGTGCGGGCGCGTCATAAACGAAAAGCGTGTTAAGCTTTATTCAGTGAACTCAAACTTCTATTAGCGGGTCCTCTTTAAGCCTGTTGGCTTCCGTGTTGTTACTTTCCTTCCGTCAGTTCATCTGAACATTCATTCGTGAGGATTCTATGGCCGTAACACTATCCGAGAGATTAGATCAGCTGGGCGCCCGTTACGATGAGCTTACCAAGGAGCTTTCCACGTCCGAAGTGGTGTCCGACTCTTCCCATTTTCAAAAAGTAGCCAAGCAGCATGCCGAGCTTGAACAGATCGTCGAGAAGCATCGCGAGTTCAAGCAAATCGAGAAGGATCTGGCTGGCGCTCATCAACTAATCGGAGAAGCGGAAGATTCGGAAATGAAGCAACTGGCGTACGACGAAGAAAAGGAATTGGTGGCGCGCAAAGAGACCGTGGAGCGCGAGCTGAAACTGCTGCTGCTTCCCAAGGATCCCAACGATGAAAAGAGCGTCATCGTGGAAATTCGCGCGGGCACTGGGGGCGATGAAGCGGCGCTTTTCGCCGCCGAACTTTTTCGCATGTATTCGCGGTACGCGGAGACACTGGGCTGGAAAGTGGAGGTACTGGAAAGCTCGCCGTCTTCGCTTGGCGGCTTGAAGGAAATCGTGGCGGCCATTCAGGGATACAAAGTTTATTCCAAGCTGAAATACGAAAGTGGAGTTCACCGCGTGCAGCGCGTGCCGGCTACCGAGCAGCAAGGGCGCATCCACACTTCCGCTGCAACCGTCGCGGTGCTTCCGGAAGCGGATGAGATTGATATTAAGATTGAGGCTAAGGATTTACGCATCGACACGTTTTGTTCTTCCGGACCGGGCGGGCAGTCCGTGAACACCACGTATTCTGCGGTGCGCATTACGCATTTGCCTAGCGGGCTGGTAGTTTCGCAGCAGGATGAAAAATCGCAGATCAAGAATCGGGCCAAGGCCATGCGTGTTTTGCGCGCGCGGCTTTATGAGCAGGAACAGGAAAAGCAGCAAGCGGCCATTGTTGCCGAACGTCGTGGTCAGATTAAGACCGGCGACCGTTCGGAAAAAATTCGCACTTATAATTTCCCGCAAAATCGCGTCACCGATCACCGCATTGGCCTGACGCTTCACCAACTCACGGATGTGATGGACGGCAAGCTGGCGCCGCTGGTAGACGGGCTGGTTTCGCACTATGAAGCGGAACGGCTGGATCAGGAGTTGGGCGCAGCCTAATTCGTTTTCGAGCGCGTGTTTCGATGTCAAACAGCCTGCATTGCGATCTAAAAATGCCTATGGATATTCGTGGCGCGCTGCGAACGGGAATTTCGCGACTCCGCGAGAAGCAGGTCGCTTCGTACACGCTTGCCGCTGAATTGCTGTTGCTATACGTGCTAGGGCGCGACCGCGCGTGGTTGTATGCGCACCCTGAAGAACCTATAAATTCTGAAGCGCTGAACAGTTTCCTATCTCTAATTAGTCGTCGCGCGAATGGCGAGCCCACGCAGCATCTCACTGGCAAACAAGAATTCTGGAGCATGGAATTCGAAGTTACGCCTGATGTGCTTATTCCCCGGCCGGAAACGGAACATGTCATGGAAGTGGCACTTGACCGGTTGGCGTTACGCGAACTGCGCGCAGGCAGGCCGCAAAAAACCAACGGCGAAGGTTTTTTGGTTGCGGACATCGGAACGGGCTCGGGCTGCCTGGCGGTTTCTTTGGCTAAGGAACTGCCCGCAGCGATCGTGTATGCCACGGACATTTCTCCCGCAGCGCTCGTGGTGGCGGAGAGAAATGCCGCTCGTCATGGAGTAGCAGAGCGCATCCACTTTCTCGAATCCGATTTATCGCGGCCGTTTGCTGCGCACGATGCGAAAGAATCAACTTTCGATTTGATCGTGAGCAATCCGCCGTACATCCCTAGACGCGATGCAAATACACTGGCGCAAGAGGTGCGCGAACATGAGCCGGCTATCGCGCTGTATGGCGGCGAAGAAGGCTATGAACTTTATGCCGCCCTGATTGCTCTCGCAGGATCGCAACTGAAATCGGGGGGCATTTTTGTTGCGGAACTTGGGCACGATAGTCTTCCCGCAGTGCAACCGCTGCTCGATGCCCGTGAGTGGACAGCCGTAGGCGTGAAGAACGACCTTGCGGGTATTCCACGCGTAATTGCCGCCGAACGCCGACCTGAAAAGTAAAATCAAACCGACCCGACATTTTCTCTTTTAAATTGACGAGCCGGCTGCATGTTGTGGCGTATTCCCAACGGGCGTAGGCTTAGCTGAACATGCCGGATTTAGCACGTTTTCGCGCGAAGCATGACGTTCCTGCTCGATTACCTTCGCAGACTACTACGTCGATACTTCATGTCGATATGGACGCGTTTTTTGTTTCCGTTGAGCTGCTGGAGCGTCCTGAGCTTCGTGGCAAGCCTGTCGTTGTGGGCGGGCGCCCCGATCAACGTGGGGTAGTCACAGCAGCCAGCTACGAGGCTCGGAAGTATGGCATTCAATCGGCGATGCCTTTGCGAACTGCGGGACGGTTGTGCCCGCACGCTATTTTTCTCGACGGTCACCACGCGAAGTACACGCAATGGAGCGACCGAGTGGCTATGATACTCACAAACTTTTCTCCCGTGGTGGAAATGGTATCGATCGACGAGGCGTATCTGGATCTCGCGGGCACAGAAAGACTGCACGGTCCACCGCTTGCCGCCGCCGATAAACTTCTGCGCAGCATTACTCGCACTACCGGTCTGCCATGTTCCGGCGGTCTGGCTTCGACGCGCCTGGTGGCTAAAGTGGCTTCCGATCAGGGCAAGCCGCGCGGACTCGTTTGGGTTCCGGCGGGCAGCGAAGAGCGATTCCTGGCGCCCCTACCGGTGCGAAAAATCCCAGGGATTGGAAAAGTTACAGAAAGAGCCTTGCGCGCACTGGGAGTCGAAACGGTGGAGCAAATTGCGGCGCAGCCACAGGAAAAACTTGAGAAAATTTTCGGGCAATGGGGTACGGCGCTATATCGCAAAGCGCGTGGCGGCGATTCGTACGAGTTCATAGTCGATGCAGAACCCAAATCCATTTCTCAGAACCACACGTTTAACGAAGACACGGATGATTTGGCGGCTTTAACCGCGGCGCTGAGTCATCTATCGCAAAAAGCCTGCAAGCGCCTTCGTGAGGCCGGCCTCGCTGCCAGCACGTTTACATTGACGATTCGTTACGCGGGATTCGATACGCACGCTCGTTCCAAATCGCTTGGCGAAAGTACGGCACTGGACGCTGGAATCAACGCGGTGTTCCAGGAGCTTTTTCAGAAACATTGCGATCAACGCCGAAAAGTGCGACTGCTGGGAGTGAGCCTGAGCAATTTTAGTCACGGCGATGAACAGCTCGATCTGCTGCAAGCAGAGCGGCGCGAAAAACTGCAAAAACTCACGCAAGCTACGGACCGATTGCGAGACCGGTTTGGTTTCAGCAAAGTACAATTCGGCGGTTCGCTGCGGCGCGGAGACTCAGAGTCTGAGGATCGCTGAGTTTTAATTCTTAGTGGTCTTCCTGCCATTAGGCACCAGTTAACATCGTGTGCGATACAAGTCTTCTCGCTTCATGCGCTCTGGCGCATAATCGAAAAGTGATGTCTCGCGAGCTGGCCAATTCGATTTGTAATACGTTAATTCGCGAAGGGCACCAAGCCTTCCTGGTGGGGGGCTGCGCGCGCGATTTGTTACTGGGCCGCGAACCTGCGGATTTCGACGTCAGCACCGACGCCACACCCGAGCGCGTGATTTCCTTATTTCCAGATTCGGTGGGGGTGGGCGCGCAGTTCGGCGTGATCATCGTGCCGCGCAACGGTCATCAGGTGGAAGTGGCTACCTTTCGATCGGACATCGGGTCCGCCGACGGCCGCCATCCGGAGCGCGTGGTGTTCACATCGAGTCCAGAACAAGACGTTCAACGCCGTGACTTCACCATCAATGGTCTGCTGATGCGGCACGATTCCGGGGAAATTCTCGATTTCGTTGGTGGAGAATCTGATTTGCGCGCCGGAGTAATCCGGGCCATCGGCGAACCGGCAAGGCGTTTCGCGGAAGACAAACTGCGTATGTTGCGCGCGGTGCGTTTCGCAGCGCGGTTTGGATTTCAGGTCGAGCTCGAAACGTTTGCCGCTATTCGCCGGCATGCCCACGAAATCGGCCAGGTTTCCGCCGAAAGAATCCGTGAGGAGTTGACAAAGCTGTTGACCGAAGGCGCGGCTCGTCGCGGCATGGAATTGCTGGATGAAATCGGCCTTTTGCAACAGGTTTTGCCGGAAGTGGCGGCCATGCAGGGAGTCGAGCAACCGCCGAAATACCACCCTGAAGGGGATGTCTGGAGACATGCGCTGCTGATGCTGGAGGGACTTCCGGCCGGGAGCTCCGCCACGCTTGCCTGGGGCGTTCTTTTGCATGATGTAGGAAAACCGCGGACGTTCAGACCGGTTTCGGAGACCGGCGATCGCATTCGCTTTAACGGCCATGTTGACGTGGGAGTTCGCATGGCCGAGGTTATCTGTGGGCGTCTGCGCTTTTCGAATCAGGACCGCGATCAGATTCTCGCGCTGATTGCCAATCACATGCGGTTTAAGGATGTATCGCGCATGCGCGCTTCCACGCTGAAGCGATTCATACGGTTGCCGCGGTTTGACGAGCACCTGGCGTTACATCGCCTGGATTGCCTGTCTAGCCACCGGCACCTGGACGCGTACGACTTTGTGCGCCGCACCCTCGCTGAGACGCCGGCCGAGGAGATACGTCCGGTCCGGTTGCTCACTGGGAACGATCTGCAGAGTTTGGGATACCATCCGGGGCCTTTGTTCAGCAAAATCCTACGATCGCTTGAGGATGCTCAGTTGGAAGGTTTAGTCAGATCGAGGGAGGGAGCTATGGCATTTGTGGCCCGACATTACGGAGAAACCACGGCGGGAAAAGGTAAAATCTCATCCGCTTCAGGATGATGGTACTGTTATCTTATTGCACATAAGATATTTAGTATGGAGCCTGGGAAAGGGGTGCAAGGGTTCTATAATTGAGCGAAGTACACTAAGATTTTGTGCTGCAAGCACTTATATCTTAAGGCACCTTTTTCTTTTTGATCGCATCTAACGCTTCATAGGCCTGGACCCTTCTCGTCCGGCGCTTTAGATTAGGGGACATAATGGTTGAGAAAAAATTTGTTGTACCAGAGATACTCCCTATCCTACCTGTTCGTGACACTGTTCTGTTCCCTGGGGCGGTTCTGCCACTGACTGTGGGACGCGAGAGCTCTCTGGCGCTAGTTAATGCTTTGATGGGGGATGAAAAGCTGCTGGGCGTGGTAGCGCAGCTTGACCCTCGTGTTGAGGATCCAGCAGCCGCGGATCTGCACAAAGTCGGCACGCTGGCAAAAGTTCATAAGACGGTGAAGATGCCTAACGGCAACGTGGTCATCTTCCTGGAGGGTTTGCAACGGATTCAGGTCGTGGACCTGATTAGCTTGCGGCCTTACCTGCGCGCACGTATTGAAGCGCAGCCGGACTTGAATGCCGAACAGGATTCCGAGTTGGAAGCGCTACAGCGCAACGCTCAGGATTTGTTCCGCGATGTGGTCAGTCATTCTCCGCAGCTTTCAGATGATTTGCATTCTGTGGCTGCCAATATTGATGATCCCGGACGTTTGGCGGACTTTATCGCGGGCACTCTGCCTTCCTTGTCTACCATGCTTCGCCAGGAGTTGATTGAAACTCCCAGCGTTCGCAAACGGCTGGAGACGTTGATTCGCGAGCTTTCCAAGGAGCTTGAAGTTCTGGAACTGCGTTCCAAAATTCACGAACAGGTTCAGGAGCAAGTGGGCCAGAACCAGCGCGAATATTTGTTGCGCGAGCAGATGAAGGCGATTCAGAAAGAGCTTGGCGAATCCGACGACTCCATGCAGGAGATCGACGAGCTTCGCAAAAAAGTCGACGAAGCGGGCATGACCGCGGAAGCCAAGAAAGAATGCGACCGCGAGATCAAGCGGCTCGCCAAGATGACTCCAGCTTCCGCGGAGTACATGGTGTCTCGCACTTACTTGGAGTGGATGACTTCGTTGCCGTGGTCAAAATCCTCGGGCAGTCAGGAAATCGACATCGCCAAGGGACGCGAGATTCTTGACGAAGATCACTACGACCTCGAGAAGGTCAAAGAACGCATACTGGATTACCTGGCGGTTAAGAAACTTCAGCCTGGTATGAAGGGTCCGATCCTATGCTTCGTCGGGCCTCCGGGCGTGGGCAAAACCTCGCTCGGCAAATCCATCGCTCGCGCGTTGGGACGCAAATTCGTGCGGCTGGCTTTGGGCGGCATGCACGATGAAGCTGAAATTCGCGGACATCGCCGGACGTACATCGGCGCTTTGCCTGGGCAAATTATTCAGGGACTGAAGCGCGCGGAATCGAACGATCCGGTTTGCATGTTGGACGAGGTCGACAAACTCGGACGCGATTTCCGTGGCGATCCGTCGTCTGCGCTGATGGAAGTACTTGATCCAGAGCAGAATTACGCGTTCCGCGATCACTACCTGGACGTGCCCTTTGATTTGTCGAAGGTGCTCTTCATTGCTACCGCGAACTGGATGGATCCAATACCAGAACCTCTTCGCGATCGCATGGAGATCATCGAGCTGCCGGGATATACCGGCGAAGAAAAACTGCATATCGCGCACAAATACCTGATTCCCAAGCAGGCCGCGGAACACGGCTTAAAAGTTGGGGAACAGCTGGAATTCAGCGACGACGCCATTCGCGAAATTATTCATAGCTTCACTCGTGAAGCAGGCGTTCGAAACCTGGAGCGCGAGATTGCTACGGTCACTCGCAAACAGGCTCGGCGTATCGCCGAAGGTAAACTGGACAAGATGGTGGTGACGCCGGAAATCGTCCGGGAATACCTGGGCGTGCCGAAGTACCGCACGGAGAAAGAAGTCGAAGAGCGCGTCAAGAAACCCGGCGTGGCGATCGGCTTGGTGTGGACGCCAGTGGGTGGCGACATCATCTTCATCGAAGCCACGCGCATGCGTGGAGGCAAGCAGTTCACCATGACCGGCCATTTGGGCGAAGTTATGCAGGAGTCCATGACCGCGGCGCTCACCTGGGTACGCGCGAATGCCGATCGGTATGGCATCGACACGGACTTTTTCCGCAAGCATGACATTCACATCCACGTGCCTTCGGGCGCGGTGCCTAAGGATGGTCCATCTGCTGGTGCAGCCATGGTTACGGCGCTGGTCAGCTTGCTGACGGGAAGGCCTGTCCGTGATCGGCTGGCGATGACCGGTGAAATGACGCTATCGGGCATCGTGCTACCAATCGGCGGCGTAAAAGAGAAAGTTCTCGGGGCCAAGCGCGCGGGCATTACCGAAGTTTTGTTGCCTGCCGACAATGAGCCCAACGCCGTAGCGGATCTTACACCGGAAATTCTCGGCGATATCAAGATCACTTACGTTCGAACGCTGGAGGAAGTGCTGGAGCATGCGCTATCGAAGGAAGTTGTGGCGCCTCCGCCAATCGTTCCAGAACCAAAACCCAAAACACCGCACGTGGGGCCAGATGCCCCGCGAGCGATTCACTAAAACCAGAAGCCCGCAGAGTCGGCTGTCCCCGGAAGAAAGAACGGGCGCAAGGTTTGGCGCCCGTTCTTTGTTTTTTGAAGCACCATATGCGGTAAAACAAACCCTGCTAACATGGCTCTCCAAGCATGCGCAGCCAGCCGCCAAATGTCACGGACTTGGCAAGTGAACTAGCCCAACGACTGCCCGAAGCGCTGATCGGAGAGCGGGTCATTCCTCGCTTCGTGGATTCCTACGTCGTGGAAAATGGCCGCCACGCTTTGCAAGTGCATGCCTCGCTGTATCGCGATCGACTCGCTCTTCTGCAACGTGAAGCGCTTTTGGCGTTAACGGTTCAGGCGCTTTCCACCGCGTGCTCCGAGCCGCCATCTTCAAAAAAGTCCAAGCCCCGTCCTATGTCGCAGAAAGATGCGGCGGCATTCCGGCGCAAATTTCTAAACGCCCTGGCACGCCAGCAAAAATGGAGCGTTGGCGAGGCCCTTGATTTTCAGACCGATCTGCAAATTTACGAGAATTTGATCAGGCGAAACAGCGCGCCGCGACGTACCCGCAAGTCCTTCGAAGTAGCCAACCATCCGTTTGTCGATCGCTCCGCGTTCCTCTTGGATTCATCATTTATGGAAAAAGCGCGCATTGCGGCGAGCCGCGCTCTGGGGGACCTGGAAGATCTTGCCGCGCACGTGGTGGCTTCGGCTGCACCCCAAAAAGGCTCTGCAAAATCGCGATGACCCGCGCTAAACGCGCATTGCTCGAATTCGTATAGCGCGGCTTAGGCGATGGGTTCGACATGCACTGCGGTTCCATAGGCCAGGACCTCGGTCACGCCTTGCATCACTTCTGTAGCGTCATAACGCATGCACACCACGGCGTTCGCTCCATGCTGCAGTGCGTGTTGCAACATAAGTTCGAAAGCGTCCTCGCGGGTTTTCTCGCACAGGTTGGTCAAGATGGTGATATTTCCTCCCACGATGGTCTGCAATGCAGCTCCCAGATTTCCAATTACGCTGCGTGAACGAACAATGATGCCCCGCACGATGCCGTAATTTTTGACGATGCGATACCCGGGCAATTCCAGCGCCGAGGTCACCATTGCGGTGTTTACACTTGGCATGGTCATAGTCTCTCCTTATTCCAGGTTTACCGCTGCGATTCTAACCGCACAGATAATCAAACCCAAGCAATCTTACTTTGCTACGCTCAAGGCGCATGGAAGATCTCTTCTATTTCCTGGCTGTCGTGCAGATCGCCGTGGGCGCGTATCTTATCTGGCAGGGCTGGCAATGGCTCGAGTATGCTCGCCGGCGGATGCGCACCGATCCAGGATTCCATGCGCCGCGTGTTGCGGTGCTCTGTCCGTGCAAGGGCCTCGAACCGGGATTAGAGCGCAATCTGGTTTCACTCACGGAATTCAATCATCAAAACTATGAAGTGTATTTTATTCTGGCTTCCGAATCCGATCCTGCGGCTGCCATCGTGAAACGGGTTATCTCCAGTTCTCATGTAAAGGCGCACCTAATTGTTGCGGGCCAGCCGGAAGGCTGCGGGGAAAAGGTGAACAACCTGCGCGTCGGTGTGGAACAGTTGCCGGAAGAGTTCGAAGTACTGGTATTCGCCGATTCTGACGGCCACCCGGGAAAGGGATGGTTGCAGCGTTTGACCGCGCCTTTAGGCAATGACCGCGTAGGCGCTACGACCACTATGCGATGGCTGATTGCCAATCGTGGCAACCTGGCTAGCGCACTCTTGGCAGCCTGGAATGCGCCGATTGTGACCATGCTTAGCGAGAACGGCAAAAATTTCTGCTGGGGCGGAGGCACGGCCATTCGGCGATCGGTATTTGAAGGCATAGGCGTAGTGGATGAATGGCGCACGTCGGTCAGCGATGATTACTCTATGACCAACGCCCTGGAGCGCGCGGGCCGTTCTATCTTGTTTGTTCCTGAATGCTTGACGGTTTCTTTTGTGGAGACCGATTTCAGCGGCCTGCTGGAATTTACCAATCGTCAAATATTAATTACACGAGTTTACGCACAGAAAATTTGGCGCGCAGCGGCGGTTACGCACCTGTTGTACTGCGTCACGGTAGTCCTAGGTCTAGCCCTCATGATCGGAGACTTGATCGGCGAACGTCCCGCGCTGCACATCGCCGCGCTCATGATTTTCATTTTATTGTTGTCTGCAATTCGCGCCAGCTTGCGAGTTGTAGCGGTCACGGAGATTCTACCCGCGTCAAGAGCGCAAATCATGAATCAAGCGTGGGTAAATATTGCGCTGCTTGCCGCAATTCCATTCCTCTATTTAGTGAATTTCACGCATTCGTTGATCACCAGGAAGATTCGATGGCGAAATATTCAATATGAATTAATCTCAGCGAACCAAACACGCGTAATTGGCAATTGAACTAGCTGCTTATTGTTAAGCAGGGAGCGTTTTCCACAGCTAATTCACTACGTGTGTGATCCAATTGGTATTCTCCGGAAAATAATTGCGATGCCGTTGCGGTCTGTATGGGTTCCAAAAAGGTCAAGGCCCTGAATCTGGCGGCAAAAACAATATTTTGATTGTGAAAATGGGAAAAACTGCGCCGTGCGTGCAATTACTACCATCGGTCATAAACGATTCGATAGCGGACTCAGGCTAAGTACCGTGTTTTCTGTAGGAATATAATAAATTGTAGTTTGGATAAAAATTTGCACTGTTGGGGCGGTTCGGTGCAGTGGTCGCAGGCGGGACGTCGGGTGCCCTTTTTCAAGGGCGACGGGATAACAACTGTCAACCTTGGCTTCTGTTTGCTGCTTTCCTTAACAGTTAGTGTGTAAGCTGGCCTCGCTCAGGGGCAAATCGTAAAAAAACTTAAACGGGTCTCGGCGGTAGTCGAGACTGCATTTGGAGGGGTTAAGTGAAGCTTATTCGCAGAAACGAACAGCCACATCTGTCCGCACGGTCAGGTCAACCGCGCGAGATGTATTTTTTTTACGAAAAGAATACTGGTGTAGCACATTTTAACGTGGAAGCCGGGCCCGACGGGCAGTTCCCGATCGAGCAGGCCGCCGGACTACTCGCGATGCATTGCATGGTTCGCGGACAGTCTCCCAATGACTACATCGTCATGGTTCCCGCCGAGAATGACTTTCTAGAAGGGCTCAAAGAAAAGGCTGACAAGTTGCTGCAAGCCGGCCGCTCCGCAGGCTCCTCTGTAAAGCTGACGCGCCGGGAAGACGAAGTCCTCGGCGGAATCATGCGTAGCCTGGCTAACAAGGAGATCGCTGCGGACTTGAACCTTTCGGAGCGCACGGTAAAATTCCATGTTTCTTCGCTGCTAGCGAAGTTCCGCGTGCGCGGGCGCCTGGAGCTGGTTCGCGAGGCCTCCCGCCACTCGAATGCTACGGCTGCGCCGGCAACGCGTGATGTTCGTGGAACGCGTGGAGACTATGGCGAGTTGCCAAAAGGCTTCTCTTCCGGTTCTAACGTGCTTCCGTTAGTGAAGCGTTGCATGGCTTAAATTGCCGTTCTGAAATCCACGAGGCCTGCCCCGGATCGGGCAGGCCTTGTGCTTTTTGTGCGGTTTTATTTTAATTATTTCTTGGCTTGGGCGTACAGTTCAGCAGACTTGTCCCAGTTCACGGTATTCCACCAGGCTTTGATGTAGTCAGGACGGCGATTCTGATATTTCAAATAATAGGCATGCTCCCAAACATCGAGTCCCAGTACTGCTTTGCCGCCGCCTGATAATTGGTAGGGCGTGTCCTGATTAGGCGTGGAGTCTATGGCCAGTTTGCCGTCCCGCACCAACAACCACACCCAGCCGGAGCCGAAACGCGCCACGCCCGCGGCGGCGATTTTTTCCTGGAAACCAGCAAAGGAACCGAAACCCGAATTGATTGCCGAAGCGAGATCGCCCTTTGGTTCGCCACCGCTACCCTTTTTCATGAGCGGCCAGAACAGACTGTGATTCCAATGGCCGCCGCCATTATTGCGCACCGCGGTGCGAATATTTTCTGGGATGGCGTCCAGGTTCTTGAGCAGATCATCGATGGATTTGTTCTGAAGATCGGCGTGGCCCTCGAGGGCTTTGTTTAAATTGGTGACATAAGTCCCATGGTGCTTGTCGTGATGGATTTCCATCGTTTTGGCATCGATGTGCGGTTCCAATGCGTCGAGAGAATACGGCAACGGCGGTAAGGTAAAGGCCACGATTTTTCCTCCAACTCAGATTTGAAAGTGTGAAACTATCCCGGGCTTGAAAACGAGAATTGCAAAGTCATTTGCCGGCGAGCGCAGCAGTGGTAAGAGTCGACAAACATAGTCGATGAATTATACCGCTTGTTTCCCTGGTTCCCACATCGCAAGCCTTCCTGCATCGGCCAACAATTCATCTCACGTCATTCCACGATTTGCTTGCTTCATTTGCTTGGATGCGCGAAATGGCCCATTGGGCAGATTCGGAGATTACCGGATCCGGTGATGCTGCCAGCCGAGTCAATACCCTTAATATCCTTTCGAAGGCAGCCAAGTCAGCGGATACGTTTGAATTTCCCAGCGCAACGCACACGTTGCGAATAAGGCCCTGCCACTTCGTTCTCTTGATCGGGCTGCCGCGGAACATTTCGGTGAATTCGATTTGACTTATCGACGCAAGCCACTCCAGGCGCGGCAAGAACAGTGCTTCTCGCGAACCGTCATTATTTTCGGGGCGACCAAAATCTTGTTCTCCTCCGGATGCTGCTGCGTGCGCGATTGCATGAGCAAAAGAACGCGGCTGAAATTCTTTCGCGTAAGTCACTGGCGCATGACGATTCCACGGGCAAACATCCTGGCAAATATCACAGCCAAATATGTGTTGGGCCATCGGCACCCGAAATTGTTCCGGAATTGCCCCACGCAGCTCGATGGTCAGATAGGAAATGCACTTTCGGGCATCCATGACGTAATCTTCGACCAGCGCCTCTGTGGGACAGGCTTCAATACATTTGCGGCAGCTGCCGCAGCGGTCCGCGGGAGGAACATCGGAAATTCCCAAGGTCGGTTGCAAATCGAGGGTGGTTAAAATTACCCCCAGAAAAAAGAATGAGCCCATGCGCTCATTGAGCAGCAGAGTATTTTTGCCCAGCCATCCAAGCCCGGCATGCGTGGCCAGCACGCGCTCGTTAATGGGGCCGGTGTCCGCATAAATGCGAGCTTCAAACGGCTGTGGATACTGATCACGCAATCCGTCGAGCATCCGCTGCAACTTCTCGCCTAAGACCTCGTGATAGTCATCTCCCCATGAATATCGCGAGATCCATCCACGAGGCCCGCTTGTTTCCGCTGCATCGCGAGGATCTGCCCATGCCTGTGCGGTTCGTGCATGCTCGGTGTTGTAGATCAACGCGCAGACAATCACGCTTCGAGCGCCGGGCAAGGCAGCCTGTGGGTCGCTGCGCCTTGCATCACTTAAATATTTCATCTCGCCTGCGTAGCCGCGCGCGAGCCAGTCTCGTTGGTTTGCGAGCTCGGGAAATCTCTCCGCGCGAGCTATCCCGGCCATGGCGAAGCCCAGTTGAGTGGCGCGCTCAGAAATCCAATTTGTAGCGGAAGCGTTTACCATGGAATTGTTTTACGTAGCGGCTGACCTACCGCAAACAGGAACGTGAAGACGAATACGCGCTGAAAATATTATATCGATTAGACGGGAGCTAGGGAGCTAGATGGGTGTTTTGTCAAAGCTGCGTAGAGCCGTCACTTCGTCGGAGTGCACATCAAAAACGGTGTAGAGTTTCGTAATTTGCAGCAGGTCACGCACTTTTTTGGTTAAATGCAGCAGC
>Ga0210384_10003259_pt1 | contig 18915 bp, 17 predicted proteins | sample IncBWH2MmetaG_FD_160574 | JGI IMG/M metagenome (GOLD analysis project Ga0210384, IMG submission 160574) | Forest soil microbial communities from Barre Woods Harvard Forest LTER site, Petersham, Massachusetts, United States - Inc-BW-H-2-M | ecosystem: Environmental > Terrestrial > Soil >...
GCGCACGGCGAAGGAGCTGGCGTGGCACATCGCCAACAGCGACGTACAGTTTCTCGATGGCGTCGCCGGCCTGAGCTTCAACATGGAAGCACCCGAGCACAAGCCGCAGACCACGGCGGAGATCGAGGCCTGGTACGACCAGAACATGCAGCGGGGCCTGGCTGCGGTTGCAGCGATGACGCCGGACCAATTGCTTACGCCGGTCGAGTTCTTCGGCGTGTTCAATCTGCCCGCGGTGCTCTATCTCAGCTTCCTCAACAATCACAGCATCCATCATCGGGGCGAGCTCGCGACGTATCTTCGTCCGATGGGAGCCAAGGTGCCGTCGATCTATGGTGGCAGCTACGACGAGCCGTTCGTGCCCGCTGCGCCGAAAGAGAGCGCGGCGTAGACAGGCTCAGGATCGAGTTCAGATTAAAGGACGAAGCCGCTCGCGAGAGCGGCTTTCGTGTCTGCAAGCGACGCCGTGCCTTATCTGTTGCGTGGGTCCAGCCTGCGATTGTCGAAACTCCACGGGCACTGTATGCCGTGGAACGCCGCCGCACGAGAGAGAGACTTCAGGAAGCGCCTTACGCTGAATTCGTTACTTAAGTATTGGCGATCTAGTATCCCATGCGAGGATTGCAGGTAGCGCCTTGATAGGATGACCGCAAAGGATTGACATCGTGAGTGCTACTGCATCCCGGCTGGGACAAATGCCAAGCGCAGAGGAAGTGTCCCAGAGTAGATCAGTAAAGCCAATCTCGCGGACGCTCTTTGCGGTCGTAATTTTTCTTGGAGCGTTCCTGCTCTTCAGCGTTCAACTTCTGCTGGGGAAGTACATCCTGCCCTGGTTTGGCGGCACCGCCGGCGTGTGGGCGAGTTGCCTGTTTTTTTTCCAAACGACATTGCTCGTGGGCTACGCATATGCGCATGGCACGGTGACTCGCTTCCAGCCCAAGGTTCAGACGCGGCTGCATGCAGCGCTTATTTTGGCCTCACTGGCACTGATGGGATTCACCGCCTACGTGTGGCCTTCTCCGATCACCCCCGGGAGTTCCTGGAAGCCTCACAGCGGCGAGACGGCCATCTGGCTGATTTTGCGGCTGCTGCTGGTAAGCGTGGGTGCGGGGGTGACGCTGTTGGCGACTACGGGGCCGCTTATGCAGCATTGGTTTACCAGAGCCTACCCCGGAGAATCGCCCTATCGTTTGTATGCGCTCTCTAACGCAGGATCTCTGCTCGGCCTGCTGAGCTATCCCGCGTTTATCGAACGATGGTTCCGGCTGAATACGCAGGCGTGGCTTTGGTGCGCGGCTTATCTCATCTACGCAGCGGCGGCCATCGCGCTCGCTGCGACAGGGTTCGGGCAGACCGAGAATTCCCCTGCTGCGTCGGGCAGCCGTGAAAGGGAATCTCCGCCAGAGCCTGGCGTGAAAGACAAGCTGATCTGGTTCTCTCTGGCCGCGCTGGGTTCGCTGATGCTGCTGGCCATCTCACGGTTCATTACGGCAGATTTAGCTCCCATTCCACTATTGTGGGTACTGCCACTCGCCATCTATTTGCTCTCATTCATCGTGTGCTTTGACCATTCGCGCTGGTACCTCCCGTGGCTGTTCCACCCCTTTCTAATGGCTGCCGCGGTGTTCACGATCATGTTCTATCGTGGGATCGGGTTGCATTTGTGGATGTTCATTGCAGGTTTTCTGCTGACCGAGTTCGCCTGCTGCATGTTCTGTCATGGCGAGCTCTATCGACGCCGTCCGGACCCGGCCCACCTGACTTCGTTTTACCTGATGATCGCGCTGGGCGGAGCCGCGGGCAGCGCCTTCGTCACTTTGGTGGCTCCCTTCCTCTTCAAAGGCTATTGGGAGATGCACGCCGGCATCGCGATCGCACTCATCGCCATGGCAGCCATGGCGAAGGCTGACGAATCTTCGTGGCTCAACCGGCAAAACCCGTTCATCGCGGTGTCACTTGTTTCCTGGTCAGCGCTGACCGCGGCGTTCTGGCTCAGCAGCAAATCAACGTCTCTGCAGCGCTTTCTTTCCGACTGGCATTGGGCGGCTTTGTTTGGATTCGCCATCATTTGCACGCTGCTCGCGGCACGCTCTCAGAGCGTCGTGAAGGCGCTCGAGCAGCAAGCGCCTCAACTGAACCGTTGGACGCTGTTTGCGGCCGTCAGCGCGGCCAGTGTATTGCTGATCTGGGCAGGAACAACACAGTACCGGAGCTCCATTTGGGCGCATCGGAATTTCTACGGATCGCTATACATCGCCGAGCGCCGGGTTCCCGATTCGCGTTTCAACGCCTACGCCTTCACCCACTCCAACACATTGCATGGAATTCAATTCGTTTCTTCCGATCTGCGCCCGTATCCGACGGCGTATTACAACAAGACCAGCGGCATCGGGATCCTGCTTATGAATTATCCCCGCCACCCGGAAGATGGGACCACGCCCCACAATCTCCGCGTGGGCGGCATCGGACTTGGTGCAGGCACGATTGCCACCTACGGGCAGGCAGGCGACGTGTTTCGATTTTACGAAATCGATCCGGAAGTAATCCGAGTCGCGAGCGGGGAGCATGGATATTTTTCCTTCTTGTCCGGCAGTCCCGCACGGGTCGAAATCGTCAGCGGCGATGGACGGCTCTCTCTGGAGCGCGAACTGGCGCAAGGCCAGCCGCAGGCCTACGACATTCTTATTGTCGATGCCTTCAACGGCGACGCCGTTCCCGTCCATCTGTTAACTCGAGAAGCCTTCGAGTTGTATCTGAAGCATCTTCGTGACGAGAACTCGGTGATTGCGGTCCATGTGACCAACCGCGCAGTAGAGCTGGCTTCCGTCGTGGCCGCCGAGGCGCAATATTTCCACCTGAACCTGACCTATATCAATGCGCCCGGGATAACCAGTGACAACCTGCCCGACGGACTCATTTCACCGAATCAATGGATCCTGCTTTCGCGAAGCAAAACCGTTTTGTCCCTGCCGGCAATCGAGAAGGCGGCCAACCCGCTGCGCCTGCGCCACGGCATGCATTTCTGGACGGATGATCAAAACAACCTTCTGCAGATCCTTCGCTAGAATTATGTGCTGCGTTACCGCAGGTTCCTGGAATTTGCTGTCTGTTCAAAATCACAGGGCCGCGCGGCCTGGAAGCCCCAGCCGTTGCCGCGCTCTGAGGAGTCCCTCAGCCCTGCCGCACTGAAGTCTGTGCCCACTCGCCGGGGCGAGGCCATTACCTAGGTCATCTTGGGGAAGGTGACGGTTCGGGCGATCATAGTCGAGAGCCATCGGCTGGAGAGCTCAGACCCTTCATGAATATTGACGACCTGCTGCGCATCGCGACCGAACGCCGCGCTTCCGACTTGCACTTGAAGGTGGGGAACTATCCTCACCTCCGCATTGACGGCGAGTTGACGCCGCTGACCGATCAACCGCGCATCAGCGCCGAAGACATGCTGAATATGGCGTTCAGCATGATGTCGGCGCGGCAGAAGCAGAAGTTCAAAGAGACCACGGAAATCGACATGGCGTACGGCGTCGCCGGACTGGGGCGCTTCCGTGTGAACATTTTTCAGCAGCGCGGCAACGTGGGACTGGTGCTCCGCGTCATTCCCACCAAGATTCGCGCGCTCGACGAGCTGTTTCTGCCCAAGGTGGTGGAGCAGATTTGCGATATGCCGCGTGGGCTGGTGCTAGTGACCGGTGTTACCGGTTCCGGTAAGTCGACGACGCTGGCGGCTATGGTGGACCGGGTAAACTCGTCGCGCGCAGAACACATCGTAACGATTGAGGACCCAATCGAATTTTTGCACCGCGACAAAAAGGGGTACGTCAACCAGCGCGAGATCGGTGTTGATACACCATCTTTCGGAGCGGCGCTGCGCGCCAGCTTGCGTCAGGATCCGGACGTGATCCTGGTGGGCGAAATGCGAGACCTGGAAACGATTTCGACCGCGCTGCACGCGGCCGAGACCGGCCACATGGTGTTCTCGACCCTGCACACGCTGGACGCAGTGGAAACCATCAACCGCGTGATTTCCATCTTTCCGCCGCCGGAACAGAAACAGATTCGTATGCAATTGGCCGCGGTTCTACGCGCGATCGTGAGCCAGCGGCTGGTGCGGCGCTGCGACTCCGAGGGCCGCGTTCCCGCTGTTGAAGTGATGATCAACACAGCGTTTATTCGCGAGTGCGTGCTGGTACCGGAAAAAACGCGATCCATCCGCGATGCGATTGCCGCGGGCACGTCGCAGTACGGCATGCAGACCTTCGACCAGTCGCTGTGGGACTTGTTCCAGGCGGGCCTGGTGAACTATGAAACCGCTCTCGAAAACGCTTCGAACGCCGACGACTTCAAGCTGCGTATGCAGGGCATCGCATCCACGTCGGACATTTCGCGGCAGTCGATGCAGTCGGCGGGTTTTGGCGGGCGGTAGCAGCGGCCTCGGTTTTTATTAGAAGATTTCGGAGCTACAGATTTAGTTTTTTGCCTTCTGTCATTGGATTGCCTCCTCGAATGGGCGCGCTCAAGGCGCGCCCAATTTTTCTCTCGCGAGAAGTGCCCTCCTAGTGCTGTGCAGCTTCGAACTCCGCAAATGTGACAAAGTGTCCGGAAGGATCTTTAATGCCAATCTCGGTGGACCCATAGAAAGTGGTCCGCTTCGGCATCACGACCTCTGATCCTTTCGCGGCAGCGATCGCCCGATCCAGGCTGTCCACTTCGACGTAGAGAAACGTCGGCCCTTTGCGGGCGGCCTGTGTGATCGGACCATGCTCCTTGTCGATGCTGGCGTAGCTCTGGTACATAAGCTCGACGTTGCCCTTCTGCAGCATGGCGAAGGCCAGCTTGTTTCCGTCGGGCACTTCGGTGGTTTTCTGGAAGCCGAAGCGCTCCACCCAGAACTTCACGCACGGTTCCACATCTTCGACGAACATCACCGGGGTGACTCTCTTCACATTCATGGTGTTTGCTTTCTCCTGTGCCTTGGGCTTTGCCAAGGGAAATGTCACTGCTAGTACGGCAAAAGTCAGAACCAAAGTTGCGATGCGCATGGAAATTGTCCTTGCCAAGCCAGATAGTCTAAATTAGACTAGTCGACGATACTAAACTACCAGACGGCCGTCAAGGAGAATTTTTATGGCAACTCAGGAACGCAGTCTCAGCGATCTGATCTCTGTAGGTCCGGCGATCGCACGCGATTTCGAAATGCTGGGCGTGCGCAGTATCGCCCAATTGGCGCGGCGGAATCCGGAGAAGCTCTATGAGAAACTGTGCGCCGTGACCGGGCAGAGCCAGGACATCTGCTGCCTCGATGTGTTTCGCGCGGCGGTCGAACAGGCGCGGAACCCGCAGCTTCCATTGGAGCAATGCCAGTGGTGGTACTGGAGCCGCCAGCGGAAGGCGTCCCATGCCCGCTAGGAAACGCGGGCTGACCACGCCCGATCTGGTTCTGCTGAGCCTGCTGGCGGAGCGTCCGATGCACGGCTACCAGGCTAACCTCGAGCTTGAACGGCGGCAGGTGCGGGATTGGGCGGCCATCTCGCGTCCGCAGGTTTACTATTCGCTCGAAAAAATGGCTGCGCTGGGAATGATCCGCGCGGCGGGTAACGAAGAGCCGGCGGCCGGTCCGGAGCGGAGTGTGTTCGCGACGACTGCCCGGGGACGCGCCGCGCTTGCCGACGCTCTCGAGAAAGATGAATGGACGCGGCAGCGGGACCGGCCTCCATTTCTAATATGGGTTGCGCTGTCGTGGCAGGCGCGGCCGGGGGTGTTCGAGCAACAGCTGCGGCGGCGGCAGAAGTTCCTGGAAAAAGAGATCGAGCGGGAAGAGGCCACGTTGCGGGGGATCCGTGCTGAGGTTGGGCATCGCTTTCATGAGGCGGTATGGATGGTCAGCCTGATCATCCAGCAATTTCGCACGGAGCTGCGCTGGGCTCGGAAACTGGAGAAAGAGATTCGGCGGCGGGCGCCGGCGCGGCATCCAGAGTACGCGGAAGACAAAGGATGACGCGGGGATCCGCGCACTCCGCGTCGTTCATTTAGAATTGTGCTCCTGTGCCGTTTTCCCGCCCCAAGAAACGAACCTACACCGAAGACGAACTCTACGAGTATGCCGTGGGAGCGCTGGCGCGGCGCATGCGCACGGTTGCCGAGTTGAAGCGGCTGATGCGGGCGCGCCTGGAAGACGCCGATTCGGAATACGGTCAGACGCTGGTCGAGTTGATCATCCGGCGGCTCAAGGATCAGCGATATCTGAATGACTCGCAGTACGCAGCGTCGTTCTCGACCATGCGGCGGGACGATCAGAAGTTTGGACGCAGGCGGGTCATCACCGATCTGAAGGTGAAAGGCGTGCACGGCGATGTGATCGAGACTGCGGTGGATGCGGCGTTCGATGGCGTCAACGAGGAGAAGCTGGCGCGGGACTATCTGCATAAGAAGAGGATGCAGAAGCCGAAGGATCAGAAGCAAGCGGCGCGCGTGTTTCGCCAACTCATGCGGGCGGGTTTTGGCGCGAAAACAATTTTCACCATCCTGAAAAAGTGGGACGTGGATGATGAGACGCTGAGCGCGCTGGAAAGCGAGTCGGCGTAAATCCGCGGGGCGTAGGGAAATCCTGCCGCGCGGATCGCGCATCTCAATAAACAACGCGCGATTTGCGCCGAATCCGGCGCTGTTGCATACTCTGAAAGCGAATCCGCACAACGAGGAGGAATTCATGAAAACCAGACTTGGGGCAATTCTTGTGGCTTTCGCGCTGGCGGCGACGCTTGCGCTGGGGCAGGACACGAGCAGCACCGACAAGAAATCGACCGGTACGGAGATGAAGGACGCGACTAAGACCGCGGCGAAAGACACGGGCAAGGGCGTTAAGACTGCGGCTAAAGATACAGGAAAAGGCGCGAAGGTTGCCGCAAAAGATACGGGAAAAGGCGCCAAAGTCGCGGCTAAGGATACAGGGAAAGGCGCCGAGGTCGCAGCCAAGGACACTGAGAAAGGCACGAAGACGGCAGCGAAAGATACGGGCAAGGCTGCGAAGAAAACGGGCAGCACGATGAAGAAGGGCGTGAAGGCGATGGGAGGCAAGAAAGACAAGCCTGCCGACACCACCAAGCCGGCCGATTCGTCGCAGAAGTGAATCTTAAGGTTCTAACCACAGAGGGCACAGCGGGGAACAGAGTTGCGAACTCTGTGGCCCGCGGTGTCCTCTGTGGTTTTTTCGTTTTCATTTAAAATTAGACCTTCATGCTGACTGGTTCCGAGATTCGCCGCAAATTCCTGGATTTCTTTGTGCAGAAGGGGCACAAGGAGGTGCATTCGTCGTCGCTCGTGCCGGCGAACGATCCCACGCTGCTGTTCACTAACGCGGGGATGAACCAGTTTAAAGACGTTTTTCTGGGCCTGGAAAAGCGCGACTACTCGCGGGCCACGACTTCGCAGAAGTGCGTCCGCGCCGGCGGCAAGCACAACGATCTGGAAAATGTCGGCTTCACCAACCGGCATCACACGTTCTTTGAGATGCTGGGGAATTTTTCCTTTGGCGATTACTTCAAGAAAGATGCAATCGCCTATGCGTGGGAACTGATCACATCGCCGCAGTGGTTCGGGATTGCGAAGGAAAAGTTGTACGTGACTGTGTTCAACGGTGAAGGGGGACTGCAGCGCGACGCAGAGGCGTACGACTTGTGGGCGGCGCAGGGCGTGCCGACAAGTCGCATCTACGAGATGGGGTTGAAAGACAATTTTTGGCAGATGGGCGATACCGGTCCCTGTGGCCCGTGCAGCGAAATTTATTACGACATGGGCTCTGCGGCGTCCGATCAGGGGCACGCGGATTGCGCGTTTGGCTGCGATTGCGGACGGTATGTGGAGATTTGGAATCTGGTGTTCATGCAGTTTGACCGGGTAAGCGTCTTGACGCAGGTGAATGCAAAGTCCGATTTCTCAGACCATGAATTTGCGAAACAACAGTTTGTCGAAAAGGGATTTAACTTGTTGCCACTGCCCAAGCCTTCGATTGATACGGGGATGGGACTGGAACGCGTGGCGGCTGTGCTGCAGGGCGTTATTTCGAATTACGAGACGGATTTGTTTACGCCGCTAATCAAGCGGGCCACTGAGCTAACCGCCGCAAGTGCCTTCATAAAAGCCTTTGGCGGCAGGACTGTCCAACGTGGTGCAGCATCGCTCCGGGTGATTGCTGATCATTCACGTGCTGCAACTTTTCTTACCTCTGACGGCGTACTGCCATCGAACGAAGGCCGCGGCTATGTCCTACGCAAAATCATCCGCCGCGCCATCACACATGGGAGGCTCCTAGGGCAGAACAAGCCGTTTTTGCACGAAATGGTCTTTGCGGTGCGCGATCTGATGCAGGATGCGTATCCGGAGTTGAACGAAGTAGCGGAGCGAGTGGCGAAAGTCGTGTTGGCTGAGGAGGAGCGATTTGGTCACACGCTCCACGTTGGCCTAGACGGCTTGCGAGAAGCGCTGCGTGAGCAAAACTTAATACCGGCTACAGAATTCAGGGAACTTAGCAAACGGAATCCGGGCGCAACCCCGTCGGAATGGCAAAAGCTGACGGGAGGCCGACTGCGCCACTTTGATGGGCATGTAGCTTTCTATTTCACTTCAACTTTCGGAATGCCACGTGACTTCATTGAGGACTTTTGCAGAGACAACGACGTTGAATTCGACAGCCTCGGTTATGAGGAAGCTCTAGCGGAAGAGCAAACCCGGGCGCGTGCTTCCTGGAAAGGCGCTGCGAAGCAGACTGCGAACCCGGCATACCAGCAGTTGCCTAAATCTGTATTCGAGGGCTATCGACAGACGCGGTCGGATGGCTGCGAGGTGCTGGCCATTATCAAGAATGGGCAGGGTGTGCTGGAGCTCACGGCGGGCGAAGAGGGCGAGGTCATTCTTGATCACACGCCGTTTTATGCCGAGTCGGGCGGGCAGGTGGGCGATCGCGGATGGTTTTATTCCGACGATCACAACACCGTCGTCGCCGACGTGAAGGGATGCTATTACCCGATTCAGGGCGTGCGGGCGCATCAGGTTGTTATGAAGTCCTCACCAAAATCCCCACTTCTCGCGCAAAATGCGCGCGAGAAATGGGGCACCCTCAGGGTTGGGGATCGCGTTGACGCTGTTGTGAACACTGAGATTCGTGAAGCGACCATGCGTAACCACACCGCGACCCATCTGCTTCACGCCGGGCTGCGCGAGGTGCTGGGTAAGCATGTGAAGCAGGCCGGGTCGCTGGTGGCGCCGAATCATCTTCGCTTCGACTTCTCGCACTTCACGGCGGTGGAGGACGAGGAACTGCAGGACATCGAGGACATCATCAACCGGCAGGTGCTGCGCAACACCAGGATCGAAGTGATCGAAAACGTGCCAATTGACGTGGCGGTCAACGAATATCATGCGATGGCGCTATTTGGCGAAAAGTATGGCGACAAGGTGCGCGTGATCAAGATCGGCGATTTTTCAACCGAGCTGTGCGGTGGTACACACACGGGCGCGACCGGCGAGATTGGACTGATTAAGATTCTGAGAGAAGGCAGCGTGTCCTCGGGTGTGCGGCGCGTGGAGGCGATTACGGGCGAGGGATCGCTGCAGCATTTCCGCAAAGATCACGACCTGGAGAAGGTCGTTTCAACCCTCGTTGCCCCCATGCTCACGGCCCCTGTGGTCTCGCTCGACGCCAAAACCGGTGAGGTTGTTACGACGCATGATCTTTCACCTGCCGAAGCGCTTCACGTGGAACTGGAAAAGAAAGATGCCGTGATCAAGCGGCTGACGCGCGAGCTCGATCAGGCGCGCATGAAGTCGGCTTCGTCGTCGACCGCCAACATCGGCGACAAGATCAAAGACGTAAAAGGCGTGAAGGTGCTGGCGCACCGGGTCGACGATTTGGAGCGAAACCAGATGCGGACGCTGGTCGATCAGCTGCGTGACAAGATCGGATCGGGCGTGGTGGTGCTGGGCTCGGCGTCGAATGGAAACGTGGCGCTGATTGTGGGCGTGACCAAGGACTTGACAAGCCGCGTGCAGGCGGGCAAGGTGATTGCTCCGGTGGCGCAGAAAGTCGGCGGCAAAGGCGGAGGGCGTCCGGACCTGGCCGAGGCCGGAGGAAAAGACGCCGCGGCTCTGGATGCCGCGCTGGACGGGGCTTACGGCGTAGTGGAGGGATTGCTCACATGAGCGACGACGATGCGATTACAAGTGCAGGCAACGAGCGGCTGCATTTCATCAAGCACAAGGGACATGCAATCTTCGTCTTCGACTTCCATGATTGCACGGCCAAAGAGATGATGATTCTGATCGATCAAATCAAGGCAGCCGTGGCGCGACATGCGCCCGGCTCTGTGCTCGTGCTGGCAGATTTTTCCGGCGCCCACGTCGACAAGACCGTGGCCACGAAGATCAAGGAAGTATTAGTGCTCGATCGTCCGTATGTGAAGCGGTCGGCGTGGGTGGGCACCGAGAGCCTGCCGCACGTGTTTTACGAAAATTTCAAGACTTTTTCGCAGCGCGACTTCCCAACCTTCAAGACGCGCGAAGAGGCGATGGACTGGCTGGTGCAAGAGTAGCCCGCCCCTCGGCGAACAACTCTGCTTGACGAACGCGCCGGCGGGGCATAGATTGGCTCCGGGTTTTTCCTGGCAGTTTGGGTTTCCTCTCGAATCTGTTCCCCTGTGATCCATCCCCGGTAGTTGTTCGGGCCCCGTTTGTCACCGATCCGCGTCACTGAGCTGAAGCTCCAGGAGGTTCTATGGGCCAGCCGCTCGATCCGAAAAGAGCTTTCTTCTACGGGCAGTTCGTGCAAGCCGCATACAAGATGTTTCGGAATCAAAACCCGGACCCGTTGCGGCCCGAGCCGGCCGGCATTCCGCCAGGCTGGGAACTGGGCGCGTGGATTCACATGTCGGACTTCCTGCTGAACCGGAGCACGCCGGAGTTCTATGGGATTGTCGCGCACAGCCTGGCCGATACGGATTCACGGGTTATCGCAATCCGCGGCACCGAAGGGATTGTCGAATGGGTCGACGACGCGGCGGCGATACCTACGCCGTTCCGGCAGGTTCCCGGCGCGGGGCGGGTTGCGGGTGGGTTTGATCGAATCTACAGCTCGCTCAAGATTGTGAAGCGGCCGCTGCGTGGATTGAAGGTGGCGGATACCGCGCCGGAAACGTTTGAGGGATCTTTTGCCGAACAGTTGGAAAAAGAAGTCCTGTCGCGGGAAGCCGAGCGGGGATTGGCGGCGCCGGAAATGAGAGAGCGACGGCAGCGTCCTACGGTAGTGACGGGCCATAGCCTCGGTGGGGCGCTGACCACTCTGTTTGTGATGGAAAATGCCAGCAAGAAAAAGTTCGATATCACAACGAGCTGCACTTTTGCTTCGCCGCGCGTGGGCAACAAAGAGTTCGCCCGCCTGTTCGATCAGCTGGCGATCGATTCCTGGCGCATCGTGAACACGCCTGACCTGGTGCCCAAGCTGCCGCCGCACATTCCGGTGCTGCTCGACTACGATCACGTAGACACCGAGTATTCGTTTTCGTCTGCGGGCTTCGCCAAGAACAATCCGGTGTGCTGGCATGCGATGGAAACATATCTGCACTTTCTGGATGCGAATTCCGCAGTGACACCCGAGTGCAAGCCGTAGGAGTGGGGACGCCCGCAAAACGCCTTCAACTCCTCCACTTCAACGTGACCGCACCTGCCATTGGGTGCTTCATCTCTTCGCCCGTGCGTTTCGCTTCCAGGTGCGCCGCCTTCAACTGGAAATACCACTTCGCGGGGCGGTCGGCGTCGTCGATGAGCATCAGGTGAGGATTGTGCTTCAGGCCTTCGGCCTGCAGTTCCATCGTCCGGCGATCCTGCTCCACGAATTTTTTGAAGACCAGCTTCAGCAGCCCGGGACCGAAGGGAACCCAGCGAAATAAGTTCCAGGCGGCCACCACGTCAATGCGGCAGCGATCGCGCGTGATGGGCGTGACCGTGGTGAGACTGGAAAACCAGTACTTGCCGGCGCGAATGGTTTCTGTGCGCAGGTTGGGAAGAACGAAATCGATGGTCGTGGTGATGGAATCGGCGTCGGCATAGAGGCGCAACAGCCTGTAGGGCGCGGAGTTTGAGCTGGGTGTATGGGCGCTCATGCGAAAGCCGTTGGGGATGGGCTCGAAGTTTTTTTTCTTTTCGTGGATGCTAAGGCGCGAGCGCCACCACCACGCTTGATGAACAAACGGGCCGTGTGCCGGGTCCATAAGGCCGATGATTCCGTGGTCGATGCTGACCGGCATTTCCGCTTGCAGATACCCAAGCTTGTACTTTTCGCTGAACTTTTCGATCTGTGGCGCAGCGTTGGGAGCCTCGGCGGGCTGGCTGACTCCCGCGCCCTGCGGCCCTGGATCGGGGATGTAGACCCACACAAAACCATCCTGTTCTTCGCAGGGATAGCTGCCGGCATAGATGCGGTCGACTTTCAAATTCTGATCGGCGGTGAGCGACGGAATGAGCTGGCATTGGCCGTTGTGCACGTCGAACTGCCAGCCGTGATAGCAGCATTCCAGATTCTCTCCGTCGAAGCGGCCGCAACTGAGCGGCATGCCGCGATGCGGGCAGGCGTCGCGTAAGGCAAAGGGCTGGCCGGCGCGGTCGCGGCCGATCACCAGTGGAATCTCAAGCAACGTCGCTTTGTGCAGTTGATCGCGAAAAACGCGATCGGCCGGCAGCGCGCGATACCAGAAGCCGGTGAGCATGAGTGCGTCGGGCGCCTGGCGTTGCGGAAAGTCGAGATCGGGCATAGAGGAAGAATTGAAAGTGTTGATTTCTGATTGCTGATTGAAGACATATGCTAGCATCCGCAGATTCGCCAGCGGCAAAAAGCGAAACCACAGAGGGCACTGGGTCGCACAGAGGGAAGCTGAATACACTGCCACAGAGAATGGAATTCTTCGGACATTTTCGCAGGTTGACTTCTCTGCAGAGGAATACGTTCCTTGCGTGTTTTCTGGGGTGGTCGCTGGACGCGTTCGACTTTTTCACGCTGATTCTGTGCGTAAACGCATTGGCCATGCAGTTTCAGGTGAAAGTGTCCGCCATATCGGAGGCGATCTTCTGGACGCTGGCCATGCGTCCGCTGGGGGCGTTGCTGTTTGGCCTGATGGCCGACCGGTTCGGCCGGCGGCCCACGCTGATTGCCAACATCATTGCCTATTCCGGATTCGAAGTGGCTTCGGCTTTTGCACCGACGCTGAAGATCTTTCTCATCACTCGCGCGCTTTTCGGAATCGCCATGGGCGGCGAGTGGGGCGTAGGAGCGGCGCTCGCGTTCGAAACCCTGCCGGCGGAAGGCCGCGGCTTTTTCTCCGGCCTGCTGCAGGAAGGCTATGTGGTGGGCTATCTGGTGGCCGCGCTGGTGTATCGCACTCTGTTTCCCTTGTTCGGCTGGAGAGGAATGTTCATCGTGGGAGCGCTGCCTGCGATTCTGGTCATTTACATCCTGGGCCGGGTGGAAGAATCGCCGGCATGGAAGGAGGGGCGGGGTTCGCGCGCCTCCGAGTCGCGGCTTGGCAGCGACATCGCGTCGCATGTGGGAACGTTCCTTTTTCTCATCGTACTGATGTTCGCCTTCAATTCCTTCAGCCACGGCACGCAGGATCTGTATCCCACATTTCTGGAGAGGAACCTCGCATTCACTCCCCAGACGACAGCGCTGATCGTAGTCATCTACAACGTTGGCGCGCTGCTGGGCGGGATCTTGTTCGGCGCGTTCTCCGAAAGAATGGGACGGAGGCGGACCATTGTCGTCGCCGCGTTGCTGGCCATTCCCATCATTCCTTTGTGGGCGTACTCGCATACCGCGCCGATGCTGGCCCTGGGTGGCTTTCTCATGCAGTTCATGGTGCAGGGCGCATGGGGCGTAATTCCGGCGCACTTGAACGAGTTGTCACCGCCTGCTCTGCGAGGGACGCTGCCGGGATTCGCGTATCAACTGGGCAATCTGTTTTCGTCGCGCAACTCGGTGATCCAGGCGAAGTTGGCGGAGAAGCGCTATGGCGGAAGCTATGCCCCGGTGTTTGCGTGGACGGTCCTGCTTGTGGCCGCGTTGGTGGCGATCGTCACGGGCAGCGGCAAGGAGAAGCGCGGCGCGGACTTATCGAGTACGAGCTAATTTCCATGTGGCACTGACTCAGAAACAAAACCAAGAGCTTAACGCAGAGAACACGGAGGAACCGCGAAGATCGCAGAGAAGGACTTGCCGCTATCGGCTTCTCTGCGCTCTCTGCGGCAGTTCTCCGTGCGCTCAGCGATAAGGGCGGTTTCGTCGGCTAGACGTGTACGCAAGCCGCGAAGCCGAAATTCACGGGTGTACAAGATTGTCCCTCCGTGTGGGCAGGGCACGAACTCACCATTGTCAGTAAACGATTCCTATGGTACGGTAGGTAAAATTTCACGCCTTCGTTCATTCCTGGGGCCCCCACCTATCGTGGTTCGCACACGAATGCGTGTATGCGAGGCAGCGCCACTATGAAGGAGATCATGGATCCCATGCCGGCCGGGGAAGCCACCGAAAAAGATAATTTTGCGAACCGCAAGCTGATCCGCCCCACGCTGGCGCGGACGGAAAACCACGGCAATCATGCTCCCGGCAACCACGGTCCGGCGCCGGTGCAGGTCCACATGGGCGACCGGCGCGAGCGCATGGAACGGATGGAGCGCACTGATCGGATCGACCGGCACGACCGTTCCGATCGCCCAGAGCGATCGATGGGCATGGGCGGCGGAGGGGGAAAGAAGCCTGCTCCTCCGGAGCAGACCAACGCCGAGAGTTTTTATTATCAGAAACAGATGCAGACGCGGACACCGATGGTCATCGTGCTGCGCGACGGCGAGGAAGTGCACGGCGTCATCGAGTGGTACGACCGGAACTGCATTAAGGTGAACCGCGAGTCTGGCGGTCCCAATTTGATGATCTACAAGCCGGCCATCAAGTACATGTACAAGGAAGGCGAGAACCAGCGGTAGCGCTGCCTCCTCCCTTCCCAAGAACCACAGGGCTAAAGCCCGATTCGATTTAGCAATGCTAACGCGGGCCTGAAGGCCCGCTCTTCCACGCAGGCAGCCCTTCCGTTATTGCCGGCGATCTAAACCCGCTACAGCTTCGGCAGCACGATTCCCTTCTGCGCCTGGTATTTCCCTTTGCGGTCGGCGTAGCTGGTTTCGCAGATTTCGTCGGACTGGAAGAAAATGATCTGGCACAGGCCTTCGTTGGCATAAATGCGCGCGGGCAGCGGCGTGGTATTTGAAATTTCCAGCGTGACGAAGCCCTCCCACTCCGGTTCGAAGGGCGTCACGTTGACGATAATGCCGCAGCGGGCGTAGGTACTCTTGCCCACGCAGATGGTGAGCACGCTGCGCGGAATCTTGAAGTATTCGACGGAGCGCGCCAGGGCGAACGAGTTGGGCGGGACGATGCAAATGTCGGTCTGCACCGTGACGAACGACTTTTCGTCAAAATGCTTGGGGTCGACGATCGAGGAATTCACGTTGGTGAAAATCTTGAATTCGTCGGCCACGCGCAGATCGTAGCCGTACGAAGACAGGCCGTAGGAAATCACTCCCTCGCGCACCTGCTTTTCGGAGAACGGGTTGATCATGTCGTGCTCGTGGGCCATCTTGCGGATCCAGCGGTCGCTCTTCAGCATGAAACTCCTTGGGAAGATTGGGTAATTGAGTAATTTTGTAAATTAAGTAATTGGAGAAGCTTCGGGCGTCACGCTGGTCCGTTGCCCCCGCGGGAAATTACACAATTACCCGATTTCCCAATTACTCAATCGCTTGGCTGGTGTGCCTGCCAGTTTACGGGATAGGTGCTCCCGTTGACAATCTGGCTTATCTCCCTTAGCATCAATCACTTGTAGCACCGTTTTTTCAGGCTCTACCGGGAGCTGCCCGTGATCAAGCTCGACATTATCAACGAAGTGGTGGCCAGGACAGGCATCACGAAAACGAAGGCTGAACTGGCGGTCGAAACCGTTTTTGAGAGCATGAAGAAGGCGCTGGCGCAGGGCAATCGCATTGAACTGCGGGGATTTGGCGTGTTCAACGTGCGCCCGCGCAAGACCGGCATCGGGCGCAACCCGCGGACCGGAGCGGAAGTGTCGATCCCGCCAGGACGCGCCGTGCGCTTCAAGCCGGGGAAAGAATTGCAATCGATCGATTAAGATTCGGGATTGAAGTCTCTTTGCAATCCCAACCCACCTGCCCACATTAACTGGCCTTGACCTGTGCGTCCGATGCGGGGTCCAGCCCCATGCTGCGCAGCCAGGTATCGTCGTCGACGGCGCTCGATGCCACCCACTGTTCGTCGTTCATCCCGTTGCGCCACTGGAGAAGCGGAATCGCGTCGGGGCCCACGGGATGCCGCAGCTGCCACGTTCCCGACTCGAAGATCTCCAGAATTTTCTGCCCGACCACCGCGGGTGACACGGGATTCTTGAGTGCGCTGCTAAAGAATTTGCTGAAGCGAGCGCGATGCGGATAAGGCGAACTGGCCGCCGGATCGCCGATACGCCGCGCCATGTCGGTAGCGATGATGCCAGGCTCGACAATAGCCACATGCACATTGAACGCTTTCATCTCGCCGGCCAGCCCTTCGCTCAGCGCTTCCAGCGCCCACTTCGATGCAGCATAGGGCGTCATGGGAGGACTTGAAATCTTTCCGGCCACCGACGTGACGTTGATGATGCAGCCGCTGCGCCGCTTGCGCATGTCGCCCACCACCGCTTGTATGCACCGGATCGCGCCGAAATAATTGGTTTCCATCGCCTCGCGAAAGTCAGCAAGAGGAACTTCCTCCACTGGTCCTACCCGCTCAATGCCTGCGTTGTTCACCAGCACGTCAACCGGGCCGTGGTCGTTGTGGATCCGCCCGATGGCTGCGCGCACCGATTCGTCGGAATCGACGTCGAGCGCGGAGACCTTAAGCGGAAGATTTTCGCGCTTTGCCATCTCCGCTAGTTCGGGCGAGCGCGCTGGATTGCGCATTGTTGCGTGGACCGTGTGGCCGGCGCGCGCAAAGACAAGTGCCGTTTCCAAACCGATTCCCTTGCTGGTTCCCGTGATCAGGATTGATGCCATGGTTGCCTCCCGCGCCATCATCGCGCGAAGTTCGTGCGGAACGCAGTCTAACAGACCTGAGGCAGCTCTCGCCCGCTGTGAAATCGGCGCCGGTGCCGTATCCCACTCCTTCGTAGTAGCATCAAAGCAGGCTGATTTCGCACGGTTACGATTGGCATGCCGGATTCAGATCTCTCATCAAGTTCTTCCACGCTCGAGTACTACGTTCCGCTGCCGGCGCCGGTAGGGCCGCCGCCGCGCGAACGTTACTGGCTTCATGTCTTGCTGCTTTTGGCGACAGTTTTCACAACCTTGGTGGTGGGAGCGCGGCTGCAATTCAACTTTTTGCACAACCTGCCGCAATTCGCGGCTGGCGATGGAATTCTTCCCTTTTTCGATTGGAAATGGGCGCTGACGCAACCATCGCGCTTGCTCCTGGGGATTCCGTTTTCCGCGACCTTGCTGCTGATCCTGCTGTCGCATGAGATGGGGCACTATCTACTCTGCCGCTATTACGGCGTGCGCGCAACGCTGCCCTTTTTCATTCCTGCGCCCACGCTGATCGGAACGCTGGGCGCGGTGATTCGCATCAAGGCGCCGATCCGGTCGCGGGCGGCACTGTTCGATATCGGAATCGCTGGGCCGATCGCGGGATTCGTCGTGGCCGTGACCACCCTGGCCGTTGCACTGCTGCTCTCGAAGCCGCTCGCGGCCGGCATGGCCACGCCGGACCTGCAGTTGGGATTTCCCCAGATCTTCTATCTTGTCGATCGTCTGCTGCGCATCCTTGCGCCCGGGCACGCCATCGCCGCGCTGCCGCTCGGCCGCGTGTACCTGCATCCGACGGCGGTGGCCGCGTGGGTGGGCATGTTTGCCACCGCCTTGAATCTGCTGCCCAGCAGCCAGCTCGATGGCGGGCACATTGTTTACGCGCTGGCGCCGCGCGTGCATCGCGCTATTTCGTTGCTCACCATTTTGTGCCTTGCCTATCTCGGTCGTATCTATGTGGGATGGTGGGTGTGGGCGGGCTTGATTCTGGGGATGAACATCCTGACCTTCCGCCAACAACAAGCGCCCACGTTTCCCGAACTCCCGGCGAATCGCTTCGCGCTCGCGCTGCTGGCCGTGGCGATGCTGGCCTTGACCTTTACGATCTCGCCGTTTCAAATCAATTTGAAATAGCGGACTCGCCCCGCGTGCGGATTTTTCGTATACTCCCGTATTCAATCGTTTTAATGGAGTTCGATCATCCCCATGAACCAAGTCAAGTGGATCGTGTTCTCAGCATTCACAAGTTTTTTGGCCATGCTGCCTCTGGCCGCGCAAACGGTTGAAGTCGACACCACGCACGCGACCAATCATTTCGTGCCGAAAGAAACTTTGGGCGCAGGCGTCGACCGCATCCCAGTGGATGCGATCGACAAAGATATTCTGCAGCCCACGCTCGGCCAGACGCTGGCTTCGGGATGGCAGCCTGTCACGTTCCGCCAGAACACAGAACTTGCGGTCGAGGCGTGGCACTGGAATCCGCAGGGGACCTGGAGCGATTCCAGCGGCAAGGGCTATTTCACCGGCTCGGCAACGCCCACCGAGATGATTCGCTACTCCTACGGCTACGGCCTGCCGCGCCGCGGCTTCACGCGCAACGACGGCAGCGACAACGCCGGCTTCTCGCGCATGACCGACGGCGATCCCAACAGTTTCTGGAAGAGCAATCCGTACCTGACCCAGCGCTTCACCGGAGAGAGCGACGCGCTGCATCCGCAGTGGGTGGTGCTCGATCTGGCGCAGACGCAGGCG
>Ga0210384_10003260_pt1 | contig 18914 bp, 14 predicted proteins | sample IncBWH2MmetaG_FD_160574 | JGI IMG/M metagenome (GOLD analysis project Ga0210384, IMG submission 160574) | Forest soil microbial communities from Barre Woods Harvard Forest LTER site, Petersham, Massachusetts, United States - Inc-BW-H-2-M | ecosystem: Environmental > Terrestrial > Soil >...
CCCGAACCTGCGATAATCGGAGTGTCATCTTCCGCTCGTTGGCTTCAGAATACGGTCGATACCAGGGAGAAGGGAAATCATGCTGAGAGGTAAAATCTCCATCCCCACTACCTTGAAGTGTCCCGGTTGCGCCGAGGTCCTCGCAAGGGCTGCGCTGGAAGCGAACCTCTACATCTGTCCGGGATGCAACCATTATTTGTCCATGCCTTCGCGCGCGCGAATCGCATTGCTTGCCGATGAAGGGACATTCCGTGAACTGGACCGGGAACTTGTGTCGGTCGATCCGCTCCGATTCGCCGATCACAAATCCTATCGCGTTCGTCTGCAGGAGGCTCGCCGGGAGACCGGCGCGCGGGAAGCCGTGACCGCAGGATTTTGCCGGATCGGCGGTCACCAGGCGGTGTTGGTCGTTTTTGATTTTGCATTTTTGGGCGGCACCATGGGTTCCGTGGTAGGAGAAAAAATTGCTCATGCCTTCGAGGAGGCCACGCAACGCAGAATCCCGCTCGTCAGCGTGGCGGCTAGCGGCGGGGCGCGCGTGCAGGAAGGTATGTTCTCGCTGATGCAAATGGCCAAAGTAGCGGCCGCTGCTTCCGTGCATGACCGGCAGGGACTCGCCTTCATCTCCATTTTAACGGACCCTACCTTTGGCGGCGTGACGGCCAGCTTCGCTTCGCTCGGTGACATCCTGATTGCCGAGCCGGGCGCTCAAATCGGATTTGTCGGACCTCGAGTGATCGAGCAAACAACGGGCGTGGCGCCGCCAAAGGACTCGCACCAGGCCGAAACGCTGCTCAAGGCGGGATTAATCGATCTCGTAATCGGGCGGCGGGATTTGACCGCGGTCACCGCTTATCTCATCGGCCATTTGAAGCGAAACAAGGCCATGGAGCCGGGGAGTAAAGATGTACCGCCGCGCGTAAAATCCAGGCACATTACCGCCTGGCAAAAAGTCAACCTGGCCAGACATACGGGCCGTCCCACCGCGAAGTATTACATCGCGCATATGGCTTCGCGCTTTCTGGAACTTCATGGGGACCGGTGGAGCGGTGACGACCCCGCCATCATCGGCGGTATTGCCGAATTGAATGGCGACACCATTATCATGATTGGCCAGGAACGCGGCGGCACACCCGAGGAAAAGGCCGCCTCGCACGACGGCAAGGCGTTTTCCGAAGGCTACCGCAAATCGCTGCGTCTGATGAGGCTAGCCTCCAAGTTCAGGATTCCCGTCATCACTCTGGTGGATTGCCCGAACGCGCAGGCGAACTACGAATCCGAACATCACGGCATCGCGTTTGCCCTGGCGCGCAATCTCGCTACCATGGCCAACCTGCCTACCCCCATAGTTTCCGCGATTATCGGGGAAGGAGGGAGCGGCGGCGCACTGGCCCTGGGCGTTGCCGATTGCGTCTTGATGCTGGAGAACGCGATTTATTCCGTGATTTCTCCGGAGGGGGCTGCCGCAATTCTTTACCGCGATGCCGGCAAAGCTGAGGCCGTCTCGGATGTCCTGAAATTAACTGCTCAAGATCTTTACTCTCTAGGTATCATCGACACGGTGGTGCCGGAGTCCGAGGGCGGGGCTCATCTCGACCCTGCCGCCGCGGCGGAAACACTGAAGAACCATTTGCTGGCTGCCCTCCGCCCGCTGACCGAGCTTCCCATGCGCCAGCTTCTGGATAACCGGTACCAGAAATACCGCCATATCGGACAGGAAGGCAAGTACTGGCGGGAACGCGTTCGCAGCGGCCTCAGCGATGTGTTCGGGCTTCTCGCCTACGCCGTGTCCAAGATGGAAAAATCCAACCGCAAACCCAAGGCCGCTGACGGTGCATCGCGACACAGACCGGAAAAGGCCAGGACTCCTGCCTCCGTTGTCCCGAAGCGGGTGGAGCGCGAATAGCCGGCATTCATGGTCACGTTCTCACACCGAACCTGCTGACAATGCTGGAGGAAATCCGGAATGAAAGCCCTGGTTAAAAGCCGCGCCGCGCAGGGTCTCTGGCTGGAAAATGTTCCCGAGCCGGAACCCGGCATCAACGACGTCAAGGTTCGCGTGCTTTGCACGGGAATTTGCGGCACCGACTTGCACATTTACGATTGGAACGAATGGGCGCGGTCCACAATTAAAATTCCACTTATCGTTGGCCATGAATTCTGCGGAGAGATCGTGGAGGTGGGGTCCAACGTGGAGGATCTTCATCCCGGCGATCTCGTCAGCGGGGAAGGGCACGTGGTCTGCGGGCGCTGCCGCAATTGTCTTGCGGGGCGGCGTCACTTGTGCGCGCACACGCAAGGCGTCGGAGTGAACCGCGCGGGCGCGTTCGCCGAGTACGTCATTCTTCCGATGATGAATGTCTGGAAGCATACGCGCCCCGGCGCGCGCGAGATTGCCGCCATTTTCGATCCTTTTGGAAATGCGGTTCACACCGCGCTGTCGTTTCCCGTGCTCGGCGAGGATGTTTTGGTCACAGGCGCCGGTCCGATCGGCGTCATGGCCGCGGTGGTCGCGCGATTTTCCGGCGCGCGCCACGTGGTCATCACCGATGTGAATCCACACCGCCTGCGGCTTGCGGAAAAAGCCGGCATCCCGGTTACCGTGGATTCGCGTACGATGCGCCTGCGAGACGTCCAGAACCAGTTGGAGATGCGAGAGGGTTTCGATGTTGGCCTTGAGATGTCGGGCTCGCCGGATGCGTTCCGCGAAATGCTGGAAAATATGTGCCACGGCGGCAAGATCGCCATGCTGGGAATTCCGTCTACCGAACTCGCTATCGACTGGAGCCGCGTCATCTTCAACATGCTCACGATCAAGGGCATCTACGGCCGCGAAATGTTCGAGACCTGGTACAAAATGACCGTCATGATCGAATCCGGCCTGGACATTTCTCCGGTCATCACCCACCGCTTTTCCTGGCGCGACTATGAAAAAGGCTTCGAAGCCATGCGAACCGGGGAAGCGGGGAAAGTTATTCTGGACTGGGCCGACGCGCGAGACTGACGATTCGTGTCGCTTGTGTGGCGCGCCTTGTTAGAGTCCGTTCTGATCGAACTCCAGGCTGCGGGCGTTTCAACTTTTGCGAACCTCTGCTCCAGCAGACGCGTACTGAGGAATTTCACTCTCTCTGCATTGGACTGTCCCCCGACACCGCGCATCGCCGGCACGCGAAGAGAAAGGAAAGGCATCGCAAGTCAGCGCTGAACTCGGGAAAGGGCCTCGCGAATTACTCGCGCCAACTCGTGGAGCTTGAAAGGTTTCTGCACAAGGATCGTGCCGGCCTCGAGGATTCCGTCACGCACCAGGGAAGTATCCGTGTATCCGGACATATAAATCACTTTCAAGCCCGGGATTTTTTCGCGAAGTTTCCCAGCCAGTTCCGGGCCTCTGATTTTTGGAAGTATGACGTCAGTAACCAGAACGTCAATAGGCTGCCCGAAACTCTCCATCGCGGCAATCGCCTCCGCCCCGCTGGACGCTTCCAGGACGGTATATCCTCCGCTCGTCAGGAATTCGCAAATCATATTGCGCAACAGGTCTTCATCTTCCACGAGAAGCACGATGCCTGAGTCTTTCCCAGCCTTTACCGGTTCGATCGCGACGCCGGGCTGGTCCGGGGCTGCATCCACGCGCGGGAAGTAAATCTTTACTGTAGTGCCGGCATTCAATTCACTTTCGACAAGGATGTAGCCCCCGCTGCGCTTGACAATGCCATACACAATGGAAAGCCCAAGTCCTGTTCCCTTGCCCTCGGCCTTCGTAGTAAAGAAAGGCTCGAAGACATGGCTTTTGGTTTCCGCATTCATGCCGCAGCCGGTATCGGTGATCTTGAGAAGCACATAGCTTCCCGGCAGAATGAGATGCTGGGAGGGTGGATGCGAACTGTCGAAATCAATGTTGGCGGTCTCAATCGTGAGCGCACCTCCATGGGGCATCGCGTCTCGCGCATTTACCGCAAGGTTAATCAAGACCTGCTCGAGTTGCACGTAGTCGGCGTAAATCATTCCCGTCCCTCTTCCGGGCAGGACAGCCGTTTCGATTTCTTCCCCAAGCAAGCGCGGAAGAATCTTGCTGATGTCCTCGAGAATTGCGTTGATGTCGAGGTTGCGGGGATTCATGACCTGTTTGCGGCTGAAGGATAGCAGCCGTTTTGTGAGGGCCGACCCCCGGTCCACGATGCTAAGAATAGGATCGGCGCTTTTGCGCAGCGGGTCTTGAGGGTGCAGCTGGTTGAGAATGATTTCGGCGTACCCGCCGATGATCATCAAGATGTTGTTGAAGTCATGAGCGATTCCTCCGGCGAGCCTCCCTATGGCTTCCATCTTCTGGGACTGCCCCAGATCATGTTCCAGACGCCGGCGTTCCGTGACGTCCCGGCAGGTAAGCAAGGTTCTTCCGGCGGAGGGATCGTCCGACATCGGGTTGCCCGTCGCCTCCACGCTAATCCAGGCTCCGTCCTTTCGGAGCAAGCGAAATTCCGTCGCGAAGGTTCCGCCCTCTTGCGTCGCGACCTTTTCAAGGCAATTTTTGAAATGCAACCGATCGTCTTCATGTAGCAATAGGGAAAGATTCTGCCCCGTCAGATCCGGAGACGCATAGCCGAAAATCCGGCCGGCTGAATGGCTGGCGTAGTACAGCGTCCCGTCCGATGCCAGAACCAGAATGACATCGGAAAGGTCCCGCATCAGGGAGCGAAACCGCCGTTCGCTTTTTTGCAGAGACTCGTTGGCCACATCCAGCGCCACCTCAGACTTCTGGATTTGGCGCGACAGATGGAGGGAGAAGCTGATCCCGGCAGCCAACAACACGCCGGCAGAGCCGAAAACGAAAAGGGAAAGACAATGGGACAACATCAGCGACCCTGAAGTCATCTTGTCGGAGAATTGATTTTCTAGAGGGGTCAGGTGGTTGTCGATATTGTCGATCCGAGCGGAGAGCGATTCGATCGTCGCCGGGTCCCTCCGCCCGGAGAGGATCTCGGAATGAAGGGCTGCGGCTGCCTCCTGAATTTGAACGATATCGCGGTCTCCCTGGGTCCAGGTATCGATCGCTTCAGACATGTAGCGAACTTTTCGGAATCTTCGGAATAGAAAAGCCATGCCTTGAACATCTTCGGCGCGATTTCCACCCTGCAAGAAGCCGCGGGAAACAACGTCGAAGTCGGGCATGTTTTTTTCGAGCTCGATGCGGGCCTGCCTGTCACCCAGGGGTATGGCGATCGAAGTAAGATAGTCCTGAAAGTCTCCTTCGCTGTAGGACCGGCCATAACGGCGCAGTGCCAAGACCGCTTCTTTTTGCGCCTTCGACCAGAGCCCCTCGCCTTGCATATAGGATCGAATGGCCGTCAAATTTTGAATTCGGAAATTGTCTAACGCCAGAAAGCAGAATAAGATGAGGACAAAGAGCGTCACGATGATGTGCAGTTTACGCGCGCTGTTCGGACGAGCCGGGAGATCCGAAATCATTGGCCTCGAAGATGGGTTGGTCGTCATACGTCACCAAGTGGCTGGCTCTGCGTTTCCACCTGTTAATTTGCGCGCGCATTTTGCCCCCTCGAGACAAGGGATCGAAAATGGCGCGCCATACACGCGCCACGCCGGAAGGGGCGGTCAGTGTCATACATACCAGTAGAATTTCGTTTGGTAAATTGTACGAAGCCTGTAGTGACGCCGAAGAATTAACTGCCTGGTTTCCTTCCAGGAAGGCCATTACAGGGCAGCTGAACCGCGGGGGGGCGGAGACGCCTGGCATCCGGCAGTCCCTTTATTTTGTTTCTCTTGTATAATAGTCGCCTATACTATAGCGGGCAGTGCTGGAATTCGGTCTGACCGAGTGATTGCTGCCTCGAATCCGAGAGTTTCAGGAGCAGTTGTCCTATTGCGGTCAGGCCTCGGTTGGGAGCCAGGGGAGTAGTATTTGGGCTGGTATTCAATCCGGGTTGGATGTTGGCGTTAGGCGGATAATTTTATGATGAAGACAGGCGCGCAAATTCTCTGGGAATGTCTGGAACAACAGGGCGTTACGACCGTATTCGGCTATCCCGGCGGAGCGATTCTGCCCGCCTATGACGCGTTGAAGTACAGCAACATCCATCACGTACTCGTCCGCCACGAGCAGGGCGCCGCGCACATGGCGGACGGCTACGCGCGCGCTTCCGGGCGCGTCGGTGTGGCCATCGCCACGTCCGGGCCAGGCGCCACGAATATGGTGACCGGCATCGCCACAGCCATGCTCGATTCCTCTCCGATCGTGTGTATTACGGGCCAAGTGGGGAGCAAGCTGATCGGGTCGGACGCGTTTCAGGAGACCGATATTACGGGCGTCACATTGCCCGTCACAAAGCACAACTATCTCGTTACGCACGCCAGCGAAGTGGCGCAGACGATCAGCGAAGCTTTCTATGTCGCCAGGTCCGGGCGTCCTGGGCCGGTACTGGTGGATATTACCAAGGACGCGCAGCAGTCCAGTTGCGAATTCGACGGCAAGCCGGTTGCGCCGCAGTTGCCGGGCTATCGTCCCGATTTGTCGCCGACTCCGGAGGAGTACAAACAGGCGCTCGAGTTGATCCACCAATCCAAGCGGCCGGTGATTCTGGCGGGGCACGGCATCATTTTATCCGGCGCCATGGAGGAAGTGCGGACGTTCGCTGAAAAGGCAAATATCCCCGTGGGACTCACACTTCTCGGCCTCGGCGCCTTCCCGGCGTCTCATCCGCTGAGTTTGGGAATGATGGGCATGCACGGCGAAGCCTGGCTGAATACCACGATCCAGGAAGCGGATTTGCTGCTCGCCTTCGGCATGCGTTTCGATGACCGCGTTACCGGCAATCTGAAGACTTACGCGCCAAACGCCAAGAAAATCCATATCGAAATCGATCGCGCCGAAATCAACAAGAACGTGAAGGTGGACGTCGCGCTCATCGGCGATTTAAAAGGCGTGCTGCGTGAACTATTGCCGAATCTCAAATCGCAGGACCGCCACGAGTGGCTCGCCTATATTGACCGACTGAAAGGCGATGTCGCGGTGCGCGACATTCAGGGCCTGCCCGATAACGGCCACCTCTATGCCGCCCACGTGATCAACGACCTGTGGCACGAAACGCGGGCCAGAGACACGGTCGTCGTCACCGACGTGGGCCAGCACCAGATGTGGGAAGCCCAGTATTACAAGCACGAGAAGCCCCGCACGCTGATTACCTCCGGCGGACTCGGGACCATGGGATTCGCGTTGCCCGCCGCCATCGGCGTGAAGGCCGCTCGCCCCGAAGCCGATGTGTGGGTGGTGGTGGGCGACGGCGGCTTTCAGATGACGATGTGCGAGCTGGCGACGATGGTGCAGGAAAATCTGAAAGTCAATATCGCCATTATCAACAACGGCTACCTGGGTATGATTCGCCAGTGGCAAGAATTTTTTTACGAACGCAACTATGAAGCTTCTCCAATCCTAAGCCCCAACTTCGTGAAGCTCGCGGACGCTTTTGGAATTCGGGCCATCGCCGTGACGCAGCGCTCCCAAGTCGTGCCCACGGTTGAAATGGCGCACCAGCACAAGGGACCGGTCCTGATCGACTTCCAGGTGGAGCAGGAAGATTCGGTTTACCCGATGGTCGCTGCGGGCGCAGCGCTGCACGAAATGATTCGCCGTCCGAATCCGATTGTGGAGACGGCGGCGGACGCGTGAGAAACCTATGCTAAACACATTTGTGGTGCACGTTGAAAACAAGCCGGGCGTACTGACGCGCGTAGCCTCGCTCTTCCGCCGGCGCGCTTTCAACATCGATTCGCTTACCGTGGGCCGCACGGAAAGACCCGAAGTTTCGCGCATGACGATTGTGGTGGATGCGGACCGCGACCAGGCGCTGCGCGTCGAAGCCAATCTCTACAAGCTCGTGAATGTGTTGCTCGTTGAGAACATCACCGGAAAACCTTCGATTTGCCGCGACTTGGCCATCATCAAGGTTTCCGCGCCGCACAACGAACGCTCCCATATCCTTGAGGTCGTCAACGTGTTTCGCGCGCGCGTCGTCGATTTCGACACCGACTCGCTGACCATCGAGATGACCGGCAGCGAAGAAAAAATCGACCGGCTGCTCAAAGTGCTGCGCCCCTACGGCATCCTCGAAATGGTGCGGACCGGAGTCGTGGCCATGCGCCGCGGTACGAAAGTGCAGCAAGAGGCAGCCGCCGCAGCGGGAGTGCCCTCCAATGGAACAGCAACGGTCACTTCCGACGACAACGTTTCTTATTCCGTATAGGAACGGGAGCCGCGCTCAAGTGGTCCGAGCTGCTTGAGAGAATTTTGCGGCACCGTTTTACGAAACTCCTGGGTATAACCAAGGCGCACGGAGGGACTCGTCAATATGAATCCCCCCAGCGCTCCTAAAATCAGGTTCGCTCAAGCAATTTCCTGAATACTCTCTACGTGGATGGTGTTGCTCGCGACATCTACCGTTCCCGTAACCTTCACCTTCTTCCCCTCAAATTGGCTGGCCTTTTCAGCATCGTCCAGCAAGTAGGAGAGCTTATTGGCCGCATCGCTCAATACGAAATTGTCCCCGTTCTTCACGATGGTCCCTGAGAATATTTTCGTTTTTTGTTTGGATTGCTGCTGCATCGAGGCTGGAGGCGATGTTGCAGACGCTACTCTAGGAGCAGCCGAGAAGACTAAGAGCGCGCCGGCCAACGAAAGCACGAGCTTTTTCATATTGCACCTCCAAATTTGGTTTGTGGCTGGATCAGAAGTAATATGCAAATAGCGTGCCAGTAAGCGGGACATTGTAAGTGATTGTTCTAACTTGGGTTAGGTTAATGGGGAGCCGGGGCTGAGGTAGATTTTCCTTCTCGCTGGAAGTTATCACCACAAATGGTAGTAGCCGTCCCGCCGCGTAATATCGACGGGGATGCCGAACAAATGCGAGATTTCCTGCGGATTCAGCAAATCTTTTTTCCGGCCGTCCGCCTGAATTTTTCCGTCCTTCATCAAAACGACGCGGTCGATCTCCGGGATGACATCGGACAAATGATGAGTTACGAGCACGATGCCAATTCCGGATTGAGCAAGTTCGCGCATCGTTTCCCGTAGGCCGTGCTGCGCGAACACGTCCAGGCTGTTGCTCGGTTCGTCGAATAAGAGCGTTTGTGGATCGTGAACCAGCGCCCGCGCGATCAATATGCGCTTGGCTTCGCCCGAGGACATCTCCGCGACGGGCCGGTCGGCTAGGTGCGGCACTCCGATCCGTTCCAGCACCGCGTCGGCGCGTTTGCGTTGCGAGGGTTCGACGGTTTGATGGTCGAAAATGCGCGTGCTGCTGAAGAAGCCCGAGAGGACCACTTCGAGACCGCTCGTTTCGCCGGTAACGTCCTGCATCAGATCATTCGAGACGATGCCCAGGACCGAGCGCAGCTCAAAAATGTTCCAGCGCGACTGGCCCAGGATGGTCATGGAGGAGCCCTCGCGGATGACCGGATAGCACTCGCGCGTAATGGTCTTGATCAGCGTCGATTTCCCGCAGCCGTTCGGCCCCAGAATCGCCACGTGTTCACCGGCGTTGATCCGCAGGCTGAGGTCGTCGAGCGCGACGTTGTCGCCTCGTATTACACGCACATTTTTCAAATCCACCAGAGCCGGTTCCATGGCCTCTCCAAAGCTCTCCATGATAACCAAAACGCCGCTCTCCCACACAAGTTTTGCCATCCAGTAGCGCCGGAATCTTGCCGGCAGGATGCCGGCGCTACCTGGCATAGGTCCTCTTTCGCCGCTGTTCATCGGATGATTTGAGAAGTTCTGCCGTTGAGCCGAGTAAAATAAATCTGATCCGAGTTAGATATGGTGGAGTAGCATTTCTATGAGGCGTGCCGCCCTATTTGCCGCTGTGAGCGCGGCCATTCTGACTTTTTCTTTGCTGCCCGCACTTGCGCAAGGCACCGGCCCCGCGCAAATTTTATTTGAATCCGCGAATCATGAGCGCGCCGCGCAAGGGCTTGCGCCCTTGAAATGGAGCGCCACGCTGGCTGAAGCGGCGCGCCAACACGCGCTTCGCATGGCTTCGAAAAACACGCTTTCGCACCAGCTTCCCGGCGAGCCGGGAATGGCCGAGCGTGCTTCCCAGGCAGGCGCGCGCTTCACTTCTCTTGCGGAAAATGTCGCCGAGGGACCCCGCGCCGAGAGCATTCACCGGCAGTGGATGAATTCGCCGCCGCACCGCGCGAATCTGCTGGACGCTCAACTCGATTCGGTGGGAATTGCCGTGGCCGAGCGCAACGGTGTTCTTTTTGCCGTGGAAGATTTTTCACTCGCTGCGGGAAAGATGTCCGTGGAAGAGCAGGAGGGAATCGTAAACGCCAAGCTCCGATCGCGCGGACTGCGCATCTTGGGCTATACCAGCGACGCGCGCCGCTCCTGTCTGCTGGACAATGGTTACGCCGGAAGTCACGTCCCATCCTTCGTCCTGCATTACGCGACGACCGATCTGCAAACTTTTCCCGACATTCTCGAACAGAGAATCCAGACCGGCAAATATCATTCCGCAGTCGCGGGCGCCTGCCGCAGCGACGCAAAGGTTGGGTTTTCCAATTTTCGGCTCGCGGTTCTGCTTTATGAATAGATTGGCGCGCGAAGTGTCGTTGCGCCGGTGTCTCGCTGGCGTTCTTGCTCTGTGTTGAGATTGGAAAAATGGCCGGCGAGACGCCGGCGCCACAAAAGGCGGGCGCTCTTTGATTAGTGGCAAACTTGCCTTATGCCTGCTGGAATTGCCGGTGGAATGAACCTTTAGTCGGGCTACTTATCGGAATCCTCAGTGGTGCCAACTTTTTGCGACCACGCGCAAACCGCGTTCGTTTCCTCCGGCGAAACGTCCGAGCCCTTATGCATGACACGGTAATCGGACGGCGGCATGTTCCCGTTCCGAACAAGTTTGCAGATTAGCCCTAAATGTTCCTTTCCTTCCTGCTCATTCACTTGCGCTTCCCAGTTCTGAAAATTGACATGCCCTCTTCCCGTATTTACGTCATGAACGACGTACCAGGAAACCGGCGCGACGTAGCTGTACCATGGCCATACGGTCGCGTTGGAATGGCAATCGTAGCAGGAGCGTTTCAGAACCGTTTGCACTTCCGGGGGCACGTCCACGTGTGCTTCGAGGCTCCGGGAAGTGGCCGCGGACGGGTTCGTCCGGCTCGGCTGAATGATCTGAATGAGGATCAATAACACAACCGAGCCAACCACAATCCATTTAGCCGGAACACGTTTCATAGAAGAGTTTCTCCCAAAGTTTTGAAATCAAAATCACCTGAGTGAATTAGCAGTGCATGTTCGGCATGTTGGCCATGGGATGGCAGGTTCCGGGCCCGCGCTCATCCGTGAATTGCGCAAATCTAAAATTAAACAACTCCGGTTTGGCATCCTGTTCCATGCCGGGTAGATGCAGAAGTAGGGTCAGGGTCACGGGAAATTTTACCCCATTCCCCAAGTTAGCCTCTAGCGTTTCCTTTTTCCTTCCGGGAGCGAGGTCGATTTTGGGGGCGTCGTCAGATTCTCCGACTTGTACCGTCCCACTGGCCTGCCGGGTTTCCTCTGCCTTTAAGGGCTTCGCATGGTCGTCATAGATGTACACCCGGAATGTCCCCGGAGGGACGAGAATCCCTTCCAAATGGTGCTTGTTATCCAAGGCCATGAAGAATGTTCCTCCGTGCTTTGGCTTGTGGTCCATATGCGCGCCCTGCCCTGCTGCGGCGGGCGTTGAACCGGGAGCGGGCCCCGGCACATCCGTCTGGCCTTGGGCCGTGAAGCTAGAGAAACTACTCGAAACCAATTCCTTTTGAATTGCTGGCATTTTTTTCGCCAGGAAAGGTGTTGCACTCAAAGTCAACCCACTGGCTAAAACAAGAACACCACGAATCGAGCGCATAGAAGGTCTCCTTACGAAAAATTAACTCCTTTGTCTAAACAACTGAAGACACTTAGGAATTATTTTGGTCTGCGCATCGAGGAGGCTGTTCGGAGGAAGGGACGCATCCTGAAGCAATTCTAGTTGGGGACCCGCTCGCGATGATACATGAGTCATTGGGCGATGGCGTGGCACCCCGAGGCTGGAGAATTGCCGCATGCGTGGCGCTCGACCCCCCTATTACGTGCCTGATTGCGGTTGAGCTATCTACAGTGCAGAGGCAACCTGAATTTTGCATGCCGTCACAATGGGATTTTCCACGCAGATTTATGCGGCTCCTGTGTACGGGACACATCCCGCCGGTACAGCACGCTTGCGACGAACTACATGCCGCCTGCGCCACGGCAGCCCCAGTGCCCCCCAGAAGGGCAAACAGCAGAATGATTGCGCGAACGCGGTTCATGGCTTTCTCATATCACAGAAGGACTTTCTAGAACAAGAGACGGGAATCCAATAGCGCAGCGATGAGCGGGCCCCGGCAGAAACAGGTGCGGGCTCTACTTGAAGCGCGCCAGAAAAAGTAGACCATTTCTTTTCCAGATTCGGGTAATTCGTCTTGTCAAAGCCACATTCCCGGGTACTTAGGGCAAAAGGACAACACGGGAGAAACGCCGCAGAGTAGAAGCGGACGTTTTGCCAGATTGACAGTTACTCTCGTGGGACCGTCATCAGGCGTTTCGGCCGTGTGTTCTCTTCTCGGAGAACGTCCCGGCTGAAACGCTCTTACCTCTGTTTCATGACGCTTAGTTCTTAGCAGGAGCGACGGAGGTCGCCTCTACCGTGCCCATAAGCGTGTACGAGACAGTTGGTAGGTCAGTGTTTAGACGCCCAGCGACTGTCACAGTTTGACCGGACATTTTTGCGAGTACATTCTTGTCTCCCGTCAAGAGGAAGATCTGTTTTCCGGCGACAAGAGTGTATTGGCCGCCAATAAAGTTGGCACAAAATTGGATGGTCTGGGCAACGCTCATCCCTTTGCGGGCAGTTACCGATCCACCGCCGAACCTGCTACAGCTCACTCTTCCTGTGATGGTCACGCCATTTGAATCAGCTTTCATGGACGACTGGGCCGCTGGCGCCGCCAACGCCGCGAACGGGCTGGCGAGAACAGCGAAAAGCACTGCGTAAATCGCTACTTTTTTCATGGTGGCTCCTTTGTAGTCGGTTTCCCTTGTGAAAATCCGATGAACTGATCCCCTTCGATGATTTCGACCATGCAGTTCGGTCTGAAGCATTAACAAACCGCGCCCGCGGCGATCGAAAGTCTCTTCGTGAATGCATCCATCGTTCACGTAAACGAGAGTAAACAACCTGGAGTCAACGAGGCATATACAATCCGTACGAATCGGGTAAACAGATAAAAAGTTAAACGCGAGCGAATGGAATAACGGTGCGAAGATGCCAGGGCGGCAATGAACACCCCGCATTACCGATGGAGGCCGCCAGCAAAGTGGCCATTTCTATTCCAAATACACACGATTCGTCTTGCCGACACGACATTCCTGATTGCTAAGAGAAAAACTATGAATTGGACCGCGAGGTTAACAAAACATAAAGTACGCGCGCTGGTCGGGGCCTGTCGTGCAGCGGCCTACCGGCGGAAAAGGAGTCATTTATTCTATGAAGAATAAGACTTACGGGGTGTGTTTAGGGCTGTTGGCATTAGGGTTGGTAGGACTAGGGGCTCCGACCAGCCGTGCACAAAGTCGTTTGGCGGCAGGTGGAACAGGAGGCGGGAGCGATCCTACGACAACGAGTGCAACAAGTTCCTCGAGTACTCCCGCAGCGTCGAGTTCGGCGGATTTGCGCCGGCGCATCGACGCGCTCAAGGCGGAGTTGGCTGATTTGAATACTGAATTGGCGGCAGAGACTGAGCCGGCCGCTCCGGCGACGGATGTGCCACAAGACCAAGGCACGCCGGCCCCAGCGACTCCAGCTCAGGCACCGGCGACGGCGCCTGCTGCGGCCGCCCCGATGCCTCTGCCGAGTCCGTCGATGTCAGCACCGCTCGCAACGGGGATTCCTCATGAGATTGCCGCGGGTCCGTTTGGAAAAGTGGAGGTCACGGGCATTTTAAGCGGCATGGGTTGGACAGAAGGGGATCATATTTCTGGGGACATGCCCACGCACGTGGACCTCAGCAACGCGCAGGTTTTTATCCAAAAGACCACCGGCGTGTTTCAATTCTATCTGCAAGGAGGCGCCTACAATCTACCGGCGTTGGGACTTCCGTGGACTCGGACGGTTGACACGGTGAAAAATTTGTACGGCCCGTTCCCGACAGGCTACATTAAGCTGGTTAAAGGCAATTTCAATGTCGAGGTCGGCGAGCTGCCTACACTAATCGGAGCCGAGTATACGTTCGACTTTGAGAATATGAACATCGAGCGCGGCCTTCTCTGGAATCAAGAGAACGCCATCACTCGTGGCATCCAGCTGAATGATACGTATAAGAAACTCACGTTGGCGTTCAGCTGGAACGATGGTTACTACTCGAATAAATATAATTGGCTGACAGGCTCCGCGGCCTATGCAATCAACTCCGCCAACACGCTGACCTTTGTGGGCGGCGGGAATTTCAACGGGAACGGCAGAAACACGGCTGCAGTAGGGGGGCCGGTGCCGATACTCCAGAATAACCAAATCATCTTCAACCTCATTTACATGTACTCCCACGGGAATTGGATGATCATGCCCTACTACCAGTACACCGACGTAAAGGCGAATCCGAGCATAGGGATTCTTGAGGGCGGGCACACGAACGGCGGCGCTATCTTGGCCAACTACAATTTCAAACACGGGGTATCTCTGGCAGTCCGGCCAGAATACATCAAGTCGAATGGAAGCGTTGCAACTGGCGAGGCCAACCTGCTCTACGGTCCGGGTAGTGGCGGGTTTTCATTCACCGTGACCCCGACCTGGGCGAAGGACGGCTTCTTCCTTCGTGGAGACTTCTCCATCGTTCACCTCACCAACTTCGTCACCACCACGGGACTTGGTTTTGGCCCTGACGGCACAAGGCTTAACCAGCCGCGCGGCGCAATCGAAGCCGGTTTCATGTTCTGAGATTGGGCGAACAACAGGAAGCGGGAGAGACGCGCAGGGGAGACGGCTCTCCCGCTAACGGTTTCTGGGGTTTTGGTTTTGTGTAAGAAGAATAGAAGCACTACATCCCGCATCGGCGCGAGAATTCCAGCAAGGAAAAGAATTTGTGGCGGACAGTCAATTTCAGGCAGAAGTGTCTTTTGTAGGATAGGCTTCAGCCTGTCCAGGTTTAGGTTTTTCGCAAATGAAACGCGCGTAGTCCGAAGCCGCGCAAAAGGATTGATCCAGACTCTACGTTGTCCGGAGATGAACGAGGTACCTCACGCCCCAGACGGTCAACCCGGAGGATTCATCCAGTGGAATTACCGGGTAGAATGGCCCTATAGTGTAGGGCGCTGCCGTGACGCAGCAAGGAATCGAATCTGCGGTTCGACTCTGAGGACAAGAAGATGATGACGAAGCTTGAAGCAATCGTTCAGCCGTCCAGGTTTGAAGCTGTGAAAGAAGTGCTTACGGAGCTAGGCATCGGAGGCATGACCATCTCCGATGTGCGCGGGCATGGCCGGCAAAAGGGGCACACCGAAGTCTATCGCGGGCGCGAATACACGGTGGATCTGCTTCCAAAGATCAAAATTGAAATCGTCATCCCGGACAACTTAGTGGACGCCGCGATCGATGCGATTTTGCAAAGCGCGTCGACCGGTAAAATCGGCGATGGAAAGATTTTTGTTTCCAAGGTGGATCAAGCCATTCGCATACGGAACCAGGAGCGCGGAGTCTCTGCGCTGTAGTCTCGGATCCAGCCAAACCAACCGGAATCGGGAATTTAAGGTCGACCGTTTTTATGCATTCCTCGGATTTTTCAGCGTAGAGCGGGCGGGGGCCTCGTTAGCCGGATATGAAGCTCGAGAGTCGCACTTCCACTTTGCAGGAATTGTACGCGGAAGAATCCGCGCGGATTCAAAAACGCTTTGAAGAGGTGGGCGACGGGAAGGCGGCCGTTCACGACCGCACGGCGCTGATCGATTCCGTGGTCACCGAGCTTTGGAATGAAGTCACGGCCTCCAGCGGTCCGATCGAAGGATTTTGCATTGCCGCCATGGGCGGATACGGGCGGCGGGGATTATTTCCGTATTCGGATATCGACCTCCTGTTTCTGTACGCAAAGGAAGGGAACGAAGAATTTCTCAGCAACAAGGCCATCGCTCCGCTGAGCCAGGCTCTCTGGGACTTGCATCTTCGCGTCAGCCCCACCACGCGCACGCTTTCCGAATGCGGGAAACTTCATCGCAACAATATCGAATTCAACATTTCGCTTCTGGATTGCCGGTATATTTGCGGCGACGAAAAACTCTACGAGCGGCTCCGGTCACGCGTTCTTCCGGGGATGGTGATTCGCGAATCTGAAACCTTGATGCGGGAACTCACGGGCCTGGCCGGAGCGCGGCATCGGAAATACGGCCAAACGATTTTTCACTTGGAACCCAACATCAAGGATGGTCCCGGCGGCTTGCGCGATTATCAGGTGGCTTGCTGGCTCGCGCAAATCGCGGAAATGAAACGTTCCCGCGAATGGAAAGATCCGGCTTCTCTGCTGCCGCTCCCGCTCCGCGCCGATGCCGTGAACGCCATCGATTTCCTCGATGCTGTCCGGTGTTACCTGCATTACCGCCAGGGCCGCGACCTCAATGTGCTGACTTACGAATTGCAGTCGGATGCGGCGGCCGGGGGCATCGGCCTTCATGGCGGCCGTACCGCGTCACCCAACGAGTGGATGCGAGCCTATTTTCGCCAGGCGCGCGCCATTTACAGATTGACGGTCCTGTTTGACGAAGTCCCGCGCGCCAAGTCGATTTGGATGCGCTGGCTGGATTCCCGTCGGTCCCCGCTTTCGAGCGCGGATTTCAGCGTTGTGGACGAACGAATTTCCCTGCGGCAGCCGGATTCCGTGGAAGATCCCAGAGTGATGTTCCGCTTGTTTGAACTTGTCGCGCGGCACAATCTTGCGCTTACCGCCGAAACCGAAAACGCGGTTGAGGCCGCATTGCCGCGAATCCAGAAGTGGAATTCCGCGGGGCCGGATTTGTGGGAATACTTCCGAAATATTCTGGTCTTGCCATATGCTGCGGCTTCGCTGCGCGCGATGCACCGCGTCGGCTTGCTGGTTTTGCTCTTCAAGGAATTTCAGGCCATCGATTCTCTGGTGATCCGCGACTACTATCACCGCTACACGGTCGATGAGCATTCCCTGGTGACCATTGAAAATCTGCACAGCTTGGCCTCGAAAAAGGGCGGCCTCGACCTCCGCTTCTGCGACATTCTTTCTTCGCTCGAGCACCCGGAACTGCTCTATTTATCGCTGCTGTTTCATGACGTCGGTAAGGGCATGCCCAACGAGAGTCATGTTGAAGGCAGCCTGGAAGCGGTCAAAGGCGTGTTCGAGCGATTGCACTTCGATACTTTTGAGCGGGAGGCGGTAACTTTCCTGATCGCCAATCATCTGCGCATGTCCGCCACTCTGCTGCGGCGTGACATCTTCGATCCGGAAGCGGTGCACGATTTTGCCAAGGCCGTCGGGACCACCGAGCATCTCAAAATGCTGACGCTTTTCACCTACGCGGACATCAAAGCAGTGAATCCGGAAGCGCTGACCTCCTGGAAGGCGGAGATGCTGTGGCAGCTCTACGCCGCAACGGAAAACTATCTCAACCGTTCGGTGGACGATCAGCGCATGTATCTGGCAGGGGAAGATGCCCAGCAACTCGAGCGGCTAATCCCAACCGGCGAAGACGCCGTGGAAGCGGAGAGATTCCGGAATTTCCTGGATGGCTTTCCGCGCCGGTACATGCTGACCCATTCTTCCGTGGAAATTTCCGCTCATTACCGGATGTACCGGCGGCTCGGACATTCCCTGGCGGAAATCAGCATCACCAAGCGGGACCAGTACTATGAGCTTGTCCTGGTCACCAAGGATCGTCCCTTCCTCTTTACGAAAGTCGTCGGGACGATCTCTTCGTGGGGCATGAATATTCTGAAGGCCGACGCGTGCGCAAATCGGAATGGGATTGTTCTGGACGCGCTGCGTTTTTCCGACCGGTTTCAAACGCTCGATCACAACCCGTCGGAAATCATCCGGCTGAAGCAGCAACTGATCGCCGCGATCTCCGGTGAATTGGACGTCGCCGCCCTGATGAAAAGAAAATTTCAGCCTGAAAAACGGCCTCCGAAGGTGAGCGTGGAAACGCGAATCCACATGGACAACGAGTGCTCCTCGCACAGCACCGTCGTCGAGATTGTGGCGCTCGACCGGCCAGGCCTTTTGTACGACATCAGCTCCACATTTGCAGAGCACCGTTTCAATATCGAAGTCGGCCTGATTGACACGGAGGGCGGGACCGCGACCGACGTCTTTTACGTCACGCAAGATGGCGCGAAGCTGACCCCCGTTCGGCAACACGAGTTGCAGCGCGAACTCCAACAGCGCCTTTGAACCCTCCTGCTACCAGCGTTATGATTTTGGCGTAGTAAGGTTCAGGCGGGAAATCAGACTGGCGACGCATCCGAATGATCGTAAAAGTAAAAGGCGGATACAAGGTGGTTTCGAGCAAGGGGAGAAATCTTGGCGGACCTTACAAGACCCTGAAGGAGGCTAAGAAGCGGCTGCGCCAAGTCGAGTTCTTTAAGCATCGCAAGGCATAAGCAAACCCACGGAGGCGGCGGACGCGGACGCCCTGTGGAAATCGTTAGGCTTAAATCCAGATCCGTGATACTGTGAATTTGCGTTTGTTGCTCTTGTGAAACCTTTAGATTCGATTTAAAGGGGCTGCGAGTACAAACTCGTGGCCTTTTTTTGTTGTACGGCTGGAGGCGGTCGAGAAGCACCAAATAGCTCAAATCAGTGAAAAGGAAACACCGTGAAAGAAC
>Ga0210384_10003261_pt1 | contig 18912 bp, 12 predicted proteins | sample IncBWH2MmetaG_FD_160574 | JGI IMG/M metagenome (GOLD analysis project Ga0210384, IMG submission 160574) | Forest soil microbial communities from Barre Woods Harvard Forest LTER site, Petersham, Massachusetts, United States - Inc-BW-H-2-M | ecosystem: Environmental > Terrestrial > Soil >...
GAGGGTTGGCCCGGGACGAACTGCCGCGAATCGCCGCCGTAATAGCTCTCGTTGGCGAGGGTGCGCGCGCGCCCCTCGAGGTAGCCGCCGAAGGGCGGTTCCCAGCCCACGCGCAGCATCTGGCTGCGCGCGCCGACGCCGTCGCCGAAGTTGCGCTGGTCGGCACCCCAGTTGCCGAGCACCAGGCCGGCACTCGTCATGCCATCCAGAAAAATATTGTGCACGTACCAGATGTTCTGCCACTCGGAAGCCTCGTACGTCAGGTCGAAGTGGTGCCACAGGCGCGGAAAGTCGATGCCGGCGGAAAGCGCCGCGTTTCCTAACAGATAACTGCCGCCGTTGGAGTTGTCTTCGCCGGCGTATTGAAAATAAACCGCGAACGGCGTCGGGCCCGGAAAGATGAAGCGGCTGACGTAGGAGGCCTGCTGGTTTCCCTGGGTTTGCGACAGCCCGCTCGGCTTGACAAAGTCCCGGACCAGAAACCTCGCCGAGTCGGGCAGGCCGCTGCCGCCGCCATATTGCAGGTTGCGATTGACCCCGAGCGACCAGCCAGGGAAGGGCTCGATCGACAATTGCGCGCTGAACAGGCGTGGATTCCCCCGGCTCGCCACGCCGTTATAGAGGATGTTGTTACCGGTGAGGCTGTTGCCGCTGTTGCTGTCGATCTGCGACAGGCGCGTGAGGGCTAGTTCATACTGAATCCCGAAGCGGGTGAACGGCTCCCAGTTGGACAGCGTCACTGACGGTCGAGTCGGCGCTTCGGTGCTCAGCAACTGGCTGCTGTCGGTCATGGGGGACAGCCAGTGATCGCGGTAGCCGACGTCGAGCTGTGCCCAGTTGAAGCCGATGGAGAGCAGGGTACCGGTAAATTCGGTGCGGCCCGAGTACGCGATCCCGCCGAGGCTGGCGAGCAGGTAGTCGCTCGGCTGCACATACGCCTGCGCGGACACCTCCCAGTCACTGTTGCTGGTCAGCCCATGCTGGTTGGGCAGGACGACGTGGGCGCCGTTGCTGAGGGCGCCGCTGGCGCTGGCATGTGTAAACCCATGGTCATTCGAGTAGCGCTCGAGGATCTTCTGCACCCGCGTGCACAGCGGCAGGTCCTTCTTGCAGACCTGCGGCAACGCCGCCTTGATGAGCTCGACGGGGAACGGGCGCTTCAGGATCGGCTCATCGGCGAGAATGAGTGCGCGTTCGATCTGGCGCTCCATCTCCGGTTCGAGATTCAGCGGCAGGTACGCACTCAGGCCGTCGGCCCGCGCCGCGGGGCTCAGAGCGCACGCCAGACCTGCGGCCGCAGCCACGCACTTTCTTACCCTTTTAAATGGCACCACGATTACGGGTCGGCTCCGGTGAAACTGCCGGGCGGCAGCAAGCAGGCGCAGCGGAGTACACACAACCACACACGCAGGCGTCAAGCGCCGGCTTGTGTCGCCATCGCCGCCGGCCCGATACAATGGCCGGCAGTTCAGCCAGCAGGTCCGCGCCTTGAGAATCTCTACGAGCAGCCGTTGGACAGCGGCATTCGCCGCCGCCGCGCTCGGCGCCGCCGCTTCGCTGCCTGCCGCAACGCAGTCACCGGCATCGCAGGCGATCATCAAGGCCATCAGGAAGGGCGATTGCGACAAGGCAGTCAGGCAGATGAACGACGCGGTGAACTCAACTGACGCGCAGGCGGACTTCCTGGCGGGGCGGATGCTGGACGAAGGCGTGTGCGTGAAGCAGGACAGTGCCGGCGCCGCCGACTATTTCAAGCGCGCGCTCGAGTTGGGCGATCGCGCGTCCGCGCTCGATTACGGGGCCAAGATCGGCCTGGGCGCGGGGGCCGAGCAGAGCTACGAGCATGCCGGCGAGGTCTGCCGCAGCGGCGGCCTGGATGCGCAGGGCCTGCTGTCCAGCTATTCGCTCGGCTATGCCTGCACCGTGCGCAGCGTCGCCGGGCAGTGGCTGCGTCAGAATATTCCGCGGGGGGCGTTTGTCGGCGGTGTCGCGCTGGTGCAATTCACCCCGCAAGGCGCCGCCATGCAGATTCGCTCCACGCCGCAAGTGGGCAAAGGCGATCCGCAGATCGGGTCGAACCTGCGCAAGCCCCTGATCGACCCCCGGACGGAAATCGATAAGGCCTGGAAGAACGCACTGGCTGTGGTGCCCAAGCCCGATCAGGCCAGGCTCGACAACAAGACGATCGAGCTTGCGCTCGATGTCGAGATGACCATCGAGAGCGGTAAGGATGCAAAAGGTGACGGGAGCCAGGGCGCGGTGCTGCAAGGTGAAATCACTCGCGCCTGGCACCCATGACGGCACTGTGAACGGGCGAAGTCAGTCTACTGCGCCGTGCCGAGCGCGGCCCTGAGCTCCGGGGCGAGCTTGTCCTTCAGCGCCGCACAGTCATCAATGGTCTCGCGCGTGCGGCCCACCTGCAGCTCGCCACCGCTGACTTTGCTTAAGCGCTCACCGAGCACGGAGTCGAACCGCGCCCGCTCCGCCTTGCTGCAGAACGGGTCGCCCAACTGCGCAAGGAAGAACTGGAACATTCCCGGAACCCGCGCGAACAGCGCTTCCTGGTTGGTGCCGAGCCACTGCCAGGTGGCCTGGCGCGTCACCGGATTCCTCATCTGGATGAATATCACGCGCACCGTGGCGGTCACATCCCCGCGCTTGTCGAGCACCAGTGCGCGGGCCTCCTCAGCGACCGGGGAGCTTTCCGCATCCGCAAGGCCCGCCACCGCGTCCTGGCGCAGGTGCGGATCGGTGCTGCTGAACGCCAGCGGCGCGATCTTGTCGGCGAAGGGCTTGCCGAGCTCCTGCACGGCGACCCCCCAGGCCGTGCCGCGTATCCCCGGCTCGAGCGCTTTGGAATCATCGAGCGAGCGGTCGGCGGCTTGTGTCAGCACCCGGCGAACTTCGGCGTCGCGCCCACCGAGGGCCACGATGCGGATCAGCTCACCGCGCAGCAGCTGCTGTTCGCTCGGATCGCCCGCGTAACGTCCGGCCGCCGGGTCGAAGCCCAGCGCCTGCAGGCGCGGCTTGTAGATCGCATCGATCTTCTTCTGCAGCGGCGCGCGTTGTGCAGCGCTCGCCACGCGATCGCGGACGAACTCCAGTTTATGGCCGAGGTGGAGTGAGGCCACGCGATCCGGATGATTGGCGAGCACGCCTGCCGCAGCCAGAAGATCGGTGAAGGAAAGCTTGCCCGCATCAAAGGCGGCGCCGACGCTGTCGGCAAAGGACAACGCCTCGCGCGGCGGCAGCTTCGGTACCGCCGCCAGCAGTCCCTTGAACGTGCCCGCGTCCACCGCGAAGCGGTAGTAGCCCGCGCCGTCGGCATTCGGATGAATCACGGCGCCGACTGCATCCGGGCCCAGCGCCAGCGTGCCGGTACGCGAGGTGAGGAGGGTGCAGGTCTTGCTGCTGTGCGTCGCGCCGATCACGTCCACGCACACCGGGATTTTCCACACTTCACTGTCCGCGCCCTCCGAGCCGAGCGGCCGGTAGCGTGACTGACCGAGCGTGAGTGAGCGGCCGTCGGGTGCCGCGGTGACCGTCACCAGTGGCACACCGGCCTGGTCAACAAACGACCGGAAAGCGTCGATCACGCCCGGGTCGCCGCTGCCTTCGGCCATCGCCGCGAAGAATTCCGCGGCGGTCGCAACCGAGTAGGCGTGACGCTGCAGGTGCAGCCGCACGCCCTTGCGGAAGCGCTCCTCGCCCAGGTACGACTCGATCATCCCCAGCACGCCCGCGCCCTTCTGGTAGGTGATGTTGTCGAAGCCACCGCTGATCTGCGCATTGCTCCTGATCGGCTGGTGGATCTGCCGTCCGGCACGCAGCGCGTCGGTGTCCATGGCCTTGAGGGTCTGGCGCATCTGGTCGGCATGAATGCCCAGATCCGGCCGCCACGCATCGGAGATCTTGACGCCCATCCACTCGGCGAAGGACTCATTCAGCCAGATGTCGTCCCACCACACCGGCGTGACGAGATCTCCGAACCACTGGTGGGCCATCTCGTGCGCGGCGACCACGCCGAAGATCTGTTGCTGCCGAGGCGGCGGGTGGTCGCCGAACAGCAGCAGGCTCTCATCGAAAATGATGGCGCCGGCGTTTTCCATGGCGCCGCCGCCGAGGGGGCTGGCGATGAGATCGAGCTTCGCGTACGGGAAGGGCATGCCGAAATAACCCTCGAGGGCGCTCAGGAGTTTCGGCGCCTCACTGCCGGCAAAAGCGGTGCGCGGGCCCTGACCCTTGGCCGCAACGATGCGCAAGGGCAGCGGCGTTGGCCGGGCGGCATTGGGCGCGATCGGCGGCAGCTCGACGATGTCCACGGGGCCGGCTACAAACGCCAGCAGGTAAGTCGGCAGCGGGCGCGTGGTTGCAAACTCATGCCGCAGCAGGTGGTCCTTGAGCTTCACCGCGCGCACTTCCGGCGTGTTGGTGACCACGCGGTCGCTCGCGGGCGCCGTCAGCGTAAGGTCGAACGGCGTCTTGAAGCCCGGCTCGTCGAAGCCGGGGAAGGCGCGCCGCGCATCGATCGCTTCGAACTGCGTGAAGGCATACCAGTCGTTCGCGATCCTGGTGTGGTACAGCCCCTGCCCCGTGCTCTGGAAGGGCGCGCTGTAGCTGAAATGCAGGCTCGCCTTGCCCGCGGGAACTGCCGTATCGGTGGTGACGCGCGCGATGCCGAACTCGTGATCAACTTCCGCGTACTGGGCGGGGATCTGGCGTTTTCCCGACGTCACGGACACCGCGGTGACCTTCAGTCCCATGCCGTGCAGCCAGATCACCCTGGTCGCGTGATGCACCGTCACATCGATGTTCGTTTCCCCGCTGAAGTCCTCTTGCCGCGGGTCGATCGTTAACTTCAGCCGGTAGTGGGTCGGGGTGACGTCGCGGGGCAACGGCCCGACCGGGGCGCTTTGCGCCCAGCCCGAAGTCGTGACGCACAGGCCCGCGAGCAGCAAGAAGAATGAGCGTTGCATGGTGTCAGGTCCGTGGGGCTGAAGGGGAGCGTGTGCGGCGCATTTTATACTCAACCGTTGGGGGCGCCCGCCTGCAGGGAGCCGCAAAAAAGGCCCGGCATGGCCGGGCCTCTGAGTTGGCCTGACATAGAACCGCGGTCTAGCGGTGGTGTTCCTCGTTGGCAGCTTCCGCGGCGGCCTTCAGTTCGCGGTTGACCTCATCGAGCAGTTCCTTGGCCTTCTGCGCATGTCCGCCCAGATCCCACTCGTTGGCGCGCTGCGCGGCGACGATCTTTTCAAACGCCTGGGTCGACAGGCGCTGCGCCGCCGCGAGGTTCGGGTGCAGGTGACGGCTGACGTTGTCGGCCGGCGGCGCGGCGAGAGCGGCGGATGCTGCCAGTACGAAAGGAATCGAGCACAGGAGCAATTTCATGGCGACCTCGTTACAGATGGTTGGTTGTCAGCAGGCCCGACCGGTGAGCGGTGCGGGCTTCGGCGCGAGTGTCGTACTCGCTCCTGACCATTGCAAGCGGCCGCCGGCGGCGCGCCCGTTTGATGCAAATTCAAGACACGGTGCGCGCTTTTCCGGTGCGTTTATGAGCTGCCGGCGGGCCGGCCGTGGTACCTTTCTCTCCCGCCAGAGTCTATTAAGGAGTCAGCGGTTCTATGCCCAGCAAAGTTCCCGACGGTGAGCGGCGTGGATGGATTATTCCGATCGGCGGAGCGGAGAATAAGGAAAACGACCGGCGGATCCTCGAGCGCTTTGTGCGCGTCTCGGGAGGCCAGCACGCCGACATCGTCGTCATTCCGACCGCCAGCCGCATGCACGAGACCGGCTCGCGATACGAGCAGGTGTTCAGCGACATCGGCGCGCAGCGCGTGACGGTGATGGATTTTGATACCCGCCGGGACTGCCACGAGCCCGGGCGCCTCGAACGCCTGCTCGAGGCCAGCGGCATCTTTTTCACCGGCGGCAACCAACTGCGCCTCACGACTCTGCTGGGCGGCACGCCGGTCGCCAGGCTCATCCGCACCCGCAACGCTCACGGTGTCACCGTCGGCGGCACCAGCGCCGGCGCCAGCATTCTCTCCGAGCACATGATCGCGGCGGGGGACGAGGGCTCGTCGCTGGTCGCGGGCGGTGTGCGTCTCGCTCCGGGGCTCGGGCTCACCAACCGCGTCATCATTGACCAGCATTTCCGCCAGCGCGACCGCCTGGGAAGGCTTCTCACCGCGCTCGCCTACAATCCCTTTGCGGTGGGTATCGGGCTCGACGAGGACACGGCGGCCTTCATCGGCCCCGACGAAACAGTCGAGGTCGAAGGCAGCGGCGGGGTCACCATCGTCGACGGCGCGGAAGTGACGCACTCTTCCATCGACAAGGTCGGCGACGGGCAGCCGGTGTGCATGCTGGGGCTGCGTCTGCATATCCTGGTCGCGGGCGCGACGTTCAACCTCGACACTCACCTCGCGGCGGCCGCCGGGCTGCAGCAGCCGAAGGAGTAATCGACCGCCAGCCACGCCAAGCGCTTTTCGAAGTTGCCGAACAACTATTACGACCCAGAGCAACACCCATGCGCATTATCGATCGATCCGTGTACGTCGGGCCGTCCCTGTACGCGCGCTTCCCGGTCATCCGCCTCGAGCTGGATCTCGGGCGGCTGGAGGACTGGCCCACCGGCCGCCTGGGGGCGGCGTTCGTCGACGGACTCGCGGCGGCGCTGCCGGGACTGGCCGAGCACGGCTGTTCCTACCGCGAACCGGGCGGCTTCTTTCGCCGCATGCGCGAGGGCGAGGGAACCTGGCTCGGGCACGTGCTCGAGCACGTGGCGATCGAGCTGCAGAATATCGCCGGCGAGGAAGTCACCTTTGGCAAGACCCGCAGCGCGGGTGCTCCCGGGGTCTACACGGTTGTATACGAGTACGCGCAGCGCGACGAAGGCATCGCCGCCGGCGAACTCGGCTTGCGCCTGCTGCTGTCGCTGCTGCCGCCGGAGCTGCGCTCCGCCGACGCCGTCCCGCAGGGGTGGGACTGGCCAGAGGCACGTGATGAGTTCATCCGCTTCGCACAGCGGCGGGCGCTCGGTCCCTCGACGGCCGCGCTGGTGCGCGCGGCGGAAGCCCGCGGCATACCCTGGCTGCGCCTGAACGATCAGTCGCTGGTGCAGTTGGGTCACGGCAAGTACCAGCAGCGCATCCAGGCGACCGTCACCGGGCGCACCCCGCATATCTCGGTGGAGCTTGCCAGCGACAAGGAAGAAACCAACAAGATCCTCGCCGGCCTGGGCCTGCCGGTACCGAAGCAGGAGATGGTGCAGAGCCAGGCCCAAGCAGTGCGCGCGGCGCGCCGCGTGGGCTTCCCCGTGGTCACCAAGCCCTACAACGGTAACCATGGCCGCGGCATTTCCATCCGCCTCACCACTGATGAGGAAGTCGCGCATGGTTTCAACATCGCGCGCGAGCATTCGCGCTCGGTGATCATCGAGAGCTTCCTCGAGGGCGACGATCACCGCCTGCTGGTCGTGGACGGCGAGCTCGTGGCCGCGACCCGGCGCACCCCGGGGCACGTGCTGGGAGACGGCGAGCACAGCATCGCGCAGCTCATCGACATCGTGAACGCCGATCCGCGCCGCGGCATCGGCCATGAGAAGGTGCTCACCCGCCTGGAGCTGGATGCGCAGGCGCAGAAAATGCTGGCGCGCGCCGCGCTCACCGCCGAGTCGGTGCCGGCGCCGGGGGTGGTGGTGTACCTGCGCTCGACCGCCAACCTCTCGACCGGCGGCACCGCGACCGATGTCACCGACGTGATTCACCCCGACAATCGCGAAATGGCGGAGCGCGCCATTCGCGCCATTGGCCTCGACGTCGGCGGGGTGGACTTCCTGTCGAAGGACATCACGGAAAGCTACCGCACGATCGGCGGCGGCATCTGCGAAGTGAACGCGGCGCCGGGCTTTCGCATGCATGTCGCACCGAGTGAGGGCACGGCGCGCGACGTCGCCGCCCCGGTGATCGAAATGCTCTTTCCGCAGGGCGCCGCGGCGCGCGTGCCGATCGCCGCGATCACCGGCACCAACGGCAAGACCACCACCGCGCGCATGCTGGCGCACATAGCCAAGATGGCGGGCTTCACCCCGGGGATGACCACCACCGACGGGGTGTACATAGACGGCCAGCGCACCGTGCAGGGCGACATGACGGGACCGGTGTCCGCGCGCATGGTGCTGGCGGATCCGCAGATCGACATCGCAGTGCTCGAGACCGCGCGTGGCGGTCTGCTGCGCGCCGGCATGGGTGTCAACGAGGTGAACGTGAGCGCGGTGCTCAACGTGCAGCCTGATCACCTGGGATTGAAGGGCATCGACACCCTGGAGCAGCTCGCCGAGGTCAAGCGCATTGTCATCGAGGTCGCCACCGACTGCGCGGTGCTGAACGCCGACGACCCGCTGGTCATGAAAATGGCCGGCTACACCGAAGCGAAGCACATCTGCTACGTGACCATCAACCCGCAACACGCCCTGGTGCGCGAGCACGTGCGCGCCGGCGCGCGCGCCTGCGCACTGGAGGGCGGGGTCAACGGCCACATGATCACCCTCTACGACAAGGGCGGGCACATTCCGCTCCTGTGGACGCATCTCATCCCGGCGACGCTCGAAGGACGCGCGACCCACAACGTACAAAACGCGATGTTCGCCGCCGCCATGGCGTTTTCGCTCGGCATCAAGCTGGACGCGATCCGCCAGGGCCTGCGGACCTTCGACACCACCTTCTTCCAGGCGCCCGGGCGCATGAACGTCTTCAACGAGCATCCGTTCAAGGTGCTGTTCGACTACGGCCACAACGCCCACGCGGTCGCCACGATGGCGGACCTCGCGCAGCGCCTCGACGTCACGGGTAAGCGCATCGTGGTGCTCGCAGCACCCGGGGATCGGCGCGATGAGGACCTGGTGGCGATCGCGCAGGCCGCCGCCGGCCGCTTCGACCACTACATCTGCCGCCGCGATGACGGGCTGCGCGGCCGCGGACCTGAGGAAGTGCCGCGCATCCAGGCCGCGGCGCTGCAGGCCGCGGGTGTGCCTGCGGATGCGATCAGCGTCATTCCGGACGAGCAAGCCGCGATCGACGCCGCGCTGCGCATGGGCGCCCCGGGAGACCTGGTGTTGATTTTCGCGGACGTGCTGGTGCGCTCGTGGAAGCAGATCATCAAGTTCAAGCCCGCCGCTGCGGGTGAGACACACGCTGCCATGCGGGCGCCCGCGGTGTCCGGCGCGTCGCGGGATGGCGCACATAACGGCGCGGACGGCGCGGCCGCCGCGGCGCAGGCACAAAAGGCTGCTGAAGCTGCGCCTCCCGCGTATAGCCTCGAGGGCCTCATCCGCGATGAGCGCGGGGTGCGCTACGCGCCGGAGGCCGAAGACTGAACGCCCCGATCGCGCTGCCGTTTGCCTCCTCGAGGCGGCTGATCGGCGCCAACCTGTTTTTCCCCGCCACCGGCGCGGTGCTGGAAGTGGTGGGGGTTGAGGTGAACGATGCGCTGCTGGCGGGCTGGCGCGCGCGCGTAGCGCGGGCCCGTGAACTGCTGCACTGGCGCGTGCCCGGCGGCGTCGTTGCCCGAGTCCACGCGCACGGCGCGTCCCTGGCCCTCGCCGCACCCTGCGACCGGCTGTTGGCGGCGACCGAGGTCAACGAATGGGCCTGGTGCGCGACCCTGCTCGCGAACGATCCGGGTCACTGGGGCGCCCTGGAGGACGCGCTCGCTGCGGCGACGCTCGCGGACGCGAGCGATCCGGCACTCGTCATCCGGCCGGTGCTTGAAGAAGGCGCCGCACTGGCGCGCCTTGAGCACCTTAGCGCCGCGGAGGCGCGCCCCGCGCTGCTGGCGCTGCTGGCCGCGGCGCGCACACGCTCGCTGCCGCACGTCCTCGGTGACGTGACGCTCACCCTCGGCGCGGGCGTCGGCGGGCGGGATTTCGCGCTCGCGCAGCTGCCGGAACCTGCCGCCGTCGGCTGGGACGAGCTGCGCGACATCCCCACCGCGCTCGTGACCGGGTCAAACGGCAAGACCACGACCGTGCGCCTGCTCGCCGCCTGCGCGCGCGCACAGGGCTGGCGCTGCGCCTACAACTGCACGGATGGCGTGTTCCTTGATTCCGAAATGCTCGAGAGCGGGGACTATTCCGGACCGGCCGGGGCGTGGCGGGTGTTACGCGAACGGCGGGCCCAGGCCGCGGTCGTGGAGGCCGCCCGCGGCGGGATCCTGCGCCGCGGCGTCGCCGTGTCGCAGGCGCACGTGGCGCTCGTCACCAACATCAGCCCGGATCACTTCGGCGAATACGGCATCGATGACCTTGACGCACTGGCGGACGCGAAGCTCACGGTCGCCGCCGTGGTGCGCCACGACGGCCTGCTGGTGCTCAACGCCGATGATGCCTTACTGATGAGGAAGTCGCGGGGGCTCGCCGCGCGTTTCGGGCGCTGTCCCACCACCGGCTGGTTTGCGCTCGACGCGGAAGCGCCGCTGCTGCGCGAACACCGCGCGCGCGGCGGCGCCACGTGCGGCGTGCGCGACGGGCGGCTGTGCGTGCAGTGCGCGGGCGCAGCTCATGACCTGGGTGCCATCGCCGCCATGCCGCTCACCGTCGGGGGCAGCGCGAGTTACAACATCGCCAACCTCGCCGGGGCTGCGCTCGCGGCCATGGCGCTCGGCGTGTCGGCCGAGATCGTCGCGGACGTGTTCGCGCGCTTTGGCGCGACGCCGGCGGACAACCCGGGGAGGATGATGCGCTTCGAGGTGAACGGCGTGCGCGTGCTCCTCGACTACGCGCACAACCCGGCGGGGTTGCGCGGTCTGCTCGAGGTCGCCGAACACCTGCGTGCCGGCGCCGGCCGGCTCGGCATGCTCCTGGGTCACGCCGGTAACCGCCAGGACACCGAGATCGAGGAAGTGGCGCGCGTGGCGGCGGAATTTCACCCCGCGCTCATCGTCGTCAAGGAAAACGAAGGGCATCTGCGCGGCCGCGAGCCCGGGGAGATCCCGCGCCTCATCCGCGCGCAGCTCATGCGCGCGGGCCTGCCCGAAGCTGCGCTGCCGGTTCGCATGAGCGAGCTGGAGGCGGCGCGCTGTGCACTCGAGTGGGCCCGCCCGGGGGACGTGCTCGCCTTGCCGGTGCATTCACCGGCCGCGCGGGCGCAGGTGCTGCAGCTGCTGGCGGCTATGTCCGCGCCCGTTGGTACTTAAGCGGGCAGCTGCGCGAGTACGCGTTGCACGATGCGCTCGCCGCGTTCGCGCGAAAGCTCGAACACATCGCGCGCCTCGGTCACCCGTTGGCCGGTGGCGGCCGCCAGCCGCCGCAGTGCGCGATAGAGGCGCGTGCGCACGGTGGTTTCGTTCAGGTCCAGGGACGCAGCCGTTTCGACGCCGCCGATGCCTTCCACCAGGCGCAGCACAAACACTGTGCGGAACACTTCCGGCAGCGCATCGACCGCGCGCTCGACCGCAGGTGCTGCGCCGTCGCCGGCGAGACCTGCCGCCGGCTGGCGCTCGCGTCCTGAGGACACGCGGTGCGCCTCGGCCACGACCAGACGTGTGAGCCAGGCGGCGAACTTGCCATTGGGCTGGTAGCGGGTCAGATCGGCGAACGCGGCCGCGTAGGCCTCGTGCACCGCTTGTTCAGCCGCGCCGTCGTCCGGGACGATGCTGCGCGCGCAGCGGAAGAGCCGCCGGCTGTAGCGGCGTGTCAGCGCCTCGATGGCGCGCCGGTCCCCGGCGCGCGCGCGCTCGATCAGCAGCAGGTCCGGCAGACCCTCCACCCCTGAGGATTGCGCCGGGCCGTGGGCGGGGCCCCGTGTCATGGTGTCGAGCATGTGCATGTGGGCTCCGTGTGTATCCTATGACCCATGGGAAGTAGACCCGTCCGGTGGCCGCACTATTGCGCAGCCCTGACCCTCATTGCGTTCGGTTCGCCGTGCCTGGGCGTCGGCCCGGCGCAGGCAGCGCCACCGCGGGTGCATCCGCAAAGCTGGCCACGCCAGCAATCGCAGCCGCCGCGGGATGAGGATCTGGAGCGGCGGCTGGATGTGCTGCTGGCGCGCATGACGCCCGAGCAGAAGGTCGGCCAGCTGATCCAGGCCGACATTGGCAGCGTCACGCCCGCGGACGTGCGCCAGCTCGCCCTGGGTTCCGTTCTTAACGGCGGCAATTCCTCTCCCCGCGACGACAAACTCATCGCACCCAGTGAGTGGCTCGCACTCGCCGACCGGTTCTATGCCGCTTCCGCGGGCGGGGACGCCGTGGTGCCGGTGCTGTGGGGCACGGACGCCGTGCACGGGCACAACAACATCCCCGGAGCCACGATTTTTCCGCACAACATCGGGCTTGGAGCGACGCGCGACCCCGAACTGATCCGGCGCATCGGCGAGATCACCGCACTCGAGGTGCGGGTCACCGGCCTCGACTGGGCCTTTTCACCCACCGTCGCCGTGGCGCGCGACGCGCGCTGGGGGCGCACCTACGAAAGCTATGCGGAAAATCCCGCGCTGGTGCGCGACTACGCCGCCGCCATGGTCACGGGACTCCAGGGGGCGCCGGGCACACCCCAGTTTCTCGATGCCGCGCACGTGCTCGCCACGCCTAAGCATTTCCTCGGTGACGGCGGTACCCGGGGCAAGGACCAGGGCAACAACCCCTCGAGCGAAAGTAAGCTGCGCGATCTGGACGCCCCGGGCTACCTCGGGGCGCTGGGCGCCGGCGCCCAGACCGTCATGGCTTCGTACTCGAGCTGGCGCGGCGTGAGAATGCACGGCGACCGCGCACTCCTTACCGAGGTACTCAAGGGCCGCTTTGGATTCGACGGACTGCTCCTCGGCGACTGGAACGGTCACGCGCAGCTGCAAGGATGCACGGCGGTCAGCTGCGCGGCGGCCTTCAACGCGGGCCTCGACATGCTGATGGCGCCGGATGGCTGGCGTGAGCTGCACGCCAACACGCTCGCGCAGGTGCGCTCCGGGATGATTCCCCTCAAGCGCCTCGATGACGCCGTGCGGCGCGTGCTGCGGGTGAAGCTGCGCGCGCAGCTGGATCGCGAGGGACGCCCATCGTCGCGCCCCTTTGCGGGGCGTTACGAGCTGCTGGGCTCACGCGCACATCGCGCCGTGGCGCGCCAGGCGGTGCGCGAGTCGCTGGTGCTGCTGAAGAACCGCGGCCACCTTTTGCCGCTGACGCCGCATTCGCGCATTCTCGTCACCGGCGATGGCGCCGACAGCATCGCCAAGCAAAGCGGCGGCTGGACCATCAACTGGCAGGGTACCGAGCCCAACCAGGACTTCCCGCACGCCGAGACCATCTACGCCGGCATCGCGCGCTGCGTGACGGCGGCGAAGGGCTCAGTGGAGTTGAGTCCCAACGGTGAATTCCACACCCGCCCGGATGTGGCGATCGTGGTGTTCGGTGAGAACCCGTACGCGGAGTACGCGGGCGACGTGCCGACGCTCGAGTACAGCAAGGACGACAAGCGCGACCTGGCGCTGCTGCGCCGCCTGCACGCGCTCGATGTGCCGGTGGTGGCGGTGTTTCTCTCTGGGCGTCCGCTGTGGGTCAACGCCGAACTGAACGCCGCCGACAGTTTCGTAGCCGCCTGGCTCCCGGGACCCGAGGGTGGCGGCATCGCCGACGTGCTGTTCCGCGCCCCCAACGGCGCGGTGCATTTCGAGTTTCGCGGCAAGCTGCCGATGTCCTGGCCGCGCTCGCCCAAGCCGCCAGCGGTCGACGACGTCAGCGGTGAGCCGCCGTTGTTCGCCTTCGGCTACGGGCTCACCTATGCCGATGACGGCTACCTCGCGAAACTTCCCGAGCGCGCTGCCGGCGCAGGCCGCCAGCGTTAATCGGCCGAGCCCGCGCCGACCGCCACCCAGGCAAGGTCGGAGTTCGACACCGACGTGACCTTGAAGCCGCGCGCGGCGGCGGCCATGCGGGTGAGCGCCTGCGCGATCGGCATGGGCGGCCGCGGGTCACCCTTCTTAACCTTGTGAAAGCGCACCGGGTTGATGCGGGCGACGACGTAGTTGCGCAGGTACGGGGACTTGAAGCCGCGCGCCTGCAGCGCCGCGATGACGCCCTTGACCCGCGTGTCGATCTCAATGAGGCGCGCGGCGAGATCCTCGCGGGCGTTGAGGCTCGCGCTCAGGGTGCGGTCGCTGAAACGGTCGACCTTTTTCAGGAAGCCGCTGTAGGCGCCGCCCGCAAACCGCGGGGATTTCTCGTAGACAATGCCGAGGGTCAGCAGCTCCGGCGCCTCGAATTCGCGCCCGAAGGTAAGTTCGCGTTCGCGCCCGCGGTGCTTCGCGAGGTTGCGCGCCATGCGGATGACTTCCAGGCTGCGGTCCTTGAGGTTGTGCGCCTTCTCGGTGTTGAGCGCCAGGATCCGGTAAGCGAGCGACTCCTCCGGCGAGATCAGCACCGTGATCTGCTTCAGTCCCAACACCTTGCCGGCCGCCAGGCGGTGGCGGCCGTTGGGAGTCCACAACCGCCCGTCCTCGCCGCGCACCACGATGAGCGGGTCGAGAAACGCGGCGGTCTCATCAATTTTGGTCGCCAGGCGCTTAGCGTGCGTGGGCGACAGATCGCGCTGGAAGGGCGTCGGCTGCACGGCGCTGAGCGGCACGCTCGCCAGCAGCAGCGCGCGTCCGCCGAGGGGCTCGTGATAGGCGCCGATCGGGGCGCCGCCCGCCGCGCGCACCAGGGCGACGAGCGCCGCGACCTCGTCGCTGTCGAGGGCGATTGCGACCTGCGCGGCGTCAAGTCCGCGCGCCGACTTTCCCGGCGCCAGGCGCCCGCGGGCAGCAGCGGCGCGCCGGCTCCGGGTGAGCTTTTTCGTAACTGCAGCCATGGCAATATGTTGCCATGAATTTGCCGGCACAGCGCGTGGACGCCGACGGCCGCGCGCATGTGGACCAGCGCGCGGTGTTGGCACTCGCGCTGCCGCTCATGGCCAACAGCGCCGTGCAGATCGTGCTCAGCCTCACCGATATGTGGTTCATCGGCCGCATTTCCACCCGGGCGCTCGCGGCCGTGGGCGCGGTGCAATGGCTGGTAATCGTCGCGGTGCTGGTACTGGGCGGGGCCGGCACCGCGGTGCAGACGCTCGTGGCCCAGGCCTTCGGCGCGCGCCGTTACGCGCGCGCCTCGCACGCGCTGTGGACCGCGCTGTGGGCGACGGCGTGCGCTGCGCCGCTGTTCGTGCTGGTGGGCGCGGCGCGCCACCTGATCCTCGCACCCTTCGGCTTTGATGCGCGCGTGGAGGAGCTCGCGGCCGCGTTCTGGTACCCGCGCGTGGGCGGCGCCTCGGCGGGGGCAGCGGTGTGGGCGCTGCTGGGTTTCTTCAACGGCATCGGCCGGCCGCGCATCACGCTGCTCATTACGCTCGTCACGACCGTGACCAACGCGCTTCTCAACCAGCTGTTCATTTTTCACCTGGGGTGGGGAATCGTCGGCTCCGCCTGGGCGACCAACTGCGCGCAGCTGCTGGGGCTCGCGCTGGGCGTGATGATTTTTCTCTCCGCGCACCATCGCCGCCGCTACCACTCGCACCTGACGTGGCGGCCCCGCAGGCGCAGCATCCTCGCGCAGCTGCGTCTCGGCTTACCCATGGGCCTGATGCCGGCCTCGGACCTGCTGGGGTTTGCGATTTTCCAGATGATGCAGACCCGGCTCGGCACCGCCGGCGGCGCGGCCACGCAGCTGGTGGTCATTCTCACCTCGCTCGCCTACATGCCCGGGTACGGCATCGCCAGCGCCGGCACCACGCTCGTCGGCCAGTCCATCGGCGCCGGTGCGCGCGGCTGGGCGATGCGGGTCGGCACGCGCGTGATCTGGCTCGCGGCGCTCTACATGGGCGCGATTGGCCTCTTGATTGCGCTTTCCGGCCCGTGGCTGCTGCCGTTGTTTACCGGTTCCCATGACCTGGAGGCGGCGGCGGCGGTCGCGCTCGGGGTGCAGCTGCTGTGGTTCGCGGCCGGCTACCAGTTCTTCGACGGCCTGAACCTCGGCAGCAGCATGTGCCTGCGCGGCGCCGGCGACGTGCGCGTTCCGGCCCTGCTGGTGCTGCCCGTATCGCTGTTGCTGTTTGTGCCGCTGGCGCACGCGCTCACGTTCGCCCCCGGCCAGGGTTGGGTCACGTTCCTGCCGCAGTTTGGCTGGGGTGCGGTGGGCGGTTGGGTCGCGGTGCTCGTCTATGTCATCGTGCTCGGCAGCACACTGTTCCTGCGCTGGCGCTCGCGCGCCTGGCAGGCGATCCGTATCTGACTGAAGGGTTTTCCGGTGCGCGCATGTTCATCACGCTGAAGACGCTGTTGCGGACTTTGTTGTTGCCACCCGCGGGTCCGCTCATTTTCGCCGCTGTCGGCGCGCTGCTGGTGCGGCGGCAGTCCGCACTGGCCGCGCGCCGTATCGGCTGGGGCCTGCTGACGGTGAGCCTGGGGGCGCTGTGGCTGCTCGCAACTCCCGCGGTCGCGGATCGCCTCGAGCGCGCCGCCGAGCGCTGTCCGGCGCTGGATCTTACGCAGCCGCTGCAGGCGCAGGCGATCGTCATTCTTTCCGGCGGCGAGGTGCGCATGCTGGCGCCGGAGTATGGCGGCCCCGCCGCGAGCCTGGCGCTGCTCGAGCGCGTGTCCTATGGCGCCTACCTCGCGCGACATACCGGGCTGCCGGTCCTGGTGTCCGGGACCGCCCGCGATGTAGCCGCGATGCGCGCGACGCTGGCGCGCAGTTTCGGCGTCGAGGTGCGCTGGGCCGACGGTGAGTCGCGGGACACCTACCAGAACGCGCAGTTCTCCGCACGCCTGCTCAATGCCGAGCACGTCACACGGATCGTGTTGGTGACCAGCGCCAGCCATGAGTGGCGCGCCGTCCAGGAGTTCAGGAGCACGGGTCTTGAGGTGGTACCGGCACCGGCCGGAGGCTGGTCGGCCCCGCACAGGGACGCGCAGTTTTATCTGCCGGGCAGCGTCGGGCTGCAACGCTCGACGGAGGCGCTCTACGAGTTGCTCGGCGAGGTGGCACGCCGGTTCTTCGCGGCAACGCATGTGCGCCGCCAGGCGCCCTGAAGCTGATGGCGGACGAGGCGGGCAATGGCGAGAACCCCGCGGGCGCCGACGGCGCTGCCGCCGCGCTCGTCACCGTATTTCGCTCCCCGCGCCGCAAGGACTGCGAGGAGCGCCTCCTGGTGCTGACCGCGGTGGGGATTCCCGGCCAGCTGGCCTTCGACGGGCAGTGCCTCATCGAGGTCAGCGCGGCCGACGCGTACAGTGCGCAGACCCACCTGCGCCAGTACGACGCGGAGAACCGTCCGGTCCCGCGGCCGCCACCGGTGCCGCTTCCGCACCCGCATGCCTGGATCGGCTGTGTCCTGTACGTGGTCGTGCTCATGGGGGTGGCATACGCGGTGGCCGGCGGCCTGGTGCGCCTCGACGCCTTTGATCTGGGGGAGCTTGATGCCGCACGCGTGCAGGGCGGACAGTGGTGGCGCGCGTGGACCGCGCTCACGCTGCACCTGGACGGCCCGCACCTCGCCGCCAATCTCCTCGCCGGCGTCTGGTTCGGTTACCTTGCGGCGCGGCAGCTCGGCGGCGGGCTCGCCTGGTTCCTCATTGTCAGCGGCGGGGCGCTGGCGAACCTCCTGGCCGGCCTCTATGGCCCGCCCGGGCATCAGGCGGTAGGCGCCTCAACCGCGGTGTTCGCCGCGCTCGGCCTTATGTCCGCCTACTCATGGCGGGAGCGCCTGCGCTGGCCGCAGCGCTGGGCACGGCGCTGGGGTCCGCTGGTGGCGGGCGTGGTCCTCCTGGGGTGGACCGGCTCGGCCGGGGAGGGCACGGATCTCGTCGGTCACCTGAGCGGCTTCCTCGTCGGGGTGGCGCTCGGTGCAGCCGTGGCGGTGCCTCGCATACAGATGAAGGTCGGCCGCGTGCCGCAATGGCTCACCGGCGCTGCGGCGCTCGCTTCAATCGCGTTCGCCTGGTGCTGCGCGCTGCGAGCTTAGTACCTGTTACCACCGCGCAGCCGGCCAAAGCCCGTGCGCCCACCCTTGCCATGAAGTGCTCGGCTGCTGAGGTGATTGCGGCAGATGTGCATCGAGCCCCGCCTTTGGCCGGCGCCAACGGAGCTACTGTCCGCCGAAATCGCTTCCTGCGATTTCGGCCCATCGGACTAGGGGCCTTCGACCTCGTAGCCGCGCGCCTTGAGAGCCGCGAGCGCGCCATGCTCGCCGAGCAGGCGGTCCATGGACTGCACCGCGAGCGTTCCGCGGTTGCGCGCCAGGCTGGCTTCGACCGCGACGAGCCAGTCATCCTCCGCGCGTTCGATAAGACTGCGCACCCGATCGGAGGTCGACACCGCCGTGACACAGGCGGTGCGGTTGTCCGTGTGCGGCAGGTTGCGCAAGGCGGCGACATCACCCAGCGCCCATGCACGGGCACGCGCCTGCATGGGACCCAGGTCGGTCTCCAGCCGCGTGACCACGGCATCCAGGCAGGCGACCTCGCCGCTGAGCGGCGTCGCACCGACGTCTTTCAGCACGTCAAGCGGGTCCTCGATCCGCAGCTTGTCCTGCCGCACCCGCACGCCCTGGGCACGCGCGAGCTGCAGCACCGTCTGCTGCACCTCGTTGCGCGCGGTAAGGCCCGAAGCTTCGAGCACTTTCGTCAGCAGGCGCTCCGCGGCGAGCATCGGGCGCAGCTGCTCGAGGGTCTTGTCATGCGGGTCGTAGCGCGCCTCGAGGGCCGCGACCCGTGCGTACAGCGGCGGCGGCAGGGCCTGCTGCAACGGCATACGATCCGGGGGCTTCTGCATCCGGCGCCACTGGATGTAGACGCGCAGCGCCGTGATGGGATTGGCGCCGATGCCGTAACTGGGCCAGGCGGGGACGACCTCCTGGGTTTCCTTGAGCACCGCCTGCACCGCGTCGGG
>Ga0210384_10003262_pt1 | contig 18907 bp, 17 predicted proteins | sample IncBWH2MmetaG_FD_160574 | JGI IMG/M metagenome (GOLD analysis project Ga0210384, IMG submission 160574) | Forest soil microbial communities from Barre Woods Harvard Forest LTER site, Petersham, Massachusetts, United States - Inc-BW-H-2-M | ecosystem: Environmental > Terrestrial > Soil >...
CGAACTGGAGGAAAGTCTCGTCTGGTCCAAAGTGGCAATAGTTTGTTCCTCGAACGAGGCGGACGATTGCGCGGTTTTCAACCATCACTCCCTTCGGCCGGCCCGTGGAGCCGGACGTGTACATGATATAGGCGAGGTTTGTCGGACCCGCGCTTGGCCGGAGATTTTCTTCGGTTGTCGAAGAGCCTTCCGACTCATCATCCACAAAAATAATCCCGCTCTGGTTATTTGGCAGAAGAGAGGAAACCAACGATTTATTTGTGATAAGGAGGGGCTTGCCCGCATCCTCCAAAATCAAATCCAGGCGAGCCTTCGGATAAGCCGGATCGAGCGGCACGTAGGCGCCACCCGCTTTTAGCACTGCAAGGAACGCGACGATCATTTCGATGGAGCGATTCAGGCAGCAAGCCACCATCGATTCCGTCGCCACGCCGGCCAAGCGGAGGCGGTGGGCCAGGCGATTCGCGCGCCTGTTCAATTCGTTGTAGGTAAGCTCAACATCGCCACAGACCAGAGCAATGGAATCTAGGTGTTCGCTAGCGATTTCTTCGAACAGCATTGAAACACTTGCGTTGCGCGGATATTCGCTCCGGGTTCCGCTCCAGCTTCGCAACGGCTCAGGCAGGAAGCGCAGCGGTACAGCGGGTGCCACATCGGCAGATCGCTCTGGGCTGGAGATGATCGGCTGCATTTGCGCTCAGTCCAAGAGAATTTCTTTTTCGCCGAACAACCGTTCAGCTGTAATCCCGCGGCTGTGGCAGGTTTCCATTAGCCGATTGGAGTGGACGATGGGATTGGATTTCTCGGTGTACTTGATGCTCATCACGTAATTCAACCAAGGCTCTTGTCCCATCGCGTAAACGTAAACTTCCTTGCACCGAAACTGCTCGACGATCCCGAGAGCTCGATCGTAATTCGAGCCCGCCAGGCGCCGAGAGTGATCCTTCTGCCGCTCGATTTTTTGCGTCAGCAATGGGCCATAGATCCAAGACATCGGAGCGCCGTCGCATTCCATCCCGACGAACAGTGCGTCGACATCGCCAACGTCGCGATGCACGTGCCGGTACACATCCGGTGAAATGTTGCAGGAATCCGCCGCAAACATGAGCTTGTGCTTGCCCATTTTCAGAAGGTAAGCGGATTTTGTTTGTACGTTCAGGTCACCGTGTTCGCCAAGGAATGGCACAGCCGTGATAGACCCTTGCTCAAAGGGGAGTTCCTCCATTTCGGAGATTTCGGTCACATTGCGAAAACCGCATTGCTGTAACAGAAGCTTCAGCGACGGATCTTGCAGCGCACCGCCTCCACTTCGGGGAACCACGATTTGCCGAATGCGGTGGCGGAGTTGCAACAGGGTCTCGAAAAGAATGTGATCCTGGTGATTGTGCGTAATCAACACGTAGTCGATGACGTCGGGCAGGTCTTGGTAGGTGTAACGGGAGATATCGCTCTCATACGTATAACTGAGAACCGGATCGAGGAGCACACTAACCCCTCGCGTTTCCAGCAGAATGCAGGCATGACCAAAGTAGCGCCAGCGTGCGCCGTCTCCGTCGTACACCGGATAAGGCCGCGGGGCGTCGGCGGTGAGAAGCGAGCGAAATCGCGTTTGGTCCTGATCGGCCAGGCCGAGCTCATCCCAAAGCTGGCCTTCGGTTGACGGATTGTGCTTAACCTTAAAGAGGCGATCGAGGCGTTCACTTGCGAAGGGCATTTGCAAGTGAAGAGCATCGCCCTCGTGCAATCGCGGGGTGCTGAGCACAAAGGGCCTGTCGTCGCCGCTAATTTCGGAGAGCGCCACAGACTGCAGCCAGCAGTTGTAGTACGGACTTTTGTACAAGAGGGGTTCGATCAGCCGGAAAGAGGGATGATTGTTAAGGTCATAGACCAGCTCCACGTATCCTTGGAGCGCTTTCGGTACCTCGGCATATAGCGGCTCGAGACTGAAGCCCGCAGCCTTTTGTCTCAGTAGGGCGTCCAACTCTTCGATCGCGCGCGACAACGTGAGTAGATGCCCGCGTTCGCGCAACGTGCGGTCGCGCAATCTTTCCACCGCTTCTACTTGCCGTGGCTGGAGATCCATAAACGGACCTCCAAGGAGCCGGGGATCTTGAACGGCAGCTTCATGAGTTTCCGGCGACTCGATGTAGGACTCCATGATCTTCAAGTGGCGCTCGGTAATGTTTCTAGAGAGAGTGGCTGGCGGGATCAGATGAGCCCAGGCGTACCAGCCATCGATTAGGGGTTCTGCGACTACGTTTTGCTTCAGATAATACAGATTGCTGCTCATTGGAAGGGCTTAGGAGTTGTTCCGTGTACCTGAATAGCGCAATCTCACTATCGAGTTCTGGCCATAGCGCGCCAGACTCAAGATTTGTGTTCGCAGCCGCCGCCCTGCGACGTACCACGAGGCACGCCCTACCTTAGCGGATTGGCCCTAGATGTCGATAAGTGACAGACCGTATATCCCTACAGAATTCTTGGTATGAAACTTGCGTTCCCAGGCGGGGTTCATGGGTACAGTAAAATCCGGAGTCCTGTACAAGGAGGGCCTTATCGACATTCAGGAGCGCTGGAGCGATAAGAGTGGTCCTGTGAGTTTGTCGCTTGTTGAGTCAGCTGGTCGTAAGAAGCGGTGCCTAACACCTGCATTCGCCAGGGGTGAAAGATATTCGGCAAGTACTCAAGTCCGGATGCGCGGAGATTGGTCATTAAGCGGGAGTTGGCACTCGGAGGGCGCGGTTGCGGATAACCCGCGCGGTTTATTCGACATCGAAATTTAACCCTTTGTTCAAAGTCTCTTCCGATGTCAAACACCAGCACAAGAGTGAGCGTATCCGGATTCATTAGTTTTTACTCTCCCGCGACATCAAACCGGGTGAAGTCTTGAAGGAGCGAAGTGTGAAAACCCAACGAAGCTGCATGATTCTCTTCGCGACAGCGATTACGGCGGCGATGGGCATCCCTGTCTTTTCGCAAGGGCAAAATCCACCGGAATCGTCATCGACACAGACAGCATCCGCAAAGCCGACGGAAAACCGCCTAGAGGGAGTAAATCCTCCCGCCAAGGTGGGCAAAGATTATGTTATCGGACCGGACGATGTGCTGGACGTCAGCGTCTGGAAGGAGCAAGAGCTTACTCGCTCGCTGCAAGTGCGCCCAGACGGCAAGATTTCCATGCCTCTGCTGGGTGATGTGCAAGCAGCAGGCCTCACTCCCGGGCAGCTCGGACAATCCGTCAGCGAGAAGCTAAAGAAATTTTTGACGGCACCACAGGTAACCGTGATCATCACGCAGATTAACAGCCAACGTGTTTACGTGACCGGCGAAGTGACCCGGCCCGGAGCGTACCCCGTTCTGCCCGGCATGACCATCCTGCAGGCTATTACTAGCGCCGGTGGACTGACGCAGTTCGCTAATGCGAAGAAAATTTTCTTAATGCGCAATGAAAACCACATTCAGACCAAATACCCCTTCAGCTATAAGGAAGTGCTAGACGGACGTAAGGCGGATGAAAATCTGCCGGTCAAAGCCGGCGACACGATTGTTGTGCCGTGATGAATCGGATGCTTAAGCTGAGCGGATACCTGATCGCACTGGTGTTGGGGCTCGCTGGAGCCTCTGGAATCTATGCGCAAAGCTCTGGATCCCCAGGCCAGAGCCCGTCTGGACAAGAGCCCACGCAGCCTGCGCAGCCGCAGCAGCCAGCGAAATCCCCTGATGACAAGGATCAGACTAATCAGGACCAATTGCCGACGCCGCCTATCGTGGCCGGTACGCCCAGCGACGCCCCGATTACCGGTGCCTCCCAACCGATCATTGGACTCGTTGCCTCGCGCAGCTACGTTATTCCGAGCGTCTTTTTCTTCGGGCAATTAGATTCCAATGGAACTAATTCTTCCGGGAACAGCAACTTCGTATCTATCAACACGATAATGGGAAGCCTCGCCGTGCAGAAACTTGGACGGGCTTCGCAGTTTAATTTGGGTTACCTCGCGGGCCGTTCCTTTTCGAGCCAGGGAGGAGCGTTTAATTCCACAACACAAGAAGCCGCTGCTTCCGAGCTATGGACGCGGGGACGTTGGGACGGATTCATCCTTGACAGGTTCTTATACAGTTCACAAGCTTCTTTCTTGGGCGGCGCAACGCCTTTCGATGTTGCCGGTCTGAATACAGTGGCGGGCCTCTCTAATACCGGACCTGTCGTGCTGCGTAATTCATTTCTTCCAGGGCAGGGAATCTTTACGGTTTTCGGTCCTCGCTTGAGCAATTCGCTGGTCGCACAAGTGAATAACCATTTGAGCCGGCGTACTTTCTTCACGCTTGTGGGGAACTACAACATCCTGCATTTCTTTCAGTCAAATTCGGGCTTGATCGATAGCTCCTCGGCAGGTTTTCAAACGGGCATCGGTTATCAGCGCTCTCGCCGAGATACCTTTGCCTTCGTCTACCGGTTCAACGACCTCTGGTACACCGGAATGCCTGTAAGCATCCGTGACAATGTTATGGAGGCCGCGTATGAGAGGCAGGTTGCAGAACGGCTGCTTTTTCAGATAGGTGCGGGTCCGGAGATCAGTTTCATTCACGATCCAACCGTCTCCTTGCTGTCTTCCTACACCCGGGTGTCCTGGGCTGTTGACACCCTAATTCGTTACCAAGTGAGGAGAGAGGTCGGTGTGAGTGCCGGCTACAATCACTTCCTGAGCAGCGGTAGCGGCGTGTTTCTAGGATCAATCACAGATCGAGTCTTCGTGGGCATGGACCGCCAGCTTTCTCGGGCATGGAGGATGAATGTGACGGCCAGCTATGCGCGCAACCGGAACCTTATCCCGCTTTTCACCAACAACGTACTAATAGCCCCGGCCAATGCAACCTTTGACTCGGTGTACGGCGGCGTCGAGCTACGCCGTCGCATTGGCAGGGATTCCGAGTTGTTCTTAGGGTATCTCGGCCGGTACCAAACTTCCTCATTTGTCCTTTGCCCGACGGGAGTCTGCACTGGCTCGAACATTGTGGGGCATCAATTCAATTTCGGATTTGCTTGGCACCTCAAACCTGTTCCCATCGGTTGAGTCGGACTGGAGAAGACAAGAACATGATCGGACATCGACAGCTCACTATGGAAGACTACTCGGCGATTATTCGCCGCCACAAGCGCACGCTGATTCTTCTGGCCGTCCTCGGCCCGGCGGTTGGTTATCTGTTGTGCTTTGTCTTGCCGAAGGAATATACGTCCCAAACAACGATTCTTGTGGAACAGCCCGCCGTGTCGCCTACCTATGTAACGGACATCAGCGGGGGTGATCTGAAGCAACGGCTCACCACGCTGCAGGAACAAATACTGAGCCGGTCCAGGCTTGAAGCCATCATCAACAAGTTCGGGCTTTACCCACAAGAGCGTAAGCAGCAGGCCTCGATGGAAGCGTTGGTGGATCATCTGCGCAGGAAGATCGTGGTCACCCCTGTAAAACCTATGGCCGAATCGAACAGCACGCAGCTGCCCGGATTTGTAATCAAAGTTTCGGACCGCGATCCGGCCTTGGCTCAGAAAATGTGTAATGAGGTCGCTTTGGTTTTTTTGTCGGAAAACCAGCGCGTAAAGCACGACCAATCGGCAGGAACGACAGTGTTCCTTACCAAGCAGCTCGAAGATGCCAAGGCAAAACTGGATGATCAGGACGCAAAGCTCGCTGCGTTTAAGGCGCACTATGTGGGAATGCTTCCCGACGAGCAGCAAGCAAATCTAAATTTGCTTGCTGGACTGAATACGCAGCTCGATGCCGCCACGCAAGCTCTTAGCCGCGCTCAGCAAGATAAGTCGTTTACTGAGTCCATGCTCGCGCAGCAGGCAGGCGCGCAGTCTGCTGATAATCCTTCGGCTCAAAAGCAGCTGGCTGAAATGCAAGGTAATCTCTCGGCGCTCCTCGCTAAGTACACGGAAGATCATCCAGACGTAATCCGATTGAGGCAAAGCATCGCCGATCTGAAGGAGAAGATGGTTTCTTCTCAGGGTGGCGCGACGACGACTGCCACTGCGCTGGATACGCCAGAGGTCCAGCAATTGCGCTCGCAGGTACATCAATATGACGTCACGATCAAGGAAAAGACCGCGCAACAGCGCGATGTTCAAAGGCAAATCGCTCTATACCAGAGCCGTTTACAAACTAGTCCCAATGTCGAAGAGCAATACAAAGTGCTAACTCGCGATCATGAGAGCGCGGCTAATTTTTATAATGACTTGCTTAAGAAACGCAGCGAATCTGCGATGTTCAGCGACATGAATCACCAGGCTGAAAGCGCGGAATTCCGCATTCTCGACTCAGCAAATCTTCCGGAAGGGCCTTCCTTCCCCAATCCGCTGTACTTCTCATTGGGCGGGCTGGCGGCCGGGCTCGCGCTGGGCGTGGGGATTATGGGCCTGCGCGAATTGCGTGACAAAACTTTACGTACCGAGGAAGACGTCGAGTTCTTCCTCCAACTCCCTACGCTCGCCAACATTCCTTCCGTCGAGGGTGCTCGTCGTCATGCGGCTTCCGGGAAAGGCACTGACGGCCCGAGGTTGGTCGCGAGCGCTTGAGACTAACTTATGTATAAATCGTTTTTCGGACTGCGAGAAAACCCGTTCAACGCCAATCCCGATCCGCGTTATTTGTTCTTGACGCGTGAAATCCAGGAAGCACTGGCGGGCCTCGCCTATGGCATCAAGAACCGTAAAGGGTTCATTCTGCTTACGGGTGAAGTGGGCACCGGCAAAACTACGTTGCTCAACCGTTTGCTGGACTGGCTAAACCTCGAAGGGGTAGCCACCGCGTACATCTTCAACTCTCAGCTCGATACCAACCAGCTCTTTGACTTCATGATGGCGGACTTCGGTATTCCATGCGAGAGCCGCGACAAAAGCCACGTGCTGATGCGCCTCAACCACTGGTTGTTGCAGCGATATCGCGATCGTAAAACGTCTGTGCTGATTGTAGACGAGGCGCAAAACCTCTCCTTTGAGGTCCTCGAGGAAATTCGTTTACTGACCAATTTTGAAACATCGAGCGAAAAACTGTTGCAAATTGTTCTTTCGGGTCAGCCTGAGCTCGAGGAGAAGTTGCGCGATCCGCGCCTTCGTCAGTTGCGCCAGCGCATCACCATGCGGTGCCGAACGCAACCTCTATCCTACGAAGAGATGACCGGATACATAAACGAACGGCTCCGTATCGGCGGCGCTAACGGAACTCCAATTTTTTCCCCCGAGGCTGTGGAGGCGATTTTCAAGTACTCGCGCGGCATTCCTCGTGTCGCAAATTTGCTTTGCGAGAATTCACTTATTAATTCTTTTGTTGATCAGGTGAAGCCGGTTCCGCCAACTGTCGTGCATGAAGCTGCGCATGAATTTGAGCTGGACGAGCTGGACCCCATGGCTCGGCCCGTCATCCGTAACGGTGAGGACCCGTCAAACCGAGTGGAAGATCTTCTGCGCAGCTTGAATCATCTTTTGGAAGAAATGGGTCGCAATAATTCAGTATCGAGCGGAGTACACGAAAGGAAGCCATGAGCAGGATCCACGAAGCTTTGAAGCGCGCCGAACAGCAAAGGACCGTGCCACTGGAGGTGCCGCCCCCCGTCGCGCCAGAGGTTCATACACGTGTCGCGGAGTCGCCCACGATTCCGCCGCCGGCGATACTAGACCCATTGGCCCACGCGGAGCCATTACTGCAGTCCGAGATCGATACAAGGACGAGAGCGGCCGAGTTTCTTCGCTTTGATGACATATGGACACACTGCGCTAACCCTGGATGGCGCTTGGATCTCGAACGCAATGTCTTTATAGATCCTGTGGCGCCCCCCGCGGTCCGAGAGCAATTCCGGACTTTGCGCTCGCGACTTTATCAAATTCGCGACAAGCAGCCGCTGCGCAGCGTCCTGGTAACCAGCTCACTGCCGGGCGAAGGCAAGACTTTTATCGCCAATAACCTTGCGCACGCTTTGGCGCGCCAGCAGAATTGCCGAGTTCTGTTGATTGACGCGGATTTGCGCCGCGCCGATTTGCATCCCGGTTTCGGTGCGCCGAGCTCTCCTGGTCTTGCTGAATACCTGAAGGGCGAAGCGACTGAAATGAAGGTCATCCAACGTGGTGTGCCTGAATATCTGTGCTTTATTCCTGGCGGCAGCAAACCGGAAAATCCCGCAGAATTGCTGGCAAACGGACGTTTGAAATCGCTTCTGCAAACTATCGGCCCCGTTTTCGATTGGGTGATCCTAGACTCACCTCCTACGTTGCCCGTTTCGGACGCTCTAATGTTGGCCGAATTGTGCGACGGCGTTCTCACCGTAATCCGCGCGGCACAAACGGGATTTGACAGTGCGCAAAAATCGTGTCAGCAACTTCGCGAAAAAAATCTGCTTGGCGTGGCTCTAAATTGCGCCGACGATGCCGCCGCGTATGGTTCGTACTATAGCGACGAGCTAAAGACCGGGGTTGCCAACTAGGTTGGTAAATCTCCAGTAAAACCAGTGGATTTTATGCCAGCTAAATTCGCAAAAAGTGCTCTCTACGTGTGCGTGTGTTGAAGAGCTATTCGGTACAGCAGTTCCCTTGTTGTGCTTACGGGAAGCACGGTATGGGTACTTACCGTGCGTCGTGCTACATAGGTTGAGAAAGAAGTGTTGAGCCCTGACGACCGAAAGGGCGCCAGGGAGCGAGTGAAAAATCGAAATGGAGAAGGTCCTCTGGGACTTTCAGGGCGGTAGCTTGTCACAAGCGCAAACTCAAGCGGTTCCGCGCTCCATGCACGGTGAGGATGATGAATCCGCAAGTTTCGTGGGGGCGCAGTACCCGTGGTTCGCTCTGCAGGTTAGGATGCGCCACGAATCGGGTGTTTCGGAACACCTCGAGGGTAAGGGCTATGAGTGGTTCCTGCCGCTATACAAAGCTCGGCGCCGCTGGTCGGATCGCGTAAAGGAAATTGACTCACCGCTCTTCCCGGGCTATCTCTTTTGCCGGTTTAATCCTCACAATCGCCTACCAATCTTGAAAACACCTGGCGTCACCCAGATCGTCGGTTATAACCATGTGCCTGTGCCTGTAGATGAGCAAGAGATCCAGGCAATTCGCACGCTGATAGCTTCCGGCGTGCCGAATTTTCCGTGCGCATATCTTGAAGTCGGCAGCAAAGTTCGCATTGAGGCCGGCGCCCTGCGCGGGTTAGAGGGCATCTTGATGGACCAGAAGGGCAAACGACGGCTCGTGTTATCGATAACGCTCCTTCAGCGCTCCGTTGCGGTGGAGATCGATTCTGACGCGGTTAGCGTTGTGCACGCGCTCCAGAGTACCCACTCTTAAAGACTTTCCCAGCCAGACCCAGAGACCCCAAACGATGTCCTTATTTTCAAGAGTGCTAGACGCAACGATAAACCTAGAATCGAAAGCAGCCAAAGTCCACGAGAAATGTGACACTGCTGGTGAAGTTGCCAGCGGTGTCGTGAAGCCGATGGCAGAAAGCGCGTTTCGCCGGCTCTTGTGTCAGGAGCGAAAACGGTCCGAGCGATCGCGGAAAAATTTTGTGCTGATGCTTGTGCAGCACAAGACTCCAAAGCTGCATGACGAGAAACCTGCTTTGGAGCGCGTTGTTAAGCCGCTCGCCGGGTTGATCCGCGAAACAGATACCCTTGGCTGGTTTGAGTCGAACGGTATTCTCGGTGTCATCTTTAGCGAACTCGGTGACGCCGAGCTCACCGTGGCAGTTGAGAGTATTGAAGCCAAGACGCTTTCTGCTTTTCACCGCGCGCTCAATACCAGTCAGGTGGAGGCTCTTCAAATTTCCTTTTATTCCTATCCGCGTAGCTGGAAGGGCGGTGGGTATGCGCTTCTCGATCCGATCCTTTACCCGGATTTGGCTGATTTGGAACGCAGCAAACGTGCGCCCCTTCTTCTGAAGCGCGTGATTGATATTGTCGGTAGCTCCGCTGCGCTGATTTTTCTTGCACCAGTGTTTGCGATTCTCGCCGTACTTATCAAGCTTACTTCCAAGGGGCCGGTTTTTTTTCGACAGCAGCGCCTCGGGCAGTTTCAAGTTCCATTTGCATTTCTGAAATTTCGTTCGATGCATGTGGCAACAGACGCCGATATTCACATGGAATACGTGAAAAATTTTATTGCCGGTCGTGCAGAGCCAAACGCATCCAACGGCCGTACCCGACGCGTCTACAAGCTGACTAACGATCCGCGCGTCACTTGGATTGGCAAATTCATGCGGCGCACTAGCCTGGATGAAACTCCACAATTCTGGAACGTTCTGATGGGGCAGATGTCGTTGGTCGGGCCTCGGCCACCTATCGGTTATGAAATCGAGGCATACGATGTGTGGCATCGGCGCCGCTTGTTGGAAGCAAAGCCCGGCATTACCGGGCTTTGGCAAGTACAAGGCCGCAGCAGGACCACTTTTGACGATATGGTCCGCCTAGACCTGCGCTACTCGCGAATGTGCTCGCCGATTTCTGACTTGAAGATTCTTCTGCAGACTCCCCGCGCGGTATTTTCGGGAGACGGCGCGTTCTGAAACGCACGAGCCGCTCTCAAAAGTTTTCTGCAATAACACGGAGCTCCCATCCCCTCCGCTATGCTGTCGCTACACAAACCCGAGTACAAGGTGAATCTGGATGGCTACTAGCTTTACTGTTGGAACTTCCCCAAATCTACCGTTAGGCCCAGGTTTTGGCAGAGACGTTATTCGTGTGGGAGTCATTGGCTACGGTTACTGGGGCCCGAACATCGTGCGCAATTTTCAAGGCCATGAAAAGGCCGACGTGGTCGCGGTCTGCGACAAAAACCCCAAGTCGCTCGCCCGTGTGCGCCGGGCCCATCCAGAGGTGCCGGTAACCTCCGACCAGATGGAAGTGCTGACCAGCACACAAGTGGACGTTGTTGCTGTAGTCACGCCGGTTTGGACGCACTTCGAGCTCGCAAAACTCGCTCTTGAGAACGGCAAGCATGTATTTGTCGAAAAGCCGTTCACGTGTACGGCGGCGCAGGCCGAACAGTTGATTGAATTGGCCGACCGCAAGAACCTAAAGATTATGGTTGACCACACGTTCCTTTTTACGGGCGCTGTAAAAAGGATCAAGCAACTCGTCGAAGACGGCACACTGGGAGCTCTCTACTATTATGACTCGACCCGCGTAAATCTTGGCCTTTTTCAGCACGACTGCAATGTAATTTGGGACCTCGCGCCCCACGACTTGTCCATCATGGACTACCTCATCATGACGAAACCCGAAGCGGTGGTCGCAACGGGCGCCAATCATCTTAATGGTCACGCCGACGTCGCTTTTCTAACCATTTATTACCCAAATAACTTGATCGCGCATATCAATGTGAATTGGCTTTCGCCCGTAAAAGTTCGCACCACGTTGCTGGGCGGCGAGAAAAAAATGCTGGTCTGGAATGACTTGGAAGCAGACGAGAAGGTCAAAGTCTATGACCGCGGCGTGCAGATGCTCAGCGGTGAAGCCGTGTACCAACAGCTCGTCAGCTACCGTACCGGCGACATGTGGTCACCGAACATCGAACAGATCGAAGCATTGAAAGTGGAAGCTTCGTACTTCATCGATTGCATTCGCAACAACAAGCGGCCCTTCAATGACGGTGAGGCGGGGCTGCGCATAGTGCGAATGCTGGAAGCCGCGGACGAGTCCCTCAAGCAAAAAGGAAGAGTTGTAAAAGTATAGCCGCCTAGACGCCGCGTGCCGGAAATCACAAAATGAAACTTTCCATCGTTATCATCTGTTGGAATGACCTTCGTGTTATCGGCGATTGCTTGCGCTCCATATACCAAGGAACGCATGCAACGGATTTTGAAGTCATCGTGTCCGACAACGGCTCAACCGATGGCTCCGTCGAATTCATTCGACAACAATTTCCCCAAGTTCGGGTGATCGAAAATAGGGCTAATCTAAGGTTCTCCAAAGGGAACAATGTCGGGATCCGTGCTAGCCAGGGCGACTATGTCCTCATCCTCAACCCAGACACGATCATCCACGATTGGGCCTTGGATAAGTGGATGGATTTCGCCGATCGCCATCCTGAAGCAGGAGCATTTGGCTGCAGAGTCGTCGGTGCTGATGGTTCGTACCAAGAGTCTGCGCGGCCTTTCCCCACAATTCGCCGCGATCTAATCGCGGCGCTCTATCTGCGCCCGCTTGCAAGGTTGTCGAAGGTTTTTACTTCCGATCACTATTGGGCTTGGAAGGGCGATACAGAGCGAAGAGTGGACTGGCAATGCGGATGCTCCGTCTTATTTCGCGGAGATCTGCTTCGAAGCTTGGGTGGTTTTGATGAACAGTTTTTCTATTACTACGAAGACGTGGACCTGTGCCGCCGCGTATGGCAGGCCGGGTACCCCATAATCTACACGCCCGACGTAACCATCACTCATCTAGGTGGACAATCAACTACGAAACGCTTTCCGCTTAGTTTCGAACTGGACAAGCAGATAACCCGCTATCGCTACTATCACAAATATTACGGCAGGAGTGGAGCGCGTCAATGTCGATTGGTTCTGCTGACTTGGTATTCCGTTCGCAGACTTGTTTATGGAATTCTGCAGATGATCAAGCCAACGGAATTTAGAAAACATCGTCTTGACTTATATCGAGCAGCGATTACATGGAATATGCAGGTTGATCCTGTGAGGCTGGTGGAGAAGCACGAAGAGCCCACGATTTCCGTCGATATGACTGCGCGAGTTCTCGAAAGATAAGCGATTTCACAATTTCCAAACGCACTCCGATTTGGTTTCCCTAATCTCTCCAACCGCTAGTTACGAGGTGCAGCTCCGATGCAGATTGGCATAAAGTCGAAGAGCTTGGGTGACGTCGTTGTGGTTGTCCCCGAGGTTTTCCGCGATAGTCGCGGATTCTTTACGGAAACGTATCGGGAAGATCAATTCGCGAAGCTCGGTTTGCCGACTCGGTTTGTTCAGGACAATCATTCGCGCTCTACAAAAGGTGTCGTACGCGGTTTGCACTTTCAATGGGATCCGCCCATGGGCAAGCTAATGCGCGTCACACTTGGCAGTGCGTTCCTGGTTGCGGTTGACATTCGGAAAGGGTCTCCAACCCTTGGGCAATGGGTCGGGGTCGAGGCTTCGGCTGAAAACCTCTACCAGGTTTGGGCGCCGGCTGGTTTCGCGAGGGGCTTTTGCGTTTTATCAGAACACGCTGAGATTCAGTACAAATGTACCGGGCACTACAACAGTAAAGCTGAATCGGGGATTCTGTGGAACGACCCATCGCTGAAGATTGAGTGGCCGCTTCCTGCCTCCCAAGTCCAACTTTCTGAAAAAGACAAAAACGCACAAACCCTCGAACAGTGGCTTGCCTCTCCGCAGTCCGACAATTTTCAGTACGAGTTTGCGCAGCAAGTAACTGCCTAAACAAAAATCCCCATTGTTAGCTGCCGGGAAGCACACGGCGGCTATTTACGGAGTGCATAAAATGAAACTTCTGATCGCGGGCGGTGCCGGCTACGTTGGCTCTGTCCTTATCCCGAAACTCCTGGATCGAGGCTACAAGGTCGACGTTGTGGATCTGTTCTGGTTTGGTAACCGTCTGCCCCGGCAAGTCGGCGTCATCAACAAGGACATCTTCCAGCTAACCGTCGAGGACCTGGCATCCTACGAACAGGTCATATTCCTTGCGGGACTATCCAATGACCCGATGGCGGAATTTTCGCCGAATAAGAATTTCATTTTCAACGCGGCTGCTCCTGCGTACTTAGGATACACAGCGAAAAACGCCAAGGTAAGAAGGTACATCTACGCGTCATCGTGCTCGGTGTACGGTTACACCGAAAACGAACTCTTTGATGAAACAGGACCTGTCGCATGCGCTTATCCCTATGGAATCTCAAAACTACAGGGTGAACAGGCCGCGACGCAGCTCGCCGATGACAATTTTTCGGTCATATCTTTGCGGAAAGGCACCGTTTCCGGGTATAGCCCGCGGATGCGCCTTGATTTGATCGTCAATACGATGTTTAAAGCCGCTCTCAAAGAGCGAACCATCACTATCAATAATCCTTCGATTTGGCGACCCATCCTTAGCATCGAAGATGCCGCGACCGCGTATATACGCGCTATTGAGGCAAATTACAAAATCTCTGGGATTTTCAATGTTGCCTCCGGCAATTTTACGGTGGGAGAGGTCGGCGATCTCGTGAGGGCGGCCATTGAAACGCAGCTCGGTGTGCGTCTGAACCTCGTAATCAAGCACATTCAGGATTTTAGAAACTACAAAGTCTCCATGGAAAAGGCCAGGAATGTCCTTAGCTTCCACCCGAGCGGTGACGTTTCCTCTATTGTTAAAACACTGATCGACAATATGGACAAGTTCCGCGATCTGGACAATCCGCTCTATTCCAACATTCAGACCTTTAAAGAGATGGAGAGCGGAATGGAGACTTATTCGATGGCAGTTGCAGGTACGCGATGAAGATCGTTGTAGTCGGTGGGAATGGCCAACTCGGTACGGATGTGGTGCGCGCATTCGCGGAGAAAGGCGATGACGCGAGGGGACTAACCCACGAAGACATAGAGCTCTCTGACCTCGATTCCGTTGCTAAGTGCGTTCGGGAACTGCGGCCTGATCTGATTGTGAATACCGCGGCGATGCACCACGTCGAAACATGTGAACGAGAGCCAGAGAAGAGTTTTGGTGTAAACGCATTAGGTCCGAGAAACCTTGCAATGGTTGCGCGCGACGCACAGGTGACCCTGATGCACGTGAGCACAGATTACGTGTTCGATGGCTCGAAACAGGCGCCTTACGTCGAAGAAGACGCTCCATTGCCGCTGAATGTCTATGGGTGCAGCAAGCTTGCCGGTGAACATTTCGTCCGTACGCTCGCTCCAAAGCACTTTGTGCTGCGTACCTCGGCTATTTATGGAAAGCAGCCTTGCAGAGCGAAGGGCGGTCTGAACTTTGTGGAATTGATGCTGAAGCTTGCGCGAGAACGCGGAGAAGTCCGTGTTGTAGATTCAGAGTTCGTCACTCCCACTCCTACTTCACAGTTGGCGCAACAAATTGTTGCCCTAAGTCGCTGCGAATCCTATGGCCTGTATCACGCCACCGCGGAAGGCAGTTGCTCCTGGTTTGAGTTCGCTCAGGAAATCTTCACCATTACCGGGACGCCGGTCAAGTTGACACCTGCAAAGGCGGGCGATTTTCCCATCAAGGTTCCTCGGCCGACCTACTCGGTTCTCGAAAATGGGGCTTTAAAAAGTCTTGGCCTCAGCATTTTCGAGCCTTGGCAAAATGGTCTTCGTAATTACCTCGGAATATCGAAAGAAACCGCTTACGCGTCTGTAGCTCGTTAGTTGCTTATCCCAACTTAGATTACGTTCAATAAACCTCATTCAGGAGCCGTTTATCTCAATGACGGAAAACAATGTATCTATCGCGCCGGACGTCAAACTCGGCAAGGACGTAAAGTTGTCGAAGTTTATTAACCTTTACGGCTGCGAGGTGGGTGATAACACGAAGATAGGGGCCTTTGTTGAGATTCAGAAGAACGCGCGCGTAGGGAACAATTGCAAGATTTCCAGCCACTCTTTTATTTGCGAGGGCGTTAATATCGAGGACGGCGTTTTTATCGGTCACAGCGTGACGTTCATCAACGACTCTTATCCTCGCGCCGTCACCAGTGATGGCGAATTGCAAACCGAACAAGATTGGGTTGTCGAGCGGACCCTGGTGCGAAAGGGTGCCTCGATTGGTTCCGGCTCCACCATTCTGTCTAACGTGGAGATCGGAGAGCGCGCGATTGTCGGCGCGGGCAGCGTGGTTACCAAGGACGTGCCTGCGAATGCCATTGTCGCCGGGAATCCCGCAAAAGTTTTGCGTTACATACGAGAGGAGCAGAAGATCGCCTAACCATGCACAACGACCACATTCCCTTTTTGGATCTGAGCAGTCTTCATCAGCAACTTGAGGCCGAGCTGTTGCCGGTATTTCAAAAGTGTTTGAGGAGTGCCGGTTTTGTGGGTGGACCGGTGGTAGAGGAATTTGAACGCGAGTTCGCCGCCTTCTGCGGCGCGTCTCATTGTGTTGGAGTGGCGAGCGGCACGGACGCGGTTCGCTTCGCTTTAACCGCCGCGGGCGTCAAACCCGGCGATGTTGTCGTCACCGTTCCGCATACTTTTATCGCTACCACTGAGGCTATCAGTCAAGCCGGAGCTCGACCGGACTTTGTGGACATCGACGAACGTACCTATTGCATGGATGTCACGAAATTACAGCAATACCTCGAACGGGAATGTTCGATTGACCCCCGAAGCCAAAGACTAATTCACCGCAAGCTTAAAGCCCCCGTCACTGCGGTAGTTCCCGTTCACATCTACGGTCAAGTCGCGGACATGGACGGGATACTGGATCTAGCTCGCAAATACAACCTGCTTGTTATTGAAGATGCATGCCAGGCGCACGGAGCCGAGTATTTTTCAAAGAAGGAAAATGCCTGGAAAAAAGTGGGCAGCATGGGACGTGCGGCGGCCTTCAGTTTTTATCCCGGAAAGAATTTGGGCGCATGTGGTGAAGCGGGCGCGGTTACGACAAATGACGAATCCATGGCGCGGAGCATGCGCATGTTGCGCGATCATGGCCAGGCGCGCAAGTACTACCACGATATCGAAGGCTATAATGGACGCCTCGACGCCATGCAAGCGGGATTCCTGACCGTCAAGCTTCGTCACCTTGCCGATTGGAATCGCCAACGACAGCAAGCCGCGCGATTTTACGACGAGATGCTTTCTCCCCTCGACGGCGTCGGTCGGCCGTACTGTCCCGAGTGGGTACGTGCGGTCTATCACCTCTATGTCGTTCGCGTTCAGGATCGCGATGGCCTGCAGAAAAGACTGACGGACTCAGGAATCGGCACGGGAATTCACTATCCCGTTCCCCTTCATTTGCAGGAAGCGTATCGCCACCTGGGGTACGCCGCAGGGAGCTTTCCTGTGTCGGAGAAAGTCGCTGCAGAAATACTCTCGCTGCCAATGTACCCGCAGCTCGGCGAGGATCAGATTCGCCGTGTCACTCAGGTAATGTCGGAATCGCACTCCTCACTCCACGTTGCAATCCCATCTGCTCAGCCGCAGCCGGCTGCTCAGGTTTAGTCGCAGGAGATAGTCTCCGATCATGTCGGACCGTCAGCCAATGAAAATCTGCATGCTCGCATACTCGTTCTACGAGACGGATTCGCGCATCAAACAGTACGCGAATGCTCTTGTCGAACGCGGCGATGCCGTTGACGTCATCGCTCTTCGTCGCCCAGGCCAACCCGCGCACAGCGTTCTCAATGGCGTGAACGTTTTCCGCATCCAGACTAGAACGATCAACGAGCGCGGACCTTTCACTTATCTCTTCAGGATCATTCGTTTCTTCCTGCTCTCCGCAGGGTTTATCGCTTGGCGGTACGCCTCGCAACGTTATCAGCTTGTCCATGTACACTCGGTCCCCGATTTCTTGGTCTTTGCGGCCATCATCCCCAAGATCTTCGGCACGCCGGTCATTCTTGATATTCACGATCTCCTTCCAGAGTTTTATGCCAGTAAGTTTCATGTAAGTCTCGAGTCTTTTTCCTTTCGTTGCCTCGTGCTTGTGGAGCGTTTGTCGATCGCTTTTGCGAATCATGTAATCGTCGCGAACCACCTTTGGTGCGAGCGAGTCGCCGGCAGATGCGGACATCCTGAGAAGTGTTCTCCGATTCGCAACTATCCGCCCCTGGGATTGTTCAACCCTCAAATCCGCAGACGCAATGGCGAGAAGTTTCTGATCACCTATCCCGGCTCACTGAATTGGCATCAGGGCGTGGACGTGGCCATCGCTGCTTTCGCGAAGATCAAGGACGAAATGCCGGACGCCGAATTCCATATCTATGGGGAAGGTCCAGCGAAAGAATCGTTGATCCATTTGGCGGATTCCCTCGGCCTAAACAATCGCGTGATGTTTCATGGTTTGCTGCCGACCGAGCAGATCGTACAGGTAATGGCGGACACGGACCTTGCTATCGAGCCTAAGCGCGCAGGTTCCCAATTTGGCAATGAAGCGCTCAGCATGAAAATTTTCGAATTCATGGCCGTCGGCGTCCCATTGGTCGTATCGCGAACCAGAATCCATCAGTACTACTACACGGACGCATTGGTGAAGTACTACGACGACGATGACGAGGCAGCGCTCGCCGCCAATGTCATTTTGCTAAGGAACAATCCCGACCTCCGCCAGCGTCAGGTCGCCAACGCGTTGAAATACGTAGCGGCCCATAGTTGGGATGTCGAGGGGCATCAATATCTTGGAATTGTGGATTCTCTTGTGGCAAAGGAGCCGATCCCGGTCCTTCAGGCTTCGCCCGCACCGCTTGAAACCTGCGCCATTGTTACTTCCAAAACGAATCAGGGCTGAAGACGAATGCAAATTTCAGTGATCGGTGCTGGGTATGTTGGCTTGACGACCGCCGCTTGTCTTGCCGAGATTGGCCATCAGGTTCTCTGTGCGGATAATGACCTCGGCAAACTAGAGAAACTCAGGGCGGGCCGCCTGCCGTTTTTCGAGCCCTACTTGGATTCGCTGGTCAACAGCAATGTCGCCTCCGGCCGCCTTCAGTTCGTGTCTCCTGCGGAAGCCATCGAGAAGGGAAGCGCAATATTTATATGCGTTGGCACCCCTCCCTTGGAGAATGGCGAAGCCGATCTGAGCGCTATCGAGTCCGTCGCGCGCACCATCGCGTCCACTACGCATGGCTACCGCCTAGTGGTCGAAAAAAGCACGGTGCCGGTGCAAACCGCAAAACGACTCTGGAAGCATCTCTCCATTTACAACGCCAATGGCCTGGAATTTGACGTAGTCTCGAACCCTGAATTTCTGCGGG
>Ga0210384_10003264_pt1 | contig 18903 bp, 19 predicted proteins | sample IncBWH2MmetaG_FD_160574 | JGI IMG/M metagenome (GOLD analysis project Ga0210384, IMG submission 160574) | Forest soil microbial communities from Barre Woods Harvard Forest LTER site, Petersham, Massachusetts, United States - Inc-BW-H-2-M | ecosystem: Environmental > Terrestrial > Soil >...
TGCCCCTCCGAGATCGGACGCGTGATCAGGACGCTCGACGTCCGCTCTGCGCAATCGTGCTCGGCCGCAGAGCGCGAGCGGATCGGCAGCATCTGTGCTGCTCTCGTCGGATTCGCCATGCTCGTCGTCGCGGCAACTGTCCGGGGGCCACGATCCTAGTCCGGGGCATCATCCGATTCGAGCGGTCCCTCGTTAGCAATTTAACCAACGCTTTTACTGGAGGTTAATCGATGACCACCTCTCGCATGCTCGCAGCCCTCGCCCTCGTCGCCTCGCTGGCCGGCGCCGCATCTATTGCGGCCGCCGCGCCTATGGACTCAGGCCAGGACACGTCGATGAACGGCATGATGCACGGCCGCTTCGGCGGACCCGTATACGACGGCGCGCCGGCTCTCAACGTCACGTCCGCGCTCATCGCCGCCGGCGGCGGTGCTTCGAACTTCTCGACCGCCAAAGCCCTCGTGTCGATGCTCGGCGCCGACACCGTGAATGCCGAAGTCGCCAAGTTGAGCAAACAGTACGGCAGCGATGAAGTCACCGGCTGGCTCAAGACGTTCGACTTCGCAGTTGCGGATTCGCTCAAGATCGCGACGGCGGCCGGCGTTACCTTGCCGGCGCCTTCATCCGATCTCACCGGCGTCACCCTTGCGAAGACGCTCGTCACAGCCGGCACGGCTTCAGACGGCACGTTCCAGATCGAGTTCTTGCTCGACAAGGCCGTGTCGCACAAGATCCACGTGCAAGTGATGAACGACATCGATGCCAATCCCGACCTCGGCAAGCTCGCTGACTTGCGCTACCACGAGATCAGCAATCAGGCGTTCTACGATGTCGCGCAAGCGCTCGGAGCAACAAACGTCAAGCTGGCGGGCCTCCACTAGCGAACAATTGGTCTACCGTTCGGGCGATGCTCGGAGAGCGGCGACGCGGCACCTGACCGCGCCGTCGCTCTCGTCGTTCGGCGGGGATTTCCGGCGGGCAAAAGACAATGGATGGCCATGAAAACTACGCCGTGGAAATCCGTGCTCGCAGCGTGCGGGATGGTTGCGCTCTTCGGTTGCGGCAGCGGCGGAAGCAGTAGCAGTAGCGACAACAGCGCGTCGCAGGCAACGCCGACGGCAACCGCGGGTGACATGACCGCCACCGAGCCAACGACGTCTGCCCCCGCGGACGCTGCAATTGTGATCTCGTTCGACCAGGTCGCGGTGGCCGCAAGTGCGCTGCGCGCGGGGATGGAGCTTAAGAACGTCTCGAAAGATCCCGTGCAGTGCGATCCGTCGGAATTCACACTGCAACTCGGCGATGCAACGCCCCTCGATGCGGATACGTCCGCCGCTGTGGAGTGCAATCCCGATTCCATCGACCCAGGCACGACCGGGAAGGCGACGATCTACTTCGACATCCCGGGCGGCTACACAGGACCTGCGACGGTCTATCTCACCGTGGACGATAAAGTCGTCGGCCAGCGCACGATGCAAATCCACTGAGGGCCCGGAGCCTTCATAACACAGGGAAGAACCGCGCCCGCCGCAAACTTTTGGATGCGGTAAGTCTGGGGGATTAGCTCAGCTGGTAGAGCGCTTGCATGGCATGCAAGAGGTCAACGGTTCGACCCCGTTATCCTCCACCACGAAGCCCTTATCCCGCAAGCGATTTCACGATGTCCGGATCAGGATTGCGACGGTCCCACTGGATTTGGTTCGTCGATATTCATTCGCCGAGCCCACTTCGGATAAGCGCCATCCGGATGCCGCATCTCAAAATCCTCGCATAGCACGGCGAGAAACTCGAAGTTCTCCCAAAGCGCTGGTGCATCCAAACTACGGCGCCTAATCGCGAGGAACGGAGCGATCGCGGTCCAGCCCGAGAGGATCGGGCCGGAAAACAGGTCGCACGCGACGGCCTTGTCGATAATGCCGTATTTGCAAAAAATTCCCAAGCTTTCGTAGACGTTTCCGATGAGCTGCAACGGCGCGAGCTCGCTATCCAAGACCCGCTTCTCGGCGAGCTCGGCGAAATGCGGCTCTTTCATGAGCCGAGGCAGATCATTTTGGATGAAGCGGCGCGCGGCCTCGAATTCGGCCGATTCAATCACCTCTTGGACACTGCCTATCGCACTGATCTGATTGCTGCTCCGCAAATGGCGCAATTGGATGATCGCAGCAATCGCGGTCGCCGCGATCACAACAAAAGTACCAACCGCGGCAATCGTACTCAAGATTTCGAGCGACATATCACGCCTTAACCGGACCGAAAATATCCGCCGTACCACTTCTCGTCCCACTAAAGGGGCGTGGATAAGCGATAAACGGCGAACGTTGGCGAAAGTTCGAAATTCTCGCCAACAAGCAATGGGTCAACGGTTCGACCCCGTTTTCCTCCACCAGTGAGGACCGGCGTTGCGCGGGGACTGATGCAGGTCTTTTCTTCGGAATTCTCACATTCAGGCCGCGTGGCGGCGGATCCGAAGCATAACGACGATACACGGCACCGGCTAGAAGCATTCAGCGACATCGTAATCGCCTTTACCTTGTCTCAGCTCGCGTTCACCCTGCAGGTGCCGCGCACCAGCCACGATCTCATCACTCACCCGATTCCGCTGGTCGCTTTTCTCACAAGCTTCGTGCTCATCGCCGGTATGTGGTGGCTGCATCACCAGCTCTTCCAGCAATATTTCATCGCCGATACGGCAAGCGTCATTTTGAACTTCGCGTTTCTCGTAGCGATCGTTTTTGTGGCGTATTCGCTGCAGCTGCTGTTGCACTTTGAGGACCTGGTGGCGCTGAGCACCTACTGTCTCAGCCTTGGCAGCGCGTATGTATTGCTGGCTCTTCTGTATGTCAAAGGATTACGCGACCCGCGTATAGCGCTCGCCCCGGAATCGCGGCTCGACGGGCGAAGCCGCGCCGTCGTCATTGGCGTCGTTGGAATCGGCCTGCTGTCAGTTGTGGCCGTGGCCGCGACAGGGCACGACTTTTCGGTGGTGACGAAATGGTTTCTCGGCATAACCGCGCTCGTATTCGTTTTGGGCGTGTGCAATGCGATCGCACGCCGCCGGCTTAAGAGCGCGACCTGAACCATTCTCTGAGAGGTGGATCATGAACAGAACGATATGCCGATGAGATTTAAAATGGAGACGCAACGATGAGGCGCGTCCTTGCGTGCTTGGCCGTTATTGCGCTCATGTGCTCGTTGAGCGAACAATCGCTCAGTGAGACTTTTCCCCACGTCTTGACCTTCGGGGCCGAGCCGCCGCTTTCGTTTGAGATCGACGGACAATTCAAGCCGCTTGTTCAGCTGAAGTTCCCGCTCCAATATACGGACGTCGATCGTCGCATCTTTGTCGATGCGGATGCGTCGAAGCGGATCCGCAGGCTCGTCATTTTTCAATTCGAAAAGGTCAAGACAGGAGCGAACTTCCGATTCGTATACCCGCCGCGTCCGCCCAAGCAGTTCGGCGCGCATACCTACCGCTTCGGTGCATACATCTACAACGATGCGCACGAAGCTGCCATGCAACCCACGATGGAGTCTGCACGGACGCGGATCGAGCTCGAGCGACTGCACTACCGCGTGCCGACAGTTCTGCAGACAGCCCGTTTGGCTCGCGTGGCCGATCCCAACGGGCAGAGCGAAATGATCATCTTCTACTGCGAAAATGCCGATGCGCGTTACCCATCTGGAAAACTTCCAAACGCAGACGCGGACGGCGATCTCGTGCTTAATCCGAGCCAAGCGCAGGCGCTTTTCAAAAGATTGACGGCGGTCATCCGTGCTCTATCGGGCTAGTCGTTTGCGCTGATGGCCTCATCGGATAACGATCAGGAGACGGAACTCGGGCGAGCGTTCTTCGAAGAGCTGCTCTGGGTGCATAGTATGGTCCGCCGAGATCTCGATACCGTAACTCGGCTAGCCAATGGCGCCGCAGCCGGCGAGCCTCCGGAGGATCTCAAAGCCGAGATCCACGACCTCAAGACGAACGGGCATTTGTGGAGGTTGAAGCTCGGCTGCCTGCGCTATTGCCGGTTCGTCCACTCACATCACAATCTCGAGGACGTCGCACTGTTCCCGGTTCTGCGCGGCAACAACCCGGCGCTCGGCCTCGTTGTCGACAAGCTCGAACACGATCACAAGCGGGTCTCGCATCTTCTCGATGGTGTGGAAATCGCCGCGAATTCGCTCACGATCAAAGACGAACAGCCAACGCGCCAACACCTGAGCGAAGCGTTGACCAAGCTGGCTGAAGAGCTACTTGCGCATCTAGAATTCGAGGAACGCAATGCCGGGCCGACGATCCGTCGGTTGCACGCGTTCCCCTAACTCAAGCGTAACCTATTCGAAGACGCCTAGCAGTGGAATTTCAAGATCAACGTCTTCGACGGAACGCTGTTGTTGCTCCCGGCCGTAGCACCGTGGATTCCGACCGCCCAAGCGTCTGTGGTTCCCGGAATTCTCGAAGTGCCGATGAGCTCGTTGTAAAAGGCGTTTGCCCCGCCGAAGTTTGGACTTGCAACAGTCATCCAATTGGTTCCCGTCCATTGCATTGTATACGTCTGCCAAAGAACGCCGTCGAAATAGAGCCCAACACCCCAGAAGTTTTGCGAGCTGACGGCGGCTGCCCCGAACAGAACGGTGTTGTCGCCCGATCCTTCCGGACCGCCATTGTCCGGACTCGGCACAATCGTCCACTTCGTGCCGTTCCAGTGCTCCGCAAGGGTCTGGAAATTCGTGCCGTCGTAGAAGTCTCCAATAGGCGTGAAGCGCGCCTGTGGCGGCTCCGCGCTGGCAGCCGAAATGAATACTAAGACCTAGACAAGATTAGCGAACCAGAGCGACCATGGGGACCGCCGTCGCTTAAATCGCGACATCTCGTTCGCTCAAGTGAATGCTGCCGTCGCCGGAATCGTATTCGAATAACTCCGCGTAGCGCCCCCATTCGACGGCCGTCGCGAATTGCCGCTGCGCGTCCTCACGCGGGAAATACTCATCCCAGATATCGAGGAAAAAATCGCCCCGCATCGACTTGCTCCGGCGCTCCTTGAGCGTGCGTACGATCGAGTCGAATAGCGGCACGCGCGCGACCAACTGTTCGCGGAAGATGTCTTTGCTGCGCAAAATCGTTGCACTGACGAACTCGTGGCCGAGATCGGTCAAACCGATGTCGCCGTTCGAGACGACCGCGAAACCCAGTAGCGTGGCCGCCTCGATGATCGCAAGCAGGTCGTCTGCCGTCACCGCGAGCCTGTCCGCAAGGTGCGCGATATCTTCCGTACCGGAATCCCGCTCGGCCAAAAGCTCGAGCAAGCCGCTCAGGCCGCCGATGCGCACGTGCGGCAACGGGTGAGAAAACGGCGAGGCCTGACGGACGGCGGCGCTCTGGACCGGCACTTTGAGATCCGGATTGGTCATCACCGCATACAAGTGCTCGACGATTTCCTTGAATCGTGCGCTCGCCCGATCGTGCGGCCGCGGGAGATCGATCGTCACCTCTCCGCGGACGTGGCCAGGATTCGAGCCGAGCACCATGACGCGGTCTGCCAAGATCACCGCTTCTTCTATATTGTGCGTCACGAGCAAGATGCTGCGCGAGGGAAACGTGCCGGTGTTCCAGAGGTCGTCGATCTCGCCGCGAAGGTTTTCGGCCGTCAGCACATCGAGCGCGCTGAACGGCTCGTCCATGAACAATACCTTCGGCTCCATGACGAGCGCGCGCGCGCAGCCGACGCGCTGCTTCATGCCGCCGGAGAGCTCCTTTGGATACGCGCCTTCGAAACCGTCGAGTCCGACCATATCGATCGCTTTGAGAGCGCGTCGCGCCCGGCTCGCACGCGGCACGCCTCGCGCTTGCAAACCGAGCTCCACATTCTCCATGACGGTCAGCCACGGCAGCAACGCAAAGCTCTGGAATACCATCGCGACGTCGTCGTTTGCATCGGTGACCGGCTTGCCGTCGCTTGCGACGCTGCCGGAAGTCGGTGGAATCAGACCGGCGAGGATGCGCAAGAGCGTGCTCTTGCCGCTGCCGCTCCTGCCCAGCAGTGCGAGGACTTCTCCGCTCCGAATCGTCAGACTGATCCCGCCCAGCGCCGTGAACTCGCCCTTCCCACCGGGCAGCGGAAACTGTTTGTAGATATCGCGGCAGACGATCAGTTCGTCGCTCACGGTGCGTATCGGTCCTCAGCAAAACGGTAGAGCCGTCGCCAAACAAAACCGTTGATGACGACGACAAAAACGCTCATGACGCTGATCCCGAGTGTGATGCGCGCCCAGTCACCGTTCGCGGTTGCGTCCGCGATGTAGGTCCCGAGGCCGGTCGCGGTCAGCGTGGTCGATCCCCATGAGACCACTTCGGACACGATGCTCGCATTCCACGCACCGCCGCTGGCCGTAATCGCGCCCGTCACCCACGACGCGAATATCCCCGGTATGATCAGCCGGCGCCATTTCAGCCAGCCGCGGACTTCCAGATCGGACGTCATCTCGCGCAGCTCCGTCGGAATCGACTGCGCTCCGGCGATCGTGTTGAACAGGATGTACCATTGCGAGCCAAGCGCCATCAGCGCGATGCAGCCCCAATTGATCGGGATGTGATACGCGATGAACGCCAAAGTCGCAAGCGGAAAGATGAAATTTGCCGGAAACGACGCTAGTAACTGGACGATGGGCTGAGCAGCGCGCGCCAGCGCCGGATTGAATCCGATCGCGACGCCGACCGGCGTCCAGACAAGCGTTGCGACGACCAGCAACAACAGGACGCGCCCGAGAGTCGCAAATCCGAGGCCGACAACTTTCGTGACTTCAGCGATACCCACCGTGCGTAGGATGAAATCTAGGGCAACAGCTGCCAAAGCCATTACAGCGACGATGCTAACCACTTGATAGATCGCATCGATGGTAGCACCGGACAACATCTGCCTGCCGCGCGGGCGCTTCATGGTCAACTGCGAAAGCCGTAGACCAAACCAATCGCTCACCGGCTGCAACGCGCGAGCGATGTATGCCGGCACGCTCGAGTTGCGAATCATCGTGTAGACCCACGATCGGGGAGGTGAAGCGGCCGCGCTCTGCTCGAGCCGAAAGCGGTCCGACCATGCGACGAGAGGCCTCCAGAAGAGCTGATCGACCGCGATGATGACGCTCACGATGGTGACGATGGCCCAACCCAGCGCCGGCACATCCTTTGCGACGATCGCTGCGGCGACGTACGACCCGACTCCCGGAAGCGTATAGTGCTGGTTGAGAACGCTGATCGCTTCGCTCGCTGCAAGGAAGAACCAGCCGCCGCCAAAGCTCATCATCGCGTTCCAGACAAGCGGGATCATCGCAGACGGAATTTCGAGCTGCACGAATCGCTGCCAGCTCGACAATCCGTAGAGCGTGGCCGCTTCGTCGAGTTCGTGCGGAATCGAGCGGAGCGCCTGATAAAACGCGAAAGCCATGTTCCACGCCTGAGCGGTGAAGATCGCGAAGATCGAAGCAAGCTCGAGGCCAAGAAGACGGCCCGGGAATAGCGCGATGAATCCCGTCACGGTGATGGAGAGAAACCCCAGCACCGGCACGGATTGGAGGATGTCGAGCAAAGGGATAAGCAGACGTTCGGCTCGCCGACTTCGCGCAGCCACGTAGCCGTAGACCAGTGCGAATACGATAGACCACGAGAGCGCGATGAACATCCGCAGTGTCGAACGGGCCGCATAGTACCAGAGGTTTTGCGGGTCGAGGTCGACGTGGGGCACTGCTTTATTCGGCTCGAAGCTCACGAGTGCTCCGGCGCCCACCTTTGCGACTAGCGCCAGGAGGACGAGTGCACCGAGCATGACGCCGACGTCCGCCGGACCGAACGGTGCGCGCCGGAGCACGGTTGAGCCGGCCTGCGTGTTACGGATCACCGCACGCGGCCTAGCGACCGGATCTTCATGGGCCGAACGTTCGTCCGCGCAACGCCAGACCTTCTTAACAATCTAACGTTGCGTTCTGCCGGCAGGAGCTCGTCGTTGCAAGCCGTTATCTTCAGGGCACTCCGCTTCAAACCAATCGAGGAGGCTCCGATGCCGCGCCCCGTACATTTCGAGATCCCGGCGAAAAATCCGCAGAGCGCGATCGATTTCTATTCGAAGACGTTCGCCTGGACGTTCGCCAAGTTCGATGGCCCGATGGAGTACTGGCTCATCACCACCGGTGAGGCGCCGGATATCGGGATTAACGGCGGATTGTTAGTCCGCACCGAACCGACGCAGACGTGCTGCAACACGATCGGGGTCGGGGATATCGACGCGACGCTTGTTTCACTCAAAGCCAACGGCGGAACGGTTCGCACGCCGAAGATGGCGATTCCGGGCGTGGGCTGGCTCGCGTACGGCGCAGACCCGGAAGGCAACACTTTCGGAATGATGCAGCCGGACACCGACGCTCGTTAAACGCCCGCTAAACTCGCTAACGCACGCTAAACGCATTAACGTACGCTATACGCGCTGACGCTCGCTAAACGAAGGGGCCGACATTATGTCGGCCCACGTTTTGTCTGCCGGGCCGACATAAAGTCGGCCCCTTCAGACAGTTTCTTTACGAAGACTAGTTCCGGATCGCCCGGATCGATATTATCGATCCGCCCGGTTGCGCGGAAACCCCATTTCTTGAGCGCCTGGCGCATCGTCTGGTTCGATGCGTTCGTCGAGGTGAACAGATCCGCGCCCGTACAGCGTTTTTCGACTGCCTGCAGCAGCGTTGTGGCGACCCCGCTGCGCCGGCACCAGGGTTCCACGATCAACAGCGCGAGAAAGTCGCGTTGAAAGAAATGACGGTGATGAATCGCAAAGCCTGCGAGAACGCCGTCGCGCTCGGCGACGAGCCCGTGGCCGGCGCGAAGGTGTTCGTCATACCAGGCGCTTGACCGCGGTGTTCCAAGAACGAGTCCATCCAACGCGAGCATGAACGCGCGATCACCGGCGATAGCGTCGCGGATGCGCTCAAAGGCCGGTGTCATGCGCCGCGGCGCGTCACTTGAGACCCGTCACGCCGAGGATGCGCGCAGCGGCTAGTCGCTCCGTCGCGAGCGGCCACGGATTGGGCAAGCACGGATACGAGCCTTTCGACTGCTGCATCATGACGGGACCCATGGCGCCAGGCGTCGGGCACGTCGCATGGTCGAAGCCGAGCCAATGACCGGTTTCGTGATTCACGACCATGATGCGATACCGAGCGAGATCGCCGATCCAATACGGAGATCCGTTCCTGAACCGGCTTTCGTTGATCACGACGTTGCGTCCCACCGTGCAACTCCAGCTCGGGCTGCAGGCGCTTGAAAAGGTCGTCATCGACTCCGGCGCCGCAAGCCAGAGCGTGAATTCGCCTCCGCTCGCGACATGTCTGAAGCGCACGCGCCCCCAGAGCGACCAGCCGCGTGGATCCGCGTATGCTTGATCGGCGGTCGCAGCGAGCAACGCGACCGCCTGCCCGCTCGTGCCGCGCGCCGCTATCGAATAGGTTATTTCGATTTGCGCGGCGGTGGCCGGCGTTCCCGACCAGACGAGTGCGATCGCAAGCGAGCAGCACGCCCATGTGAAGAATCGTCGCATCGGTCATTGACCGGAAAGCGTCGTTGCGTGCAGCGCCTGATCGACTTCAGTTCGGATGTCCTCGAAATTTGCTTGCGTCGTCTCGTCGGCCACGCCGCCCGCAAGCGCCGCGTCCAGTCGATCCCGCAATTCGGCGAGATGGTGGCGAGCGAGTGCACTCGCGTCGGACGGCGCACCACGCTCCGGGTGCAGCATCATGCCGATGAGCATCTCGGCGTAGTAATGTTGGAGCGCTCGATGAACCTCGGGCACCGCTCGAGAACCGACCGAACCGAAGTCGTCCCAAACGGCTTCGTCCGTCCAATCGAAGAGGTCCGCCAAGCTCATCGTGCTTGAGCGCGTGGACGCGACGTCTTGAATACCGTCGAGCCGCGCGAGCACGGTCGGCTGCCACATCTGGCGGAGCAAGATGGCTTGGTACGCTTGCGCGAACTCGTCGACCGGCAGGTCGAGGCGGCCGCTCGCGTTTGGATCGCTCTGCCAATGCGCGAAGCGGTCGGCGCCGAGGCGTTGGAGCAGCGCCGGCGGAAACGCGAACGCATCGTCGGCGAAGACGTCTTTTGCGAGCAGATCGAAGGCGCGGCGTTCGTCGGCACGCGCGACGGGCTGGATGGGCGCGACCGCCCCAGGATCGCCGCGATGGTTGCGCGTGAAATACTCACCGCCGATATAGTGAGTCGCGAACGTCGCGCTGCGGTACCAATTGTTCAGTGTCACGAGCATCCCGGTGCGAACGTCTTCATAACTGCGCCCGGTCTGCGGCAACCGCGACGTCAGCGTCGCAAAAAGATGTCGATCGATCGTGAGTTGATTGTCGACGAATGCAAGCGGATCGCTGCCGAGCTTGAACGTGCCGACGCGGGGATCGGTGGCGAATCCCTCTGACCAGTCGGCATCTTCGTCGGTAGCGTAGATGAGATCGTGCGCGGTCGCTCCGGATGCGATCGCATCGAGCGTCTGCCTCTCGCCTTCGGGCGATCGGGCCGCGATATGCTGATAACCATATCGGATACTGAAATAATCCGACGGGCCCAGCCGCGTCTGGAAGTACGCGCCTTGCGGCTGTCCGCGCGGCGACAGATTCAGCGGCGTGTAGTCCATGACCGATCCGGTCAGTCCGTGCGTGGCTGTGAATTTCGAATCGTGCAACTGCGCCAGCGAATAGATCGTGTCGCTTGCAAAGTTGTGCCGCAGGCCGAGGTTGTGCCCGGATTCATGCAGCACGATGGATTGGATGAACGCGTTCGTGAACCACGGCGGGATGGTCCCGGATGGCCCGAATTTGCCATCCAGCGAAAGCGCCAGAGCCCCCCACGCGTATTGTTGCTGCTCTCCGGACCCGTAGTCGCACTCGTTCAGTGTACAGGACTGCGCCAGAGACGTCGATGCGCTCTTCGTCGGCCCGACGAAATTCTCAAAAGAACTGACGCCGTAGCGCGCGAGATTACCGTCGATCACGATGTCCGAACGAAAGATCTCCCCTGTCAGCGGATTGGCGAGACTCGGACCGTAGGCGAAGGCGGCGTCCGGGCTCACGACCCAGCGGACGACCGAATAACGCACGTCGTCGGGATCCCACGCCGGATCGTCGGGCTGTTGGCGGACTTGAACAGCATTCGTGATCCCAAACGCCGCGAACGCATCGTTCCACGTCAGCAGCGCGCGACGAATGGGCTCGCGATAGGCGAACGGCACATCATTTGCGATGAAGTAGATGATCGGATTTTTCGCGGGCGACACGCGCGCGCGTGGATCGCTCTTCTGGATGTTCCAGCGCTCGATGTAGCGGACAAAGCTCGTCGCGCCGTGCGGGTCGTCGTACTGCCGCCGCGCGGTGACGAAATATCCTACGCGATCGTCCGCAAGTCGCGGCATGTAGCCGTCGTTCGGCAGATCGACGATGCTGTAGCTGACGCGGACGAAGAGGCTGCGCGCATCGGGTACGGTATCGATCGGGCCGGGCGTCGAAGACGAAAACGTCAGGTCGGATTCGATGTCGACGTTGTTCGGAAACGCCTTGGTGGGACCGAAGAAACTCAAACGCGGTTCGAGGCGGTAACGGACAAAAGGATTACCGAATCCGGGCGGCCCGTTGATCGCGTCCGAGAGATCTTCTAAATCGCTGAGAAAAAGGTCGGCGCCGATAACCGCATCGCCCGCATCGTCGACCGCGACGATCGGTTGCGAATCCAGCACCGAAGGCGGATACGAGATTTCGACGGCGCGCTCTTGAGGGCTGCCCGACGCTGCTTTGCCATACGGATTTTCTGCTTGCAGCACGACGTTGTCGCCGACCCGGCGAAAACGTATGAGTATGGGATCGAACTCGATGCCGGCGAAGAGGGCCTCGCCCAATCCGCTTGCGAGGATCGGCGCGATCATGTACGTGTGATCGAGTTGCGTGGGCGCCAACTGCAGGTAGACGCGGCCGTGTTTGCGCCAGATCGTGAAGAGGCCCGATTGTGACGTCGCGTTCTCCGTGAATTTGTCGTACGGCATCTGCCCTTCGTTCGCCGTCCGTATCGGCGCGGTGGTCGTCGCGCTTGCGATGGGAGTAGGTATGGGCTGCGATACGGCGGGCACCGGCGTGGGCTGCGACGCAGCGTTCACGCGCGCATCGGCGGCGGTGATCATAAAGACCGACAGAATAACGCCGGCAACCATCGCCGGCATGAGACGCGACGCGTGCATGCAAACCCTCCGCTTGGCCGTGCTACGACGGCCTGCCGAGAAACTCATTGAGACGGCGCGTCGCGGCGCCGAAGTGTGCTATACTGCGATGTGCCGAGCGCGCCGGGCGATCGCGGGCCTTCGCAAGAAGGCTTGAGGAAAGTCCGGGCTCCATAGGGCAACGGTGCTGGCTAACGGCCTGTCGGGGTAACCCGAAGGAAAGTGCCACAGAAACAAACCGCCGCGCGCTTGCGCGCGGTAAGGGTGAAATGGTGCGGTAAGAGCGCACCGGCCGCGGCGAGAGTCGCGGGCCGGGCAAACCCCACCGGGAGCAAGACGGAAAGGGATTCGCCGCGTTCGCGCGGTGCGAGCTGCCCGCTCGATTCCCGAACATCGTCGCATCAGGCGTCCGGCGACGGACGCCGCAGAGAGATGGTCGCCGCCGCGCCCACGTGGCGCGTGCACAGAACCCGGCTTACAGGCGCGCCTCGGCAAACATCCGCCACGACTACATACCGGCGATATCTTCGCCGGGGACTCGGCTAGACGACATCCGCACGGCGTGCCCCGCGAGGACGCTCCTTCGCTCGCATCCGGCTCGCTACGTCGCTCGATTCACTCGTCGCTCTCGCCCTCCGTGGCTCCGCTCCTCGTTCAACGCCTCGCGTGGCACGCCGTGCGTTCGTCGAGATCCGCGTGACTCGGCGTGGCATCATCGGCGATGTCGATAGCCGGGGCGTCTGAGGCGGCGAAAGCCGCCGAAGTCGAGCGGCGGTACTAAACTATCCCGATGTTCCGCCGCGTCCCCGGCGCAGACATCGCCGGTGATGCCGAAGCGTAAAAAACGAGGGCCGATATAAAATCGGCCCTTCAGCGGCGGCGGCGCGAGATCGGTTTGCGCGCGCCAAACCCTTCTTCAACACCGTGCCAAAAATTGATGGCGGGTTCGCCGGCTTTCCAACAAAGATTCACGAGCTGACCGCTGCGCAGCGCCGGGAAGTCGAGCAGACCCATGCCGACGTCTTTGACAATGCAGCCGTGTGATTCGATCCGCTCGATCAGCGCGACGAGTGCCGCTTGCAATTCGTGGGCCTGTCGTTCTTGCAGCGAAGCGCGGTGCGCGCCTGTCGCGTCGGAGACCATGGTCTTCGCGGTCTGCGCTTCGAGCAGTTTGATCGCGGCGTCGCGCCGCATGCGGATCAGGTCGTCGACGAGCGGCCGCACGACGTCGAGAAGCGCCGTTGCCTCGTCCAAGCGAAATACTTTCACGCGCTGCCCCTTCACCGCTCGATGCTGCGCCGCGCAGTTCGCCCGAGGCGGGGCAAACTCCGGCCTTGAGCCAATATATCGAGCGTGACACACACGCAGGCGCCGGCCACGCAGTTCGTCATCGTCACCGGCCTGTCGGGCGCGGGCAAGAGTCAAGCCGCGAAGTGCCTCGAAGACTTGGGATACTTCTGCGTGGACAACTTGCCACCCGGGCTGATCCCGAAGTTCGCGGAGCTCGTCGGCGGCAGCCGAGGCCTGCGCAAAGCTGCGCTCGTCCTCGATATCCGTGGTGAGGAGATTTTCGGCGATCTTCTCGGCCAGCTTCAGCTTCTCAAAGACAACGGCGTCGGGTACCGCCTCATCTTCCTCGATGCGAGCGACGAAGTATTGGTGCGCCGGTTTTCCGAAACGCGCCGGAAGCATCCGTTGGCGGATGGGGGCCGGCTCATCGACAGCATCACGCACGAACGCAAAGAGCTGAAACCCGTGCGCGACGCAGCCGACGTGATCATCGATACGTCGGCACTGACACTCTCTGCGCTCAAAGAGAAACTCGGTCACGCCGTCGCGGGTTCAAGCGGCGAGAATTCGATGACCGTCTCCGTCGTCGCGTTCGGCTTCAAACACGGGGTACCGCTCGACGCCGATCTCGTCTTCGACGTGCGCTTTCTCCCGAACCCGAACTACGTGGCTGAGCTTCAAGCCCTCGACGGAACGCATCCGAAAGTCATCGCATTCTTGGAAGACGTCGACGAAGTGCGCGACTTCAAACGCGAGCTCTACCGGTTCGTCGATTTTCTGCTGCCCCGATTCATGCGCGAGGGCAAGGCGCACCTGACGATCGCCATCGGCTGCACGGGCGGCCGCCACCGCTCCGTCTATCTCGCAAACGATCTGGTCGCGCGCCTAAGCAAAGCTGGGATTCAGGCCTTCGTTGAGCGGCGCGATGCAAAAGAATAAGGCATCCGCAGCCCTCGGGCGGCTCGGCCGCTGGCTCTCGCCTGGCATGAAGCTCAAGCGCTGGCTCATACTCGCGATCGTCGGCGGCTTCTTCTTTCTCGACGGATTCGGCCGCGTTCTCGACGCGCACTTCTACAATTTCCATGTCAATCAGACGATCGACCGCGTACTGCTTCCGCGGCTCGGCGCTCCCGCGCTGCAGTGGATCTTCATGTGCATCGGCGCCGCGCTCGTCTACTACGGCTTGCGCCAGTGGATGCGGTCCATCGTCGGGGCGCTCTCGCCGGAGGCGGGAACGCGCCTCATCGAGACGATCTACGAGGCCCGCCGGTTGGACCGCGGCATGCGGATCGCAGTCGTCGGCGGCGGAACCGGTCTCTCGACCGTACTGCGCGGCCTGAAGCCGTACACCTCGAACCTCTCGGCGATCGTCACGGTGACCGACGACGGCGGTTCGAGCGGGCGCCTGCGTCAAGAACTCGGCGTCCTACCGCCCGGCGACATCCGAAACTGTCTCGTCGCGCTGGCCGACAGCGAATCGATGATGGCAGATCTCTTCCAATATCGCTTCCACGAAGGCGACGGATTGTCGGGCCACTCCTTCGGCAATCTCTTCATCGCTGCCATGTGCGGCATCGCCGGAGACTTCGATCGCGCCATCAAGGAGAGCAGCCGCGTCCTCGCGATCAAAGGCCGCGTCTTACCGGCGACGCTCGCCAACGTCGGACTCGAAGCCGACCTCGATGACGGCACCACGGTGCGCGGCGAATCCGCGATCTCAAAAGCTGCGGCTCGGATACAGCGCGTTCGTCTGGTCCCCGCCGGCTGCAAAGGTCTGCCCGAAGCGATCCAAGCGATCGAGGAGGCGGACGCGATCATCCTCGGGCCGGGCAGTCTCTACACGAGTGTCATGCCTAACTTGCTCGTGCAAGGGATCACGGAAGCCGTCGTGGCGTCGTCAGCGGTGAAGGTCTATGTCTGCAACATCATGACGCAGCCCGGCGAGACCGATGGCATGTCCGCGAGCGAGCACGTCCGCGTGCTCCTGCAAGGCACGCACGCCCGCCTGGTCGACTACGCGCTCGTCAACGTGCAGCAGCCGCACCGGCTCGCCGCAGCGTACGAACGCGAGCGAGCCTTTACCGTATCCCCGGATTTCGACGCGATCGCTCCGTTAGGCATCACGCCCGTGCCGGGCAGGTTCCTCTCGGAGACAAACGTCTTGCGGCACGACCCCGAACGTCTTGGACGCGCGATCGTCAGATTGATCAACGATGTCCATGGGGCGTCGTTGAACGGCTGGGCCGAGGGCCGGCCGGCGCGCGGCAGCGCCGAAGTCGGTCTATAGCGTCAGCGCGATCGCGCGCCCAAGCCTCTCGGTGGCGTCCTCGGTCAGCGGCGCTGCACGGACGACCGCTTCGTCAAGCGTGATCGGACCGGCAACGATGCTGATCGCCGTCGCGAAACCCAATTCCGCAAGATCCGCCGCCGAACAATCGATTGATCCGGCGATTGCTGCCACCGGGATATGACGCTTGCCGGCGGCGCGTGCGACCGCGTACGGCGCCTTTCCGGCCAGCGTCTGTCTATCGATCCGCCCTTCGCCCGTGAAGACGAGGTCCGCTCCGGCGATCCGCCCGGTGAAATTTATCGTGTCAAGCACAAGTTCGGCACCGGGCTGAAGCCGCGCACCGGCGAGCGCCAAAAATCCGAAGCCGATACCGCCCGCCGCACCCGCGCCCGGCACATCGCGCATCCGGACGCCGATGTGGCGTTCGACGACATCCGCGAATTGCGTCAACGAACGTTCGAGCGTCGCGACATCCGCTGGGCTCGCGCCTTTCTGCGGCGCGAAAACGGCGGCGGTGCCGCGCCGGCCTAAAAGCGGATTGTCGACATCCGACGCGATGAGGATCTCGACGCCTTTCAAACTTTGATCGAGTTCTCTCGTTTCTATCGTATCCAGCTGTGCGAGCGATTCACCGCCTGGCCCGATCTCGGCACCTCGCGCATCAAGGAATCGCGCTCCGAGCGCGGCAAGCGCGCCTGCTCCTCCGTCCGTCGTCGCCGAGCCGCCGATCGCAAGGATCAGACGCGTGCAGCCGCCCGCCAGCGCTGCGGAGATCAGCTGCCCGGTGCCGTAGGTGGATGCAAGTAGCGCATCGTTCTCGCCCGGCGCGACGAGAGCAAGGCCGCTGGCCCGCGCGAGTTCGATGACGGCACGCCCGTCCGGCAGCGCCCCATAGGCGGCATCAACGTCTTTTCCGTCAGGGCCGCGCACCGTCGATTCGACGAAGGATCCGCCAAGCGCGTCGACGAGCGCCTGCGCAGTGCCGTCACCGCCGTCGGCTACCGGCACGACGTCGATCGACGCGCCTGGAAACGCGCGCGCAAGTCCCCGCGCCATCGCGTTGCCGGCTTCGCGAGCGGTGAGCGAGCCTTTGAACTTATCCGGAGCGACGACGATGCGCACGAGTCAGCCTTTGGCGCGGCGCTCGAACACCTCTGGGTTGAGCGCCGTCGGCGGCGCCTCACCTGCGAAGTACGCGATGACGTTTCGGGCGGCTATCTCAGCCATCTTACCGCGCGTCGCCACGCTCGCACTTCCGATGTGCGGCAGCAGCACGACGTTCTCCAACGCAGCAAGTTCGGGTGAGATGTTCGGCTCGTGCTCGTAGACGTCTAGGCCTGCGGCGGCGATCGTGCCGTCGCGCAAGGCTGCCGCAAGCGCCGCTTCTTCGACGACCGGACCGCGCGACGTGTTGATCAACACCGCGGTCTTCTTCATCTTGGCAAAGGCCTTCGCATCGATTAGATGGTGGGTGCTCGGCAAGAGCGGCACGTGAAGGCTGACGAAGTCCGAGGTCTTGAGCAGCTCGTCCATGTCCACGAAGCGGGCGTTCAATCCCGCCGCGACATCGGCCGGCGCGGGTACCGCATCGGTGTACTGGACGCTCATCGCAAAGCCCGCAGCGCGGCGTGCGAGCGCGCGTCCGATACGCCCGAAACCCACGATCCCGAGCGTCGCATGGTTGATATCCTGGCCCATCAGCTGCATGATGCCCCAGCCCGTCCAGGTGCCGCTGCGCATCAATCTTTCGGCTTCGCCAAGCCGCCTGCCCGCACACATCAGCAGCGCAAAGGCAAGGTCTGCAGTCGTCTCGTCCAACACGCCGGGCGTGTTGCTCATCACCACGCCGGCCGCGGTCGCTGCCGGTACGTCGAGATTGTCGAAACCGACGGCGACATTGGCCACGATCTTCACGCTCGGTATGGCGGCAAGAACCGCCGCGTCGATTTTTTCGGTGAGGAGGCAGACGAGTGCGTCTTTGTCGCGGCAGGCGGCGATCAGCTCGTCGCGCGACGGTGCTCGGTTATGCGGCCAGACTTCGACGTCGCAATGCTCGCGAAGCGGAATAAGACCTGCGTCGGGGATGACGCGACTGACAAAAACGCGCGGCCGTGGCATCAGCCGATGGTGGACGTCTTAGGTCTGCCGGTATAGCCGAGTTTGGCTGAGATCTCTTGGGCCGCTTGCACGACATGCTTGATGATGCGATCTCGCTGCACGTTCTGCGCGCCGATCTTCGGCACGGACACCGAGATTGCGGCGACGGGTCGACCGGAGTAATTGAACAGCGCCGCGCCGGCGCAATAAAGTCCTTCTTCGATCTCTTCGTTATCCTCAGCGTACCCTTGCCGGCGGATCTTCTCAAGTTCTTGGCGCAGCACGTCCGGATCGGTGATCGTATTCTTCGTGTATCGGACGAGCGGCTTGGCCGCGAGGATCCGATCCACGTCCGCGCGCTCCAAGTGAGCAAGCAGCGCTTTGCCGATCCCGGTACAGTGCAGCGGGCGGCGAGCGCCGATGTCCGCATACATGCGAACGGAGCGCCGGCCATCGATCTTATCGATATAAACCAGTTCGGCATCGTCCAAGACGCCCAGAAAAGCCGTCTCTCCTAGGGCGTTGACAAGCTGTTCGAGATGGGGCTTTGCGACCGTGTGCGCTTCCATCGACCGTAGGATGCCGCAGCCGACCTCGAACGCTCGCATGCCGAGCGAGTAGCGGGCGTTGTCTGGATTCCATTTGACAAAGCCGCGGGCGCGGAGAGTCTGCAGGATGCGGTGGACGCTGCTCTTCGAGAGACCGATGGCTTGCCCGAGTTCGCGAACGCCGATCTCTTTGGTCTGTGTCCCCAAATACTCGAGAATCACGAGGGCACGGTCGACAGAGTTGACCTTGGATTCACCACGCTGCTTCGCGCCGGTGGGGATTTCGCCGGGAGATAGCGCCACGGTGTCCTCCATGCCAATTCCCGACGCTTTACGCGGTGCGCGTCAGGTTCTAGGAACGGGACAGGAGTTCAGGGGTATTTGGAACGGTTCCTTCTGGTGAAACGCTTCAGGGCGAGGGTTGGAGCTGGAA
>Ga0210384_10003265_pt1 | contig 18902 bp, 21 predicted proteins | sample IncBWH2MmetaG_FD_160574 | JGI IMG/M metagenome (GOLD analysis project Ga0210384, IMG submission 160574) | Forest soil microbial communities from Barre Woods Harvard Forest LTER site, Petersham, Massachusetts, United States - Inc-BW-H-2-M | ecosystem: Environmental > Terrestrial > Soil >...
TTTCTCGAGTCACACTGGGAACTGCCCGATGATGGACTTTGGGAAGTGCGTGGACCGCGCCGTCAATTCACCCACTCTAAAATCATGGCCTGGGTAGCATTCGATCGGGCCATCAAGGATGCGGAGCAGGACGGCCTCGAAGCCCCTGTCGAGCGTTGGCGGCAGCTGCGCAGCGCCATCCACAGCCAGGTGTGCGAGAGCGGCTTTAACTCGAACGTCAATTCGTTCGTGCAATCCTACGATTCGGCTCATTTGGATGCGAGCCTGCTGTTGATTCCCCAAGTGGGATTTCTGCCCGCCGATGATCCACGGGTGGTCGGCACGATTGAGGCGATCGAGCGCAACTTGGTTGTCGACGGTTTGGTATTGCGCTATTCCACTGCCACGGATGTTGACGCGCTGCCGGCAGGAGAAGGCGCGTTTTTGCCCTGCTCATTTTGGCTCGCCGACAGCTACCTTTTGACCGGACGCCGTCAAGAAAGTGAGACGCTGTTCGAGCGGCTTCTTTCGTTGAGCAACGACGTCGGCCTGTTCGCCGAAGAATATGACCCGCGCGCCAAGCGCATGCTGGGAAACTTCCCGCAGGCGTTGACGCATATGGCGCTCGTGAATACAGCTCGGCTTTTATCGATGCCCGAACATGAGGTCCGGGGCGCGTGCGCAAGAGGCGAACGACCCAGCGCCGCCGCGGCCCGCAAGCGAGACTCCTGATGATGACTACGGGCGCGGCATCTGTCCCGCCAATCGGTCCGCGAGCAGCCCCAGACACGCGCTCAGCGCCTGCGGGACCGCGGCATAGTCATCCTGCGCCATCGCTGCGCTGAATACCTCGCTGCCGACCACATCCCCGCCGGTGCGCGGGTCGGAGATCCGCCAGTGTGCCTCGATGCTCGCGCGCTCGCCTCTGCGCACGGTTACCTGCACCACGTTGACGGTCACCTTGACGGCGGCATCGGTCGGGCGACCGGCGCCTTGGCCGGCGACCAGCATATCGCTCCGCCGCAGTTCGAGATCCCGCGCCAGGGTTTGTGTCGTCAGGTCGGCTAACGGTGCGGCCCATCGCTCATGCTCCAGCACGAGGACTCCGTTCGCGGAGGTGTTGAGTATCATTTCGGAGCGATCCACCAGCGAGGGCAAGGTCACCCGGAGCGACACCTGTGTGACGGGCGCGCTTCTCGCTTCGCCCGGGCTTTGCGGCTGGGCGGTAAGAATATAGAAATGATCCGGTCGGCTCGCTACGCAGGCGCAGAGCAGGCTCAGGAAACAAGCCGCCGCCAAGAATGATTTCACGGCGAGTCTCCCGGTTTGCCGCGCAATAGAGATTCCGGATGGCGCTCCAGATAATCGACCAGTGCGGTGACCGCCTTCGCCGCGCGCGACAACTGCAGCAGCGTCGCGCCGAGATCGCTCTGCAAGGGCGCATCCTGCGCCAATAGTTCCTTGGCGTTCTTCAAGGCGGCCTGTGCTTCGGTCAATGTCGCCTCAACCTGCGGCGCAAGGCTGCCGTCGACATGACGCATCAATTGATCGGTGCTCTTCAGGGTCTGTTCCAGGCTCGTCATGGTCGACAGCAACCGATAGGAAATCCGATCGAAGGGGACTTTATTGAGCTTCCGGGCAATGCTTCCCATGGAATCCTGGAATTCGTCGAGCCCATTGGACACCGTCGGGAACACCCAAGGCTGGTCGGCCCACCAGACCTTCTCTGCGGGAGCATCCGCATGCACATCCAGATCCACGTACTTCTGTCCCGTCAGCAAGTTGCCCGTCTTCAGTTCGGCTCGAAGACCGCGCGCCACCAAGCTGTCCACCAATTTCCGGCTCGAGGTTTGCGCGTCGTCCTTGGCGGGCGGCTGCGCACCGCGCGCCTTGCGTCCGCGTATTCGCTGCGGATACATATCCACGACAACGGGAAATCTCAGGGTACCGGCGTCTCGATCGTACTCCACGTCCACGCTTTTGACTTCACCCACCGCAATGCCATGCAGTTCGACCGGCGCACCCGGTGACAGACCGCGCAGCGAACCGTTGAAGTACATGACGAAAGTCCGAATCTCCGTTTCGGTCGGGCGCATGGCGCGCTCTTCATCCGGATAGAGAGTGAAGGCCGCATCTCTGGTGGCCTCCGTCATCGCGCTGCCCGGGAGCGATTGAAACGCAACGCCGCCCTGAAGGATGGAGGTCAACGATTCCGTACGCAGCTTGATCCCGTCGGAATTGATCGACATGTCGATGCCGCTCGCTTGCCAAAACCGGGTCCCGCCGGTGACATAGCCGTCAAAGGGTGCGTTGACGAATATCGTGAGCGTGACGCCGGCGCCGCCCGGGTCCAGCGCATAGCCCACCACTTGGCCTGCCGTGATATGCCGATAAAAGACCAGGGAGCCAATGTCCAACGAGCCCAGATCGTCCGCGTGCAGCACGAATTGGCGCCCCGGCAGGTCTGAGGTGACGATCGGGGGTACTTCAAGACCGACGAAGTGCTCGCTGGGGTTCGCCGACTTACCTACATCGACGCTGATATAGGCGCCGGACACGAGCGTCCCCAAACCCGTGACTCCGGCGGCCGAGATGCGCGGGCGCACCACCCAAAAGCGGGTGTCTTCCACCAGGTACTCGCTCGCATCGCGGTGAATCATCGCCGTCACCACGACCTCCTTGCGATCCTTGGCTACATGAATGTCGCGTACGTCGCCGATCTCGACCTCCTTGTAGCGAATCTTGGTTTTGTTCGCTTCAAGGTCTTCGGCGTTTTCGAAAAGGATTTCGATGCTGGTCCCCTGAGCGAGCTTCTCGTGGACCACGACGAAGGCGCCCGCCACGATCACCACCGCGGGCAGGATCCATATCAGCGGCAGGCGCGACCATCGCGAGCGGGCGGGCACGGCCGCCGGGAGGTCGTCCAGGCTGGGAGCCGGGGGTTCAGTCATGCTGCGGCGTATCCCATAGAAGCCGCTCGTCGAAAGTCCGTGCGGCGAGCAGCGTCAAGACCACCACGGCGGCGAAGGCCCATGCGCCCCAGCCCACGATGACGGACGCAAAGGACTGGACCTGCACCAACGTGGCCAGCAGCGAAATGGCATAAATATCGAGCATCGACCATCGTCCGATGAATTCTACCATCCGATAGAGCTCACTGCGCTGCAAACGGCGGTGCGGCGAGGGGCGCCAGGCGGAATACAGCAGGACACCCAACGCCAGAATCTTCAATAGAGGGACGACGATGCTGGCAACGAACACCAGGAGGGCGATCGGCCAGGATCCGGACTGCAGCAGTACCAGCACGCCGCTCATGATCGTATCGCGTTCATCCTCGAAGATCGTCCGCGTGTTCATCACCGGCAGCACGTTCGCCGGTATGTAGAGCAGGGCGGCGCAGACCACCAACACCGTCGTGACGATGAGGCTGTGAGGCTTGCGCACATAGAGGCGCGCGTGACATCGAGGACAGTGCGAGTGCGATGCCTTCGCGCCGCGCACCGTCGCACGGCAATCGAGGCACAGGAGGAGTCCGAGGCTGCGGCCGGTGGCGGGGTTGGTCATTCTCGACTCTCCTCCACCCATCGCCATAGCTGCTCGGTGGACGTTATGCTGGTCAGCGCGGACAGACAGAGCATGAGCAGGGCGCACGACCAAAGGGCAATTCCCGGCGCAATGTGCGCAAAATTCGACAGGCGCACCAGTGCGACGAGCGCACCCAGCATGAATACTTCCATGAAGCTCCAGGGCCGTACCCGCGTGAGCATGCGGAGCACGGTATTCCGGCCGAACGCGCGCCGTCCGCGCCGCAAGGGAATCAACACATAGAGCAGCGACACGATCTGCAGCAGCGGAGCGACCACGGTGGTCACGAAGACCAGTGCCGCGAGCGACTTGAATCCCTGCGCGTACAGGCCGACCGCGGCCCCGATCAAGGTCGTGTCGCGAGAACTGCCATTGACCTGCATCGCCACCAGAGGGTACGCGTTGCTCAGCAACAGAAGCGCCAGGGCGCAAACCGCCAGTGCAATCGCGGTATCGATGGAGGCGTTTTCCCGGCGTTGCAACGGCGCGCGGCAGCGCGCGCATTGCCCGCGCCCGCTGGCGGGGGCGGTCGTGAGGCGATGCGCCAAATCACAGGCGGGGCAGACGATTACCGGCATGCAGTACATTCCCAGGGGCGGCCCGCCGATCCGTCAAGGCGGCTTGGCTCCCGTTTCCATCAATAGCCGCGTAAAAAGATACAGGCGTGGCACCACGCTGTTCAAATCTATCCACTCGTGGTCCGTGTGGAAGTCGCCCCCCACGTAGCCGAGGCCGTCGAGCGCCGGAGTGCCCTCGGCCATCGCCAGCGCGGATTCCGATGCGCCGCCGTTGCCCGACGACTCCACGGTCTTGCCGATTTCAGCGTATATCGCTCTGGCCCGGGCGGCGAGCGCATCGATCTGTGCATTTTCGGTCAGCGGCGGGTAAGCGGGATCGTGCGCCACCGTGACGCGGGTGTCGGGTACCAGGGTAGCGCCGGCGCCGGCTTCGACTTTGGCCAGTACGGCGTCGAAGTCTTCGGGCTTGCGGAAGCGAACATTGAGCGTCGCCTCTGCGAAGTCCGGGATGATGTTTGGGCGCTCGCCGGCTTTCAGAAGGGTGAGATTGACGGTCGTGCCGTCGCCCGAATGCGGGAAAACACCCTCCAAGGCCGAGAGCTGGTGCACGAGTTCGACCGCGGCGTTCCGGCCATCCTGCGGTGCCATGCCTGCGTGGGCCGCGCGCCCCTTGACCTGGATACGAATGCCGGCCGAGCCTTTGCGCCAGACGGTGAGCGCATCAGGCGGGTCACCGGGTTCCATGTTGAATTCGACGTGGTGCTGCTTGACCAGGGTCGTTATCAGTTTTCGGGAACCGGGTGAACCCCGCTCTTCGCTGTCATCGAGGAGCAGCGTGATGGTCGCGTAGTTCTTGAAGCCGAGATCGCGCAAAATCTTCAATGCGGTGATCGCGTTGACCACACCGCCTTTCTCGTCGCCGACGCCCGGACCAAAGCCGCGTTCCCGATCGATGCTGAAAGGCCGTCCCGCCACGGTACCGGGGCCAAACACGGTGTCGATGTGCGCGATGATGAGAATCTTGCCTCTCCCGGTCCCATGGAAGACGGCTACCAGATTGTCCGGTAATCCCGGAGCTTCGGCGGGCTCGGTCCGCACGTCGGCGCCGAGTGCCCGTAGCCGGCCTGCGAGCAGGGCCTCGACCCTGGCGCCGCCCGCGACATCCCCCGTACCGGAATCGATGTCGACGATTTCTCTGAGAAGATCGAGGGCTCCTGCGCGGTTGGCTGCCGCCGCCTGATAGACCCGTTCGTCCCGATGCGGAGAGGCCCCCGCGCTTGCGCAATAGATCAAGGCAAATGCTATGGAAGCCACGCTCGCCGGCAGTATCGACCGCATGTCCTTCGCTCCGTTTGGGTTGTTCCCCGAAACGTTAGCACGAGGCGAGGGGACTATTCTTTCTTTCGGAACCGGTTAGGCTTGCCTGTATCAACACAGTTGTACGGGAGAGGGAAATCGTGAAAGCGACATCTACGGTTCAAGTCGAGAACGAGCGCGTGATCGTGACGGAATGGCGCTTTGCCCCGGGGGCGGACACCGGGCATCACGTTCACGCCCATGACTACGTCGTCGTGCCCCTGACGAGCGGCGTGCTGAGATTGGAGGAAGCCGCGGGCGTGAGAGAGGCTTCCCTGGTGGCGGGTGCGTCCTATGCGCGTCCCGCCGGCGTCGCGCACAACGTCGTCAACGCCAACGACTACGAATTTCGTTTCGTGGAAATCGAACTCAAATAAAGCGGCAACGCGAGTCAAGACTCTGTGATTGAGAAACGCAGGTCGCTCATGCGCGACCCGGCCGCAGCCAGCGGCCGATGCGCAGTTGAAGCCGCCGCAAACCGAACATCTGCTCGATCTGCCGGTACTTGCGCGGTCCATAGGGTGGGATGAACGCATCGAATGAGGCGCCGCGACCCATCACGAACATGCCCCGTGGGTTGGAAAATTCGCGGAAGCCATCGATGCCGTGATGGCGGCCGCTGCCGCTGCGGCCGACGCCGCCGAAACCCATGTCGGCTACCGCTCCCTGCGCGGCGCAGACATTGACGGCATAGCCGCCGGAAAAGGTCTCGCGCCGCACCTTGTCCACGAGCGCGGCATCCTGAGCGTATAAATACAATCCAAGCGGGCGCTCGCCGCGGTTGATGGCCGCCAGGGTGTCATCCAACGAGTCGTAGGGAACGACCGGCAAGATGGGGCCGAAGATTTCTTCTTTCATGATGCGGAGGGAGGGATCGGGATCGATCACCAGCGACACCGGCAAGCGGCGCGTGGCGGGATCGGCGCCCCCGTCTTGGTCGAGCTGCACGATACGCGCGCCGGCGCTGCGCGCCTCGTCCAGCAATTGCTGCTGGCGTTCATAGTGGCGCGAGCTGATGATGCCGGTGCAATCGGCGCCGCGCGAATAGTCTTTGAGCGCGCCGCTGAAACTCGCCTGCGCCAGCTGCACGAAACGATCCAGCTGCGCGCGCGGCACCAGGCAGTAATCGATCGAAATGCACATCTGGCCGCTCTTGACCAGCTTGACTCCAAGCAGCCGCGTGATGTGCGCCGCGCTGACGCTGTCGGCCGCGAAGATGGCCGGGCACTTGCCGCCGAGCTCCAGGGTGACCGGCACCAGATTGGCCGCGGCCGCCTGCGCCACCATGGCGCCGACCTCAGGATTGCCGGTGTACAGGAGATGATCCCAGCGCAGCGCGGTGAAGGCCTTGCCCAGCTCGACGCCGCCGTTGACCACTGCGACGTGATCGGCCGCAAAGGTCCTGTCGATGATCTCGAACACCGTCTGAGCGCAAGCCGGCGCATATTCGGACATCTTGATGATGACGCGGTTGCCGGCCGCAAGCATGTCGCAGAGCGGGCCGAAGGACAGATCGATCGGAAAATTCCAGGGCGCGATGATGCCGGTCACGCCTTTGGGCTGCCATGCGATCTGCGCCTTGCTGGTGCCGAAGGACAAGAGATCGACGCTGCGCCGCTCCGGCCGCATCCAGCGTTTGACGTGCTTGGCGGCCGCCAGCGTGCGCGCGAGCGGACCGCCTATCTCGGCCAGATCGGCCGCCGCCGCGGGATGCGCGCCAAAGTCGCTCTGCAAAGCCTCGCGGATGCGCGCGCGGTTGCCGAGCAGCGCATCGGCCAGCGCGTAGAGATGTGCGCGGCGCTCCTTGAGATCGGGAAACGGATGCTTGAGGAATGCCTGCCTATGCGCGGCGAAGGTATTCTGCAGCGATGCAATCGCGTCGGCGTCAGTCGTCGAATGATGTAGTGCAGTAATGGCAGACATGGTCGACTCCGGTAAGCGGCAATAGTACACCGCCGTTCCCGCAAATGCGTCCCAGCGAGTGATTGTGCGCGCGGCGTGATGCCATGTAGCATGGGGACAATTTTGGCCAATGCGCGCAGCGTGATGGGATAGTCACCCAACCTGGAACCAGCCATGCCCCCAGTTCTGCGAATCATCTTTCTCGCGTGCCCGCTCGGCGCTGCAGCCAGCTTAGGCGCTTGCGGCGACCATAAGACCCCCGGCCCGCCACCCGCCGCCGCACCGCCGGCGGCGGCCCTATTGTCGCCCGAGCTGCAGGCGGTTTATGACCGAAGCTGCAAGAACTGCCATGCCGTGCCGGCTTCCGGCGCGCCGCAGGCGGGCGACGCGCGGGCGTGGGCGCCGCGCATCGCCCAGGGTGCGGACATTCTGATCGAACACACGTTCAGCGGCTACAAGAGCATGCCGCCGCTGGGCGCCTGCATGGACTGCAATGAGAAACAATACCGCGCGCTCATCGAATTCATGTCGGGCGCGTCGTTGAAGAACTGAATGGCCGAGCGCTGACGCGCAGACACAGCAATCCGACACGGAGAATTCCGATGCAATTTACCCGTCGCGAGCTGATCAGGACGTTGGGCGTTGCCGGCGCGCTCGGTGCGTTCGGCGGCCTACCCGGTCTGCTGCGCGCAGCGGACCGCGAGCGCATCGTGGTCTGGCGCAACTGGTCGGGCGGCCAGAGCTGCATCCCGGCCGACCGTCCGGCTCCCGCGAACGAAGAAGAACTGGCTGCGTTGATCCGCAGCGCTGCGGGCAGGGCCATCCGTCCCGTCGGTTCCGGGCATTCCTTCAGCCCGCTGGTGCCGACGGAAGGCACCATCGTGTCTCTGGCGAAGATGAGCGGCCTGATCAGCCATGACGACGCCAGGCTGCAAGCGGAATTCTGGGCGGGTACGCCGGTCTCGCAGATGGGTGGACCGCTGAAGGAAATCGGCCAGGCGCTGCCGAACATGGCGGATATCGACTATCAAACCCTGGCCGGTGCGATCGCCACCTCCACGCACGGCACCGGCGTGAAGTACGGTTCGTATTCCAGCCAGGTGGTCGGCTTGCGCTTGGTCACCGCCGCAGGCGAGATCTTGGATTGCGATGTGCATAACCATCCGGAAGTCTTCAATGCCGCACGCGTTTCACTCGGCGCATTGGGCATTGTCAGCCGTGTGCGTCTTCAGAACCGCAACGCATTCCGCCTGCGCAGCAAGAACTGGGTACAGGACACGGAAGAGCTGCTCGAAGACATGCCGCGGCTGATCCGCGAAAACGATCACTTCGAAATCAATTCACTGCTGCACAGCGACGTATCGGTAGCTTCGGCGCTCAACGAAACCCAGGAGGCGCAGACTAAACCCAAGGAGGGCGGCGGCGACGTCGACAAGGTGAACATGCTGGAATGGGTCCACACCAGGTACCGCAACTCGCCGCGCATCCAGGCCATGCTCCTGAACTTCGTCGCCCGGCATCTGGTCAGCTTCCCCGACGCGGTGGACGATTCCTACAAAGTGTTCGCCAACGTGCGTGACGTGCGCTTCAATGAGATGGAATACGAGGTGCCTGCCGAGGCCGGTCCGGCCTGCCTGCGTGAGGTGCTGAAGAAGATTCGCGACCAGAACCTCAATAGCTTCATTCCGACCGAATTCCGCTACGTGAAGGGCGATGATATTCCCCTGTCGATGTTTCAGGGCCGCGACACTTGCGCGATCTCGGTGCATCAATACTATGACCTGGACTACCATAACTTCTTTGCCCAGATCGAACCGATCTTCTGGAAGTACGATGGCCGCCCGCATTGGGGAAAGCTGCACACGCTCAACGCGCGCCTCCTGGAACCGCTATATCCCAAGTGGAAGGACTTTCTTGCCGTGCGCGAAGCGCTCGATCCCGGCGGCCGCTTCCTCAACGCGCATCTGCGATCGGTGTTCGGTGTGCGCGGTTAGCGCCGCATTTCGGAGAGCAATATGAAACGCCGCTATTTTCTCGTCGGGACGGTTTTTCTCGCTGGTGCGCTCGCATGGTGGAAAAGACCACGCGACGCGGGCGCACCCTATGACGGCTATTTCAGCTTGCTGAACCAGGAACTGAAGAAGAACGGCCCAATGCGGCCGTGCATGGTGATCGATCTCGATCGCATGGACCAGAACATCGATCGGGTCACGCAGACCCTCAAGTCCGCGGGCAAGAATTACCGGGTCGTCGAAAAGTCGCTGCCGTCGCAGAAGCTGATCGAGTACATTGCGCAGCGCGCGCAGACGCGGCGGCTCATGTCCTTCCATCAGCCGTTTCTGAATCTAGACGCGGAGATTTTTTCAGGCTTCGACATTCTAATGGGCAAGCCGCTGCCCGTCCGCTCGGCGGAATTGTTTTATCGTCAACTCAAAGGTCCGTTCGATCCCACGCGGCAGCTGCAATGGCTGATCGATTCGCCGCAGCGGCTGCAGGAATATCTGCAGCTGGCACAAGGGCTGAATACCAGGCTGCGGACGAATCTCGAGATCGACGTGGGTCTGCATCGCGGCGGGATCGGCGACAACGCCACGCTGGGTCAGATGCTCGACGTGATTGCCGCGCATCCGCAGCACCTCGAATTCGCCGGCTTCATGGGCTACGACGCACACGTCGGAATGGGTGTGCCGCATATCCTGGGCACGGCGCAGGAGCTGCTCGCCAAGGCGATGGCGATCTATCAGGGCTTCGTCGACTATGCGCGCGGCCATCCCTCAAAGCTATGGCGCGAGGACCTCACCCTCAACGCCGGCGGGAGCCCCAGCTACAAGCTTCACGCCTTGGAGAGACTCAGCACGGAGATCAGCACCGGGACTGCGCTGCTCAAACCGACCCACTACGATTTGGAAACGCTGGCCGAGCACGTGCCCGCGGCATTCATCGCCACGCCCGTCATCAAAGCCACCGGGCCGATCCGGATTCCGGCGCTCGACGACAAGTCGAAGATTTTCTCCTGGTGGGACCCCAATCAACGCGGGACTTTCTTCGTCTATGGCGGCTGGTGGCGGGCGGAGTACGAGTCGCCGAAGGGTCTCCAGTTCAACGAGACTTACGGGCATAGTGCGAACCAGGAAATCGTCAACGGGTCGCCGGCGGTCGGCCTGGGGGTGGACGATCAGGTGTTCCTGCGGCCGATGATCAGTGAGTCGGTGCTGTTGGAATTCGGCGATCTTCTGGCCGTGCGCGGAGGGAAGATCGTCGACCACTGGCCGGTATTTCAAGCAGATGATCTGACATAATCAATTCCAGGCTGCGCGGTGTCTCACTTCATCACTGCACCGGCACCCGGATAATGCCTGCGACGCCCGGCAGCATAGAGGCGATCGTCAGGGCGTCAATTCGAGAAAGCCGCGTGCACGGATGCGCGCGCACCAACCTTCATGAGGCAGATACGCGGGTACGCTTGGCGGATCTGCCGCGGGCTTTGGTGGAGCGGACTGCGCGAAAGCGCTTCATGGTCTGTTCCACCAGATCCTGCACCAGGGCTTCGACGGATTCTGCGCTGCGATTCCGTACCGATAATGCTGAAAACATGTCGAATCCGGTCAGCGCGAAAAGTAAATCGATCAAATCGGGGATTTTACTCTCGTGAGCCACGGTGAACCGGCTGACCAGCACCGTCAATGCGTGACGCCGGCGTTCGGTCCGCGAGAGCAGGCTGGCGGCGACGTCGTCGTCGAGCTTCGTCACTGCACTGAATTTCGGCAGCATCCCCGCGTGCGCCGCCCAAAAGCGGCAAAACACCGTCACGAAACGGCGCATTGCTTTGTCCGGATCGCTTTCCGAAAAGACCAGCGGCAATTCAGAGAGGCCGCCCCGCCGCGCCAGATCGTCGAATACGGCTTCGAGCAATCCTCGCTTCGATTGAAACTGATTGTAGACCGTCAAGCGGGTGACGCCGGCTTGGCGGGCCACGGCATCGAGGGAAAATGCCGGCGAATCCTTTCCACCGCCGAGCAATGTGCAGGCGGCCGCAACGAGGCGCGCGCGCGTTTCTTCAGCCGCCGCGGCGCGCTGAGGGCTGCGATAGGGCCGCGAGATGCTCTTGACAGGCATATTATTCAATATACACTATGTATATACAATATAATTTCATAGGATGTCGTCATGTCCGAAATCGCGTTCATTGTGCTGGCTCGTGCGATACATGTCATGTCTGGCGTTACGTGGGCGGGGGCCGCGTTCGTTCTGGCGATGGTTATTGCTCCTATTATGGTGCCGAAGGGTTCGGACATCCCGAGTCCGCGGCTGGGTACCGTGGCGCGACGCGCCGGGGCGCTCGGCGGGATTTCCGCCGTGTTGACGGTACTATCCGGCGTCTTCTTATTCGCAGTATTGCATCCGCACGATAACTCTCTCAGTGGACTCGTGCTCAAGTCCGGAGCGACGGCCGCCCTATTGTCGCTCGCGGTCGGTTTGCTGATCGGCCGGCCTGCCGGGATCGAAGTCGCGCGACTGCACGCAGGCCGCGACGGCGCGGCGCTTTCCCAGGAGATGATTCAGAGGCTATCCCAGCTGCGAACTCGTACGGTGATGAGTGCGCGCGTGGCCGCCGCTCTGTTGGCGGTTGCAGTCCTGGCAATGGCGGTGTTCCGGTACGCTGCGGCGGTCGGGTGATGTACTCCGACCTTCGCGGCAAGAGTGCGATCGTCACCGGCGGCTCGCGCGGACTGGGGGCCGCGCTTTGCGTGGATCTCGCGAGGCACGGTGCACGTGTCGTCGTCTGCGCGCGAGATCCCGATGGTGTCGGGCGTACGGTCGACGCCATACGCGTCGACGGTGGGACGGCTATCGGTGTTGCGGCGGACTGCAGCAAAGAGCACGATGTCGAGCGCCTGCGGCGGGCATCGGAGCAAGCCTTCGGGCCTCCGGAGTTATTGGCGGTTTTTGCCGGCGGCAGCGGCGAGCCGGCACCCACACTCGAAACACCAATGAGCCGCTGGAACGCGGTAATCGAGTCCAATCTCTCGACCACGTTTCTGGTATTGCGAGATTTCTTGCCTGCCATGTGCGCGCACCGCCGCGGCGCGGTGGTCACGATGTCTTCGGCCGCCGCACGCCAGCCCGCGAAATCATCGGCGGCCTATGCCGCGGCCAAGGGCGCCATCATCACGCTGACCCGGCATCTTGCCGCGGAGCTCGCGCCCACTGGGGTGCGAGTGAATTGCCTGGCGCCTTCGGCAATCGTCACCGGCAAGCTCGCCGCAGCACCTCAGGCGGTGCGGGATGAATTGGCCGCTACATTTCCGCTCGGGCGGCTCGGCAATCCGGACGACGTGACCGGTGCCGCGCTCTTTTTATTGTCGAATGCTTCAGGCTGGATCACCGGTGCAACGATGGATATTGCCGGCGGCAAGATTTATTCGTAGTTCCATCCGCGCAGTCCTGCACTCATGAAACCAGGCGAATAGCAAGAGCGTCGACGCTCGTGGCGCCCGTCAGCGGATGCCTACGTCTCCAGGTAATGGGAGCCGATGGCAGGCAGGAGCGCCCCTCCGTAATGTGGGATTCAGTCACCCCCACCCACACCCGCAACAGGAGCCTCAATGAATTCGACGACCGTTTCATCTCCACCCATCACACTGCCGGCATTGCCTTACGACCAGAACGCGCTGCAGCCCGTCATTTCCGCGAATTTGCTCGGTTTCCACTACGGCAAGCATCACAAGACCTATGTCGACACCCTGAACAAGCTCATCGCGGGTACCGAGTTCGCGGACATGCCGCTCGAGCAGATCATCAAGGCTGCGGCGGGGCAATCCGACCACGTCGCCATTTTCAACAACGCGGCGCAGGCCTGGAATCACACGTTCTACTGGCGAAGCCTGAAGCCCAAGGGCGGCGGCGAGCCGCCGGCGGCGTTGAAACGGCTCATGGAATCTTCCTTTGGCAGCGTCGAGGCATGCAAGAAGGAATTGTCGACGGCAGCGGTGGGGCAATTTGGCAGCGGCTGGGCCTGGCTGATTCAGGACGGTGAAAAACTCAAGGTCGTGAAGACCGGCAATGCGAATACTCCCCTGACTCAAGGGGTGCGGGTTCTGCTGACGATTGACGTATGGGAGCATGCCTACTATCTTGACTACCAGAATCGGCGCGCCGATCACGTGAACGCCGTGCTCGACAAGCTCGCCAATTGGGAATTTGCCGCGGAGAATCTCGGCCGGAAGTAGTCTCGGCAAGAAGCAGTCCTTGCCGGGTATGCCGGCGTCCACGCGCGGGCGGCGAGCTCAGGGAGATTTCACTGTACGACAACCCTTCCGCCGTGGACGGCGACACACCCGGCCAACGCCCGAGCGGCATTCTCTTCGATGCCTATGGGACGCTGTTCGACGTTTATTCGCTTGGGCTCCTCGCCGAGGAATTGTTTCCGAAGCACGGCGCCGCCCTTGCGGTCTTGTGGCGGGAGAAGCAGCTTGAATACTCGAGGCTGCGCACTCTGTGCGATAAGTACGTCGACTTCAAGACCGTTACTAGGGATGCACTGCTCCATGCCTGTGCGCGGTTGCGGCTGGATCTTTCCGAGGACAAATGTCAGCGCCTGCTGGGGCAGTATGATCGGCTGCCTGCATATCCTGAGGTACTCCCCGCGCTCGAGCGGCTTCGCGCGCACGGAATGCCGCTCGCGATACTGTCGAACGGCAGTCCGGAGATGTTGGCGAGCGCCATTTCCGCCGCCGGCATGTCGGGTGTGTTCACACATGTGCTGAGCGCTGACAAGGTGCATAAGTTCAAGACTGCGCCGGAGGTCTATCAGCTCGGCGTCGACGCGTTCGATCGTCCCGCGGCACGGCTTGTCTTCGTTTCGTCGAACGGCTGGGATGCCTGTTGTGCGGCGTGGTTCGGCTATCGGACGTTTTGGCTGAATCGCGCCGGCGACCCTGTGGAGCGACTGGGTATCTTGCCGGCCGGAGAAGCGCGCAGCATGAACGATCTGTTTGCGTTCGCCGGCCTAGCTTAAATCGGCTACTTCACCAGCGCGCCGCGCTCGAGGAGGAGCTCGCGCAGCACCGAGCGGTGGCAATGCGATTCATCGGCACAATAGCAGCCAACCGAGAAGTCGGCGTGGTGGGACAGAGCCGCGAGAGTATCCAGCAGAGCGCTCTCATCGGTTGCTGTCATTTCCTTCCGGTACTTTTTCACGAAGCGATTCCAGTCCCGTTCTGATCGAGCTGTCAGCGCCTCCTTGACCGATGCCGGGCTCGGCGCCAGCAACGGCAGCCAGACATCGTAATAGTTCTTCGAGGCATACTCCGTCTTCCGAATGCCTCGAGGAGGGCGTCTCACCGTGCCAAGACGGAGACCTTCCGCGGGAAGGCGGTCGGTACCTAGACGAACGATTCGAATTGCCACCGTGGGGACCTCGGTCAGATTGCAACGGCCAGCGCGTCTCTCATGAATTGCGGTACCGGCAACCCGTGGCGCGTCAATGTTTGAGTCATCAGCACAAGGGTTGGCTGCACGGCCGGGCGCGCCGCTACACGGCGACGCCAATCCAGCAGGCGAGGCGTCGCACCTGTCATGGGGGCACCCTTCCGGGCCGCGAATAGTTGAGCCATGAAGAAGGCGATGTCGGCATAGGTGTACTCGGCGCAGAGGTAATCGCGCTCGGTGAGAAGCGCCTCCATCTCGCCGTAGTAGCGGTGCAACTGCCCGATGGCCTCCTGCGCGGGCGGCTCCTGGAGTCGACCCTCGAGACCCATCAGGCGGATGACCTGCGGGAAGAACACTTCATCGGATTTGAGCTCGAGCAGGCGAGCCTGGGCGCGCGCCGCCGGCTCCGCGGGCCACAGGGGAGGGTGCGGCTGGATGTGTTCGAAGTACTCGAAGATCTGAGTGGAATCAAAAATCTCCACCGCACCGTGCGTCAGCACCGGGACCTGGCGCTTGGGGTTGATACGCAACACCTCGGGGTGCCTCGGCTCGTATCGATGATCGTCGGTAAACGGGACCATCACCAGGTTGACCTCGAGCCCCTTCTCGAGCGCCGCAATGTGCGCCTTCGCCCCGTACATGCTGAGCGGTCCGGAGTACAACGTCAAAGTCTGCAGGCGGTTGGGCATTGAAGGGCTTCGGCCGGTCCGATTGCGATTACCCGCGCAAGCGTGACCGCGGCGTCGGCGTCAGGCGAAGGACCTCGGGTTCCCGGCTGAGTTGATCACGGGCCGCAGGCCACAGTGTATGACTCCACCGTCGGTCCGCCTCAAGGCGCTTTTGGTAGGCGGCATAGGCCTGGGTATCTTTGAATCGCGCGACCCAGACGTAAATATGCTCGCCCACGCGGATCGGGAGCCGCGGAAAGTTATTCGGCTGCGTCGAGGTCATGTACGCCGCTAAAGTCGTGCCTCCCGCCGCCTCCAGACGGGCACGGAGCGAGCGTTCAAAGAGCAAAGTAAATGCCGCCAGAGCCTCCGGTTTGGTGTCGTAGAGCGTCACCACGATGAGGCCGCCACCCGCAGTCGTATCCGCCTCAGGAGAGCGAGGCGGCACGTCCTTGAATCGCAATGACGGCGACGCAGGTTCGAGCAGAAGCACATTGTCGGAGTCAGCAATCGAAGCATTCGCCTCGCTCCGGTGGGCGTGCCATAGATCGCTGTCGTAGAAGGCCGCTAATTCCCGGGCTCGGGCGGCCATGGTCTGGAAGCCCCGCATCCAGACAAAACGGTCCGGGCGATCGAGATCTCGAAACTGACCGACCACGGTCATCCCGGTGGCGTCCAGCGGGTCCGCGAAGACCCGATCAAAGAGATCAACGAACAGATCCTGACGCCCGGGATGAAGGGTGTACTGGCGAAGCTCCAGGATATTGCAGCACGAGGCCTCGGCGTTGCCGTTATTCGCTTCAACGACGGTCGCAGGCATCGCGATTACCGCGGGAAGGATGCCGAAGGCGAGCCGCCAGCCGCGCAACGCGACGAAAGCGCCGAGGTAGCACCATCGGATTGTGTCTATCAATGCGTTGACTCCCGCGAGAAATAACAGACCGGTCGTCCGGTTTTATGCGATACTTTGGCTCGGAGATCGATGATTTGTCAAGCCTTAGGACAGATTGACAGAGCTGTAACGCATGAAACCGACGCCGAACCGCACTCGCCAAAACGACCCTGAAGGGTTGCGAACCCGCGTACTGGACGCGGCCGCCGATCTATTCCAGGAGCGCGGTTACCACGCGACGTCGATGAAGGATCTGATGCAGGCGACAGGCGTGTCCGGCGGCGCATTGCACCACCACTTTCCCACCAAGAAATCACTGGCGCTCGCAGTCATTGCGGATCGGGTCGCACCAGCCGTTCGGCGAACGTGGATCGATCCGATTCGTGCAGCGCCGTCGCTCGCCAAAGGGATTACCGGCGTGTTTGCTGAGATCGTCAGTGCGGTGGATGCTCGGAGTCGTGTCGCGGGCTGTCCGCTCAACAACTTGGCTCTCGAACTCGTTCTGTCCGACCCCAATTTTCGCAGCGCCATCGATGCGGTATTTGTCGAATGGCAGTCGGCGCTGGTCGAACGCATCGCCGGGACTCGAGGGGGTGCTCGACTCGATCGGGCAAAGCGGACAGACGCCGCCGCATTTATCATCTCGGTCTACTCGGGGGCCATGACCTTGGCGAAGTCGAAGCAGAATTCTTTGTCGCTTCGAAGCGCTGCGAGTGTTCTGTCGCATTGGCTACGCGAGCGGGAGTTCGCGGTTGAATTGGGCGCATAGCCATAAAAGTAGAGCGTACCGACGTCAGCGAGCCTAAGAATCACGGCGACCCTCTATGACCGCGTCATGACCGCGTCGGCCCAGGTCGCCAGTGACCCGAGCATTTCGCTCCTGACTTGCGCATCCGTTCGGCCGGAACGGGCCGGCACATGAAACGAATGATCCGCGGCCTCGAGCAACGTCAAGGTGGCGAGCTTGCCGAGTCGCTCGACGAGCGGTTCGATGAGCGGAAGTTCGGCCAATGTGTCGCGCGTGCCCTGGAGAAACAGCATGGGTATCTTCACTCGGGAGAGGTGAGCGCCTCTATCGATTGACGGTTGCTTGGCTGGATGCAGCGGAAATCCAAAGAAGACCAGACCGCCTACGTGCGGAAGCGGTATCTCCGCCTGCGCTTGCGAAGTCATGCGGCCGCCGAAGGATTTGCCCCCGGCGAACAAAGGGAGTGAGGGTTCGAGCTCGTGTGCTGCTGCAACCGCGGCGCGTATCGTGGCGTGGCAGAGCGCGGGGGGATCCGGCCTCTTGCCTCGAATCTCGATGTAGGGAAACTGGAAGCGCAATGTAGCGATGCCGATCGCCGCGAGGTCATGGGCCAAAGCGGCCATGAAGGGATGCTCCATGCCGGCTCCGGCTCCATGGGCAAGCACAAGACATGTCTTTGCCGAGGCCGGCCGCTGCATCAGCCCGGACACGCGGATCTGCTCGTTGACCGAAATCGTCACGGATTGTGGAATGGAAGATGCCACCCCGATAGTATGCACCGAAACTCAAGTGGGGCGGGTGCCGGTCCCATGCGCCGGGCGGCATCTTCGGTGCGACAATTTTGAGGGAGTTGCAGCGTGACCAGCGACTCGAAGGGCCAAGCGGTAAAAACTACCGAGCCGCACGGCGAGCTATTCGGACGCCGATACGTGCTTCCGGCGCCGGTGACTGCGGCGCTTCAGCAGGTGTTCGCCGAACCAGTGGGAGGGGTGATCGTGATCGAGCACTCGCGCTACGCGCGGCTGCACCGAGGCATGTGCGCGACCACGCGCCCCAACCGCATTCTGCTCGCGATGAGCGGGGCCGCATTCGTTGCGGATCACGAATTGCTCCTGCATGAGTATTTTCACGTGCTGCGCCAGTGGCGCACGGCGCGATTGACGCGTTGGCGCTATGTGGTGGAATCGGTGCGGCGGGGATACTGGGACAATCGCTATGAACTGGAAGCACGCGAGTTCGCCGCCGGCGCCACGGAGCAATACCGCAAATATCTGGGATTCGGCAAGCGTCCTTAGTAGGGGGGCACCTTGCGGGCGCGCTGATTTTTGGCGGCCTCAGTCCACCAAGCGAGATCGTCGGCGAATCGGGAAAATGCTTTTTCAAGTCCTTGCCCAACTTCACCGATGGGCTCGCCGCCGGCACTCAGCGTGTGAGAGATGGGCCCGACGGCAAGCGTGCTGGAAATCACCACCATACCCATCTCGGAAAGGGTTCCGTGCCACATGGCGCCGGACCGGACGCCCGATAGTCGGCCGGCCGAGTAGCTGGCGATCGCGGCGGGGCGCCAAAACCACTCCTCGAGAAAATGGTCGGTGAGGTTCTTCAAGCCGGGCTGCATCCCCCAGTTGTACTCTCCAACGACAAAGATGAAGGCGTCAGCGGCTCGGATCTTGCCGACCAGAGCTTCCATTGCAGGTGGCGCCGAGCCCCTCGGGTATTCCTTGTACATTCGGTCAAGCATAGGGAGGCCGACGACCTTCGCATCGACGAGCTCGGCGGACTCGCCTCGTGCACTCATTCCTGCCACGATAAAATTGGCGAGC
>Ga0210384_10003267_pt1 | contig 18895 bp, 16 predicted proteins | sample IncBWH2MmetaG_FD_160574 | JGI IMG/M metagenome (GOLD analysis project Ga0210384, IMG submission 160574) | Forest soil microbial communities from Barre Woods Harvard Forest LTER site, Petersham, Massachusetts, United States - Inc-BW-H-2-M | ecosystem: Environmental > Terrestrial > Soil >...
GCAAGGCGATCCAGCTGATTCGGTCTTCTACCTCGAGAGCGGAACGGTGAAACTCACGGCGGTCACTACCCGCAAGAAAGCCATCATCGCCATCCTGCAGCGCGGCAGCTTTTTCGGCGAAGGCTGCTTGGCGGGGCAGGCTGTGCGGGTTTGCACCGCGAGATCTATTGGACAATCTAATATCATTCGCCTGCAAAAGGAGAGCACGGCGCGCGCGCTGAAGAGAGATTCTCAGTTTGCAACGTGGTTCGTGGGATATTTGCTCTCTCGGGTGGTACGCATCGAGGAAGACCTGATCGATCAATTCTTCAATTTCAGCGAAAGGCGGCTGGCGCGGGTTCTGCTGTTGTTTGGGGACATAACCAAGGAATCGAAGTCGGACTCTGCCCTGAAGGTCAGCCAATCCACGCTCGCGGAGATGGTGGGTACCACCCGCCCGAGGGTGAGTAAATTCATGAACGAGTTCAAGAAGAAGGGCTTGGTCAGCTACAACGGGGGCTTGCAGATAAATAGCGCGCTGGTCATCGCGTTCCTGGAAAAACGCCCGATGTCGGTCAAGAAAACCCACCCCGGCCAGACGGCTCCGGCTTTCGGCGCCAAGGCCGCCGAACCGCGGCGCCCTGGCAACGCGGGCAAGAAATGAAAGCGCTAAGGCTGCGGTGCAACGTGCTCAAAGATAAAAACCCGGATGCCGCCTTCCTGGCGCGCGTAGCCTGGCTGAAAAAGGAACTTTTGAAGCCGCAGCTTACCAAGTCCGTTCGCGAGCAGGCCACCAAGAAACACATTGCATCATGGACGCAGGCTAAATGAGCGCACGAAAGAACCATCCAAACCGGATTCGCAAATGTTCCCGTACGTTAAAGATTTCGCCACGATGACAAAGTCCCTATCACGCTGTGCTGAACATCTTCGCCACGCAGTTCGTCATCTGGCCAACAGTTCCAGCACTCCCCAGGCCAAGCTGACGAACATGTACAAAGACACCCTGTTTGGAAGCACTTCCGAGGGCGACTTTCCCGACGGCTATTTGAGAAGTAGCTATCTGGCCATAAAAGCGTTGGTGATCAAAGCCGATGAGCCTCAAGCCGCTGTCAACATCGCGGGCATGTCCGATGAGCAGGCACTGGAAGTCATCGGAAGAATCTGTGTGCTCTCGGAAGCCGTTGCCTATGAGCTTGGGCGACAAAGCAATTCTCTGTAGCTCTGCCGAACAGGGCTAAGTCCTCTCCCGTCCCTCCTCTTATGGCAGCGGCGATTTTTCGCCTCTTCACAATTACCGCATTCTCGTTGTCATCCCCCAACCCGCAAAAGACGCAGGTTGAGGACTGTGCATGCGACCCTCAGTTCGCGCTCTTCTCTGGCTTCCACTTATTCAAAAACACCAACACATCCTCTGTTGCCATTGACCGCGCCGCTTCAAACTCCCCGTGCTTTTGGCTGAACAGCAGTTTGCCGTCGCTCTCGAGCACCGCCGAGGCTGGCACGCCCTTCTGCAGCGGAACCTCATACTTGTCTGCAATGTCCAGATTCTTGTCGAACTCCCCGACGTTCACGTGCACCACCACAAAATTCTTGTTCAGCGTCGGCGCAATTTCTGGGCTGTGGAACGCCGCGTCGAGCACGTGGCAGTCGTAGCACCAGTTTCCGCCGAAAACCAGAATCACGCGGCGGTGCGTCTTCGCGGCGTTTGCGAGGGCCTGCGCAATTTCCGCCTTGGCATCAACATTCGCTGGATAGATGTCCCGTTTCTCCGTTGGCTTGGCTAGCGGTTTCTGGCCTGGTGCACCCCCAAGGGGTGCGCTAACCGCCATGGTCAACAGCAAAAAGGAAAGGGTGCTACAGGTTCGTCCTTGCATCACGACTCACCTCGTGACTTCCAGTCTAGGAGAGGCCTCAGCCTCCGCACAAGACCCACTTGGACAATTAACGCTGGAGAGAATCGATTCGACGGCGTGGCCCTTCAAGGCTCCCTTCGCAGCTCAGGGAAATCAGGGTAAACAGGTGTAATATGGGGCTGATGTTGGGCTGCCAAATGGAAATGCTTTCGATGGGAAGTTTGCTCCTGTGCCGGCAGTCCCGGTTGGTGGATTGGAGGGACTGAAATGAAAAAGATCCTTTCCGTCGTTCTTTCCGCAAGCTTTGTGTGTGTCGTGTTCGGTTGGCCGGAGGCTGCGCGGGCGCAGCGCGGCGGCCATGGTGGCGGTGGATTTCACGGTGGTGGAGGCGGCGGATTTCATGGCGGAGGGGGAGGCGGAGCGTTCCGCGGTGGCGGAGGTGGATTCCGCGGCGGAAGCGCGTTTCAAGGTGGCGGTGCTCGCTTCGGCGCGAGCGGCTCGCGCTTCGGAAGTGGTTTCCGTGGCGGCTCGCGCGGCGGTTTCAACGGTGGATTCAACAGAGGATTCAATGGTGGATTTAACAGGGGATTTCGCGGGGGATTCCGCGGGTCCGGCGGATTTCGCAATGGCTGGCGCGGCGGATGGGGTTGGGGAGGCCGAGGTTGGGGCTGGGGCGGCTGGGGCTGGGGATTCGGCCTAGGTTTTGGCTGGCCTTACTGGGGATATGGGTATCCGTACGGGTACGATCTCTGGTGGCCAGATCCGTATTATTCCGCGCCGTACGATTACGGCATTTACGATGACCCGTACGCTCCTCCGCCACCGCCACCTGAGTACCGGCGGCGCGATTATCGGGAGCGGGACCGCGATCGGGATCGGAATCCGGATTACGACCGGGACAAGAATCCTCAACCACCAGAGGATCGTCAACCACCGAAGCAGGGTCCGAAATACAACGAGCAGCCAAGTTACTTTCCGGGAACTGAGCCGGAGCGCTCGCCTGACCAGGGTTCTGTAACGGCGACACGGGTGGCCTACCGACTGCAGGACGCGCCTCGGAACATCGCGCAGGCCACGGCGGACGCGAGCAGCTACCGGGTGGCCGATGCTGGTGTGCCGCCAAGCCGGGAAGTGCGGAACGCGATGCGCGCCTTGCGCGAGATGCCGCCCTCGGTGCGTCAGCGCGAGATCGACACGGGGCGCTACAGCCACTTCTCGGCGGAAGAGCGCGAGTTGCTGAAAAGCGCAGGGCAATGACAGTGGATCAGGTGCGCTTGTAAGCGGTGGGGAAGGGGAGACGGGTGCCGGAACCGTACGGCTCTCGGCGGTAAGAAAAGCGACAGCGCGTCAGCGGCACTGCATGCAAAGTTACTGACCGGAGGTGGTGGAACCGGCTGGTGCGGTGGGGGCGTAGTAGCCGTTGCGGGTGCGGGCGGCGAGTTTGCCGCGGCCGCGCGGGGGAATGACATCTACGCCGACGGCGCGGTAGGTGCCGTCGCGGCGCGTGTTTGTCGGGTAATACGCCAGGATGTATTGGTTGCGGATGTCGTGAGCGACCTGATCGCAGATGGCGTGCACGTCTTCGACGTTTTCGGGGAAGTAGGCGAGGCCACCGGAAGCGTCGGCAATTTCTTTTAGCGCTTTCTTGGCTTTGCTTTTGGCTTTGCCCTTTTCCTCGCTGAGCAGGCCGATGGTGTAAATGACGGTGTCGGTCTTCTGAATTTCGCGCACGGCTTTTTCAAGAGAGTTGCGGCTGGTATTGTCTTCGCCGTCGGTCACCACGAGCAGGACGCGCTTGTCTTTGTGGGCTTTCTTGAGATGGTCGAGCGAGCCGATGATGGCGTCATAGAGCGCGGTGCTGCCGCGGGAATCGATGCGCTCGAGGGCTTCTTTTAGTTCGGGAACGCTGCTGGAAAAATCCTTGTCGAGATCGAGATAGTAGTCGTCGTTGAAATTGACGACGAAAGCTTCGTCCTGGGGATTGCTGGCCTGCACCAGAGTGAGAGCGGCTTCGTTGACGCGCGGACGCTTGTCGCGCATGCTGCCGCTATTGTCGATCACCAGACCCATGCTCACGGGGACGTCTTCGCGCTTGAAGACGGCGAGCTTTTGCTCGACTTTGTCTTCGAAGACGCGGAAGTTTTCCTGCTTCAGGCCGTCGGCGAATTTGCCGCGGTCGTCGACTACGGTGGTGTGCAGGACGACGAGGTTGACTTCGACCTTGATGGCGGAGCCCTGGGTGTTCGGGACCTGGCCGGGAGGCGGAGGCTGCTGCGTTTGTACCGGGATGCCGGGGGGCGGATCCTGGGCGATTAGGGCGCCGGCCGACGACAAGCATGCGACCAAGAAGAAAAAGCAGATTCCTCGCTGCGCTCGGAATGACAGTTTCTCGTGGCCGCGGCCGGAACTAGTGGCTGGGGGCGTAGTAGCCGGTTTTGGAATAGACGTTGAGGGGCGGGAGGCCCTTGGGTGCGCGCAGCTTGATTTTGACTTTGCGCCAGCGGGCGTCATGAACTTTGTTACTCGGGCGATATCCCAGGACATATTGGTTGCGCAGCTCCATGCCGATTTTTGAGGCGATGTCCGGGAGATCTTCAAGTCTCTCGACAGCGAACACGCGCCCGCCCGTCATTTCGGTAACTTCGCCCAAAAGCGACGGACCATTCAGTTCTTCGGGCGTCCGGTTGCGATAACCAAGCGGGTCAAAGATGCCGATCGCATAGAGCTGGGTGTCTGCTTCCTTTACCAGCCGCTTGATATCGCTCTCGTTGTATCTACTATGATTATCGCCCCCGTCGGATAGGATGAGCAAGGCGCGTTTGGCGTTGTGTGCACCCCTCATCTGACTGAGGCCAAGATAGATGGCGTCGAGAAGAGCGGTGCGGCCTTTGGGAGCGGTGAGCATTAAGCGGCTTTGCAAATCTTCGACGCTATTGGTGAAGGAACTGGAGAGCTCGGCGCGCTCGTTGAAGCTGACCAGGAAGAATTCGTCCTGCGGATTCGCGGTTTTGAAGAATTGCACCGCGGCTTCGCGGGCTTTGGCGACTTTATTGGCCATGCTGCCGCTGAAATCGAAGATCACGCCGATCGAAATGGGCACGTCTTCTGAGGAAAAGGTGACCACTTCCTGTTCGATGCTGTCTTCGTAGACGCGGAAGTTGTCGGGCTCGAGTCCGGTGACCAGGCGATTGTAAGGATCGGTGACGGTGACGTTGATGAGCGCCAGTTCGACAGCCATTTGCAATTGGCCGGCTTTGATGGGAGCGCCGGGGGTATCTTTTCTAACGTCGTCCTTAGCGGGGTCTTTGGCGGGCTCGTCGGATTTTTTGCCGCCATCGAACTTGCTGGCGACGTCTTTGGGTTTGTGTTCGTCGGACGAGGATTGAGCGGCACAAGTGAGGCTGGAGATCGAAAGGGCGAGACCCAGCGAGAGGATGGCACCCAGGACCTGGTAGATAACGCGAAACATCTGGTGATCGCGTTTCACGGCTCCCCCATTGACTCCCGGCTCGCCGGGATGGCCGCGCGGAATCGACTGCTCGGAATTCTATCACCGAGCGCAGCGAAGGCAAGACCTATAAAGGTAACGGTACTTCCGGAACGATGGTACGCGGAAGGCATAGAACCCTGGTGGTGAGGCGGGACGTGGTAGCATCGCGCATGGTGGCGTAGAGACATCGGATTCTTGATAGTCCACATTCGGCGCTCCGGTCTATAAGGTAATGACTGCAGAAGGGCATAAAAAAATCCCGAGCACGGGAGAAATCGCACATGGGCGAGGTGGTCGAAGCGGGGTCGGACCGGATCGTGATCGTGATACCGGCGCGGTACGGGTCGACGCGGCTGCCGGGCAAGCCGCTGGTGGCGCTGGCGGGGCAGCCGATGATTCAGCGAGTGTACGAACGGGCTAGGCTGTCGCAGCGGGCTGGGCGCGTGATCGTGGCGACAGATGACGCCCGCATTGTCGCGGCTGTGGAAGGCTTTGGCGGCGAAGCGCGAATGACGCGCGCGGACCATCGCACGGGGACAGAGCGGGTAGCGGAGGTGGCGGCGCACGTGGAGGGCGACGTGTTCGTAAATGTGCAAGGAGACGAGCCGCTGCTGGATCCTGCGGCGGTGGATACGGCCATTGACACGCTGCTGGAACAGCCGGCCGCCGCGGTGGCGACGGTGGCTACGGCGATTCGGACTCCGGGCGACATCATGGATCCTAACGTCGTAAAGACGGTATTGGATTTCGACAATAATGCGCTGTACTTTTCGCGGGCGCCGATTCCGTGGGTGCGGGATACGGCGGCAAAGCTGCAGGTGCGGCATTGGAAGCATTTGGGGCTGTACGTTTTTCAGCGCGATGCGTTGCTGGAGTATCCGACGCTGCCGCAGGGAGAGCTGGAAAGAATCGAGCAGCTCGAGCAACTGCGCTGGATGGAAAACGGCTGGAAGATTCGCGTGGCGGAAGTGGCCGATGATGCGGTGAGCGTGGACGTGCCGGAAGACGTGGCACGGGTGGAAAGGCTGCTGCAAAAATGAAGCCGCCCGGCGGGGACTCCGCCGGGCGGCCGGATGCGGCACGTCCGACTGATTAGTGTTGCTTCACCAGCGTTCCCAAAACGATGCGGTCAGTGTCCGTGGTGGCGATGAACAAGGTATTGGGATTGACGACGTAAACCACGAAATTGGGATTGATGGTGCCGTTTTGGGTTAGCGACAGAGGTCTGATTTTGTTGCGGCTGGCATCGCCGCCGGTGCCGTCTCCGCCCAGAACAATAGTACCGGCAGTGGCTGCGTCCGGTACGACGTTCAAAGCATTAAAGGAATTGATGTCGCTGGTACCCTTCACGCTCAGGCCGGAAATGGCGACTTGACCGATAACGTCTTCCTCGCCAAACGATCCTGACTGAGTCGCGACGCCGCTCCAATTGAGGGCATAGGCGCCAGCGATGTTGGAAGTGGAGAAGGGCCCGTCGGTTTGCGCATTGATGGAGCCATCGGCGACAGTGAGGTTGGTGTCATCCTGAATGACGCCGGAGCTTGCGGAAGCGAGATAGAAGACGAACTGAAACGTGTCCGTGAGGTTGGGATCCTTGAAGGTGAGCGTGCCGCGGCCGGAGCCGTTGGCATCGATGGTGAGTACGCCACCGGTTACGTTGCTGGTTGCAAATTGTTTCACGGTGGTGTTGAGGAACGCGAGTGTGTCTACGTTCACTTGGGTGGCCGAACCGGACGAGGAGGTGAAGCGCCCCAGACGGGTTAGCGAGCCGTTGGTAACCGATTGTCCCCCGATGGCAAAGACAAAACTTCCGGTGATGCCCGCCGTCGTCGTGGGGACGGCGCCTTGCTGCACGGCGTCGCCAGTGAGCAGGCCGGCACCATCCAGGCCGATAAAGCGGACCCGGGTTTGGTCGACGATATAAAAGGCGTAGGTGAGGCCATCGATGGTGGCGGTGCCGCGTCCGGAAGAGGCGTTGGCGTTGTCTATCGAGTAGCTGCCGGTGAAAGGATTAGCTGGGGTGAGCGCGCCACCGGCGTTGATGTCTTCCAGACCGCCGGTGATCTGGCCGGCGCTGTTACTGAAAAACTTGCCGATGAAGGAAGCGGGAAATGTGGTGATGGGATCAGTGCCCGCGAAATCGAAGACATAATTGCCATTGATGGCCGACGCGAGGAAATCAGCGGGGTTCTGCTTGAAGAAATTGCCGCTGGCGGTGGTGAATTCGTGGGTATTGGAAGTTACGTCTATCAGGAGGCCGTCGTTGATGGAGGTCATGGTAACAGCGAACTTGAGGTCGGCGGTGGCATCGCTAAAAGTGAGGTTCACGGTGCCGCGGCCGTCGGCGTTGATCGAATAGGTGCCGCCGGTGATGAGCACAGCGGTGCTAACCTGGCCTGGGAAATTCACGTCTTCGACGCCGCTCTTTATATTGCCTTTACCATCCGCGTTAAACGAACCGACGCGTCCGAAGGAGCCATTGGACGCACCGGTCACGGCGCTTCCGGCCATAGAGAAAGCATATTGACCGTTCAAGCTGGAGTTGGAGAAAGGTCCTGTGGGCGGGGGCGGAGTCACTGTGGTTCCGCCGTTTCCACTGCACGCAGCCGCGCAAAGAGCGAAAAAACAGGTGAGCAGGGTTAGAAGGCGCTTCACCGCGCACCTCCCTGAGTCTTCGCGCCGCTTGCAGATGTACTGGACTGGCGCGGCGCCGCCAGGGGTATACCGCGCGAACTGCGCAGCGCTACGGCCTGGGTGCCCTTTTGCACGACACGAGCAGCAAAGAACTCGCTGCCCATGAAATTCACGTTTTCGCCGATGATGCGGACCGAGTCGCCCGTTTTGAGTTGCAATCCGGCCGCTTTGAGCAGAGCGGAGTTGCCTAAGTTAACATCGATCGTGCCGGATGCAGTTTGCACGACGACGTGGGTGCCGATCGTAGCTGCCGTCGATTGCGCGGTGGAGGAAACGACGGTGCCTAATAGCGTTGCTTCGCGGGACGGATCGTACCCGCCACGTTGCGAAGCGGTCTGGGCCTGCTGGGCGCCCGCCGCGACAGACACCAGTAAAGCGGCTGCTAGAGTGAAAGCTCTAAAACGGATTTGCATAGCTAATGTTTATTTCCCCTTTTTGCGACTCGCTGAAGATTGCTGATAACCCGCACGAAGAGGCCTCCCCCACCAGGTCGACCAGACTTCGGCAACACAGCGCTCTTTCGCAAGCTTAGATGGCGCTGCCGTGGTTTTGGGTTACCGGTAGAGCGGACATTTTCAGAAACGTCACCCAAAAAGTAACGGCCAATGATGTACCGCGGGCAGACCAGCCCACATAGTTGAGAACACGGGTGGAACGAAAAAGTTTCTGGCCATGCTTCTCAAATTCTTGTCAATTCGCTGCTTCGCGGCGTGCCATTTTTTCGCACTGGCGACGCTGAGAGTTCGATTTGACAGTTGAGGCGATGAAAGACATAATTGTTTGTACGTCAGTCCTGCGGAGGGTTGATCAGCCCGGGCAGATCGTTCTGGGCTCCACGGATGGCGCCAAAATATATTTTTGTTACCGGCGGAGTTGTTTCCTCACTGGGAAAAGGTGTAGCAGCCTCCTCGATCGGTTGTCTCCTCGAAAGCCGCGGATTTAAAGTCACCCTGCAGAAGTGCGATCCGTATCTAAACGTTGATCCGGGAACGATGAGCCCGTTTCAGCACGGCGAAGTGTTTGTGACCGAAGACGGCGCGGAGACGGACCTTGATTTAGGGCACTATGAGCGGTTCACGCACGCGAAGCTGACCCGCGACAATAACTGGACTACCGGGCGCATCTACGAAACGATTCTGGGCAAAGAGCGGCGCGGGGATTATCTGGGTAAAACCGTGCAGGTGATTCCGCACGTTACCGACGAGATCAAAGCGATCATCAAGAAAGTGTCCGAAGGCGTGGACGTGGTGATCGTGGAGATCGGCGGCACGGTGGGCGACATCGAGTCGCTGCCGTTTCTTGAAGCGATCCGGCAGATGCGGCTGGAGCTGGGCGCGGAGAACACACTTTTTGTGCATGTGACGCTGGTGCCGTTCATTGCGGCGGCCGGCGAATTGAAGACGAAGCCGACGCAGCACAGCGTGAAAGAGATGCTGGGCATCGGGATACAGCCGGACGTGCTGCTGTGCCGCAGCGAACGGCATATTCCCGCCGAGCTGAAGAAAAAGATCGCGCTGTTCTGCAACGTGACGGAATCGTGCGTGATTTCCATGGAAGACGTGGACACCATTTACGCGGTGCCCGCGGAGCTGAACCGCGAAGGGCTCGACGCGCAGATTCTTCGTCTGCTGCGCCTGGAAGAGCGGCCGCAAAACCTGCAGCCGTGGCTCGATCTGGTCGAGCGCATGCATCATCCGGCGGGCGAAGTGCGGATTGCGATTGTGGGCAAGTACGTGCAACTTGAGGATGCGTATAAGAGTTTGCGCGAAGCGCTGCTGCATGGCGGCCTGGCGCACAACCAAAAGACGGTGATCGAGTGGATCGAATCCGAGGAAATCGATTCGCTGGAAACAGCGGCGGCACGGCTGCGCGGCTACGACGGGATTCTGGTGCCGGGCGGATTCGGGAAGCGCGGCGTGCAGGGAATGATCTACACAATTGAATTCGCGCGCGAAAACAAGATTCCTTACTTCGGAATCTGCCTGGGCATGCAGTGCGCGACGGTGGAATACGCGCGCGATGTGGCAGGACTGAAACGCGCCGACACCACCGAATGCGATCCACAATCGCCGCATCGCGTGATTTACAAGCTGCGCGAGCTGCTGGGCGTGGACGAAATGGGCGGCACGATGCGGCTGGGCGCGTGGATTTGCAAACTGGAGCCGGGTTCGTTTGCGCATAAGGCTTACGGGAAGCTCGAAATCAGCGAGCGGCACCGCCATCGCTACGAATTCAATCGCGAATACGAGAAGACGCTGGTGGCGGCCGGGCTGCGCATTACCGGGCGCACGCCGGACGACAATTACGTGGAGATTATCGAGGCGCCAGATCATCCGTGGTTTCTGGGGTGCCAGTTTCATCCGGAGTTTAAGTCCAAGCCGCTCGAGCCGCATCCGCTGTTCGCGGCGTTTATTGGGGCGGCACTGGAGCAGCGGAAACATCGTGCGCGTCCCGCCAGCGCCACTACATCCGCGATCGAGCAGACTCCGCAGCTCGCTTCGCCCACCGAGCAGCCACGCGCTTCGGCCATGGGCGCCGCGCCGCAGGCTTCGGTTTCGTAGCTCGGCGTGTGCTATCTTCAATTCCCTGAATGAATACGAAGCAGGAAGTCCATGTCGGTTCACTGCGTATCGGCGGCGGATACCCGCTGCTTCTGATCGCGGGGCCGTGCGTGATCGAGTCTGAAAGGCACGCGATGAAGATCGCGGAGGCGGTGGCGGGCATCGCCGCGGATGCGGGCGTACCGTACATTTTCAAGGCTTCCTATGACAAGGCGAATCGCTCGTCGGTGACATCGTTTCGCGGGCCGGGGCTGAAGGAAGGCTTGCGCATTCTCGGGAAAATCAAAGCGGAGATGGAACTGCCGATTCTGACGGATATTCATGATGCTTCGCAGGCTGCGCCTGCTGGTGAAGTGGCGGACGTGCTGCAAATTCCGGCGTTTCTGGCGCGGCAGACGGATTTGCTGGTGGCAGCGGGGAAAACCGGCCGGGTGATCAATGTGAAGAAGCCGCAATTTGTTTCGCCGGAAGATATGAGCAACGTAGTCGAGAAGATCGCTTCGACGGGAAATAAGCAAATTGTGGTGACCGAGCGCGGGGCTTCGTTCGGGTATCACAATCTGGTCGTGGACATGCGCAGCTTCCCGATCTTGAAGAAACTTGGTTATCCGGTGGTGTTTGACGCGACGCATTCGGTGCAGCTGCCCGGCGGGCGCGGCCACGCGAGCGGTGGCCAGCCGGAGTTTATCGAGCCTCTGGCGCGCGCCGCGGTGGCTGCGGGAGTGGACGGCGTTTTCCTCGAGACCCACGAGAATCCTGCGGCGGCGCTGTCTGACGGCGCGAATGCTTTGCCGCTGGCGCAGCTCGCTGCTGTGCTGGCGCGGCTGAAGGAAATTTCGCAACTCGTGCGCAAATGGGAGCAGGCATGAGCCTGGAGACCGCGCGGCGCGTTCTTAAGATTGAAGCGCAGGCTATTAACGACGTCTTGGAGCGGTTGGATGCGAGCTTCGAGCGCGCTGTCGAGTTGCTGTTTGCTTGCAAAGGCCGCGTGGTACTTTCGGGAATGGGCAAGTCTGGATTGGTGGCGCGAAAAATCTCTGCTACGCTTTCGAGCACCGGCACGCCGTCCTTTTTTCTGCATCCGGCGGAAGCGCTGCACGGCGATCTGGGGATGCTGGCGCGCGGAGACGCGATGCTGGCGGTGTCCTACGGCGGCGAAACCCAGGAGATCATCGCGCTGCTCGAAGCGTTGAAGCGGCTGGAGATTCCGCTGATCACGCTGACCGGCAAAACAAAATCGACGCTCGGTGAGGCCAGCGAAGTCGCGGTAGATGTTAGCGTGCGCGAAGAAGCGTGTTCGCTAAATCTGGCGCCGACGGCGAGCACCACAGTGGCCATGGCGGTCGGCGACGCGCTGTCGGTTTCGTTGCTGGAGCGCCGCGGCTTTCGTCCCGATGATTTCGCGGCGCTGCATCCCGCGGGAAGCCTCGGGAAGAAATTGCTGCGGGTCGAGAATCTGATGCACGCGGGCGGTGCTTTGCCGCGCGTGGGACTCGATACGCCGATGCCGGACGTGTTTCACGAAATGTCCGCGAAAAAACTGGGCATGACCACGGTGACGCATGCCGATGGGCGCCTCGCAGGAATTCTGACCGATGGCGATTTGCGGCGGCTGATGGAAAAGCACCGCGGCGCAGTGCTGGAAATGCGCGCTGCCGAGGGCATGACGCGCAGTCCGCAAACGATCGGGCCGCAAGTGCTGGCGAGCGAAGCGCTCAATCTGATGGAGAAGCGCAAAATTACTTCGGTGGTGGTGGTGGACCAAGCCGGCGCGGTGCTCGGCGTCGTGCACCTCCACGATCTCTGGACTCTGGAGCTGATTTGATGCCCGCAAGAATCCCCGCTAGCGTGATCAAACGCGCCAAGCAAATCAAAGTGGTGCTGATGGACGTGGACGGCACGATTACCACCGGCGCGGTGACGCTGCTTTCTCAACCGGACGGCAGCGCGCTGGAGATCAAGACGTTCGACGCACACGACGGCCAAGGCATGACGCTGGCGCACACCGCCGGCCTGCAACTCGGGGTGATCACCGGGCGCGAGAGTCCGGCGTTGCGGCGGCGTATGAAAGAAATGGGTGTTGCATTTGTCTATGAAAAGCAGCCGGCCAAGATTCCGGCGTACGAAGATATTCTTGCGAAGACCGGTGTGACGGATTCGCAAGTCGCATACCTAGGTGACGATTTGCCGGACCTGACAGTGATGAAGCGCGTTGGGCTGGCTGTGGCTGTCGGCGACGCCGCGCTGGAAGTGAAGCGTGCCGCGCACTACACCACAAAAGCCCATGGCGGCAGAGGCGCCGCGCGCGAGCTGATCGAACTCATCCTGAAGTCCAAGGGCATCTGGGAAGAAATGATCGAGAAAGCCCGGGCCTGACCTACTCGCCGTTCGTTGAATTTCGTCTTAATGTCTCCTTGAAATCTGAGGCGTTGCCGGTGTAGCGTTTGTTTCATTCCAGGAGGCAATGTGGCTCAGCCTGCGCGTTCTCGTGTACAAGTTGCACAGTATGTGTCGTTCGTTTTCCTGTTCAGTTCCCTTTTTTATTTCCTAGTATTCCGGTCCGGGGGCCTGCGCTATGGCGGAGGCTTCTACGTGTTGGGATTGATGTGGTGCCCGGCACTCGCAGGCATGGCGACGCTACGGTTAAACCGACGGAGCATCGCTGAGCTTGGCTGGAAATGGGGAGAAACCAAGTATCAAATCCAGAGCTGGTACATTCCATTGCTGTACGCGACCATCGCTTACGCGATTGTGTGGACGCTGGGTCTCGGCGGATTCGGCAATCCCGATTTTGCGAATTCCCTGGTAGGCATGGTGCATTTGGGCGGCCCACGGTGGCTTTCCGTGGCGCTTGGCGTGGTACTGATCGGCGCGTACGGGTTGATTCGCAGCACCGCCAGCGCGCTGGGCGAAGAAATCGGCTGGCGCGGCTTTCTGGTTCCAGAACTCTCAAAAACAACATCGTTTACGGCGGCGGCGTTCATCAGCGGTGTGATTTGGTCGCTGTGGCACTATCCTTTGTTGATTTTTGGCGATTACAACGCAGGGACACCCACCTGGTACGGATTGACGTGCTTCACCGTGATGGTGATCGCGATCAGTTTTGTGTTCGCCTGGATTCGGCTGAAAAGCGGCAGCTTGTGGACCGGCGCGATTCTGCACGGCAGCCACAACCTTTATATACAAGCGATCTTCACGCCGATGACGCGCAACACTGGAAAAACGGCGTGGTACATCGACGAATTCGGAATCGTGCTGCCGCTGGTGGCGATTGTGTTCGCGGTGTATTTCTGGAGCAAGCGGCGCGAGTTGCCGCAGGCTGCTCTTACACCAGCGAACGAGCCATCGCCGAGGGCTTCTCCGGCGCTTAGTGCACTGTCACGGTGACGGTGGAAGTGGTGCGCCCAAATGCATTAGTGGCGTACAGCGTGTAAGTCGTGGTGGCGCCCGGTGAAACGCTGACGCTGGTGCCGCGCACCGCGCCGACACCGGGCGAAACAATCACGTAGCCTGCTCCGTTCACCCGCCAAGAGAGCAACACCGGCGTGCCCGCGGAAATGTTCGTGGCGCTCGCGCTGAAGCTGGTGATCTGTGGCGCGGCTCCGCTAGGCACGTTTGCGGATGTATAGACGGGATTCATCTGCACCACTTCAAAAGCGCCGGCCGTCACGCTTCCCAGCGCATGCAAATCGTTGTTATCCCAACGGTCATCGGGCGCGCCGCTGATGAACATGGACGAGCCGTTGTCCGCCAGGATCAGCCCGTACTTTTTCATGGCCGCGAGAATCACCTGGTTGGCCGCCGAGAACGTGGAGATGTTGAAGCTGGCTTTCAGACGCAGGCGCATGCCCATCGGCGCGGCACTGGCGCTCGATGAATTCGGGGCCCAGTGTGAAGCGGGCGGCGTAAACGCGGCGCGGCTGTGCTGCAGCGTGAAGCGAATAGCGTGCTTGATTTCGCCCGCGGCGACTTCCTCGTAGCGCACCAGACCCGGAAAAATGGGCAATCCCGCTGCGTCCGCGCTGGTCCACGTATACGGCCGCTGCTCGTTGGCCTGCAAATCCCAGACGGCTGCGGAATTCGCGTTCCAACTGCCGGCTTGCGGATAGGAGCCGTCGGTTTCGTACAGGAAACAATTCGCGGTATCGAGAATCAGCACGTGGCGGTCGCCGGTGCCCGGATTCGGATAGCCTTCAATCGGCGCGTTCAGCGGAATGGGCATGGGCCCGGGATCGCTCTCGGCGCCGTACGCCGTGAAGTTGATATTCGTCAGCGCTTGCTGGCCATTCACAACCTGATACGGAATCCCAATCGTCGAACCTTGAACTTGTCCCGCGCCGAAATCCGCGTGCAAACCGATCGCCGGCCCGATGAACGCGAGCAGCGCCGCGGAGTTCGCGTCCACCGGCGCGGCGGAAATATCTTTGTTCCAGAGATTGTCGTTCGGAAACGGCACAAATCCGTTTAAACGCGCGCCCGGGCCCACGGACATGCCGCTGCAACCGCTTGTTTGCGTCGAGCCCTGCACCTGAAAGTCCGCGCTGGATGACGTGCTGCTCCCCGGATCGGGATTCTTGACGCTGATCGTAAACGTTCCCGCTGCCGCCGCATTTCCCGTGGCGGTAAGCTGCGTGGCCGAATTCACGACGGTTGGCAGCGCCGTGCCGTTGAAGAGCACTTGCGCGCCCGCAGCAAATTTGCTTCCGGTCACTGTCACGCTGAAATTGCCGATATTGACCGCGGCTGGATTGATTCCGGTGAGCACCGGCGTCGGATTCATCAGGGTCACGGCGCTCGAGCCGCTGGCGGAAGCATCCGCCGCGCTGGTCGCCTTCACCGCAGTGGTGTTGGGATTCGGCAGCGTCGCCGGCGACGTGTAGTTCCCGCCAGAATCAATCGTGCCCGTTCCGGCGGATCCGCCCGCAGTCCCATTCACGAACCAAGTCACGGTTTTGTTCTGCGTCCCGGAAACCACGGCTTGAAAGGTAAAGGAATCGCCGGCACGAATATTTGCTGTTGCCGGCGTTACGGTGACGAAAACACCCGCGGGCTGCGGACTCGGCGGCTGTACTGCTTTCGAGACGCCGCCTGCGCACCCGGCAATCGCAAGCGCCATTAGAAACACGACTAATATTGTAGAGCCTTTTATCCAGGCCATTGGTAGGTTTTCACCGCTCGAAAATGTCCCGGGCGGGACACTCCCCGGCAACAGTGTGGCCGGAAGGATCGGCTGGCACAACTGAACGAATGGTCAAAAATTGGCCACTGACCTAAGACTGTCTAGCGCGTTCTGTTGCGCGGCGGCGGAGTAGCGAGGAAGCGGATGTCCTGGCACGATTTCGCTTGCAACGTGACGGTCCGGCTGTCGTCGGCAAATTTCGGCGAGAATTGCGGCGTCACGCGATAGGTTCCAGGCGGCAATCCCCACAATTGAAACCGGCCATCGTCAACGGTGGTTACGGTCCAGCGGCCCGCCCGGCCGGAGATGGTTACGCGAGCACCCCTCAGCGGACCAATCACTTCGGTGGTGATGTTGTCCTGGCCGCGCGATTCCTCTTCAACCCATCCCTCGATCCCCGCGCCATGCGCTGGATCGTCCTTCTTCGCAAAATAGTCGAGATCGTCACGCGCTTCCGCCAAGCGCCGCGTGCGCGAGCAGATTCCGGTGTACAGCTTGCCTGTGGCCGCGTGCGAAAACGCGTAGACCAGGTACTTCTCTCCTTCTCGAAAGTCATAGCCGCAATCGCCACCTCCGGAGCCGGTCACGACTTCTGTCACCGTCTTGCCCTCGAGCCCACGATAAGCGCGCTCGATCTCAAATGCGACCAGGCGATCTTGGTATTGCTCACCGCTCGACATCTTGATAGCGATCGTTGAAATCTTGCTGACCTTGCCGGAGAAAACGTAAGGGGAGTGAGCAAATGCCTTGCAGGGCGCGCCGGGATAAGCACAATCGCAAGCGGAAGCGCGCCATGGCGCACTCAGAAAAAAGAAAATGCTAGCCAGAGCAAACCCGAGCCAGTGGCGCATCCGTACCTCCTGCAGTTAGAACGCGGCCGGCTCGAAATCTTGCATGGCTATTCGTAGCGGAGCGCCACCATGGGGTCCACACGCATGGCGCGCCGCACCGGCAGAAGACACGCCAGCAGCGCCACGCCTGCCAACACTCCTGCCAGGCTGCCGTACGTCAGCGGATCGACAGGTTTCACGCCTACGAGTAAGCCCTGCATCAGCCGCGCTCCAGCCGCGGCGCCGAGCAAGCCCATCACAATGCCCAGCAGCACCAGCGTACCGGCCTGCCGCAGCACCATGCCGACAATCTGCGGGCGCGCCGCTCCCAGCGCCATACGGATTCCGATTTCGTTGGTGCGCCGGCCAACGATGTACGACATCACGCCGTAAGTGCCGACCGCCGCCAAGATCAGCGCGAGAATCGCCATCGTGCCGAGCAGTACGGCTTCGTACTGCGTGTCCAGCATGGACTCCGCAATAATCTGCGGCATGGTGCGCACGTACATCAACGCCAAGCCGTCATCCATCGATCGCACCGCGCTGCGCACCGTGCCCGTCAAAGCCTCGCCGTCGCCGGCGCTGCCCTGCGCCACAATCGAATACGGTATATTCGGATTATTCAGATCCCACTCCAACGGATAGTAGGTTTCCGGCATCGCCGCGCTGCGCAGTTCCTGCTGCTTCACGTCGCCCACTACGCCGATGACGCGAAACAAAATAAAGCTTTCGAATACCTTGCCCACTGCCTCCTGCTTTGGCCAAAACGTCCGGGCCATGGTCTGGTTGATGATCGCCGGCAGCTCGTATTTCTTTGCCAGTGCGTTGCGGTCCTCAGGAGCTTTGGTGGCGATGAATTCGCGCATGAATTTCGCGGTCAGCTCGTAGTCCTGCGCCTGGAACTCCCGACCCGCCAGCAGCGGTATGCTGAACGCCTTGAAATATTCGCCGCGCACCGAAGTGGCTTCCACCAGCGGCCCGGTCATCTCTTCTTCTTGCTGGCCGGGAATTTTGATGTAGCCGTTGTTGCCACCGCGCATGGGAAGTTTCGTGGTGACCGCCGCGGCGCGGATTCCCGGCGCGGTTTGCAATTTTTCCAGCAGTTGCAGATAGAACGCGCGCCCCTGGTCGAAGGTCTCGTATTTTTTGGCGGGCAACAGCACACTTGCAGTCAACACTCCGTCGCCACGAACTCCAGTATCGGTGGCGCGCAAGTTCGCAAACGTTCGCAGCAACAGCCCCGCGCCGATCAGCAGCGCCAGCGACAGCGCGAGTTCGCCGACGACCAGCGCATCGCGCAGCCATTGCCCTCCCTTCGTGGCACTGTCTCCGGCCATCCCTTTCGGCTTCAGCGCCTCAGTGGAATCCACGGACGAAGACTGCATCGCCGGCGCGAGTCCGAAGAGCACGCCCACAATCAAGCTGATTACCAGCGTGAACAATAGCGGTAGGAGTCCCACGCTAATCGGATTCGGCTGCGGAATCGTGGCCGGCAACAAGCTGCGCAGAATCGTCACGCCGACGTAAGCGATGGCCACGCCGAGCATTCCGCCCACGAGTGACAGCAGCAGGCTCTCCGTGAGCATCTGGCGCAGCAGCCGCCAGCGGCCTGCTCCGAGGGCATTGCGCACCGCGATTTCGCGGCGCCGGCTGGTCGACCGCGCCAGCAGAAGATTCGCCACGTTCGCGGAGGCGATCAGCAGCACCAGCGCGACCGCTCCAAACAAAATCAATACCTGGCTCGAGAAATCGCCGACCAAATCTTCTTTCATCGGCTTGACGATGGCATCCACTCCCCGGTTGTGCTCCGGATACTGCTTCACGAGGCCTTGCGCGATGCCGTGCAAATCCGCACGGGCTTGTGCAACCGTCGTTCCGTTTTTCACGCGCCCGATGGCTCTCCATTGATGATTCCCGCGCGGCCCCAGCTTGTCTTTGGCCATATTCAGCGGCACCCACAGGTCGGCGCGGGCTTGCATGCGGTACCACGCCGGCATCACGCCGATCACCGTATACGGCTCACCATTCAGCCGCAGCTGGCCGCCAATGATGTCCGGCCGCGCTGCAAATTGCTTTTTCCAGAAGGCGTCGCTCAAAATCGCCACGTGGCTACCGCCATTTTGATCTTCGCCCGTGGCGAAGGTGCGCCCGATCTGTGCCGGCACACCCAGCAACGAAAAGAAATTCGCTTGTGTGCGGACGATCGTCGCCCCGTCCGAAGTGTCTTTGGCGCTCATATTGGCGCTGTTCGGCCAGGAATACAGGGTCATGTCCTCGAAAGTCTTGTTCTGCTCGCGCCAATCGAG